>Ga0163150_10000629_pt1 | contig 64429 bp, 49 predicted proteins | sample OliLakLV19P2IB_FD_148628 | JGI IMG/M metagenome (GOLD analysis project Ga0163150, IMG submission 148628) | Freshwater microbial mat bacterial communities from Lake Vanda, McMurdo Dry Valleys, Antarctica - Oligotrophic Lake LV.19.P2.IB | ecosystem: Environmental > Aquatic > Freshwater > Lake >...
GAATAGAAAACCGAAGTTTCAACGGACACCCGTTTCGCATTGGATTTTTGAGGCATCACTCCGATGTCCAAAGTTGAAGGAAAACAACCCACCAGACGATCAGTCCGGCGGGTTGCCGAGCGCCTTTAACGCATCGGAGAGCGAGATATTCCTTAGCGAGTTGCTTCCCAGCAGAGCCCGCTTCCGCTTCTCCCGGCACAACCATCATGTCCGATCAAAGACTTTGTGGCAATACTTTGGACATCGGAGCCATCCCTTGTAAATCCATCCGCCAAACTCATTGCACCATCCAAACCATAGCAATTTTTTAGGTAAGCATTTCCGATCAGAAAGCGAACCTTGGTTTTTGCAATCACTCAGTCCAGTGTTTTCCTTGTATTTCACGGCTAAAATCGATTGCGGATCACGAAAAACACCCACAGTTTCTACCGGAAGAGCCGTACATTGTTACATTTCCAGCAACGGATAGCAGAAAGGCCATTCACAATTTCGATAAGGAACGGCTCAAAAATATCTTCCGAGTTTTTCCACCCAACGCCGTTAACCATTTCATAGCGGAATTGCGCAAGCAATCCGGTAGTTATATCGAAGCTCGTACCGGACTCGCGCCGTACCGCGACAACTACCGAAAGTCTTAAGGAAATAAGGTTAACGGCGTAGCGTGCCACCTTATATCGCCAGCAACAGTCGGCTTGGTGCTTCTAAGTACATGATGATGTCGTTCAAGAAACGGGCGGCCGAACCGCCATCGACGAGTCGATGATCATAGGCCAAGCTAAGAGGCATCATCGATCGAGGTTTGATGGAATCATCGGCCATCACGATTGGCATTCGTCGAGTTCGCCCGACCAAAAGGATGGCGACTTCGGGAACGTTGACGATCGGAGTCGAATAGGTACCACCAATGGCACCAAGGTTGCTAATCGTAAACGTACCGCCTCGCAGGTCATTGACCCCAAAATTGTTGTTGCGAACGCGCATCGATAGATCGCTCAATCCTTGCGCAATATCCGGTATCGACATGCGATCGGCGTTTTTCAGCGTTGGTACGACTAAACCGCGTTCGGTATCGACGGCGATCCCAATGCTCACATAATCCTTGTAGATGATCTGTTCATTTTCTGGGTCGATCGCAGCATTCAGGAAAGGATGATGTCGCAAAGCCGTCGCGACCGCTTTGATTAAAAACGGCATCGTTGTCAGCTTGATACCGCGAGCCGCATAGTCATCTTTGCTCGACTGTCGAAAGATTTCCAAATCCGTTACGTCAGCATCATCGAAGTTGGTAACGCGAGGAACATTGGTCCACGAGCGATGCATTTGAGCGGCGATCGTCTTTCGGATTTTGCTCATCTTCTCGATGCGAACGGGCCCGTAGTCGTCTGACGCGGCGGTGCCTGGCAGCGCGGCCGCCGGTTTCGCTGAGCTCATAGCCGTTGCTCCAGTGCTGGGAGCTGATACAGCTAGTCCTGTAGAATTACCGCTAGCGGAACGCGCGGCTTGCTGACCCAGACGAACAACGGCCAATACGTCGTCGCGCGTAATGCGTCCACCTTCTCCCGTTCCGGTAACCGATATCAGATCGACTCCGACTTCTCGAGCAAATCGTCGGATTGCGGGACCGGCTGGAATCACCCCGTCGCTCGTTGAGTCCTCCGAGATTGGGTTTTCCGGAGCGATCGGATTGACTTGCGGCGACGCAGGCTGGGCTGATGGAACCGTTTTCTCCTGTGAGCCATTAACGCTAGCTTTGGGCTTTGCGGTTGAAGTCGAATTATTTTCGGAGCCTGCGGCTAGCACCGTCGGCTCACTTTTTGGCGGGACAACGGCAGGTGCCGCTTTCACTTCGGGTGTCGGCGGAGCTTTTGCAGCCGGCACCGCTGCTGGCGTTGATTCAGCGGCTGCTTCGATCGTTGCAAATACGGCTCCGACAGCAACACTTTGACCGGCCGCGACGTTGAATTTGACAATTTTGCCAGCCACTGGACTCGGAACCGTCACTGTCGCCTTGTCGGTCTCCAGCTCCATGAGGCCTTGGTCTTTTTGTACGACTTCGCCTTCGCTTACAAAAATCTCCAAGACGTCAGCGGAATCGATGCCATCGCCCAGCGAAGGAAGTTTTATTTCGGTTGCCATAAAAGTGGATTCAAAGGATTGGATGAAAGGGTTGTCAAAGGGAGTGGAATCAAAAATAGTTAAACCATCAACGGGTTCGGCTTGTTCGGGTCGAAGCCAAGATCATGCATAGCTGCTTTGATTTCGTCGACGCCAACCACGGGCGCTGTCGAAGGAACCTTTGAAAGTCGGGATAGCGACGCGATCACGATCGAAGCCGCATCGACTTCGAAATGTCGACGCAGATTCTCTCGCGACTCGCTTCGGCCAAGTCCGTCTGTTCCGAGCACGAAATAGTCGCCGGGAATGTATCGAATCAATTGTTCACCCAAGGCTCGCACGTTATCGCTGGCCGAAATGAATGGTCCTTGAACACCGGACAACGCTTTTTCAATATAACTCTGGCGCGGCGCTTCATCGGGATGGAACATGTTCCATCGTTCGCAGTCTTGGGCATCGCGTCGCAGTTGGTTGTAGCTAGTGATGCTCCATACATCCGACGCGATTTTATATTTGTCGGCGAGTATCTGTTGAGCTTCTAAAGCACATCGCAGAATGGCCCCCGAGCCAAACAATTGCACACGAGCTCGAGCATTCTCGACCTCCTGGCTCTTGAATCGATAGAGTCCACGGATGATTCCCTCTTCGACTCCGTCAGGCATCACCGGCATCTCGTAATCTTCGTTATGCACCGTGATGTAGTAGATCGCCGTTTCGCCTTCTTGATAGAGTCTTCGCATTCCATCGAGAACGATAACGGCTGTCTCATAGGCGAATGCCGGGTCGTAAGCGCGAACTGTTGGAAAAGCGATGGCATTCATGTGGCTATGGCCATCTTGATGCTGAAGGCCTTCGCCGTTGAGCGTCGTTCGACCGGCCGTTCCGCCAATTAAAAAGCCTTTGGCTCGCATGTCTGCGGCAGCCCAAATCGAATCGCCGACGCGCTGGAATCCGAACATCGAATAGTAGATATAAAACGGAATCATATTGATCCCGTGGCACGAGTAAGCAGTACCCGCCGCGTTGAAACTGCTCATCGAGCCGGCTTCCGTGATTCCTTCTTCGAGAATCTGGCCATCCGTGGCTTCTTTGTAGTACATGAACTGATCGGAATCGACAGGATCATAAAGTTGACCTGCATGCGCGTAGATACCGATCTCCCGAAATAATCCTTCCATACCAAACGTTCGCGATTCGTCAGGAACAATCGGAACAATGTTTCGACCGATTTTCTTGTCCTTCACCAATCGACCCATTAAGCGAACAAATCCTGCCGTCGTGCTGAGCGTTTTGTTTTCGAGCTGCGTCGACATGAATTGGCGATAGTCCTGAATCGTCGGCATTTCCTGAAGCGGATGCTTGGTAGGTCGACTTGGAACGGGGCCACCGAGCGCAGCGCGGCGCTCGGCCAAGTATTGCATTTCGACGCTCGAAGCTGGCGGCCTGTAGAACGGTGCCTTGCCGACTTCTTCGTCGCTGATCGGAATCCCGAATCGCGAACGGAATTCGAGCAGTTCTTTCTCGTTCATTTTCTTAGTGTTGTGAGCGACGTTGCGTCCTTCACCCGCCTCGCCTAAACCATATCCCTTGATCGTCTTGGCTAAAATGACCGTTGGCTGTCCTTTGTGTTCGACCGCAGCTTTGTACGCAGCGTAGACCTTTTCGGGATCGTGCCCTCCGCGTTTCATCTTGAGAAGCTTTTCGTCGGAGTAGTTTGCGACAAGCGATAAGAGCTCTGGATACTTGGCAAAGAAGTGGTCGCGAATATACGAACCTGGCATGCCAGCATATTTTTGATACTGGCCGTCGACGACTTCGGTCATCCGTTGCGCCAACAAGCCGGTTTCGTCGTGTTCGAGCAGCGGATCCCAATCGCCGCCCCACACGACTTTGATGACGTTCCAGCCTGCACCACGGAAGACGGCTTCCAATTCTTGAATGATCTTGCCGTTCCCTCGAACTGGACCATCTAGTCGTTGAAGGTTACAGTTGATAACGAAGATCAAATTGTCGAGCTTTTCTCGCGAAGCCAACGTGATCGCACCGAGCGTCTCGGGCTCGTCGCATTCTCCATCACCCAAGAACGCCCAAACTTTACGCCCCGTAGTATCTTTCAGTCCACGATCTTTGAGGTACTCGTTGAATCGAGCTTGATAGATTGCCATGATCGGGCCAAGTCCCATCGAGACCGTTGGATACTCCCAAAAATCGGGCATTAGCCAAGGATGAGGGTAACTTGACAATCCACCGCCGGGCGCTAGTTCCCTTCGGAAGTTTTCAAGCTTCTCTTCAGAAATTCGACCTTCCAAAAAAGCTCGACTGTACATTCCCGGCGAAGCATGACCCTGAAAATAAATCATGTCGCCCGAATAGCCGTCTTCGCCGCGACCACGCAGAAAGTGATTGAAGCCGACTTCGTAGAGTGTTGCGCTACTGGCAAAGGTACTGATGTGTCCGCCGATGCCGTTGGATCGCGTGTTGCCGCGGACAACCATCGCCATCGCATTCCAACGAATGATGCTCTTAATGCGTCGTTCAATTTCGCGATTGCCGGGATAAGCTGGTTGCTTGCTGACCGGGATCGTATTGATATAGGGAGTCGTCGTCTCGATTGGGATCTCGACGCCCTCTTCACGAGCACGATTTTCGAGAGCTTTAACGATATATCGGACTCGTTCGGGTCCTTTGCTTTTCAGGACATAATCGAGAGAACCGAGCCATTCGCTCGTTTCCGCTGGATCGACATCCAGTGGAGCTTCGACTTGACCTGCGGCGGCAAGCACCGCCGGGTCGACTTCGCCGAGAATTTTCGCATCAGACATGCAGCAATCACCTTGAAAAAGCTATTTTTCCTCTAACCTATCTTGGCTATTGTCGCGAAATCATGCCTCGGCGTAAAGGACAAGCGAAAACTGCGGTTTCTGGCGATTTTGAAGGCGTGCTTGAACTGAAAGGTGCAATTTCAAAATTTGCCTTTAAAGCTCGCTTGGGAATCGCGCGAATTTGGGCTTGGCTACTGAAATGCAGCACCGACGGGCTCAAATGCCGCACCGGTTGACCATTCCTTCCAGTTGTCTGGATTCCGATGGATTCGATGGTAAGTTGTGTCGCGTTCGACCGGCTCGCGACCCGCTTCGATAATCAAATTCTTAATCTGATCGACCGTCAGCAATTCGGGCGTCGTCGCTCCGGCGTCATGATAAATCAACTCGTGGCGAACCGTGCCGTCAATGTCGTCAGCACCGTAGGCCAAGGCTGTTTGGGCTGTCCCGATTCCTAACATGATCCAGTACGCTTTGACATGCGGGACGTTATCGAGCATCAAGCGGCTAATGGCCAAAGTTCGTAGGTCCATCAGCGCCGACGGCTTTTTGAGATTCGACAAGCCCGTATTGTCTGGATGGAAGGCGAGTGGAATAAAAGTTTGAAAGCCTCCGGTTTGATCCTGAAGCTCCCGCAAGCGAAGCAGGTGATCGATGCGATGGTAGGCTTTCTCGACATGACCATATAGCATCGTGCAGTTCGTCTTGAGTCCAATCTCGTGCGCCGTGCGATGCACTTCGATCCATTTATGCGAGTTGGCTTTGTGTTCGCAAAGTTGATCTCGAACTTCCGGATGAAAAATCTCAGCTCCTCCGCCCGGCAACGAACCCAATCCCGCTTCGCGAAGGTCTTCGAGTATCGATTTGAGCGGTCGCTTGAGAAGGAATTCAAACCAACAGATCTCGACCGCCGTCCAAGCTTTTAAGTGCAGTTGCGGGTAAGCCGTGTGCAACTGTTCAATCATGCCTCGATACCAGTCGTATCCAAGTTTATGATGCAATCCGCCAACGATATGCATCTCCGTACAACCATTATCGACCGCCTCTTGACCTCGCGCCAGTATCTGTTCGTCGGTCATCACGTACCCTTTCGGATCGCGAAGGTCCGATCGAAACGCGCAGAAGCGACATCGATAGACGCAGACGTTTGTCGGATTCAAATGCGTGTTGATGTTGAAGTAGCCGACGTTCCCATTGATTCGCTCGCGAACTAAATTGGCAAGTTGACCGACTTCATGCAGCGGAACGTCGGGTTCGTAAAGGAAAATCCCGTCGGACATATCGAGCCGAACTTCGTTTTCAACTTTTTCGCGAATCTCGCGAAGTCGGGCGGTGTTTTCAGGCGTTAGCATGGTGGCAATAAGCGGTGAGGTTTAAGGTTTAAGGTGTGATGTGTAAGGTGATGAAAACCACGTAGCAGCGTCTCTCCGAGACGCTGAGCGAGTCTCGGAGAGACTCGCCTACGTGCCAAGCCAGGCATCGACGACGCCGGTAACCAATAAGATCATACTAATAACCGCATTGGCCTGGAAAAAGGCAACATTTACTTTGGCGAGATTCTTCGACGATACGACGGAATGCTCGTAGATTAAGAGAACGGCGACAACGATCAAGCCTAGCCAATAGAGCATTCCAAGCCCAAGCTGAGGACAAAGCCTTGCGATCATCGCGAACGGCAGGAGCATCAGTGCATGGCAAAACGCGGCAACTCGCAACGCCCCGCTAACTCCAAGCCATGCAGGGAGACTTTTCAGTCCTAGATCGCGATCGACTTGGGCGTCTTGGCAAGCATAGATCAGATCGAAGCCAGCGACCCACAAAAAGACGCTTAGTCCGACTAAAGCCGCAGGCAAGATATCCGACGGTACTCGCATCACAATGTCGCCTCGCAAAGCGATCCATGCGCAAAGCGGTGCTAGGCCTAGCGCCGTTCCCAGCCAGAAATGGACGAGCACCGTAAATCGCTTGGCAAAACTGTAACCAGCGAGAAAAATGAGCAGCGGAACGGCCAAGCCAATCGGCAGCGTATTGGGAAAAAAGAGTGTCGTGCCTGCCACGAATACGATCGCACAACCAATAACAAAGAGCAAAACACCTTGGGTGCTCAATCGTCCAGAGGGCAAATGACGACTGGCCGTCCTTGGGTTCAATGCATCGATTTTTGCATCGACCAATCGGTTGACGCCCATCGCAAAACTTCGGGCCGCAACCATGCATACCAAAATTCCAAGCAGCGATGTCCAAGGAAAAGAGAACCGGTCCGACTCTCGATGCAGCAAGATCCACGCCCAGACGCTTACCAGGATTGCGAACGGCAAGGCAAAGATAGTGTGACTGAATCGAATGAGCTCAAGATAGTCGCGAAGGGTTGATTTCAATCCGTCGGTTCGCGACGAGGGGTCGTCTAGCTTAGCGGTTATATTCATTCTTCCGCTCCCCAACGCTGCATCAATCGATGTGGAACGTCCAAATGATCGAGAATTCTCGCTACAATAAAATCGATGATGTCGACGATCGATTCGACACCGTGATACCAGCCCGGCATCGCCGGCAAAACAATGGCACCCGCTTGAGCCGCCCGATGCATATTGTCGAGCTGAAAAACGGACAGCGGTGTTTCACGCGGGACTAATATTAGCTTGCGATGTTCCTTGAGATGCACGTCAGCCGCTCTTTGTATCAAATTGTTACCGGCTGCATGGACGACCCCTGACAAGGTCGCACCTGAACAGGGACAGATCACCATACCGCTTGTCAGGAACGAGCCGCTGGCAATCGGCGTCATGTAATCTTGGTAGTGATGAACGACTAAGCTACCTGTAGCAAGTGCTTGTTGTAAACTTGGTCGATCTCCCCAGCGTTGTTCTGTTCCCGGCCAATAATAGTCGACCACTTTCGAAAGAGAGTTTTCGGTAGCCGTAACGGAAATCGATGGGCTACCGAGTTCGATTTTCAATTCTTGCAACATGACCGTGGCTGCGGAAGGACTATAGACCAAATGAACGTGGCGATTAGCCAATAAAAGTTGCTGAAGAAGCCGAACTGAAAAGACCGCACCGCTGGCACCTGTCATGGCGAGCACAATCGGATGTGCGTCGGTCGAAGCGACCTTTCTATCCTTCGAATCTTGCGTCATCGTAACCGCCCTTCTTTTCGGCCGATATAAAGTGTGGCTACACCGAACGTCATCGGCCAAGCTCGAACATCCTTAAGTCCCGTTCGTTCGAGCAATTCGATCATCGCCCGCCCCGAGGGAAACTGCCGGACACTTTCCGGAAGATAGTTGTAGGCTGATTCGCTATTGCGAGCCATAGCTTGTCCGATCATCGGCAAGATCCATCGGAAGTAACCATCGTAGAGCTGTTTGAGGATGGGCCATGTCGGGCGAGAAAATTCGAGAATTGCAACTTGACCACCTGGTTTGCAGACTCGAATCATCTCGACTAAGCCGCTTCGGGTATCGGCGACATTTCGAATCCCGAAAGCGACCGTGACGGCTTGAAAGGTATTATCGTGAAAGGGAAGCTGTTGAGTATCGGCTTCGATGAAGCTTACTAATGACCCCGATTCGTCGAAACGCAACTGCTTTTGACGAGCCAATTCCAACATCGGGAGGCAGAAGTCGGCACCGATGACTCGGTATCGACCGGTCGATTTTAGAGCCATCGAAATTGCCAGATCGCCCGTTCCAGTGCAGACGTCGAGCACCGGCGCGTTGCTCGATAGGTCGAGCCGGTTCAGCGTCCGGGTTCGCCATGACTTGTCGATGTTCAGCGATAGAACATGGTTCATAAGGTCATAGCGAGGAGCGATCTGGGCAAACATCCGGCGAACCTTGTCACCTGATTTATCGAGCATCGAAGGACCTAATATGGGGGAGATGTTTTTCGAAATCTTGCAAATTTTTTTTCAGTCGCTCACGCTTCAATGTCATTTGACTCGATCAGTTTTCGCGCCGCGACATCTCTACTGGCTTGGCGACTTAAACGCCGTTCATGTCAGAAAAGGCGAAAATAGAAGCCGCAGCAACTTTAGCGATTCGAAACGTCCTTGCGAATGCACTCTTAAATAGACCGATAGAACAGCATTCGGCGCAACCATAATCGAGGAAAAATGCCGAAAACGGAAGGTGCTAGACTGGAAATAGTTTCGTTTGCGACTAGAACTTGATACAGCGGTCAAAGGTTGGCTTAGGGTGTTATTCGTCCCTGTCCATTCTCAAGCCGTCATCCTCTCCAAATACGTTTTCGTGAAAATTGTTTCACCACCAAGCCACACAAAATGGCTTAGAAAGGCGGTTCGGATGAGGTATCTTCGTAGGTTAAGTTCGGTTTTTCTTTTGTTGAGCGTATTTCACACGCTCTGTTTGGTTCCCCCGGTCCAAGCGCAAGACGCTGCTTCGGCGCCGGTTGCGGTCGCTCCATCGGTTGAACAGCGGTTGGCAAGTTTGGAAGCGTACATCGGAAACGGTGATCCTACTGCCAAAGATTCGGCTGGGAATCCTGCTGAGGGAGTCAAAACGGCAGCGATGGGCGTCGCCGGGCCGGGACACAATGCATGGTTAATGACGAGCTCGGCTTTGGTGCTTTTCATGACCTTGCCTGGCTTAGCCCTTTTTTACGGTGGCTTAGTCCGGAAGAAAAACGTTTTATCGGTCGTTGCACAATGCTTTGGCTGTGCAGGACTGGTGACCATACTCTGGGTCGTTTGCGGATACACGCTCGTTTTCGGTGAGCATCCGGCTGATAACCCTTCGAATTCGTTTCCATGGCTTTTTGGCGACTTGAAGCATCTTTTCATGGACGGCGTCACAAGCGCACCGGATGCGAACTACTGCTACTGGATTTCCGAAAACGTTTTCGCGATGTTCCAGATGATGTTCGCGATCATCACCCCCGCCTTGATCGTGGGTGCAATCGCCGAGCGAATGAAATTTCCAGCCATCATGCTCTTCATTACGCTCTGGATGTTTGCCGTTTATTTCCCGCTCGCCCACATGGTTTGGGGATTCGACGGTTTGATGAATGGGGTCTGGAACGGTACAGCGAAAATCAAAGCCATTGACTTTGCGGGTGGAACAGTTGTTCACATGAGCTCGGGTTGGTCGGCGTTGGTCCTTTGCTTGATGCTTGGACCACGAAAAGGTTTTGGAAAAACCGCAATGCCGCCGCATAGTATGGTGCTTTGCGCGATCGGAACCGGAATGCTTTGGGTAGGTTGGTACGGCTTCAATGCGGGATCGGCGCTGGCTTCCGATGGAGTTGCTGCGAATGCCTTTACGACGACGACAATAGCAGCAGCCGTTGCAAGTTTCGTTTGGCCGCTCATCGAATACATTCGAAATGGAAGGCCTTCTATCCTCGGATTTTGTTCAGGAGCTGTGGCCGGTTTGGTGGTCGTCACTCCGGCTTGCGGATTTATCACGGTACAAGGAGCATTGATTATCGGCGTCTTGGCCGGAATTGTCCCTTACCTGTTCTGTACCGTTGTCAAGAAACTGTTCAAATATGACGACGCATTGGATACGTTTGGAGTTCATGCTGCTGGTGGTACGCTGGGTGCACTCCTCACAGGTTTCTTAGCAACTTCGGACGTGAATGCAAATCTCATTGGCCCGATGGCACAAGCTAACGGACTCGACAAGATTCTTGCCAATGGAACCTTGTGGATCGAACAGCTAAAGGCGATGGGATTAACGATTGCGATGTCGGTAGTGGCTACCGTGATCATCACTGGATTGGTGAGTGTTTTAGTTGGCCTGCGTCCAACCGCTGAAGTGGAAGATGTTGGCTTGGATTTATCCGAGCACGGTGAAGCTGGTTACGAAATCTACTAACGACATTTTAAGCGTCCTAGACGCAGGAGCTATTATGAAAAAGATTGAAGCAATTGTTCGCCATTTCAAGCTGGAAGACGTAAAAAACGCTCTGACAGAAAAAGGGATCGTCGGGATGACGGTCAGTGAAGTTCGAGGTTTTGGCCGCCAAAAAGGGCATACCGAGATTTATCGAGGATCGGAATACGCGATCGACTTTGTCCCCAAGGTCAAACTCGAAGTTATCTGCAAAGATAGCGACTTGGATTCGGTGGTAAATACGATCGTTGAAGCGGCCAAGACGGGACGTATCGGAGATGGTAAAGTATTCGTCTCGGATATCCAGAATGTGATTCGCATTCGAACAGGAGAATCGGACGAAGCCGCATTGTAGGATATTCGAAACGAATGAAGACTCGTTCCGAACAATCTCACAATACCGAGCTTTGTTATGCCTACGCCTGAGTCAGTAAAAAGCACCAGCCGCTCTCAAATGGGAGTGGCCAGCACTGGCTCAGGCACTCCGCTGATGTGGAGAATCGTCACGCTATCGGCCATGATTTGCTTGGCCGGTCTCGCCTATTTCTTTCGCGAGTCGATTGGCTTGCGTGGCCAAGCTCTTTTCGGCATCGTCTGTTTCCTTTGCGTTGCGGCGGCGTTCTCTAGCGACTTGCGAAACGTCAATTGGCGAACGATCGCGACCGGGCTCGGCTTACAATTACTCTTAGGAGTCCTGATCCTTCAGGTCGACGCGGTCTATCATGCTTTTGAACTTGTCGGTGCCGGTGTTGCTAAGTTTTTAGATTTCGCCAATCGAGGCTCCGAGTTTGTCTTTGGCCCACTTGCGAACCACGTGCAATCGGAAAACGCATTTGGCAGTGGACAAGGTTTTATCTTTGCTGTTCGCGCACTCCCTACTGTCATCTTCGTTTCGTCCGTCTTCACCGTCCTCTATCACCTACGTATCCTCCAAGCCATTGTTTGGCTTTGTGCTAAGGCAATGCTGTTCGTCTTTGGCAGCAAAGGTGTCAGCGGCGCAGAAACGCTCGCCGCGACGGCCAATGTTTTCATGGGGCAAACCGAAGCACCGCTGATTATCAAGCCCTATATTGGAAAGATGACCAAGTCCGAGCTGCTGGCGTTGATGATCGGCGGGATGGCAACCGTATCCGGCGGCATCATGGCGGTATTTATCGGCATGGGCGCCGACCCGGTCGCCATTCTAGCCACCAGCGTCATGGCCGCTCCGAGCGGGCTCTATCTCTCAAAACTTTTATTGCCCGAATCCGAAGAGCCACTGACGCGCGGAGAAATCAAGATAGCAGACGAGCGTCCCCATGCCAACGTCATTGATGCGGCGGCCGGTGGAGCGTCGGATGGGATGATGCTTGTCATTAACATCATCGCCATGCTGATCGCCTTTATCGCCGGTATCGCTATGATCAACTACCTATTGTTAACCGGTGGCCACGGTATCAATTATCTGCTCGCGAAAAGCGGTTCGATATATCAAGTCGGTACCCTCTCGCTCGAAGGAATTTTTTCGAAGATCTTTTCCCCCGTCGCGTTCTTAACGGGCGTCGCAACCGAAGATGCACCGCGCGTCGGCGAGCTGCTCGGAAAGAAATTGGTACTTAACGAATTCGTGGCGATCAAAGATCTAACCGACTTGAACGCCATAAAAGAGAACAATGTGTTTACGGGCGTCAAAGGAATGCAAGAACGATCGTATCGGCTAGCCGTTTATGCCCTGACGGGCTTCGCGAACATCTCGTCGATCGGAATCCAGCTCGGCGGAATCGGAGCCATGGCCCCAAACCGCCGTGCCGATCTAGCAAGGCTTGGCGGAGTAGCCTTGCTGGGTGGCTTTCTTGCAACGCTGATCAACGCATCCGTCGCAGGATTGTTAATGCAGTAGCTTCTACTTTACTTTGTCGATGTAGCGATTAAAAACGTTTTCGATGAGTTCTTGTCGACCGCTTTTGTTTTTCACGGCATCGCCTTTTCCGAGCATGATCGCTTCCAATTCTTTGAAGCCCATCGAACCCGATTCGATCTTCTTGCCAAGGTCGCTATTCCAATTGCTATAGCGTTCGTCGACGAATTTATCGATAGCCCGATCCGCTCGAATGGCGGCCGCAACTTTGAGACCCTTGGCAAACGCGTCCATGCCACCGATGTGAGCATAGAATAAATCGATCGGCTCGAAGCTCTCGCGTCGCACTTTGGCATCGAAATTGACGCCGCCGGTGCCGAGGCCGTATTTCAAAAGCACCAGCATGATTTGGCTGGTAAGGTAATAGTCGGTTGGAAATTGGTCCGTATCCCAACCTAGCATCAAGTCACCCGTGTTGGCATCGATCGAACCGAGTCCACCTTGCATCCCTGCATATTCGAGTTCATGCATCATCGTATGGCCGGCCAGTGTCGCATGATTGGTTTCAATGTTCAGCTTGAACGACCCCATGAGGTCATAAGCTCGAAGAAAATTCAAGCAAGCTGCTGCATCCGAGTCATACTGGTGTTTGGTTGGCTCTTTGGGCTTAGGCTCGATCAAGAATTGCCCGTTGAATCCAATTTCTTTCGCATAGTCGACCGCCATATGGAAGAATCGAGCTAAGTGATCGAGCTCGCGTTTCATGTCGGTATTAAGAAGATTTTGGTAGCCTTCGCGGCCGCCCCAAAAGACATAGTTCTCACCACCAAGTTCTTGAGTTACCTCTAAAGCTTTTTTGACTTGAGCCGCCGCGTAGGCATAGACTTCGACATTGCAAGTCGTCGCGGCGCCATGCATGAATCGAGGGTTGCTGAACATGTTCGCCGTTCCCCACAAGAGTTTGACGCCCGTCCGAGCTTGCTCTTCTTTTAGCACCTTGGCAACCGCATCGAAATTCGAATTGGTACTGGCAAGCGAATCCCCTTCTGGAGCAACGTCGCGATCGTGAAAGGCATAATACGGAGCACCAAGTTTTTCAAAGAACTCGAAAGCAACTCGAGCGCGATTGCATGCGTTGGCAACCGACTCGGTGCCATCGTCCCACGGTCGAAGCATCGTTGCGCCACCAAACGGATCACTTCCGGTTCCTCGGAAGGTATGCCAATACGTAACGGTGAAGCGTAAGTGGTCCTTCATCGACCGCCCTTCGACTTGTTCGTCTGGGTTGTACCAGCGAAAAGCGAGCGGGTTGTCAGAGTTCGGGCCTTCGTATTGAATTCGATTGACTTCGGGAAATGCCGCCACGTTCGTTTCTCACTTTGAAAGAGGTAGTAATAGGAGTCTTCTCGTAAATTAAATCTGAGCCGTCGCTCACATTGTCGCGAATTTGCGTCGGCTTTCCAGGAGAATTTGCGTCGGATATCATAGAGATTTTACGCACCGGCATTTCGTTGTCCTGCCGAAATCCAGGTTATAGCCAAATAAAAACTCGCTGAAATTGCCGGTGTCGATTCAGCTTTCTAAGGCATTTGATGTTTTATTCGCATATGGACTCGGTTCAGCAAACAATCGCATGATCGAGGAAACAGAACCGTGGCAATTAGCGGTCGAAGCTTATCAAGCGGGTGATCTTGCCAACGCGGAAGCCTTTTGCAAACTCAGTTTGGCTCGGAATCCTATCGATTCGACAATGCTGCATCTCATGGGGCTGGTAACTTTCCATTTGGGCCGTGAACAAGCGGCATACGATTGGCTCACGAAAGCGATAGAGATCGATCCAGACAATGCTGAGATTCATCACAATCTAGGAATGGTTTTTTGGAGACAGGGACTACTCGATCAGACGAAAATTTCTTTTCAACGAGCGATCGAAAAATCGCCTCTATTCGTCGAAGCCCATGTCGGCCTTAGCTTAGTGCTTCAACAACTGGGGCGATACGAAGAAGCAGTGTCGTCCTATCGTTGTGCTGTGCAACTGCGACCGGATGACGCCGAGCTCTATTTTGGAATGGGCAAACTACTTCATGACCAAGGGCGGCGAGCAGAAGCCATCGCCGAGTATGAACGAGCGATTCAAATACGTCAGGAATACCCTGAAGCTCTCTTGAACCTTGGAACGCTTTGGCATGAGACTGGGCAGTACCCTAGGGCCATCGCAGCCTATCAACGTTGCATCGAGTATCGTCCAACCTATGCTGCGGCTCATCGCAATCTCGGCAACAGCTACGATGCCCAAGGGAACTTTGAGGCCGCGATAACGTGTTACGAAAGGGCGACTGAAATCCAACCTGGCTATGGCTTAGCAACACTCGTAAATCATCTACAACATCGGTGTCGCTGGAACAATTTAGAAATGCTATCTCGCCAAGTCATTGCGAGCGTTGACGACAGCCACTGTGGCGATCTAGCAAATGTCATGATGCCATTTTGCTTTATAAGCCTTCCGATCGAGACGACGCCAAGCCAACAGCTTCGATGCGCTCAAAACTACATCCAACTTCTCGGAGTCGAGCAACCGATTGCTCGACCGCTATGTCAATCTTTTACGAATCGTTCCACGCCGCGAAAAATTCGCCTTGGCTATCTTTCGGCTGATTTTCGTGACCATCCCGTCGCGTACTTAGTTGCCGAGCTCTTTGAAGCGCATGATCGCAACGTGTTCGATGTCATAGGCTATTCGATCGGGCCAAAGGACCAGGGCCCCTACCGTCGACGGATCATGAACGCCGTTGATCGCTTTCGCGATCTCAAGGAGTTTTCGGATTATGACGCAGCCAAAATAATTGCCGAAGACGAAGTCGATATCCTCATCGACCTTCAAGGTTTTACGCAGCATTCGCGAACAAAGATCTTGGCTTTTCGTCCGTCGCCGATTCAAGTCAACTATCTAGGATATCCTGGAACGATGGGTACCCAGTTCATCGACTATATTTTGGTTGACGATTTTGTGGTTCCGTCAGAACAGCAGCCGTTCTTTAGCGAGCAGTTAGTCCATCTTCCAGGATGTTTTCTTGTGAACGACAGTCGACGTACCATCGACGAGCGAACTCCATCGCGGCGCGAACTCGGGCTTCCTGAGAAGGCTTTTGTTTTTTGCGCGTTTAGTTCGAGTCATAAACTTGCTCCCAACATGTTCGATCTTTGGCTGCGTCTCTTGCAGGCCGTGCCCAATGCAGTTTTGTGGCTCCGGGATAATCATGCGGAAGCGACTATCCATTTGCGGGCGTGGGCGTTGCAACGCGGCATCGATCCGAAGCGTTTGATTTTTGCCGCGACCGTCGCCATGCCCGAACATCTTGCCCGACAGCGTGTAGCCGACTTATTCTTGGATACATTTCCGTACAACCAACATTCAACCGCCAGCGATGCACTTCGCGTTGGCTTACCGCTGATGACGCTCTCGGGTGATACCTTCGCCGCTCGAGTTGCGGGAAGCTTGCTTCGAGAACTTGGATTGAACGAACTGATTGTGCACAGCTATGATGAGTACGAAACTTTAGCTATCCATTTGGCCACTACACCTTCGAGACTCGATGGCCTTCGAGGACAACTCGCTGAAAGACTGAAGCGAACCGAGCTTTATAGCGGAAAGTCTTTCGCGAGAAAAATCGAGGCGGCGTATCGTGAGATGTGGACACGTCACCATCTCAGGCAGCACTCGCAATCCTAAACGACGGTGGAGTTGGATAGACGGGAATTCATTGGCTGGGGCTGACAAGCCTCGGTTACCTAATACACTTAAAAGAAAGGCCCGAAGGGCAGACGCAACTCGGACGCAATGATGAGTACGCATCAACCACTCTTTCGATCGGCAGCACCGATCGAGAATCTCGAAATCCGATCGAAGCTTTTAAAACGATTGCGGTCCTTTTTCGATGAGCTTGACTTTGTCGAAGTTCAAACGCCGGTCCTTTCGCGGCATACGGTCATCGATCGGCATATCGATCTAGTATCGGTCGAGATGGTCGAGCCTGGCGAGAATGCGACATCGACTTGGTATCTTCAATCGTCACCCGAAGCAGCGATGAAACGCTTGTTGGCCTGCGGCATGAAAAAAATTTACCAAGTCGGTCCGGTGTTTCGGGAGGATGAAATCGGACGACTGCACAATCCAGAATTTACGCTCGCCGAATGGTATCGCGTCGATGATGATCTCGAAGCGGGTTTAGTCCTTTTGGACGATCTTGCTCAATCGCTCCTGGGGACCAAGCGCTGCGAGCGGATTCGCTTCGCCGATGCCTTTCAAAATGCCGTCGGTATCGACTTGACGAAGGCATCGATCGCTGAGTTGTCGAGCAAAGCGAAACAGTTAGAGCTCGTTGCAAGCACGGCTTGGTCCGACGATTGGGACGATTGGGTAAATTTGATTTTTTCGATGATTGTGCAACCAAAGCTTGGTCACGGAACACCCGTGCTCATAACGCATTTTCCAGCTTCTCAAGCCGCCCTTGCTCGATTAGCTATCGATGATCCGCGATACGCCGAGCGTTTTGAATTGTTTTATCAAGGCGTCGAATTGGCCAACGGATATCACGAACTACTCGACCCGGCGGTGCTTCGCAAGCGAAATGTGCAGGCTAATCTCGATCGCATTCGCGATGGAAAAAATGCCTTTCCAGAATCAAGTTATCTGCTCGATGCCATGGATGCCGGACTGCCGACGGCCACTGGCTGTGCATTGGGTTTTGATCGAGTCGTCATGCTTGCTTGCCAAGCGAAAAGGATCAGCGACGTCATGGCATTCCCTTTTGACCGAGCATAAATCGCTGTACAATATCAGTCTTGGCAAGGCGGTGAATTTCGTAACCCGACGCGTTAGCGAGGGATCCGAGTAAATCCCTCGCTAACGCATCGGGTTACGAATAACCGGCGGCTAGCGCCGTGCCGCTCATGCTCTGTATTTTTTTCACACTGGACTACCACTTTGCGAATCGATAGCCACCATCATTTTTGGAATTATTCGGAAACAGAATACGCGTGGATCAGCGAGCGGATGTCGGTTTTGCGCCGCGACTTTAAACCGAACGATCTCCGTCAAGTCATGGTGGAGTCTGGTATCGACCGCGCTGTTTCTGTTCAAGCTAGGCAATCGCTCGAAGAGACGCGCTGGCTCATCGAACTCGCCCAGAGAAATACATTTATCGCCGGCGTCGTCGGTTGGGTACCGCTGGCCAGTGAACATGTTTTGCAAGAGCTTGAAGTGTTGGCTGCATCTCCAGAATTGAAAGCCATTCGACATGTGGTTCAAGACGAACCCGACGATCGATTTATTTTAGGCGAAGATTTTAATCGAGGCATCTCGTTATTGAAGGAATTCAACCTCGTCTATGACATTTTGATATTCGCGAGGCAACTTCCCGCATCGATCGAATTCGTCGATCGACATCCCGACCAGACTTTTGTTTTGGACCATATTGCGAAACCGACGATCGATATCCGTCAATTCGATGACGCCTGGGCTAAGAATCTTCGCGAGCTGGCTCGTCGAAGCAATGTTGCATGCAAGTTCTCGGGAGTCGTGACCGAAGTTCGGGATGAAGATTGGAGCACCGAGCATATTCGACCCTACTGGGATGTCGCGCTCGAAGCTTTCGGTCCGGATCGGCTGATGTACGGTAGCGACTGGCCGGTCTGTCTTTTGAAAAGCGACTACTGCCGTTGGGTTGCCGCCGTCGAAGAATTGGCCAGTTCTCTATCGCCAAGAGAACGAGCCGCGTTTTGGGGTGAAAACGCAAGCAAATTATATCGACTCAAGAAAGCGAACCACGGAGAGTAGGGCTTTCTAGCTTAACGATGCAAAGTAACCATCAATCCGTCGCGATATTGGAATTGACAATCGTTTGCTCGTCGGCGATATCGCTAGATTCAGCGATACCGGAGCTGTAAACGGACGCATAATGCGCGACGCAATGTTTTGTTGGACGATCGCGAAATCCAGCATATCAACGCGTCCATCTTTGTTCACGTCGCAGATATTGGAGACGACTGCCGAATTCGATGAAAGATTGCGTACCCTTCGAGCATCGGCATCTGTCGTTCGTATCATCGCTGATAAACCGGAGTTATCAATATTCATGTCTCCGACGGCGTTACCAAAATAAAAGACGTCGTTCGACAGAAGCCCAGTATTGGTATTGGCGAGCGTGGTTATGCGCAACCAAGTGTTGCGAATCGCCCCGTCGCTAAATTCAATTTTGATTCGAGTCGAGCCTCCCAGGCCACCCGATGGGATGAGCTCGATGGTTGGAACAGTCATTGCTGCCATAAATCCCGATGCGGAAATTCCGTTCCACGTTGCAAATCGAAAGTCGGCAACCGAAGGAGCGACTAATGGACCGGCAAGGTCGATAACAATGCCGTTCAGTCCTCGAACGTAGTTTGTGTAATTCGCAAACGTCGCGGTTTGGCCTGGCAGTAACGGGAACTTAGCATTATCGATTGCAGTGATGGGATTTCCGCTTCCTCCGCCAAACGCAGCGCTGCTCGATCGATTATAAAAGAGCTGGCGATTGACTATGGTCGGAGTCGAAAACACCGTTTGTACCTTGAGCAATGCATTGCCTTGTGAATACACCGCATACAATCTACCGCCGTCGGTAATATCGTTTCCACGCGTCCAACCTCTGCCTACGTTGACAACATCTCCAACGTCGCGCCGCACGGTAAGCGTATTCGATTCGTCGGAAATATTGAGAACCTCGCGATAGCTGAGGGTAAGCGTGTTATTGCCAGTCCCTGAAATATCGATCGCTTCGATCCCTTGCAATCGGTTGTCTGGAAGCGTGGAAAGGTTTATCGCCAGTCCCGATCCGCTAAAGCGAAGAGTATCGCTTCCCGTTCCACCGATGATGCGTCGAAAATTGATGTCGGCCACCGAGATCTCATCGTTGCCTTGGCCACCTCGGATCACATCCATTCCACCGCTACCGACAAGTTGGTCATCACCTTGATGGCCATTGATGATATCGGCCCCTACAGTGCCGATGAGTGTATTCACTGCGATGGTTCCGAGGTGAGTAACAGACGACGTGAATCCATTCCCGCCAAAGAGAACATGAGTTACCCCAGCGTTGACTCTTGCGGCAGCAGGCGGCACGGAGGGCACTTCTGCCAAATAGGAACCGATAATCAAATCATCGAAGCCATCTCCATTAACGTCACCAGCCCTGCTTACGGAAACTCCGCTTTCGTCATTTGCTGCGCTGCCGAAAAAGATAATGCCATACGAATTTGGATCGGATAAATCGATCATGGATGGAAGAGTAGGACCACCGAAGATGACGTAACTCTCGCCGGCATTCGATAATGCATTGTTTTCTGCGTCCGCAAAAAGTGCTCCGACAATCAAATCGTCATAGCCATCGCCGTTGACGTCACCGGCACCGCTGACAGACTGCCCGCTATAGTCCGATGCATCTGCCCCGCGAATGGTGATCCCCATGGTCATCAAATCCGACAAGTTGATCGTCGAAGGAAACGAAGCTCTTCCGTAGACGACGTAGCTTTCGCCAGCGAAGGGTTTGAGATTTCCGGCTGCCCCCGCATTTTTCGCTCCGATAATTATGTCAGCGAAGCCATCCCCATTGATGTCGCCTGCACCGCTAATAGCCTTACTGCTTTGATCATTCGGATCGGCCCCATAAAGAATCGTTCCTAGCGCACCGAGGTTAGCTAGATCAATCGTTGAAGGGAGCGAAGCACTTCCAAAGATGAGGTAGGCTTCGCCGGCGTACAGCCTGGCATTTCCAACCGAACCGGCCAACGACGAACCAATGACAAGATCGTCGAAGCCATCTCCGTTGACATCGCCAGCACTACTCACTGTACCACTTTTATCGTTAGCATCTGCTCCAAAAATGGTAATGCCAGCCGAACCAAGGTTTGCCAGATCGATCGTGGCTGGAAGCGAAGTGCCGCCGAAGATCACGTAGCTCTCACCGGCATTCATTTTTGCATTGCCCGATGCATCGCCGAGCGTTGCACCTACGATCACATCGTCGAATCCATCGCCGTTGATATCGCCCGCTGCACTCACCGACCGACCATTAAAGTCAGCCGGGTCTGCACCGAAGATCGTGATGCCCGCCGAACCGAGTAGCGAGAGGACGATCATCGAGGGCAATGCGTTTCCGCCGTAGACGATGTAACTCTCGCCCGAATTCGTTCGCAAATTGCCAGAACCATCTGCTGCATAGGCACCGATGATGACATCGGCAAAACCGTCGCCGTTGATGTCGCCTGCTGCGCTTACCGAATAACCGCTCCGGTCGTTGGCGTCACCCCCAAAAATCGCAACTCCGTTGGAACCAAGATTCGCTAGATCGATCGTCGTGGGCAAGGAGCTTCCACCGTAGACGATGTAGCTTGCACCGACATTAATTTTACTTCCACTAGAAGAACGCGCCGTGGAAGCACCGATGATCACGTCCTCGAATCCATCGCCATTGACATCGCCCGCATTGCTCACCGACTTACCACTGGTACTCGATGCTTCCGCACCGAAGATTGTCAGCCCAAGGCCAGGGCTTACAGAGCCCAAATCGACAACCGCCATCAATCGACGTACTTCAAGCGGTTCGACTAGCAACGAACGATGACGCTTCTTGGATTTCGGGCGGCGACTCTTATCCTTTATCAATCGAAGCAATGTTCTAAAAATGTACTATCCTCGGCGTCGGTAGCTTTGTCTATTTAATCTCGACTTTTGCTTTAATGTAGCATAGTGCTAAGATGACCAACCATCAAAATCCGGCCTTTCGGCACAATTTCGAGGCCGCCTGAAGGCGGAACTACGAACGGAGAATTATGGGACGGCTACGGCGGTGCCGACGGTTGCGATGAACTGGTTGCGAAGGGCAACAGAATCGTAGTGGGCCCGATATCGCAAGACTGGGGCAGCGGTACCAGGTTGGTAGGCTCCGAGAGTATGGACATCATCGAGTGGATGTCGAAGAGTTGCGAGGTATGGCAGTGTGGCTACGGTACCGAAGAAGCGAAATCCAGATGCAACGGGCTGGAGGACTGGAAAGCGAACATGCCCGTGCCGCTCTAACATCGGATCTTCAAAGTAAAGTGGTTGATGACAGAAGCCGCCGGGAACCCAAGGCTTGGTTGTCATTCCCCAGTCGCCAATGCGAGAATCTCCAACTGGAAGCAGTTGACTGGGCGGCAATCGATCCACCGTCACATCCGTGGGTCGTACGCCAGTACCGATTCCTTGTACGCTTGTATTGGGTGTTGAAAGCGGTGTCAACGTAATTGAATTTTTGCCGCTGCCGGTGTTATCAGGCGAAGCGGTCGGACTCGATTCGGTAGATCGTTCGGCCGTCGATGGGTTGTCTTCGAGGAGGCGAATCAGACCGGTTTGAGTATAGCGGGTGTCGAAGTGGTCGATTGCGTAGGAATTAGCTTCGCTTCCAACCGCTTCATGAGCAACAGGAGATTGACAAACCCCAACCGATCCGATGCCGGAAAGAATGACAGCGGCAAGGGAATGGCGTGCTAGATAAGGTCTCGACATCCGTGTCTCCACCGAGTTCAACTTGACAGTGTGTAAAAAAAGTCGGTCCAAGGGGTGAACCGATGGCGAGACCATCGGGGACCGACTCAGAAATAGTGTTCGGCAAGCCGCCGTTACCGTCTTAACTACGATACGCTGAAATCGCTTCGAAACCATGCATACAGTGGGCAAAGCTTATGTAGCCCTCAAAGTCAAACTCGAGTAATTCTAAACGGGCAATTCAACACTGCTCGGCGAAACTCGTTAATCAGCATAGCGATAGTCTTTGAAAACGCTGGCTTTTTCCTACTCGATCGGCCTGAGGTTTCGAGCGACGGGGTTTTACTTACAAAAGCGATACCCGATGAACGGTATCCTAGCTATAATTGGCCTTGGGTCGCAGAGTTTTCAGCGTTCGGAATGCGAGGTACTTATTTTGACAAGCTCGGTACGCTACTCGGGTAAGACCGATATAGGCAAAAAGCGTCAAACAAATCAGGATCATTTTTTGGTGGCCGATTTGTCGCGATCGCTTTGCCTCGGTGCGACCAGTCTTGATATCGCTGCTGATTCGAGACTCTTTGGAGATCCGCTTGGCCATTTGTTTTTAGTAGCCGACGGAATGGGAGGGCATCAGGCGGGCAGTCGGGCAAGTGAACTGGCGATTAAGTATATCGTCAGCAGCGTGCTAAACGGTCTAAGATTAGTGAGTCGTCCCGAAGCCGGTGTCGATCAGCTTTTCATGGAAGCTCTCAAAACTGCCCTCAACGCTGCTCACCGCGCAATCGTTACCGACTCCGAAGGCGACCAATCGCTTCGCGGTATGGGAACCACATTGACGATGGCTTACGTATGCTGGCCCAAAATGTGGGTTGTCCATGCAGGCGATACGAGGTGTTATGTTCTGCGAAACGGCGGACTACATCAACTTACTCGCGATCATACTCTTGCAAATCAGATGGCGTCGCAAGGACTTTTGCAAACCGACCAGAAGGAGCGTTCTCGATGGTCGAACGTCCTGTGGAATGCATTGGGAGCGGAGGCTGAGGATATTGTTGCCGATGTCCATCAAATTCGCGTTCAGGTCGGCGATCGCATTCTGCTTTGTAGCGACGGACTGAATAAACATGTCACGGATGATGAACTCATTCCGATATTAAGTCGCGATGACTTGCCGGACCAAATCTGCCAAGCTTTGATCGACCTTACCAATGAACGCGGCGGGACCGACAATGTTACGGCCATCGTCGTCGATATTGTACAACCACCCTCGTCGGAATTGGTGACCTCCATTTCAACACCGCGCGCTCAAGAATCGATACTCGGCAAGCATATTGATTACAGTCGCGTAATCGGCGAGACGACCGAAGAGATTGATGGCGATACGGAGTCGGTCGACACGCTCGAGTACTAGTCGCTCCGTCACTTTTCCCCCAACCCTAAGAAAAGCTGTAAAAGAGTGCTTATCGCAAGCGGAACTAGAGCAAGCTTTCCAAGAGCAAGCGAAGTTTTCTTAGTTCTTGTCGAGTATCCATATCGGCCATTGGCTGGACATCGATACTTAGCGCATGATCATAGCCGACACGTTGAAGCTGCGTAATCAGTCGCCCGTATTCGATTTCGCCCTGGCCTACACGAACTTGAATTTGATCTTTTTTCGAGTCTCTCAAGTGGGTATGAAAGACGTGCTTGATCAATCGATCATAGTTCTTGTTGCGATTGGGGCTGCACAGATACTGGCTTGGATCGAGCGCCAAACCGAGCCCTGGGACATAGTCGCATATGTTCTTGACGGTATCTGGATCTTCACTAAGCCGTCCGATTTGGCTTCGAATTCCGACGCGAATTCCTTGTTCTTCGGCTAAGGCTACCAAACGCGTCAAGTGCTCGATCTCTTCGTTGAATGGGGTCCCTTGCGGGGCGCTCGGCACGGTGAGTGTCACGACTTTGGTGGCTTTGGCGAGCTGGCAAACCAACTTAAATCGCTCGTAATGCGATTCGCCAGTTTCGAGGATTCGAACATCGTAGCTACAGATATCCAGTCGATGGGTGTCGCGAATTAGTCGCAAGCACTCGCTGAACTCGGTTTCGAGCCGCCCGGTGGGCATCTGATTGCCATCGTCGTGAAGGGCAATCTCGACGCAGGTAAACTCTAAGTCGATCAGTTGCTCAATTACCTCGGGAATTGGGATTTCCGGGAAACAAGCGGTAGTAGCGGCAACTAACACTTCAGGGCACTCCATTATGCTGTAGGGTCAACGAATCAGTCTTCGATTATCCCTGACTTGGCATTCCACACAAGTCGCCTACCTCGGCGAGTTCGAAATCGATCAAGGTAAATTGCTTTCGAGCGGAATCGTAGAGCACGTTGCGCAGGGCTGGATCGCGATGCAGTACGCCGTATTCAAGCAACCGATCAAACAATTCCTGTACGAAATTGTCTGGTAATTGCTCGACATTCTTCCCGGCGTACTGGGTGACTACCGAAAGTCGCGACCGTTTTGCATCGATTAAGCGCGGGACGAACGGACAGCACGCTAAGTTCAAATGCCTTAAAATGCGACATTCGTTTTCGAAGCGTTTCTGAGCTTTGGGGCCGTAAAAACATTTGATGATTCGTCCGTCCAAAGCGTCGACGACCCGCGAACGGCCGGTGTTTTTGAGTTCAAGCATGATGGTGAATTACTCCATCGGAACCCTAGTTCACAAATGGCCACCTTGCAGAACGGACCATTGCGCGCGCCCGAAAACGTTACCCAAAACGAGCTGCTAGCTTTTCCAAAAGGATATGACGAGAAGGGACGTACCGCTTATGACGATTAAAAAGGTCATTCGCTTGATGCCGATGGTTGCGAATGTTTTCTTGGGGATGGGGTTCGGTTTTGTCGTAGCCCGATTTGGGGTCCTGCTGCGTGAAATTGCCGCCGTGCATCCGGCTGAAAGGTGCACCGTTCCGCTCACTTATACGAATTTCGACCGATGGTTCGGGCAAGGCGAATTCCGACCGACGTTGCACGGGAAAGCGGTGGCATCTTATCGCGATGAGCGCTGCGGCATGAAAATGGAAAGTCTTGAAAGGAGCCGCTGCGTGCGATGCGATAATGTCCAACATTCACGATTCGTGTTAGGTCCTCCATATCAACCGATTGAAGCTTGACGCTTTTGCCTTCCAATGAGCTATGTGAAATCCATTCTTGCCCCCATTCGCGTATGTTGCCGTGAGCATCGAAGAGCCCAAAATCGTTCGGCTTTAATAAACCCGGAGGCTTAGGCCTAAAATCGGCGTTATGTATATACCAAGCGTAGCTACCCAATTGCTCCTCGAAATCACCAAAGCAAAACTGGGTCGATGCTCCAGCCCGGATCGACCATTCCAACTCCGCTTCGCTTGGAAGTCGATACCCTGATCGGCTCAAATAATCAGGAATGGGAAGAAAACCTTCTTTGATTTGCTTTTCCGGCGGATAACACATTTGATCCTCGGGAATACCTTCCTGTTCACTCAGCCAACGGCAATAGCGAGCGGCTTCAAAAAAATCCATCATGCACGCTGGGTAGTGCGGTCCTAATCGAGTTAGAGTCGGCTCGCCGCCAGTAGGATTAAACCGCTGATATTGTTCGACGGTAATCGCTTTAAGTCCTATCGCATAGCTGCGATTGATTTCAACGGAATGCAATTGCTCGATCCATTCGCGATTTGGCTCGTCATCAGGTGAACCGAGTATGGCATTCACGGGGCCTCGAAAGACTGCCAACGTCTGCCCTTGTGAATTAACAAACCAGTCGCGATCGCCACCGAATACACTTTCGAGCGACGCATCGTCGGAGGTGAGCTCAGGAATCGGTTGATCCCATTGTCGCATGAGCCATTCGCAAGCCGAATGCAACCCTGGATCAGGGGAATCGCGAAAAAGCTCTCCAACGTCAGACATCAATGCTTCGCGTTTTGTATCCGACAGATCGCTAGGTTTGTATTCGCCAATGGCGAGCAGCAATGCACGCTTCGTCGACAGCTCTGACTCGTCCGAGAAACGATCTACCAAACATCGAAGTTCAACTCCTGTTTCGCGAAAGCGCTGAATAAGCAGAGTGCGCAGCGAAGGATCGCTTGAATGTTTTAGTAAAGGCCAAACGGAATCGGTTAAACCCAATCGCATTAAAACCAGCGCCGCGTTGGATTGAAGCGAGAATCTCAAGCGACGTTCTTCGCGAGTTTCACTGGAAGGATTTTGTTGAAGGACGTCAAGCATTAGTCGGGAACAGGCTTGATCATGCTGAGCAAGTGGCGAATAGAGAATTTCGAAATCACTCATCCTTGCTCGCAATATGATGCTGGCCAATAGCTCTGGGTCGCTCGACGCAAATTTGGCGAGCAGGCTTGCGGCACGATGATGCTGTTCAGACGATCTGGCCGCATCAGCAAACGCTTCGGCGAGCGGTTCGATCAATCGCACATTCTTAAAAGACAAAAGCTCAGTCCAGATCGCCAAGTGCATTGGATTGGACTTCAGCAATTCATCGGTAATCAATTGCAATTGAGGCTTGTCCCATTGAACTTCGTCACTATGAAAAGCTAAGGCTAAAGCCATGCGAAACCGACGCTCGGGAGGCAAGGACATATCATGCAATGACTGGCCAATGGCCGCGAGATGCGACTGCCATTGGGAGCTTGGGAGTTTGTCCTTTCGATGGGCAATGACCTTCACCATTAAACCGAACTCGTCGGGTTCGGCAACAAGTAGCCGCTCTCGCAATGGAGTCAACAGATGGGGTTTGTCAACGACTAGGGCGAGCTGGAGTCGAGTTCGCTCGGTAATCGATAACCGGTTCGTGTCAAGTAACTCTTTGGATATTTCATTCCGGATTTGATTTGATCGAGCGCAGGATAACACATCTGATCTTCTTCGACCGCCTCTTGCTCGCTCAGCCAACGACAATACTTGGCTGCGTCATACCATTGCAAACTGGTTTGTGCAGCAGTCGGATCAGGATTTAAAACAGGATGCACCGTTTGACTTGGGCGAAACTTCTTGAACTGAGGCTGCGATGTCTCAATGGTACTGATCGCCCAGGATCGCCCAATTCGCATCGGGTGCTCGCCGTCATCCGTCAACCTTTCGTTGACAGAAAGCAACTCAGGGTCCGTCCCCATCGTGAACTCGACGGGTCCGAGAATGATCGTCATCAAATGGCCATGCGGTGTCACATACCAATTTCGGTCATCGCGAAGGCCTTCTTTTGCTAGTTCTAAATCAGCATTGAGAATTGCCTCCTGTTCATCCAGAGTCTGCAATAGCCATCGCGAAACGCCATGGATACCGGCATCCGGATCGGATTTATAGATGTGCGATAAAAAATCTACGAGTGACTTGTCCGATTTGAACGAGCTGTAAAAGCCGCTTTATTCACCCAGCGTCAGCAACAATGCTCGCCGGGTCGAAACATCCTTTTCGACTTTGATTTGATTCAGGATGAGCGTCGAACTTGAAGCGACTAAATACATTCGGTGAGTGAGGCTCGTTTGCAAATCGGGCCTGTCGCTTTCCCGAAAGAGTGGCCAAACCGAGTCATACTCCTCTAAATAGAAAAGTGCCAAGGCGGCGTTCAAGATTCGCCGAATTTGATGGTCTAGTTCGGCGTAGGATTGCTTCGGAACGATGCTTTCCGAAACCACCTCTCGCAATTGCGGCAATAGGCTTTCTCGCAATCGCGGAAGTTTTACCACCAGGACAGAGAATTGCTCATCGTTTGCCACCAACAAGAGTTTTAGTAGATCTGCCGATTGATCTGCGAACGCATCCGATAGAAGCGTTGCGGCCAATAGTCGATTCTCGGGAGAACGCGCTTGATCGGCGGTTGCGGAAATCAATTCATCGATGATCGGTGAAGCTGGAGGCCGCAATGAACTGTAATATATCGGAACGTGCAAAGGATTGGACGCGAGTAGATAATCGACCACCGGGCGAGACCGATCTTTCCACGATGCGGGGTCAGTCGAATTAGCGATGGCCAATGACGCGTGAAAGCGAGACGACTCGGAAGAATTCTGGTCGTTGACGATCTGATCTAAAAATGCCAAATGCTGCTTCCAAATCGCTGTCGAGATTTTTGGCTGAAGGTTTGACAATTCGGAACGCAAGAACACAAACTCTGATGGCGTTGCTTCGACCAGAAACGCATCGATGTCGTTGAGCCGCTGAGGTTCGTCTTCCACGAGAGCAAGCCGAAGGCGATTCAAGAGCATCGATTTATCCTCGCTACTGCTTGCATCGCGAGTTAACAAGACGGATTCGCGATCTCGAATGAACGTCAAGATTTTGGGGCGCTCGCTTCGAATCGTCGAAAGTACGATTGAAGCCGATTCAGGCGTCGCATTCAACAACGCATCGACTAAACCAAGCGAGCGTTCATTTTCACGCTGTTGCGAGAGTTCCAGCGAAGCAACCGCCAGTCGCCATTGACCCATCACGCTATAGCCGCTGACCAAGAAGGCAAGCAACAGTAGCAGGGCAAGGGCCGTGATGGCCGGTCGACGAGCACATCTCATTGCCAGCCGCTTGAACATCGAAGTGCGACGAGCTCGAATTGGCTTTCTGTCGAGAAAGCGACGAAGATCGATCCCGAGTTCGGAAGCCGTTAAATAGCGTGCGGACGGTTCTTTGTTCAGACATTTCAAGCATATCGTCTCGATATCGATTGGCAGCGAAGGCTGAAGTTTCCGCAGTGGGATCGGAGCACTCCATCGAACCTGAGCCATCGTATCGAGCGGGCTCGTTCCAGCGAAAGGCGGTGAACCGGTTAGTGCGCGATAGAGTATCGCTCCGAGAGAATAGATATCGGTCGATTGTCCAACATGCTTACTATTCCCGCTTGCCTGCTCGGGCGACATATACGCAGGGCGTGCCAAGGATCTCGCCAGTCATCGTCGCCGATTCGCGTATCGAGAGTCCTTTAGCCATGCCAAAATCGGTGATTCGTAAAACCCCATCGCAATCGACGAGAACGTTGCTCGGTTTCAAATCGCGATGAATGATAAAATTTTGGTGCGCATGATTTACCGCATTGGCTAGCGTCTCGATAGCTTCCGCTGCAGCCCGATAATGCGGTAGACGATCTGCCCACTGCTGCTCGACGGTTTCACCAGAAATCAACTCCAAGACAAGAAATGGTCGGCTTTCATGCTCACCAACCGAATAAATCTGAACAATATTGCGGTGACGAAGTGAAGCCGCCGCTTCGGCCTCGGCCATGAATCGCTTGACAGCCACTTCGTCATCATTCGATGATCGAATGACCTTCAAGGCAACGCGCCGACCAAGTTCACATTGCATCGCTTCGAACACTATCCCCATTCCACCTTGTCCGAGGATTGAAATAATTTCAAATCCAGGGATTGTTGGAAACGCATCCTCGACAAAGGCATCGACAACATTTCGATGCCTCGTCGATAGAGAATGCGATAGCCGCGATGCGTGCGAATTCACGGTATCAAGTTTGGATTTTATGCGTTCGGCAAAATCTGGAAACCGCTCGAACCAATCCGAGATTTGTAACTGGGGTTCCCGAGTTTTTCGTAGCTCCCATTCTCCGATCATCAAGTCGGTTAAAACTTCCTCTGATTGATAAAGCTCGGGAAACTGCTCGAGATAAGATTCGATTCGAACAGTATCGCCCGCAACATATCGGAACTCCATGTCCGTTAATATCAACTCAAAAAGAACGGCAAGCCGAATGGTCGAATCGGTAGGAGCAAAGTCAGCTATCGAGGGCGTTGTTCCATCTTGCCAAGCATTTTCGAAGCGTTTTAGCACTGGTTCGCAACTTAACCAGTCGGCAGTAAGCAGATTTGCAGCCTGCACATGCTTTAACGTCATAGATCACTTTTTTTCATTCTGTGTAGCAGCGACATCGGAGCTATCGATGTCCGATTGATTTTCTATTTGCCGTAAAAGTCGATTGCGAACACGTTCGCGAATCCTTCGAACGGTCCGCTCCGCTCGCCGAAGCTGTACAGCCGTCTCTGCCGTCGATATGCCTTGCAATTGAAATTCGATGATCGCGCGATCATCGGACTCGAATCCTAAAAAGAGTTGTTCAACTGTCTCAGCCAATACCACGACCTCGTAAGGATTTGGCTCGCGATCGACAATCAATTGGTAGGCACCAGAATCATGGGCTAGATTCGACGAAAACATAATTTCGCGTCGCACATCGCGGCAAGAGGCTCGAAGCTGTTCGACACGGTCAGCGCATTTTCGAACGGTGATAATTGTTAAGAGTCCCCAAAGACTGTCGCCGCTCCGAATATCGAGTCTTTCGTCGCGATATCGTCGTAAAAAGCTCTTGAACACCGATTGAACCACGTCTTCGGCATCGACCTTATTGCGATAATAGGTAGCAATTTTTCGACGAGCTAAATTGATTAGGCGTTCGGCAAACTGTTGGAACAGCAGTTCGAGTGCCGAGTCATCCCCCACTCGCCGCTTGTCCGCTAGCATGTCAATCTTCGAAGGAGTTGTCATTTGAGTAGCTCTCTCGACCAATATTTTAAGGTCAGAGGTTCGATTATGATCGATGATCTGCTCCTGGTCCGGTCAGACCACCGGAAAGTCTCGAACTTCACTATGGACCAAGCAAGCATTAGAAGCGATGATAGACAGGTATGGATGCTGAACGATTACGAGTCCAGGCGGATTTGCGAGGTCTATTGGACGGTGACGTCTATTGCGATCCTATTCAAACACAGCTTTACGCTTCCGATGCTGGCGTCTACGAAATTATGCCTTTGGGGGTCGTCCGTCCGCGTCATACGGCGGATGTCGTTCAGACGGTTAAGTATGCAGCGGAGAACAACTTGCCGCTTTTCCCTCGCGGTGGTGGAACGGGACTTGCCGGGCAAGCGTTAGGAGCAGGCCTCGTCATCGATTTTTCGCGGTACATGCGACGAGTACTCAAGTTAGATGAAGAGGCAATGACGGTTCGCGTCCAACCCGGATTGGTGCTGGCCGATCTCAATCGATATCTCGGGGCACGCGGATTGCTGTTCGGTCCAGATCCAGCAACTCGCGCCGTCACGACCATCGGAAGCGTGATTTCAATCGATAGCTCCGGAAGTCATTTCCTTCGTTATGGCACGGCCGGGTCGACTTTGGTCTCGATGGAAGCCGTCCTAGCAAACGGTGAAGCCGTCCATTTAGAGCGTTCGAGTTGGCAAGGTCCAGTCGATGTGACCTCGACCATCGGGAGGATCGCAAGCGAAGTTGGACAACTCTTGTGGGCCAATCGCGCTGAATATGATCAGCTACCGTGGAAAGGAGTTGCCCGAGGATGTGGATATCGAATCGATCAATCGATCCATCAAGACTGGGTCGACTTAGCGAGGTTGCAATCGGGGGCAGAAGGAACGTTGGCGTTGATTACCGAAGCAACCATTCGCGTCGAGCGAATACCCGCCGTGCGTGCAGTAGTTCTCCTCTTTAGTGATCGGCTAGAAACGGCAGCTCGAGCCGCCCTCGAAGCTCGACGCGATGAAGTCGCGGCCTGTGATCTGATGGATCGGCGACTCTTGGAAATCGCACGCGAAATCGATCCTCGATACGACGCTATGCTTCCTCGCGGGGCTGAAGCAATGTTGTTGATCGAACTGCAAGGAAGCGATGTTCACGAAGTGCGTGCGAAACTAACGGCGCTGGTTGCTCGGATCCAACGCAAGGCACCGACCATAACTGCATCTCGCATAACGACCGACGATCGAGAGCGTGACTTTTACTGGCGATTGTGTCGGCGCGTCATTCCGCGACTCTATCGTATTAAAGGATCGGAGCGCCCGACGCCGTTTGTCGACGACATTGCGATTCCACCACATCGATTGGGCGATTTTATTGTCGAAGCTCAGAACATTTTTAAATCAACTCGTGTCACCGCGACGATTTTTTCTCATGCCGCGCACGGTCAAGTCCACATTCGACCCTTTCTTGATCTGGCGAATCCGTTGGACATGACGAAAATGGAGCAGCTTTCAGAAAAGCTTTACGAAAAAGTCCGCGAGATGAATGGCACTATCGCGGGCGAACACGCGATGGGCCTCAGTCGAACTTGGTACGCTCGCCGCCAATTGGGATCGCTCTATCCGATCATGCGCCGCGTCAAAGAGCTTTTCGATCCTCAAGGAATTTTGAATCCTGGAAAAGTCGTATCGGATGCTCCGCAGCGCGTGTCGGATAATCTTCGACCTTGGACGATTGACCCACAGCTTCGCCTCGAAAAAACCTACGACGGAGAGAAACAAGTGGTCGAGCAGCTCGCCAAGGAGAATAATCCTGTATTAGGCGACGCTGAAACAGTCGCCACAACGACTCCGCGAAAAAACATCTTTATTCCAATATTGGAGTGGTCTGAGACTCAGCCGATTGCGGCGACGGCTCAGACATGCAATGGTTGTGGACGATGTCGAACGACTGCCGATAACGAGCGCATGTGCCCCATGTTTCGACTGGGACGTAACGAAGAAGCCTCGCCTCGGGCTAAAGCGAATTTGATGAGAGGACTTTTGTCGGGAAAATTACCAGTCCAGACGCTCGAACGCGACGAACTGAAAGCCATTGCCGATCTGTGCTACCATTGCCATCAGTGTCGTGTCGATTGCCCCGCAAGTGTCGACATTCCAAAGATCGTTACCGAATTCAAAGCCCAGTATACGGCCGCTCATGGATTGCGATTCGCCGACTTGCTGCTTTCTCGACTCGACTTGTTGGCGGCAATGGCCAGTCGATTCTCAACGCTATCGAACTGGAGTTTGCGCAATCGCTCGCTGCGTTGGGTGCTGGAAAAAGTAACAGGAATATCGCAAGGGCGTCGCTTGCCGATGTTGGCGAATCAATCGTTTATGAACTGGGCGTCGCGTCGGCGGCTGACTCGACCAAAACGTTCGGGTGGCCGAAAGGTTTTGTACTATGTCGACCAGTACGCCAACTGGCATAACCCGCTCGTCGGTCGAGCTTTGGTGGAAGTCTTGCAACATCAGATGGTCGACGTCTATGTCCCTTCCAACCAAACGCCGTCATGGATGACGAAAATCGCGATGGGCGATATTGAACGAGCACGTAAGCTTGCGGCACCTACCATTCGAATGCTGGCCGAATCGGTTCGACAAGGATACGAAATTGTAACAACAGAACCGTCGGCGGCTCTGTGCCTTAAACATGAGTATCTCAATTTGATCGACAATGAAGATTCTCGACTTGTTGCCGCCCATACTTGGGATGCCGGTCGCTATCTCTGGAATATGCACCAGAACAATGAACTCGAACTAGATTTTCAACCGCTGACCATGTCGACCATTTATCACCTGCCATGCCACCTTCGAGCGATCGATAATGACCAGCCCGGTCGCAACTTGTTGCGATTGATCCCGGGTATGCAAGTTCTCGAAGCCGATGCCGGTTGCAGCGGGATGGCTGGGACCTATGGGATGAAAGGAGCCAATTACCGAACGTCGCTGCGAATTGGTTGGGGATTGATCAGCAAGATGCAATCGACAACTGCCCAGTTCGGTACGACAGAGTGCTCCAGTTGCAAACTTCAAATGGAGCAAGGTGTCGACAAGCCGACGTTGCATCCGATTGCCATGCTCGCCTACGCTTATGGAAAACTCCCAGAAGTCAAAACGTGGCTCGATCGTCGCAACGAAGGATTGGTTGTGCTTTAGTTCGGCTGCATTAATTCGTGAGCCGAACGAGCTGGTTTCGAAGTCGAAATAAGGCAGAATGTCGCAAGGATAAGCCCAAAAATGTAGCGGTGCGGCGCGAGCCGCCCGGTAATTCGCTAGGTTTTCAACGCTTCACCGGACGGCTTGCGGCGTTCCGCTACCTTAACCTTGCAGCATTCGAACTAAGGCCAAGGGTGGCTTAGCTCAATCTAACGTTCCATGTTGAGGACACCGCGATAAGAGGTACTTGGACCAATAACAGGTGCTACTTGGTACTCCGGCGCTCGGACGGCGACCGGCTGCCCGCCGTTGAATTGAACTAAATCGACCGTCGTGTAACCTGCGGGCTGAGGCGGCGTCCATCGCGCGTCGTCTTGTCCTTGATTGTCGTTCACGGTGTAAAAGCCTACATCGACTTCTAAATTCATCGGTGGACCACCGCTTGGAATGAGCTGGACTTTGGCGTTGTGCGGCAACGATGTTTGAATCGCTTGATAGTATTGGTGATTCGAGAGAATCGAAGAACCAATAAGCCGACCGGACGGATCTCGCAATAAAATCTGTCGGACCAGACCATACTTGGGATCGACCAGAATCGTTCGTCGATACTGACCAATAGGCGATGCAATTGCCGATTCGATTTCGATCAAGCCATCGGCTTGTGGTCGCGGTGTTCCGATCATGGTGTTCGGATCGAGATCGACAATCCCCATCGCTTCGATCAACCATTCGGGTGAAACAGGAAGAATCTGCCGGTCGATCTGCGAAGCAAATTGATCGTGCCGAGCATAATAAAGCGTCGGTGAAGGTCCATGCCGAGTCGCCATCCAGAAAACATCGTCATTGCTGCCCAGATCGAAATCCGTACCGGTCATCCTTGAAAGTCCGCCTGTCATGCGAAAGCGACGAGGACGCTCCCAAACAATTTTTGCCGAAAGTGTCGGTACGTCTGGAATGCGAACAGTAACTGCATTCGATTGCAACTGTTGAATCGCACGCGTTCGATTGATGACTTCGGTTAACTGGTTTATGTCGGGGGCAGTTTGAAAAAGAGCTGGAGGCTGAAACTCATTGTGACTACGTCGAGGTATGCAGGTCGCACCGCTCGTTACGAAAAATACGCCGAACCATAACACGAACGACCATTTTAACTTTGCGTAACGCAAGTCATCTATCCTTCGGTATAAAGCATGGCTTGTAGGGCTTCTTGAACATCCTTGAGCCGTCCGATTTCGGGTTCTACATTCGGAACATCGAATTGCTGTTCCGTAACTGGATGGACGAGTCGTGTGTAGGCTTCATGGTCAGCAGTCTCAGGGTCTTCATCCGACATCGGTTGAAGCACACGCCGTCGAACGAGCAACAATCCCAACAAATGTGCCAGCGAGGATTGATCGGGGGCCTTGCAAAGCGCTTCGAGACGTTCGATCAAAATCGGATTGGGCGTCGGAATCAATTGCTTAGGTTTGGGCGGATCCATAACGCCTTGCCACCATCCGACGGCTTCGGCCGGCGGACCATTCCACTCCGACGCAGCAACGTCATAGCGAACAATCTCGCCACCTTTGGTAACGGCAACTGAATAGAATCGCTCCCCTGGTTGCAGTGGTCGATCTAAGACCCGGCATCGTCGCGAACATCGTCCAATCGAGTATTCATTCATAGCTGGGAAGTTAGGGAATTTTCGCCTTAAAGCATAGAGCGTTTCTGAGTTGGAAAGAAGATAAGCAGCATTGAGATGCTTTCAACGTCGATATCTAATCTGAACGAGGGGCTACCTTCCGAACGCGCGCGTTAGACCGGATGATTTCTTGGACCAGTCAATCGGTCCTGAGGCGTTTTTCTGAGTGTTGCTGCTGCGATCTTCACGCGGTTCGAATAGGTCATCCATTTTGCTACCGGTTTTAACAGGAATGGCTGCCGAAGCGGATACCACCGGAACACGTGGCGGCTTGGGCGACGATTCTGCGGAAATGCTATCGCTTCCACTCGGAGATGGCTTGTGGAACACGGTATTCTTTTCGGCCGATTCCATGGCAATTTGATATTCTCCGCGAACGATCTCAAGATGCTCGACAAGTATACGTCGGACTTCGAGAATCGATCGCGGCTTGCGATGGATGTCTTTGTGTTTGGATTCGACGACGATTTCACGCTCGACATCGTCCATGTGGGCACTGGCTAAATCGACGACTCCGTCACTTCCCTGCGAAAGCCGATTGAAAAAGCCATCGTCAGGCACGACCCCGACAATGTTGTTGTAACGCACCCAAGGGGCTCGAGCGGCTCGCAGCATAGCTGGGAAAATTGGCGATTCAGGCGTTAGTGAATCGATACTCGTGGTTACGGTCAGCAGTTCGGTGTCGCGAAAGACATTCGGATTCTGTTGGACGATTCGATTCCCCGCGTCGGTCAACGATTGTGGAAGCTTAATGATTTTGCGTCCAAGCCAGCGAGTGGTATTGTTAGCAAATTCGCTTCCTCGGTGCGGTGTGCCGATCGTGACTACGCGACGAATCGAACGATTCGGTTCGAAGTAGAGTGCGTTTCTGAGCGACGCTACCTCTTCTGGACTACCTTGGATTTCGTCGAACGGTTTGTCGCTCAAAACACGCCAGAATTCGTCACCGCTTTGATACGTCTGCAATCGGCTAACCAGTCCTCCCATGCTGTGTCCCACCAAAACCATTTGGTCGAGCATCATCGCTTGATTCTTCGGATCGAGCCTTTGCCTCAAGTCGACAAGATCGTTTCGCATCTGAGTTGCGCTAATCCAAAAAGGTTGCCCCGTAGGATATTGGTAGAACCAGAACTGATAATTTTTCCGAAGTTCCTCAAAGCTGCGAAGATCGTTAAACATCGGCATCCAGGTGAGAGGACTGGAGGCTAAGCCGTGTACCATCACGACTGGAATTCGATTTGGATCGAATGGTTCCAACATGTAGATCCCGCGATTCTTCTGCGTCTGGTTCGGATTCAACAGCCCTAACGTAGGATTGGTCTTTTCGCGAAACTGCGGGTTGTCGAGAAAAAAGCCGAGCGGAGTACTGAGGTCTGTTTGCAGTGGCACGCGGCGATTGGCGAAATGAACATCATTGGAAACCAACGGATCATGAAGTTCGAGGACGCACGGATATCGATGCGACGACGAACTCTCGGGATGTATCGAAGGCGACGAGACTCTCAGTAGTGCTGTTACAGGAAATGAAAGCCCGTCGGGATAGTACCGGTCGGCAGCCTCTTCGTTGGTGCGTTTCTTACGAACTGCGATGAGCGGAACGCCGATTCCATAATCGATGTTGGTAGAATCCAACCCTTCTACTTTGTAGTCGCTACAGAATTCAAATCGTTCAAAGTCTTCTTCACTCCAACTGCCACGTGCAACGACTTGGACGCCATACTCTCGCTCTTTCGTTTCTATCCGATAGGTGTTTCCCGGCTTCAAATTGCCTCGTCGGTTAACCAACCGCAGCGTCGATTCGAGAGCGCTGTTGTAGACATCGCATGCACCGCGAAACTGTGGGTCGTAGGGATTTCGCGAGACATCCAATTCTGGACAAAATAGATAGATGTAGGCATTGCTGACCGAAACCGAAAACATGTCTAAGGCTTTGCCAAAATTCTTGGTGCTTTCTGCGCGCAAGCCTAGGATGTAGGCGAGTTCGGCAACGGCGTAGATCTTCTCGCCGCCTTTTTCCGTCGAGGTCAAGTCCTGAAGTTCTGCTAAACAAGCATCGGGCTCACGATGATATTTATCTTGTAATGCATAGTGGCGCAGTAGGATCTTCGTTCGATCGCTTACTTGCGGCCCTGACTTCGACACCAGATGCAATTGATTGGCGAGCGGGTTGAGAGGAATCGATCGCAAGCTAACAAATTTTTGAGAAGCGCAGCCTGACCAGCAGACCAACCAAACCGCGAGTAGACAAATACGCGCGGCCGTGTCGAACACTGCCGAAGCTTCCCGCTCCTTGATTGCGTATCTGCTTCCTTGCATATATCTTTCCACCCCAATGTTTATGGAGTGAGCCGAGAAAACGCCGACTAAAATGGATCTCCGAGAAAATTCCGGCTGGGAGAGTATCAAGAATGCCGCTATCAGCTCAACGTCAATTGGCGGCGATTGGCTAGCTAACGAATGATCGATAAATAAGTATCCAGTACCTTTTGCCGGCACGGCCTTTCGGGTGCTTTGCACAAAAGGTACCGGACACCGCCTTATCGAACGATCCTAACGTTGATTTGGATTCGGTCGGACAATCTTCATTGGCTGGGTCGCTTGGACATTGGAGCCTTTGCCATACGACGATTTCATTTCGGCCTTGTCGGGATTCAAGTCGACTCGCAAAGTAATGGCGCCTACTTGGACAATCGAGCCCGGCATAAGTACGGCTGTTTTAATGCGTTCGTCACCGACGTAAGTTCCATTCATGGAACCGAGATCGCGAACCGTGAGTGCGCCTTCGGCATTTAACGCGAATTGGCAATGCTCACGACTGATCGACGAATGACCAATACAAACCTCCAGATCCTGACCTCGCCCAAGTGTTGCTGGCAATCGCAAGGTCCATTCGAGCTGTTCGAAACCTTCAGATGTGTTCAAGAGAACGATTTTGTATTGCATGGTAGAGCAACCTGAATTGAGAATAGATGAACTCTATTGTAACTCAAGTTCGCCGCTATTTGCCACAGTAGTCGATCGTTTGCGCAATTTCTGTCTTGAGTCGGCTGCGATCGACAATTCGGTCGATGTAACCATGTTCGAGCAGGAATTCGCTTGTCTGGAAGCCTAGCGGTAACTCGATCTTCATCGTTGCCTTGATCGTTCTCGGTCCGGCAAATCCGATCAGCGCCTTGGGTTCGGCAAAAACGAGATCTCCCAGCGACGCAAAGCTGGCAGCGACACCACCCATCGTTGGGTTCGTCAAAACGCTAATATAGAGCCCTTTCCTTTGATGGTATCGAGCCAATGCGGCCGAGACCTTAGCCATCTGCATCAGCGATAAAATCCCTTCGTGCATTCTCGCTCCGCCGCCACTGGCACTGATAATAATCAGCGGCATCGTCTGTTCGGTCGCTCGTTCAATTAAACGCGTCAAGCGTTCACCGACGACCGACCCCATACTGCCCATGATAAAGGCCGAGTCAGTGATGCCGATCGCAACTCGTCGCGCACGGATCATCCCGGAACCGGTAATTACGGCATCCGACAGGCCCGTCCGCTTCTGTTCTCCTTGAAGTCGTTCTGCGTAAGCTTTCTTGTCCGAGAATAGAAGCGGGTCGGTCGGCAGTACGTCTTCATCCCACGGTTCAAACGTCCCTTCGTCAAGGACATGCGTCAATCGCTCGCGCGCCGAAACGTAGAGATGAAACCGACATTTCGGGCAAACGTTTAATTTGGACTCGGCTTCTTTTCGATAGATCGAACTCGAACAACCAGGGCACTTGATCCATAGTCCTTCGGGTACACCGCGTTTCTTGACCACTTCAACAACATTAGTGATGTCGGCGACGCTCGCGACTACTTGTTCGTTCATCGAATGCTCTCAAACTAATATGAATTGATGTGAATCAACGGCAATCATTTCCCACGAGCCAAAGTCTTTTTCGGCTTTCCATAAATCGCCCAGCTCACCCGCAACTAAAAGCTGGCGAGCCAAGCTGGCTAATGGATCGGGAACGACTAAAGCGATAAACCCGTTTCGGTGCTTCTTTACCAGTTTACTCAGCGATTTTCGGATACGCGATTGTGCATCGTCGAGCGTTTCACCACCTGGCGGCGAAAAGGCTTCGGGATCATCTTGGATTTGCCGATAAACCTTGGGCTGGAGTCGACGTACATCGTCGATCAATTTTCCTTGCCAAAGCCCATGATTGACGTTCACCATACAATCGACAGTTCTCAATCTTGATCGACAAACGTCGGCGATGATCTCGGCAGTCGCCTGAGCCGACTGGCAAGGGCCGGCATATACGGCAGCCAAAGGCGGCTGATTCGTCGCAAAACCAATTTGAGTTGCAAGTTCGCTTGCAACCTGGCGAGCCTGCTTTCGGCCACACTCGCTCAATGGGATATCGAGACATCCCTTGATTCGTCCCTCTTCGTCAAAGGCTGTAGAGCCCGGGCGAATCAACGCAATCCTAATCATACCAATTTTATCCGAGGACCTATAAAATCGAAGACCAACTTGCAACTGCCAGTTATGCCTTCGTCAACCGCATCTCGCGATGCAGTTTCGTCATTGCCTGATCGTAGTCGTCTTCGCGAAAGATCGCGGATCCGACTACCAGCAGGTCGGCACCGGCCTGCTTGCATGAGCTGATGGTGGAGGTATTCACTCCGCCGTCTATTTCCAACAAGATGTCCGATCCTAAAGTCTGCCTCAACTGTTCCAGGCGGCTGAGCGCGATCGGATTGAATTTTTGCCCACCAAATCCCGCTTCTACACTCATCACCAAAATCAAATCGCAGTTTTGGATAGAAGGTAGCAACCGCTCCATCGGAGTCGACGGATTAATCGCTAAACCGGCCGCAACACCCATGGAGCGGATCGTATTCAAAAGTTCCGTCGGTTCAGGATCGGCTTCAATGTGAAACGTAATCATATCCGCGCCGGCGTCGATGAAAGCCTGAGCATATTTCGCCGGCTCTTTGATCATCAAATGGACATCGATCGGCATTTTGGTCAACTTGCTAATCGCTTCCACGATCGGCATACCGTACGTCATGTTCGGAACGAAATTGCCGTCCATTACGTCCAGATGCAAGGCTTCGACACCAGCTTGTTCAAGTTTTTCGACTTCTCGCTCTAAGTTGCCAAAGTCGCAAAGAAGCATCGACGGCAAAATGATCGGTCGAGCACTTCTGAGCTTGCTCAGAAGATCGAGAGTATCTGCAGAGTGGTTGCTTGTCGATTGAGACGACATAAAGTTAAAGGAGGCTACTTAAAAAATCGGACTGCCCGAAAAATGCAAAACAACCACAATAGCCGCCCTGTGAGTTTGCAATCAAGAGGCTAAATCCTAAAGCTGGTCGATCCAATGGTCCGAAAATTGCCAAAACCCAGCCCCAGTAAGCACTTCCGACGTCGAAAATAGTTGTATCTTGTGAACCTGAAGGCCCACCCAAACGGGTGCGGCAGCGTGCAGAAATCATTTCAGGGTAAGGCTTAATTTCCTGTGCGACCCGGCACAGCCACCCTTCCTCAAAGTTTTTGGATTCAGTCAAACTGGGCGACTTCTCATAGCCGAAGGGGATTCGAACACAATGTCGCGGATCGGGAAAAAGCGGTGAAAATTAGGGATCAGGCCTACCCAATTTTCGAAAAAGCGAGTATTTACCTAGGTTCCACGAATAGCGTTGTGGATACCATCGAGCTGTCCGGATCGTAAAATCTGTCCGGGGAGGCTCGAATAGTCCAATAAAAAGAAATTGCAAAGCACTAAGGGAATTGCGAAATGGCACCCACAGACGATGAAGTCTTTACAAAGGTACAAGCGGCGTTGGTCGATGCGTTGGGCGTTGACGATGACGAAGTGACGCCGGAAGCGACGATGGTTGGCGATCTTGGTGCCGAATCGATCGATTTCTTGGATATTGTTTTTAAACTAGAAAAAGCCTTCGGAATCAAGGTTCCTCGCGAAGAACTTTTCCCAGAAGACATTCTTACCAATGCGAGTTTCGTCAAGGACGGTAAGGTTACCGACACGGGAATTAGCGAGCTAAAAACGCGAATGCCTTGGGCCGACCTAAGCAAATTTGAAGCGAACCCAAGAGTTCAGGATTTCGGCGACGTTTTGACCGTCGGCGACTTGTGCCGCTATGTTCAGGCCAAGCTGGCTGCTTAACCTTTCTACAGTCGCTGAATCTGAAAATGCGCTGGTTTTGGATCGATCGCTTTGAAGAATTTGTCCGCGGCCAGCATGCCGTCACGTTGAAGAACGTGACGTTTGGTGAAGAGCCGCTGGATAACTACATGCCCGGCCATCCGCACTATCCACATTCGCTGATTATCGAAGGCATGGCGCAGACCGGCGGGCTTCTCATCGCTGAACCAGACGGGTTTCAGAATCGAGTCGTTCTGGCCAAGGTTGGTAAAGCGATCTTTCATCGCTTGGCTCTGCCCGGCGACCAGCTCCGATTTCGCGCGGAAATTCAAAGTGTGCAGTCTGCCGGTGCGATCGTTCATGGCACGGTCACCGTCGACGGCGAGCCGCAAGCTGACCTCGAGCTATGGTTTGCATTTTTAGACGAGCGATTCGGCAAAGGCTCACTCTTTCCGCCCGCCGATTTGCTGCGAGTCCTTCGCGTTCTTCGGCTTTACGACGTCGCCGTCGATCAAGAAGGGCATCGGATCAACCCACCCGAGCACTTGTTAGTCGCCGAAAAATCCGCGTAACAACCCTAGCGAAATTCGCGCGGAGTCTCGCTTTCACCAAGCTATTGGATTCTGGTTGATCAACATGAAGCTTAAGAGCCAGCCAGATGACTTTATCGTCGAAGAACTCACCGATTTCCAAGCGAGCAGCGGTATGTTCGCCCTCTATCGATTGGAAAAACGCTCGCTCGGAACGCCCGAGGCTGCGCAAGCGATCGTGGGACAGTGGAATTTGTCTCGCGATGCCGTCCATCATGGAGGGCTAAAAGATCGACACGCATCGACAACGCAATACGTCACTATCCATCGAGGACCGCGAACCGATTTGGTCGATCGTTCGTTTAAACTGTTCTATCTAGGACAAGTGCCTCGTCAGTTCACCGCCAAAGATATTCGAAGCAATCGGTTTGAAATCACACTCCGCAATCTATCGAAGACCGCAGTTGACGCCGCCATGTCGCGGTTGAATTCGCTGGCGACCGGAGGGCTTGTCAACTATTTCGACGATCAACGCTTTGGTTCTTTAGGTGTGTCAGGTACGTTCATTGCTCATCCTTGGTGCATGGGCGACTACGAACGAGCCCTATATCTGGCAATTGCAGAACCCAATGTTCACGATCGTCCTCGCGAAAAAGAGCAAAAGGCAATCCTTCGCGAATTTTGGGGACGTTGGATGGAATGCAAAGATCGTCTCGACCGTTCGCATCGACGCAGCATCGTGACCTATCTCTGCGATCATCCAACCAATTTCAAACGTGCGATCGCTCTGCTGCGTCCAGACTTGCGAAGCATCTACCTGTCTGCCTTTCAAAGTTTTCTTTGGAATCGCTGGCTCAGCGCCATCATCGAAGCTCGAATCGACCCATCGCAACGCTCGACGATCGAGAGTGATTGCGGACCGCTATGGGTTCCAGCGATCCAAGCCGCTGGCCAGGCCATTGAAACTGACTGGCTGGAAAAACTCGAGTTGCCTTTACCGTCCGCTCGTCAGCATGATTGGCCGGAACACGATTTTCCCCATTTGGAAAAGATCCTCAACAACCTCGAAATGCAGGTGACCGAGATCCGACTTAAATTCCCTCGCGATACGTTCTTTTCAAGAGGCTTTCGCAATGCTTGGCTGCGCGTTGAGAATCTTCAATTCGACTTTGATACCGACGACCAGTCGCCAGAACGCACGAAATTGCGTTTGCAATTCACACTTCCTCGCGGAGCTTACGCAACCATGATCGTCAAGTACGTTTCGGCGAGCAGCAGTTCAGAATCTGCCACGTAGCAACGTCTCTCCGAGACGCTGTGCGAGTCTCGGAGAGACTCGCCTACGTGAAATACCGACGATCACTTTGCTTTGTGACCCTTGGGTTTTTTCGCATTCTTAGTCGGTGTTGCTTTGCCGTCCAAGGATGCTAGATAAGCGACAAGGTCTCGCAGCTCTCTGCGATTCAAATACTTCAGCAAATCGTTCGGCATCGACGACAATCCTTTCTTGGTCTGCTCGATCGATTCTTCGTCGATCGAAACCAGGACGCCATCGGATTTCAAGATCGTCATCTTCCCTTCCTCTTTGCTCTTTACGATCCCGGAGATTACTTCTCCATCATCGGTTTGCACGATGATTGTCTCAAACCCTTCGGCCAGTTTGGCATTGGGGGCCACGATCGCTTCGAGCAGATAGTCGGGACTTTTCTTAATTCCAATTTCGGTCAACTTGGGACCGACATCGCCGCCATCGTCGCCAACCTCATGGCAACGCAGACAGGAAAGCTGCGAGCGTTCGAAGAATAATACCCGCCCTTTGGCAACGTCACCGCCGATAGCGCAGTCAGCGTAAGGAGCTGTCGGCTCCTGCGCGGATTTTGTAAACAACTCGAGTTCGCGCTGCTCCAATTTTTTTTGAAGTTCAACACTCAAACGATCTTGGCAAGCTTCCTTTACGTTCAGCCAGCAGTCTTGCGAAAGCTGTCCATCTAGATATCGTTTTGCAGCTTCGTTTAAGAAAGCGTCGATAACAGGCGATTGAATGCTACCAAGAACGTCCCATGCACTTTGTCGCTCGAAAACGACGTCAGATTGCGTTCGCTTCTTTGCAGCAAGCGTTGCCGCTTCGCTATCGATCGTTGCAAGAATCTTCGTCGCCGTGACACGAACGATCGGAGAAAGATCCTCGACCAATGTCTTCGTCATACTTGGTAGTTCTGCGAATTCCAATTGCGCTACGCTCTCCAACGCCGCTGCGCGCTCGATTCCGGGAGCATTTTTATCTTGAATGACCTTTATCAACTCGGGGATGATGGCTTTAATGCCAAGTTCGGAAGCGACACTCCGCGCTAGCTTGCGAATATCGCTTTCACTCGCAAGCAGTTTTTCTAAAACCGCCGTTACGGCTTCTTTAACCGGCAGCGATTGGCGGGGCTCAAGCGGCGCGTACCTATTCATGACACGATCTAAATCGCCAGGCTTGGCCCACGTCTGAAGCATCTTCAATGCTTCCATTCGCATCGCGGTAGGACGCGTTGAGCTTGCGGCAAAACTCGTAAGCGCACGCATATTCTGTTCAGTTCCCAATCGAAAATGAGCGTTCAAAACACGGCGAAGGATCGCTTCGTTTTGCGTTGGCTTTTCAATCGTAGCTGCCAATTTTCCCAAACCAGCATGAAGTGCAGGTACATCGTGAAGAGCTCGGGTCGCTTCCAAACGCACACGCTCAGAGCTATCGTCAAGAAAGACCGTAAGCTTGTCTGAATTTCGCTTTCGCAGCGCGACCACAGCCGCAACTCGGACGCTCTCAGACGGGTGTGTCGATAGGTTGGCTATTTTATCGAGATCCTGAATTCCGGTCATCGCCATGATCGATGCATGCCGCAATATCGGATCTTGATCTTTATTTTTTTCTAACAATGCTATCGTCGCTGGCAAGGCAGCATCTAAATGCAATCGCCATGCAGCCATAGCGGCAGCAACCTGGACACGAGGCTCGCTGTGCCCGAGCAATTCTACAATCTGACCTTCAACATTCTTTCGCTCGTTAGGAATCCTGTCCAAGCGCTCGGCCGCATCGCCAAGTGCGGTGAGTAACGCGACGAACAACTCTTTCGGCGGCGATTGTGCATCGAGGGTTTTAACGAGCAAGGCCGTTAGTCGCTGGAGTGCGTCGTTCGAATCGGTGGATCGTCTAGCGATTTGCCCGAGTCCCCAAATTGCATGAACACGGCTCATCTCACTCGCCGAGGAATCCGATGCTACTTCATCGAGTGAATTGATCGCACCTCGCGAGGCCAATTCCCACTGAGCTTCCAATCGAACTCGACGATCGGGATGGGCAAGCCATTGACACAGTCCACGTTCGCTGACTTGCTTCATGCCTCGCTGCAAAATGGCATGAGTCGTCAAGGCGTCATTACTTCGTCGGGCTGACTCGTCGTAAAAACGATAGACACGACCTTTCCCTTCGCCGTTCCATCCGTTGACCCAGTCGCTGACATAGAGGGATCCGTCTGGGCCAAACGCAATATCGGTTGCGAGGATATTCCATATCGGTTGCTCTTCGTCCTTCATTTCAAAGAACGCGCCCTTGGCAATGAGCTTGGTCGATCGAACGCCGCTGTTCGAAGCTTGGCCGCGAAAATCACAGAGGAAAAACGTTCCTTTGTATTCATCGCCGAGCCCCGTTCCGGGATAGTAAGTCAACCCAGACGGACCGTCGGCGAAATTGGCTATCGGAGGAACGATGTATGCCGGGCTTTCCGGATTAAATGGATGCCAAATGTCCTCTTGATTGAACGGACCCCGATCGGGAAAGTACTGGTACATCATCCGCCATCCGCTATCGCTTCCGGGAACGATCACCGTCCATCGAGCTTCGTCGCCGCTGTCGGAATTGTTATCACAAGTGAACCAGTTCCCGTAGTCATCGAACTCAAGCTCTTGAGGATTGCGAAGTCCCGTGGCAACGACCTCTAATTGACTTCCGTCTGGTTCACATCGAAAGACAGCACCGCTTTCTGGATCGGCCAATAGTCCATTGGGCGTTTCCACATGGTAACCGCGATCGCCGATCGAAAAATAGACTCGACCATCCGGACCCATGATCAAGCCATGCATATCGTGCCCGCGAAAGGCGACTCGAACACCAAAGCCATCGGCGAGAACCTTTTGGCTATCCGCGATTCCATCGAAGTCTTTGTCCTCCATCAACCACAGTTTGGGAATACAGGTGTAATAGACTTGTTGCCCGCGAACGAGTATCCCGGCACCGGTTCCCTCTTCGATACCATTAAAGCCACTGACGAAGACTTTCGATTCGTCAGCCAGTCCATCTCGATCGTGATCGGTAAGAATGCGTATCCGATCGACATGCTTTTCGTAGTTTGCCGCTTCGGCCTCCAAAAGCTTTCGATGGTAGGCGATACGATCGGCAACCGTGTTCGACGCCAAGTCCGCCATCAGCCATTTTTTATCATGGTTGCGATTGTCAGTAACGCCTTGATTTTGGCGAAACGATTCACAGACAAAGACGCGGCCTTGATTGTCGACGGTAAGCACCACCGGGTTCGCAACGTTCGGCTCGGCCGCAAAGACTTCGCAGGTCCACGCTTCAGGTTTCTTAAAACTTTGAATTTGCAACGCAGCATCGTTCGACGCTGCGGCGACAACGGGCTCGACGGTCGGCGGTCGTTGTGCAGGTGCTTCCGCCAGGAGACTGGATGCGACTACGCTAATCGTTAAACAAAAAACACCGCCCCAGCATTTGGACGTGAAACAACTGAAGTTGAAATTGAGCATATAGATGAAAGCGCCGGAGATCTGTATGAGTGAACGAGGCAGGCAGAAAATAAGTCTAACCAGCCCAACGACTTGCTTCAACCGAAAGCATGCGGAAAGCAGTGCAAGAAAGTTTTTGAAGCTACGCAATTAGCCGCAGAGCGTTAGCTCCGGTTTCCCCGTGAATACCGGGCCTAACGGACGTCGGCTAATTGTGCAAGATGTATTTCTGACTAGCCTGATGCAGGAAGCAGCATCGTAATTTGCTTTCTTGTATTATTCATCCGATCGGACTTGCCTCCGACGGCCTCGAACCAGTTACAATCTGCTTTTGTCCTCAAAGTTTTTTGCGCAACGGCCTATTTTGCTCTTATTGGCCGCAGCCCCACCTCAATTGCCAAAACCGAGCGTTAACCAGCAACCTTTGCTTGATCCGGCCGCTAGCCAGCGATAAGATGGCAATCCGTCGACTTATCGGTCGTTAGTAAAGCTTAAGAATAAGTTCGTCACAAAGGATTGAATCGCAATTCTCTAGCAGATTTCTTTCTATGGTATTACGACAATGGTCATTCAACGTTTTTCGCAACGCTCTTGTTCGCGGCTACACTTGCATAATCAGATGACCATCGAATGCAGTGACAAGCCATGCTTCAATGCTCTCGCGTTTCGACCTCGCGTGAAACGCAATGCTCACCTCAACCATCGCTCGATTTTAATCGTCAATCCAAGCTCTCACACTGATGCCGCTCCAATATGGAACGCAGCATCATGGCCAATTCGAATAACGAACGGAATATTATCAGGTTCGGCATCCCGAGCTGCCATCGCAGCCGCAAGAAACGTGGGTCCTACATAGTGACGGCGAGACGAGGTCACAATCGCTATGTACTGCCCAGGAAATTCTCGCTCCATGGACTCCTTGAGTTCTCTCTCGTACATCAACTTGGCATCTTCGGTTGTTGTTGGCATATCCACTCCTAGTTGAAGCTTAGAAATTGCACAGCTACAATTGTGGATAAACAAAACAATGAATTCAAGCCCGACGGGCATGGTTTTTTTGATGGATAGCAGCTTGGTTCGTGCTGAATGATCGTAGCCTTTCGTCCCAAAAGGACGTCGGAAGGGTGCGTAGTACCATTGAAGCGGGGTACATTGTGGTATCCGCGATTCACCCATTTAGACGATGCCTTTACGTGCAACTCGCGAACGCTTTTGCTGCCGGTCTTCATTCTGCATTGCGTCATGGCGAGAGATGCAGACTTCTTCTACGGAAAAGAGGACTGACTTGATTGAACTCACCCGCCCTGAGACTTCGAAGCGCGTGCTTAACTCGACCACGCCCTTCGAAGACTCAGGGCGTGCCACCCGATTTAGAAAAACCCGAAGTTATTTTTGATCCGTTCCTAACCCAATGGATTGATCGGGTCGTTTGACTTGCGCCACCACGGATCGCCGCGGTCGGTCGCTGCGGTTTCAATTGGAACTGCAGAGTCGCGAATCGAATTAATGATCGACGGTAACGCTTCTTCGACAAACGGCTCATCATCCCATGTCCAGGGCGGACTGGATGCGAGTTCTGGGAGTAACCCCGTATCGATAAACGAATCATCGGTGTTGCTGTCTGGCTCGTATTCATACCAAGCGTAGTCGATGGCTGGTTCCTTTTTGATTTCCGCAATCCGGCGATGCTTCCGTTGCGATCGTGGCCTCGGTACTTCTTTCTCCGATTCTTCAACTTCTTCAGTTTCTTCTGGTTCCACCACTCGCTCGAAACGCGTTTCGTAGACTATCGGTTGAACGGGGGCCTGAGCAACAGCGACGGGCATTTCAGGCGGTGTCTCCACAGCAGGTTCGTGGATTTCTTTAACTGTCTCAACAGTGGTTTGAAGAGGTGCCGAAAAGACCGGTGGTGAAATTGCGACTCGAGTCTCCGGAATATAAATCTCTGCATCACCGCTTTGACCGTGCGGCGGCAGTATGCGTACTTGAACGCCGATATCATAAAACATCCGCATGATATGTTCGTGGCAAGTAAACATAATCGATTGATGCCCAAGTGCCGAAAAATCCCGAAGGACGCGAGCTGCACTATGTGCGCGTGCGATATCAAAATTGACCAACACGTCATCCAGTACCAGCGGCAACGTGACGCCTCGACGCGCGTAGGCGGCGGCCAGCGACAAACGCAAGGCAATGAAAACGGCTTCGCGCGTTCCTCGGCTTAGAACATCTAGCGGCAAGCTCTGTTGCTTTTCATTGTCGATCTGCAGCGCGTTCTTTCCCAGCGGCGTCCAAACGCGAGTATACTTGCCATCGGTGAGCTGCTTGAGAAATGCTGACGCCTCGCGAAGTGTTTCGGGCTGGCGTTCGGTCTCGTAGATTTCGCAAACCTTTTCGAGCAGATTGCTCGTCACGGCTAAAGTTCGCCAATGCTCGGCAGAGAGTTCGAGCTGCTTGTCGATGGTCGCCAATTCGAGTTTCACTTCGGCGAGGCGCCGATCGGCGGCCAACGTCTTCATCTCTTGAGCCGTTTCGCCTTGTCGCTGCTGCAACTGCGATATGCGTTCCTTCGTCTGCTGGATTCGTTGTTCGACGGCATCCCATCGCTTCTCTAGTTCCGCCCCAGCGTTGGGGCTTTCCAACTGACGTTGGACCGCTTCGTAGCCCACCGAACCGCCAAGAATCGCGCGGATTCGATGCTCTTGCTCTTCGACTTGAGCTAGCAACTGAAGATGCTTTTGTTTGGTATCCCAAAGCTGATCCAGTTGACTTGAGCTTTCGACTGCCAGTTCCGCCAAGAGTGCTTGTCGCGAGCGAATGATTTTATCGATGGTTCGCTGAATCGTTTTTTGCTTGCGTGAAAGCTCTTCGTCATCCGACCGAAGTTGCTTTCGTTGCGTGATGTATTGTCTTTGCTGAGCAAGTAATCCAGTCAATTCTTGAAGCTTGACGACCGGACCATCGACGGAAACACTATCGGCAACACCATTCGTCGATCCGCTCGAGCTGTTGCTTGTCGCCGTCCGGACAAGATTCAGTCGAGGGTCATTCGATCGTTGTTCTGAACGATGTTCAGAACGACGAGCATCACGAGATCGATCATCGCGACCGGTAATGCTATCGTCATCGCGACGCTTATCGCGACGCAATCCTCGAGCGGCGTCCGTTTCGTCATCGGTTTCCTTAGCGACATTGATCTGACGAGCTAAACCTTCAATACGTTGCAGCAAGGTTGTCATTTCGAGTCGGCGTTGGTCAAGCTCGGACTGCTGGGTTTTCAAGCGTCGTCGAGATGTGACTAACGACTCATAGCCTTCCGCCATAATTCGAAGGCTCTTGGGAGAAAGCGATTCAGCCAGCCCCATTTGGTTCAACGTCCGCTTCCATTGCGACCTTGCTGTCTTCAAAGCTTCGGAAGCCGTGTGTCCTTGTTTGCGAGCCGATTGATATCGCTGAAGAGCCGCCTGATGGTTGTGAGCGGTTGGCAGCAATGCCTCCATTTGACTGAGCTCATATTCGGCCTCTTTGAGACGTTGTTCGAGCGAACCGCCTTGTTCTGGCAATTGCTTGAGCATCTCATCGCGTTCGGCTTCGGTTTTTCGAATCTGATGGACGAGGGCATCAAGCTGGCTTTCGCAATCGTTGAGATCGCCGTTGATCCCGCGCTCATCAAACTGTCTCATCAGATAGCCAAAGATAATGGCGACGATACCGAAGAACGAATACAGCACACCCGAACTTTGCGTGCCATAAAAGGCGATGTTCAGGATGCGAGCCAGCCCGAACAAAAAGGACGAGCCGCCAGCAATAAAAAGAAGATGTTGGAAGGAGGCTTGCTGAATCGGCAAGGCTTCTTGGCTAGCTAACTCGACTGCTTCGCCATCCAATTCCTTTCGATGCTTGATAAGTTTTTCAAGGCGTTCTTCGAGTTGCTCTTGTTGGCGAAGCGATCCGATAAGATCGTTCTGCTTTGCGATCGCTTGATGCAGATCGGTTTGCTGCCGAATGACGAGGAATTCGTCGATTTGTTCGGCGAGGCGATCGACTTCTTTTTTATCGATCCCAGCGCGTTCTTTGGCTTGCTTCAATCGCGTTGTTTGAATTCGTACTTCGCGAGCAGGACCAGCCAACTGCGAAATAGCTTGCCCAGAAAGATCGGGGATGCTCGCCAGGCGCTTATCGTTGAGCAAAAGCTGCTGGTCTTCGTCGTTCAGCCCGAGTCGCTTAGCGTCCTCTAAAAGCTGTTCGGTGGTGTTCGAGACTTGCGATTCTAGTTGCAGGATTTGCTTTTGTAAGGAACCGATCCACGGACCTTGTTCGGCGGCGACTTCGATCTTGCTTGAAAGCCCCAGAATGCCTTTGCGGAGCGGCAAACCCCGCGATTTTTCGCGAAGTTCACGACGTTGTTTTTTGATCTCCTGCAGCGAAAGCTTCTTTTCGTCGAGTGCCGTTTGCAACCGCTTGAGTCGTTCGCGAGCATCGTCGGGAAGATCGGTACGAGCTGCGAGATCTCGAACGGCAATTCGTAGTCGATCGCGTTCGAGCCACGGTTGACGGACTTGGATTGCTGTTTCAACAATCTTCGACTCTAACGCAGCTTGCTCGCCGCGCTGTTGAAGATCTCCGATTTCATCTCTTTGCGATTTTTGAAGAGCGGCCAATTCAGACCATCGGCGTCCTCGATTGGTAAGCTGTTCGAGTTCATCGCGGAACTTTTCGCGGCGCAGTAAGATCGCCTGGATTTGTCCAGCTTCAGGTGTCGGTCCAGCGATTTGATTTCGAGCTGCTCGCAATTGACGCATAACGTCGACCAGCGAAACGCGATCCAAGCCGCTCGAGAGCTTGTAGAGTTCGTCGGCAGCGGTGGTGTCGTCGAGCGTGCTGAGTTCTTGTAGCTCGCGAAGCCCGATGGCAAAGACGTTAGTAAAGATTGATTCGTCGATGCTGCCCAACAAGGTCGTCAAACGATGTTGCCCCTGAGTAACACCGTCGCTGCTGGTGACAGCGACTTGACCGATCAGGCTCGGGTCATCGATCTGAGTTCGTCGAGTGATTTCATAGCCGCCGCCTGGCCCAGTGACTCGCATCGCACCGCCAGGTTTCCCGCCGAAGACGGGCGGCAAGTAGCGTTGTCGGCGTTCCGGAGTAAACCCATAGAACATCGTGCGCAAGAACTGCATCAACGTCGTCTTACCGGCTTCGTTGGGTCCGTAAAAAACCGTCATCCCATCGGGAAGCGAATCGACCGACAGTCCAGACCAAACGCCAAAGCCATCGATTTGTATGTCTTTAATCTTCATGACCACTGGTCTCCTGCAGCAATGCCGCCAAAACGGCGCGTACACGATAGCAAGTCGACTTTGTGACCGCGTAACAAATCGACGCCAAGCAACGTTGAAAGATCGATCAAACTATCGGGACGGCCGGCTTCGATCGGTAACAAAGCCGCTTGCCAAGTCGCACCGCCAGGCGTTTCGTTCTCGACGTAACCTTCGAGATTGATCGGTGGCGCGGTCCCTTTCCGTTGTTCCATCGTCGTCCGCAGAAAATCACCGAGGATGGTATCTTCTTCTTGCCATTTCTTGGGTAATGACTTAGGCGGCAAAACATCAATGTCTGTCGACCAAGTCGCGGGTGTGCTGTATCCAAATTCACGACGCAGCCACACGATCAATTCTTCTAAGGCCGCTGGTCCAACGACACTTGCATTCTCTAAATCCATTTGAATTCGCCAACGCACCAGTGTGTGGCGGCCATTGGCTTCCGATTGGAGTCGATTGATACGCTTGGTCATCAGTTGTCGGATATCGCGACCGATGGCCATGTCATCAGCGTCGATGGTCTGATCGCTGTATCGAAAGAGATCGACGTCGATCGCATGGATTTTCGTCTTCCGATCGCTGCCTACTTCAACTAAGTAACAGCCGTGGGTACCTTGTTCCTCCATCGATCGCCCCTGAGGTGAACCGCAATAACGCATCTGTTGCCCCTCGTCCTTAATCACCGTTCGGTCATGCTTGCCGCCCAATGCCCAATAGTCGAGCCGTTCACTTGATAGCGACTCGGAATCCGCTTCGCCAACTCCGACGGCGATACGATAGTTATCATCGATGTCGTGGTGATACTCGGCAGCCCGAATCGACTGACGTCCGTCGCTTGATCGACCAAGAATCGTTGCGATGGGTGCCCCACCGCGACGATGTATGACCGGCTCGATGCGTTTAGGAAATCGATAAACATTCGAAGGAAGGGCAACGGCTTCAGGCCATCGATCAAGATCGTCGGCGACGCCGCCGGACCAGTAGACTTGAATGTCGCGCTGGCGCAACAATTCAAATTGTTCGATCAAGAAAGCTGGGCCGCAAGCACCCGATGAAATCGGATTGAGAAGATCTCCGCAGAGAATGACGAAATCAACATTCTCGACGATCGCATGCTCGAAGACGGCTTCGGCAGCTTTCCACGGTGCTTCGACCAATGCAGGGCGCAGGTGGTCTGGTAGGTCCGGCAGGTCGTGCATCGGACGCTCGAGATGAAAATCGCTAGCGTGTAAGAATCTAAAGGACTCCATTCCCATATCCGATCAACCTCCCTAAATATAGCTAGACTGGATTGGAGAGCGTAGTCTAGTGTAAATGGCTAGGCTGTGCCAATGTCGATTTCTTTGCTATCAAAGACTATGCTAGCTAACTCCAAGGATCGCGTTGCTCGCGTTTGAGCATTTGGTTGGCCCCGTCATTATCAAGGAATTCTTCTTTGGACGCATCCCATTTGGCAACTGTGCCAGGTCCGGTTTTCGGAAAGAGCCGAATCATCGCATTGGCTATATGGCAAAGCATCGAGGAAGCGTGGCCAAGCTCGACAGGTGCACGCGGTTCGGCCCGCGATTTGACGCACTCGATAAAATTGGCTTGATGCAATGTATGAGCATCCATTTTGCCAGTCCCTTTTTCCGGCAGTCCAACCAACAAGCTCGGGTCCGACGCGGTCGTTCCTCTGTATCCAGTCTGCAACCAACCCTCTGTGCCTTCGAATCGAGTCTGAACCTGTTCTTCCCCGCTCTCGCAAATCAATTCCATACCGTTAGCATATTTGCAGCGATATCGAGTTTCGGTCGCCGTATTAAAGAGACTGCCTTCGGGTAAAAACTGAGCATCGAGGCATTCGATTTCGACAGGGCCGTCGGTCCCGATTCCCATTCCCCAATGGGCCATGTCATTGCAGTGGGCACCGAAATTCGTGATTTGGCCACCCGAGTAATCGTAGTTAAAGCGAAACCGATAGAGGCATCGATCATCGTGATACGGTTGCTGGGGGGCTGGTCCAAGCCAAGCCCGGTAGTCGAGTTTGGCCGGTACGGGCATCGGCGACCAGCCAGGTCCCGGTCCTACTTTATTGTTGTAACCAATCTTGGTGATCGCTCGCTGGATCTTGCCGATCTTCCCAGTCCTGGCCGCTTCGCAAATAAATTGAGACACGACATTCGAACGTTCGTGGCTACCGGTTTGGAGTATACATTTGGCCTTTCGAACCGCGTCGATCATCTGCCGACCATCGGCAACCGAAAACGTAAGCGGCTTTTCACAGTAGATATCTTTGCCCGCTTGAGCTGCCATCACCGTCATAATGCGATGCCAATGATCGGGAACGACAATGACGACCGCGTCGATATCTTTGCGATCGAGAACTTTGCGAAAGTCGCTGTAAGCCGAACACTCGGCTAAGTTCCCCTTCTGTTTTTTGGCTGCTTCATCGACCGACGCTTTCGCTGGTTCGCGTCCATAAAAATGTTCGGGTTCTTTGTATCCATAGCTTCCTTGATTCACATCGCAAACAGCGACAACATTTCCAAGATCAGCCGCCAAGAATCGCTTGAGCATCCCCATCCCTTGGTTGCCCGTCCCAATAAAACCGACATTCACTCGATTGCTAGGCGCGTCCACACCAAGCACCGATCGAGAGGCGATCATAGGAGCTGAAAACAAAGCCGATGTTTTTAGAAAACTGCGTCGAGAGTTCATGATAAAAGAATCCTTGTAAGCGGATTGGGTTTCGGGCTCTACCAGTATTGTAAACTCTTTGCGAAGTAAATGGCGTATGTCTATCAACACAGGTGGTTGCTGAGCCAACTTAGCTCGCGGTCATGATCGGTTTTGCGGAAGACACTCCAAAATAGATCGTCGCCTGGATAGGGCAACGATAAAAAACTGGGAATCGGTGTTGCTGCGATCGATGCGATACGACCGAAGGTCGATGACTTAGAAATATGGCGCAGCAAGGACTTCGCATGTCCTGCGTTGATCCAGCGAAATGATCGAGCAGAATAGACTTCTGTCATTCCGAGCGTTGTCATCATTTGGTTTAGCGAGCGCTTCGAAAACCAATGCAAGACGCTTGGTGGTGAATACTCATGTCAGCCTTTACCAGCGAACGTTGCAAAATAACTCGATCGATCCCATGTCTCGATTAGAAGCATGCCGTCTGGTTTTAGAATCGAGTTTGCTTTCTGGATCGCTGAGACGGGATCGATGAGATGCGGCAGTACCTGAAGCATTGCGACGCAATCGACCGAATTGGGAGCTAGATCTTCGATCGATTCAAATGTATTACATCGGACATCCACGCGATTGACTTCGCGACCATACCGGGCCATCGTTGCATTCGGCTCAACGCCATATCCAGTCCATCCGGCATCGAACCATCCTTGCAGTAGGAAACCGGCTGCAGCTCCGACATCGACAACCGTGCCAGTTTTTCCGGTGAGTTTTTTGATCCTTTTTGCGTACTGTCGTCCGCGTTTTCGAAGCATGGTTCCTTCGGACAAATAGTTTGAATAGCCGGCACCGCCGCCTTCGAAGTAGTCATCTGAATAAACATGCGCTAGGTGACAATCGCTGAGCAGCGGAAGGCCGAATCGATGGTCACAATGGGCACCTTGAAGAATGTCGTGACCCAACTGATTCCACAGCACGTGACTGGATCCATTGCATCGCGGACATTTGCTCAAGGCGGCCTGATGAAAATGTGTATTCCGTTGTGCTTTCATTTCCCTAGAGCTTGTTCGAAAAATCTTTGGTAGGTAATTCACTTCTTGGATGCCATTATCTTAACAAGGTAACCTCTAACCGATGACTTTACGAATCACGCCATCGCTTCCAGCGCTGGCCCGCGTTGCGGAATCGCTCACTATTCCGCTGGCAACACTGCTCGAAGGGCTGGATGCGAAACCAAGGATCGTATTGACCAAGAAGCGAGACCGACGCACCATTGAGCGCGATCCTCAAAACTCGAATATCGAGTATCACACGCTAACAAATGGTCCGGCGAACCGTCGGATGAATCCATTTATACTAGACATACCTCCCCTCGGCGGCCGCAGCGTCTTGCGACCGCATCCAGGTGAAGAATTTCTCATCGTCGTGCGCGGCAAGGTTACGCTTGAGTATGGCAAGGAGGCCTTTGCGCTCGATGAAGGCGACTCGCTTTATTTCGATGCGAATACTCCGCACCGGCTCTTTAACTCGAATAAAAAGGCCGCTCAAGTGATGTGCGTGTTCTTGGAGGAACGGTAACTTGTTTCAACGCGCCTAGGGATCTTTAACAAGATCCACTGCCTAAAACTGCTTCGTTGAACGGTATTGTGGTTAATCTTGAGTAGTCGACGTCGGCGATCCGAAAAGTCGAATGAATTGCTCGCGAAGGTCGATAGCAAGGCTAAATAGCGTCGGGACCAGGATGAGCGTGAAGAGTGTCGAGACAATCAAGCCGCCAAGCACGACGCTACCAAGCCCTCGATAGAGTTCACTTCCTGCGCCAGGAAATAGCACCAGTGGCAACAGCCCAAGGACTGTCGTAGTCGTTGTCATGAAAATGGGACGAATGCGAGTGCGAACACTCTCCAAGATCGCTTGCTGCGGAAGCATGCCGTCCTCTCGCATGTGATTGAGCGATTGATGCACAATAAGGATAGGGTTGTTAACGACGGTTCCAATCAAAATGATGAACCCGAGCATGGTCAACACATCCAATGTTTGAAGATAGATCAAGTTGAGAGCTTGCAAGCCGAGAATTCCGCCTACGGCACCGAGCGGTACACTCAGGATGATGACCACCGGATAGATCCAGGATTCGAAAAGAGCAACCATCAACAAGTAAGTGATCAAAAGCGCCAAAACGATATTGAATCGCAGCGCCTTCCAAGTATCTCGCAATTTGTCAGCGGTGCCCGCAAGGTTGATACGATAGCCGGGGCCAAGCTGCCCACTTTCGATCAATGGCCCGACAATTTCCGACTGAATGCGGGTCATCGCATCTTCGAGCGCCATCTCAGGGGGCGGAGAAACTTCAATCGTGATCGCTCGTTCCCGCTCGCGATGATTGACTTGTTCCGGACCGCTGCTCAATCGAATGTCGGCGAGGGCTTCGAGCGGCACAAGCTCACCGACCGGTGTGTTAATTGCTAACGCGCGCACGTCTTGCGATCTCCCTGCATAATCCGACTTTCCAATGATCGTGAGATCGATCTTGTCGCCATGCAGGAAATAGTCGGTGGCGTATGCCCCGTCGACCAATGCGTTCACCGTATAGCCAAGATCGGCGCTTGTCATCCCCATTTGCGCTGCTTGAATGAGCTTTGGCTCAATATGCAGTTCGGGACTCGATAGATCCAGGCTAGGTATAGGTCGCGCTTGAACACCGGGGAACGTCTGCATCGTCTTGCCAAGGACTTGACCACCCAGCGCGACCAAACGTTCCAGTTCGGGCCCAGTGATCTCGATGTTGATCGTTCGACCAGCGCTGAGTCCTTGTTCAAACAGACTCGATTGTTTCCCAACAGCAAAGGTACCCGGTAAGCCGGCACCGACTTTCTGCACCAGTGGGACTAGGCGTGCAACCTGCGACGGATCGTGAGCTCGAAGCCCCATAAAGACTTGCCGACCACGCGCGACGAAGAAAAAATCACCGACGATGGGAAAATCGAGCTGCTTCGCGTCCGGACTATCCGGCTCGGCATCCCAATACGGTTTCAATCGCGACTCGACAAGTTCGCCCATTGCCATCAGTTCATCTAAGTTGTAACCGGGCGGTGGGAGCAGAATTCCAAAGACAAGATTTCGGTTGCCGGTGGGTAGGTATTCGACCTTTGGAAACAAAAGCCATGTAATCGCGATCGAGGTGCCGACTAAGATTGTCGTAACTGCTAATCGTCGGATGACGCCATATTGTATCCAGGCGTTGAGACCGACAACGGCCTCGATGAAGCTCTGTCCCATTCGTTCGAATAGTCGGATAAGGAATCTGGACTGGGACCGGCTTGATGCCGCTTCCTCTTGACGACTGCCAAACAATCGAGCCGAGGCCATTGGGATCAAGGTCATCGAGATGACAAGTGAAAGGGCGACGGCGGCGCTAATAGCCATCGCGATATCGCGAAAGAGTTGGCCGGCTTCTTCCTGAACGAAAACGATCGGCAAGAAAACAGCGATCGTTGTCAACGTCGACGAGACTACGGCACCCCAGACTTCGGTCGTACCGCGAACGGCAGCCGTGAACCCGCTTTCGCCCAAATCCCATCGACGATAAATGTTTTCGAGCACGACAATCGCATTGTCGACTAACATACCAACGGCAAACGCCAAGCCAGCCAGACTGATCACGTTCAACGATCGCCCGAGCATTCCGAGGACGAGAAAGGTTCCAACGATACTGGTCGGAATGGCCATGCCGACGACGAGCGCCCCGCGAGCAAACCAAAAGCCAGCGCCGATGATAAGTGCAATCGTAATCACAAAGAACCAAGGCGAAATATAAGCGGCCGCGAGCGATGAGGCTACGATCAAAGGAATAGCAATCAGCGTGCGAATACCAAGGTGCAAGAATAACATCAGCACGGTCATGGTCAGCGCAGCGCCAGTAAAAATATTTTCTTGTACCAGACTGACGGCAGAATAGATATATTCGGTCTCGTCGTAGACTTGAGTTAACTGCAACCCCTGTCGCTCGAGTATCCCCTTATTCAACTCGCGATTGACCGCTTGCAAGCCGGCCATCGCGTCGAGAACGTTCGCGCCCGTTTCGCGAAGCGCGTTGACCGCAATACTCGATTCACCGAAACGACGCACCAGGCCGTCGGCTTTCTTGTATCCGAGTTGCACTTCGCCGACGTCGCGAACATAGACTGGATTCCCATCGCGAATGGCTAGCAACTGCTGTTCGACTTGTTCAGGCGTGCGAAATTGCCCTAAGGTGCGGACGACCCATCGACGTTTGCCTTCCCAATAATCGCCGCCCGACGTATCTTTGTTTTGGCTTCGCAGTACGGTGCGAACGTCGCTGATGGTGAGCTGTCTTGAAGCAAGTTTTTCCGGATCGATAATGACTTGTAGCTCGTCTTCCAGTCCACCGATGACGTTGGATTGAGAGATTCCCGATACACGTTCGAAGCGAGCTTCAATTTCATCTTCCGCAAAGCGACGCAACTTGGTCACATCCATCTCGGGCGGTGGCAGTAAGGCATGAACCTCCGGATGATCCTTCGCCAACAATCGAAGTCGCATCATGCCTAGCCCTTCGTTGCTAGCCTTGCGGACTCGTTGCAATTCGGTCGCGAGCGCGGGGTGCTTCGATTCAAACTTCGTAAACTCGTCGTTTGTCGGATAACGTGAGCTTAGGATAAACCAAGCGATCGGACTGTTGTTCGCATTGGCTGTACTGATCACAGGCTTATCTGCGTCTTCAGGGTATTCGGGAACCTGTTCCAAGCGACCGATGACATCGACGACGGCTCGTTCCATCGGCGTACCGACGAGGAATTCAAGCGTAATTCTCCCGATCGAATCGGAGCTCTCCGATGACATCTTCGTCAGCCCTTCGACGCCTTTAAGCTGCTCCTCTTGCTCGACGACGATCTCTTGCTCGACTTCTTGCGGACTTGCTCCAGGCCATCGCGTCTCGACCGTAATCGTCGGTGTCTGGACTTCGGGCGTCAGTTGCATCGGCATTCGCAAAAGTGCAACCACACCGAACAACGCCATAAGCAGAACGCCGACAATTACTTTGGCCGGGTTTTTTACAAAAAAATCGATGAGTATCATGGATGCCTATGCCGCTTATTCTTCGCTCGATGCGATAGATTTCTTCATCCACGTTACGCGACTTGGTGGCATGCCAGGACGCGAGGGACGGATTCTTTCGTTGCCGCGAACGATTACATCCATTTGGGAATTGACATTTCCCAATACTTCGATCAGGTTGCCTACTTCTGCTCCGGTCTGTACCGGCACTGCCACAGCATTCGCTTCGACCATATTTCCGAGCCCTGGTTCGATCGACGCTCTGTCAATGGTCCAAACGACGGTCGTCGCTCCGTTGAGTACCAGCGCATCTTTATGGACTACGATTGCTTTGTGAGTTTCGTTCGTCGCCAGTGAAGCTCGCGCGAGCATTCCAGCTTTAAGAAGTGGCTCACCAGCGGCATTGAATTCGTTCTTAACACGCACTTTCACCGGAAAGGTTCGCGATCGAACGTCAGCTTCGGGCACGATCGCTTCGACGACACCGCTAAACTTGCGATCACCAAGCGCAGGCACGTCGAGAGTTACGACCTCGTTGACGTGAATAAATGGGATGTGTGCTTCAATGACCTTGGCCACCACAAAAACTTCGTCGAGAGCGATGATCTCGGCAACGGATTCACCACGTGCTAACCATTGTCCCACCTCGGTAAACTCGGCAGTCACATAGCCAGTGAATCGTGAATACATGGTATGCTTCGCGATTTGGTCGCGAAGTTTTTCGCAAATTGCTTGCGTCATGGCGACTCGCGCCTCCGCTTGCTTCAGTTTTTCTGGACGCGGGCCATCGACGGCAAGTTGATATGCCGATTTGGTCTCGATTTGACTTTGCTGTGCTTCGAGCCATTTTGAGAGTGCGTTCTCGAGTTCTGATAGCGAAACGGAGTTGCTTGCATCCAGCGCAGAAAGTCGCAGTTTTTCACGTTCGAGATACTGCACGACAATTCCGTTCGCTTCCATACGAGCCTTGGCCTGTACGATTTCTTCGGGTCGACTGCCGTTGCGAAGTTCGTCGAGCTCGTGATTGCGCAGTTCAAGCTCAGCATCTGCGGCTTCGAGTTCTAGTTCAATCGTTCGCGTGAGTAAGCTCGCAAGCGGTTGATCTTTTTGGACGAGATCGCCTTCTCGCACCAAAAACTCGACAACTCGCCCATCGACTGCCGAACCAATGACAGCTCGCTTGGTCGGCATGATGCTTCCGAGCGTGGCTTGGGTAGAAGCGATTTCAATCTCGGCTAACGGGGAGACCTCAACGACGGCTGGGCCCATTTGAGCCAAAGTGGCTTTCGCAGCAATCGCGAAAAACACAACTGCCTTCGCATGTATTTTGAATATGTTCATGTTGTACAATGACGTTCCTTAAAACAGTTCCACCTACCGATCATGATCGCTCCTCACTCAAGACTCAAGTTTCCGAGTACCCGCCGAAGCGTTTTTTAACATATTAACTTGTTTTGGTGCCTGACCTTCGACGGCACGAGCTCGGGAATGGAAAAGGTGTGCAACGCGAATGGCACTGCTGTGGATTTTTTTCGATTTTGGAGCAGCATCGAAGCCCGCAACGATGCTACGATTTGTTTCGGCAATTTTTTGTCGATGCGTGGCGATTGCGAAAGCCTCAGGTTCCGTAAACGCTGGGAATTCCTTGAATTTTCGGAGAGAACAACCGGCGGCTATTGCCGTACCGATCACATTTTATTACGTCCTGCCTACACCTGTCCAAATTCGAGCGTCGAAATTGGACAGTTCGTCGTTGACTGGTTAAGATTCGACTTCTATGGACAAATTTGCTTTCGTTTTTGATAGCCTTGAAGCGTCGGATCAATTCACGGTGCAGTGGGATCATTCCCTCACGCCGGCGGAGCGGATCTTACGCTGCTGTGAAATATCGGTTCGCGGTTGGCATTTGCACAATTCGACTTCGCCAATTATTCCATTAAGAGAAGACGCCCAGGTTTGCATTAGGTCTTTGGATACGGGCGATCTCAAAAATTCTTAGTCGCAATTATGGATGTCAACCACGATTGGATTGAACTCTTAACGATGTTGCTCGGTCATCCACCTTTTCGAATTGATTTACTTACTTCGATCGCAGGCGTTTCGTTCGACAAAGCTTATAAGCATCGAGAGACTTTTCATTTCGGCAGCATTCAAGTGCCGTTTATTGGTTATGCGCAGCTCGTCGCCAAGAAGAAGGCAGCTGGTCGCCCCAAGGATTTAGGAGACATCGGCGAACTTGAACTGCGTCGTCGCCAGGACAACCCGAAAACAAAGAAAGACTAAAAGAGAAAAGTAGCCACAACAGTTTCACTCGATTCGGTCGCCTTTTGCACTTCTTAGCGTCGTTCCAATTTGTTCTTCAAAAGAATCTCGCGGATCAATGCGATTTTCTGATCGCGCAAATAGTGCTGTTCTGCAAAAACGTCGTTCAAAACGATGCGACCTTCCGGATCAAGCAAGAGGTAGCCTGGATATCCGACAATGCCAAGCTTGTAGAACTCTTTGCGAATCTCTTGATCGACTCCATCGACGACGATTGGATATTCCATCTTATGCTGCGCGGCAAATTCTCGCACGTTGTCGACCGTCGAATTCCAAGCATGCACGCTCACGATCGCAAATTTATTCTTATCAAACAGATCATCGACGAGTTTGACTTGCGGCATCTCTGCCATACATGACCCGCAGCCGATAAACCAAAAATCCAACAACCCATACTTTCCTCGAAATTCGGCAAGGCTCTTCGCATCCGAATTCAGCCAAACGCCATTGGAAAGATCTGGAGTACGCGAACCGATCGCACCGGCCGAATATCTCGCTCGCTCTTCTTCTCGATTTTTCGCTTCGATATCGGAATCGATCCAACTCTCTCGGCCAACCATAGTTTCCAAGACCCATTCGATCGGCTTTTCTTCGGTGTGAATTTGAATCGCGTCTAGATCTTGCGATCCTAGCAGATCGACTTCTACTGCCCCAGCCATCCGACCTAAGGGATCAAACGCAATCAATTGAAAATCGAACTTAGGCTCATGAGAATCGCGCGACGAAGGAAGGCCTACTATTGTTAGATCGAAGCGTCCTTCCTGGTCGGTCATCGTTCGAGACACACTTTGATTCGAGGGAGACCATGATTGAACCATGAATCGAGCAATTGGCCGATTATCCTTTCCAACTACGTGCCCTCGCAATCGAGGCAACTTGCGAAGTTCGATGTCGACGATTCCGGAGTTTTTTACCGACTCACCCAAAAAATGTTGGTGCAGATTTGGCATATAGTACCCCTCTTTTTCCGAGACGCCGATCCAGTTCTTGCCGTCGACGAAATCGATTTCATACCAGCCATCTTTGTCTGTGTATCCTCCGTGACCACAGCTTACTGAACTCTCCGATGGATGAAGGGTTACTGCTCCGGTCACCGCATCAACAACGAGGTTTTCGCAAGAGCTATAGACGTAAGCGTTCGAAACACCGACACCTTGCCCATCGACGATTCTTCCACGCGTCTTCCATGTCGGGCGCACAACCATTTGAAACGATCGAAGCGTTGAATCTGTGAAATCGAGTAAAGCCGCCTCGTCTCGATTGTGTGCAATCAACGGTGGGGTAAAAACAACTGCTTCGCCTTCAAGAACGAGACTCGTGTAGTTGGAACTAGGAACGGTGAAGCCAACCGAACCAGAAGTTAGCTCAAATCCAGCTATCATCGTCTTCTGTACGCCTTCAATTTCGCCTTCACCCAAGAGATTTAATTCGATTTCAGTTTTGAGTGATAGTACCGGTTTACCGTAAGCATCGGCGAATCCAATTTCAATTTTTGTGCCGCCCTTGGCAAGCTGTATCACGCATAACTCGCCCGACGCTGCAATCAGGTCCGAAGCTTTGCCGATGAAAAAATCTGGATGAAACAATCTGACATTGATTTTCGCATCTTTCGGCAAATTATCGCAACGAATGACGCCGTGAACATCACTACGTTGAATACGTTGCGTCCATGTACCGCGTTTGATTGAAGCATAACCAGTCTCTTCGCCGGTAGCTTGTGTAGCGCCCATCAAATATACGTCGACACCTTCAAGCGGGTTTCCAGTTTCATCCTTGACGCGAATGGTTGAATCGACAGGCCGATGAAGATGATGTTTCAGTCGACGTGCTTCACCCGGCGAGAGTTCGACGCTTTGCTCGGTAGTTACAAAATCTGGCTCTTCCGCAGAATCTGTGGGGCAAAATTAACTATTTATCGTTACGAATAGAAAACCGAAGTTTCAACGGATGCCCGTTTCGCATTGGATTTTTGAGGCATCACTCCGATGTCCAAAGTTGAAG
>Ga0163150_10000631_pt1 | contig 64284 bp, 50 predicted proteins | sample OliLakLV19P2IB_FD_148628 | JGI IMG/M metagenome (GOLD analysis project Ga0163150, IMG submission 148628) | Freshwater microbial mat bacterial communities from Lake Vanda, McMurdo Dry Valleys, Antarctica - Oligotrophic Lake LV.19.P2.IB | ecosystem: Environmental > Aquatic > Freshwater > Lake >...
ACATCTTGCCGATGAGGACACGTTCAACGAGCGCTGCTTTCATGGCTGCGAGTTGGTAAGCGTGGTGGTTTTTCATGCCTCCACGGTAGACCGCTAATGTGTAAGGTTAATTGCTGCAATAAGAACAGAGTTTGTCGAATTCACTGCCGCTCCCAAGCAGCTCGAAATCTCCAAAGGGCCGTGGTTCCGACTCGGATCCAACGGCCTCCTCAACGACAAGCAGCGCCTCCTCGTCGCCTGCTGGAACGAAACGCACTGGGAACATCACACTGTCATCAAAGCGCATGCCGCGACGACGCATCTGGAAAGCGCCGATCATCCCGCGATCAAACAAGAACAGAGAGAACACGGCGGGTTTTTGCGGAGGCTGTTGCACCGCGCCGCTTAAAGAATCATACCGGCCATTTCTTCGAGCTTCTCGAGGACGATGGGGAGTTCGGTGATGCCTCTGCTTCCGGAAAAGTGCTGCATATCATGGAGCACGATCGTTTCGGCGCCGAGTTTGCGGCTGAAGAATTCGACGTTCTCCAGCGGAACCCAGCCGTCGTTGTCGGAGAAAACCGCCACAAAATGTTTCGTGCGGCCGCGGATCGCCTCCCAGTGAATGGGGTCTTTCAGCCACGGCCCGAGCACCCGCTGCACTTCCGGTTCGCTGTAGCGTGCGGACAGCGTTTCGAATCCCGCGACAAAGACCACTCCACCCACTTTCACGCCGGGCGGCTGCATCTGGAGATAGCGCAAAATAGTCTGGCAGCCGAGAGAGTGCCCGACGAAGTACGTGTCATCGTCGCAGTGTCCGACCAGTTCTTTGAGATGATTGATCCAGAGAGCTTTGGACGGATTGTCGGTATCGGGCATCGGAGGAACGTGCACCTGAAATCTGCGGGCAACAAGCTCTTTGCGCAGCCATGGAAACCAGCACTCTTCCGGGTACCCGCCCCACCCATGGATAATGAACACGCGTTTGGGCATTGGGCTGATTATAGGGACAAACAGCTTTATTGCCAATTATTGGTAAATTTGCTATAATAATAGAGAAATACATATCCACTCGATGCATCAATTTTCGCACATAAACTGGCTGTCCTCGGACATTTCGGAGCGCAGAACAATCTTTCTGAATGCGCCGGATCGCGAGGAACTCATCGAGCAATTGGAGCAGACCAACGGCGGGCAGACCAAGCCGAAGGATCCGCTCGAGAATCTACGGACAAAAACGAAAGAAGCATCGGAGCAAATTCGTAATCACAAAGTCAGTATTTGGAATCGCATTAATAATTGGGGATCAGCTGAACCCGGAAGAAAAGAAATGATCGAAAAGAGCATTACGCAAATGGCGGAACAACGTCTGGAAGAAGCACTTAGCGAAGGCGACTACGGCATCATGACCAAATTCAAATGGGGTGAGCGCAAACTGCTGTTGCTCGAAACGAAGAAAGCTGTCCTGCGCGACCTGCGCGCGTTGCTCCAGTCCGAACAGGCGGAATTGCGCAACAGGCGCGCGAAGTTCGATAAGTGGGCGCGACATTTTGGAGCAGCATCCAATCCGATCACATTGGCTGAGCTTCAAAACAGGGAGTACTTCACCAATCTGCTGAATCAGGAGGAACAGAAATTGAACAGGCAAATAGATTCTCGTACTTTGCCGGAGCGATTTAGGGGCAATGAACAAACCGAAAACATGATCCGCGAACAGTTGATCGAACTCAACGTCGTAGACCCGGACAAACTCGACAGTCTTTTCCTTGAGCATTTTCAGGGAGGCACCGGTCTGTGGGACCAAGCGATCGGAAAGATCCCGAATCCCGCGCTGCGCAATGCCTTGTGGAGAGCAGCCAACAGGCTTCGCTCCAATAAAGAGCGCGGTTACCGCTTGATGCAGGAGCTCTCTCCCGACGACAACATCGGCTCGATGGACGATCGTTTGGCGAAGCTCAAGACGAAACAGCCCGGATTCTCCGTTGCACTAAACATCGGCGGAAAACTCCTCGAAGCGCGTGTCCTGCGCATGCAGGGAAATTCGGTGATTCTCCGCGACAGCAAAAATTCTAAGCGCTACATAGTCCTCGATACAGAAGCGAAGAAAGTCGCCTGCCGTGACGACTTCGGTGCGATCCGCGACCATGATATGAATGATCCATCCCTCCTCGTTCTCAATCCCCGCCGTTAATTATGGATACAAACACACCGACACCGCTTGAAGAGATCACGGAGATGCTCAACGAGACAGACGAAAAAATTCTGTCCGAGACCGAGCGCGCTGCCATCATCGCCGAAATCTCGTCCCACGGCATCAGCATTCCTATGCGAGCGCGGCTCGCAGACATATGTCACCAACAGCTTGCGCGTATCGACACCGATGCCGCAGAAAATGAAAAGCTCATCGGCGAAGTGAACGCGGAAATCGACGCTGATCCCGACACAAAGGATGCTGCAGAGGCCGCACAGGTCGTTGCCGAGGAAAGCGCCGGTCTCGATTTCTATGTCTTGGAATTCCGGGGAAAAGTCGAACACATCGCAGGCGACTTCGACAGGGCTGCAGAAACGTCGGCAGAAGCCGAAAATCGGGCGAAGATCGAGCAGCTGGAAGCGGACCTCAGGAACAAACCCGGAACCGGAAATACGGCAGCGTAACAACAAAAAGGCGCGTAACCGCGCCCTTCTGTTTTCCCTCATTTCCAGTCGGATTCAAACATTGGTATTTCAGCTGCAGCCGGATGTCTGGCCGCAGTCGAGGCACACTTCGCAGGAGCCGTTTCGTTTCATCTTGGTGGACCCGCATCCCGAGCAGAGCGATCCCGTGTAACCCTGCTGCTTCGCCATCTCGAGCAGGGACGGGGCTTCGTCTGCCTTGGGCTCCTCGGTGCTTGTCGCGGATCCGAAGAGCGACGGAGACACGTTGGCCCCCTCATCAATGACGGGCAGGCGCATCGCGAACGCGTCCTTGCTCTTGGACCCTTCGTGGTACGCCTTTTCGACGAGCTCATGATTGTGGAAGCGCATCGCCTTGTCCTTCGTGAGGAACTTCAGCGCGAGCCAGCGGCCGAGGTAGTCCATGATCGACTTCACCATCGGAATCTCCTTGTTGCTCGTCATGCCCATCGGCTCGAAGCGTGCGCCGACCAGCTTCTCGCAGAGGATCTCCAGCGGTACGCCGTACTGCAGGTTCATGGAAAGACTGAGCGCGAGGGTGTCCATGACGCCCGAGAGCGTCGATCCTTCCTTGCTCATTTTGATGAAAATTTCGCCGGGCGTTCCGTCTTCATACATTCCCACGTGCACATAGCCTTCGTGGCCGGCAATGGAAAACTTATGTGCGATCGCCATGCGCTCGGACGGGAGCTTGCGTCGGCGGGGCACTTCCTTGTAGACGATCTTCTCTTTCACGACGATCTCCTCCACCTTGTCGTCGCTGCCGGACTTGTTGCTCAGCGCCTGGCTCATTTTGGAACCGTCGCGGTAGAGCGCGTTGGCCTTGAGGCCGAGTTTCCAGCTGAGGAAGTACGCGTTCTTGATGTCCTCGATGGTCGCCTCGTGCGGCAGGTTGATCGTCTTGCTGATCGCGCCCGAGATGAACGGCTGCGCAGCGGCCATCATGCGGGTGTGTCCTTCCCAGGCGATGAACCGGCGGCCGATCTTGCCGCACTTGTTGGCGCAGTCGAAGACCGGGAGATGCTCATCCTTGAGCAGAGGCGCGCCTTCCACGGTCATGTGGCCGCAGATGACGACGTTAGCCTCCTCAATCTGCTCCTTGCCGAAGCCGAGCGTCTTGAGCAGATTGAATGACGGATCATTGAGCTGTGCCTCGGTGATACCAAGGCGCTTGATCGTCTCGTCGCCCAAGACCCAGCGGTTGAAGGCGAAGCCGAGCTCGAAGACCTGGGGGAGCTGTTTTTCGATCTGTGCAATGTCCTCGTCGGTGAACCCCTTGTCACGCAGGCTCCTGCGGTTGACGTGGGGGGCGCCTTCGAGGCTGAGCGTACCCATGACGTAACGCATGATGTCTTTGACTTCGGATGCAGTGTAACCCAACGCGACGAGCGCGGGTTCGACCGACTGGTTGGCGATCTTCATGTATCCGCCTCCCGCGAGCTTCTTGAACTTCACGAGTGCGAAGTCCGGCTCGATACCCGTCGTGTCGCAGTCCATGAGCAGTCCGATCGTGCCCGTCGGCGCGATGACCGAAACCTGGGCGTTGCGGTAGCCATGCTCCTCGCCGATCTGAATCGCGCGGTCCCAGCATTCCTTGGCCGTGCGAAGAAGCGTATCCGGCGTCTCCTGCTGGTCCAGCCCGACGGGCGGGACGTGGAGTCCTTCATATTCCCTGACCGGCGCATCGTAGGCGGCGCGGCGGTGATTGCGCATCACGCGGAGCATGTGCTCGCGGTTTTTGGGATAACCCGGGAAGGCGCCGAGGTGGCGCGCCATTTCGCCGGATGTCGCGTAGGACTCGCCCGTGAGAATGGCGGTGAGCGCGCCCGCGATGGAGCGGCCCATGGTGGAATCGTAAGGAATGCCCATCTGCATGAGCATCGCGCCGAGGTTGGCATAACCGAGACCCAGCGTGCGGAAGCGGTAGCTGAGCTCCGCGATCTCCCTGCTGGGGAACTGTGCCATGAGGACGGAGATCTCGAGGACGATCGTCCAGAGCCGGACGGCATGCTGGAACTTCTCGGTTTCGAATGATCCGCGCTCCGTATCGTAGAATTTCATGAGGTTGAGCGAGGCGAGGTTGCAGGCGGTATTGTCGAGGAACATGTACTCGCTGCAGGGATTACTCGCATTGATGCGGCCATCCTCGGGACAGGTGTGCCAGTCATTGATGGTCGTGTCGTATTGGACGCCCGGGTCGGCACATGCCCATGCGGCATACCCGATCTGGTCCCAAAGGACCCGCGCCTTGAGGACCTTGCTGGGTGTGGGGGCGCGCTTCTCCGCAATCGCCTTCTTGCGTTCGGTGCGCCACGTCAGATTCCAGTCCCCGTCCTTCTCGACCGCTTCGAAGAATGCGTGCGGAACACGGACGGAGTTGTTGGAATTCTGGCCGGAGACGGTCTGATAGGCCTCGCCGTTGAAGTCGGTGTCGTACCCGGACTTCGCCAGCGCCGCGACCTTCTTCTCCTCATTGACCTTCCAGTTGATGAATTCCTCGATATCCGGATGATCGAGGTCGAGACAGACCATCTTGGCTGCCCTTCGGGTGGTGCCGCCGGACTTGATGGCACCCGCCGCGCGGTCGCCGATCTTCAGGAAGCTCATGAGTCCCGAGCTCTTGCCGCCATGCGAGAGCGGCTCCCCCGCTCCGCGAATGTCCGAGAAGTTCGTGCCGGTACCCGAGCCGTATTTGAACAGCCGGGCCTCGCGAATCCACAGATCCATGATACCTCCTTCGTTGACCATGTCGTCTTTGACGGACTGAATGAAGCAGGCATGGGGCTGGGGATGCGTGTAGGCGTCCTCGCTCTTCTTCACCTCGCCGGTCTTCGGGTCGCAGTAGTAGTGACCCTGCGACGGACCGCTGATGCCATAGGCATAGTGAATGCCGGTATTGAACCACTGGGGCGAGTTGGGCGCCGTCATCTGATGCACGAGCATGTAGCTGATTTCGTCCTCGAACGCCTGCGCGTCCTGGGTGGTGGCGAAGTAATTGTGAGTCTCTCCCCAGTGTCTCCAGCAACCCGCGAGGCGGCGCACAACCTGCTTCACCGACCGCTCCGGACCGGTGATGACTTCACCCGCGTCGTTCTTCAGGAAATTGCCGTCCTTGTCGCGCTGCGGCACGCCGGCCTTGCGGAAGTACTTACTGACGACGATGTCTGTCGCGACCTGGCTCCAGGTCTTCGGGATTTCCGCGTTCTCCATCTCGAAGACGACCGATCCGTCCGTATTTTTGATGCGGCTCGTTCGCAGTTCGTAGTGCACCTCCTCAAGCGGATCGCTGCCGGGCGTCGTGAAGACGCGGCGGATCGACATTCCCTTTCCGTAGGATGACGTATCGGTGCCCAGCAGGGATTCCTGCTGTGCATGGGAGACTTTCGAGGATGAAGAAACTGCATTCGGGTTCATACGATTGGGATGGAGAGAATGACAAGTAAAATACACGATCTAGTGTCTACAGTCGACGCAAACCCCAAGATATTGGGCACCTTCGTGCGGTGCAAGAGACTATCAGCAGGGAAAAACTCCGCTGTCAAAGGGGGCTTCTGAAAGACATAAACCCCGAAATATCTACCCGAAAAAATGGATGTCACAGCAGATTCTATTCCAATGAAAAGAGGAAGTTTGGATACACGGATAGTTCGGACAATGTACAATTCGGATGTACAGGAGATTTCCGCTCTGCCCCGCCATGGATACACCATCAAAGCCATCCGGTAAATGCCTCATTACGATCGTCGTCGCAGGAACGAACGACCCCAGCAACAGCAACGTTTTGGCTGACGCGTTCATCGAGGGTTTGAAGAAGGTCGAGGGCGTGACGTTCGAGAAAATCCAGCTGAAGGAATTGAGCCTCCACCACTTCACGCTCGCGGACTATGCGGAGGAGGCGTGCGAGCCGGATTACCACCGTATCAAAACACTGATGCAGGACTCGTCTGGCGTGGTCTTTGCGACGCCGGTCTGGAACTTCTCGATCCCCGCGCATCTCAAGAATTTCATCGACCGCGTGGGGACGTTCGGTCTCGATCGGGAAACACACTCAAAAGGACAGTTCGGCGGAAAGCCGTTCGGCATCATCTTCACCGGCGGCGCTCCGATGCTCGCATGGAGAGCGCTGATGTACCTGACGACGCTGCATGTGGCGGAGGCGATCAAGTACTACGACGGCACTGTCATCTTGCGCCACTTCGAACCTCGTTGCCTGCCGAGCAAAGGCACATTCGGACTCGTCGTCGACAAGCGGCCGAAGACACTCGCACTCATGAACCGCTACGGCGAAAAATTCGCGCTGGCAACAAAGCAGTTCGCCGAGAAAGGAACGCTGCCGCTGCTGAACCGCCTCTGGCATAAGTGGTTCGAATTCCTCTACCGCGTCGGAAACCGCCTCATGTATCCGATCAGCACGCAGCAGTGAAAAAACGGCCGAAGGGAAAATGCTGATGCGTATCGCCGCGTCCTGTGCTTCAATGCGGAAAACCTCCCCCCCGCCCTGATGCGCTTTCTTCCGCCCCTCGCCGTTATCGGCGCCGCGATTCTCTGGAGCTTCGACGGTTTCCTCCGGCAGTCGCTGTATGCCGCGCCATCGTTTCTCGTCGTGACGCTCGAACACGCAATCGGAGCGATCATCTTCCTCCCGATCATCATCGCGAAGCGGAAGGAAATTTTTTCGTTCACGCAGCAAACGTGGGGATCGGTTCTGTGGATCAGCTTATTTGGCGGCATCCTTGGCACATTCTTCTACACCAAAGCACTGAGCTACGTCGGCTACATCGATCTCTCGGTCGTCGTGCTCCTCCAAAAACTCCAGCCGTTCTTCGCGATCCTCCTCGCGGTTATCGTCCTGCGCGAAAAAATCACGCCGAAGTTTGCAGGGCTCGTGCTCGTCGCATTCATCGGCGGCTACATGATCACATTTAAAGATCTTGTCCCCAACTTCCAGGCGGAGGGGGCGAATCTCATTGCGGCACTCCTCGCCGTTGGAGCCGCCTTCTGCTGGGGAACCTCGACGGTGTTCGGGAAACACGCATTACAATCGGGATCATTCTTCCTGATCACGGGCCTGCGGCTGTTGCTGACCTCCGTCCTTGCACTCGTGCCTCTGATGCTACTGGGGCAGGTGGAGGCTGCGACAGCACTGACATCCGACCAGTGGATCGCGCTGCTGCTTATCGTCTTCAGTACGGGGTCTGTCGCGCTTGCGATTTACTACTACGGTCTCAAGCGCATCCCGGCCTCGCACGCGACGCTCTACGAACTCGGGTGGCCGCTCTCCGCGCTCGTTCTCGACCGCGTCATCAACAAAACGGTTCTCTCGCCGACGCAGTACCTGGGCATCGTGCTCCTGCTTGCGGCATTGGTGTTCCTGCCGCGGACGCAAAAGCAGCCTCAGACCGCGTGACGGATTGCTACCGGTCGAGATATTTCTGAAGTGGCGAAACTGGGGCAGGCTTTTCGCGCGGCACATCGCTTTGCACGCGCGACGTGTCCGTCGCCGGCCTGGCATCGATCTTCATCCTGTGATGCCTGTGAGTATTCAGCACTTTACGATATCCCCCTTCGCCGTTCTCCAAAAAATTAGCGACACGGGTGACGGTCGTCGTGGAGGCGCCGGTCTGCGCTGCGACCTGACGATAACTGAGTCCCCGCGACAGAAGACGTGCTACTTCGAGGCGCTCGCTCAACGCCTGCAGCTCGCTCAGCGTCGCCACATCCCGGAGAAAATTCGCGGTGTCCTCACCCGTCTTGCACGATTGCAGCGCGGACACGAGCCCCTTGAACCACGGTTCCCTGCGCCAGCTGTCTTCGGTGAAACGACGCTTCATGCACTAAGTTTAAGTGCATGCCATTTTGTGTCAATGTATTAACGTGATGTAACATTTTCTTGGCAGAGCGCAGCGGAAAAACAGATAAATTAATATTCTCTTATGCTCTGCATGTTATACTGTAAAACTTCACGCACATCGTATGCAAAACGGTACGCGCATCGTCGCACTCTCGGCCGCAACATCCGTCCTGGTCTCAACGCTGGTACTCGGTTCGGGTGCCATGATTCTCGAAAACAACAGACTGCAACCGCCGACCGGTAACCTGACCGACAGGGAGGAAATCGTGCGTGAAGAGTCACCCGTTATCGATGTCGTCCGCATCGCCGAACCCGCAGTCGTCAGCGTGATCATTAGCAAGGATCTGCCGGTGATCGAGGAATATTTCGAGGAAGTCCCCTTCAACGGTCCGTTCACTATCCGCATTCCGCGGCAGCGACAAAACGGAACGGAGCGGCTGGAAATCGGAGGGGGCACGGCGTTCTTCGTGAGCGCGGACGGATTGCTCATGACGAACAAGCACGTCGTGAACGATCCGGAGGCCCGCTACTCGGTGCTGCTCAACGACGGACAGACGCTGGATGCCGACGTCGTCGGCAGGGATTTCGCGAGTGACATCGCACTCCTGAAGGTGGATGGCAATTCGTTTCCTGCTCTTCCTCTTGCGACAAACGACGAACCGACGCTGGGACAAACAGTGATCGCCATCGGCAACGCGCTCGCGGAATTCCGCAATACCGTCAGCGTCGGCGTGATATCGGGATTACAGCGGACGATCACCGCAGGGAATCCTGCGGAGGGAACGAGCGAGAAACTAAGCAGGATCATCCAGACCGACGCTGCGATCAACGAAGGAAACTCCGGCGGTCCGCTGCTCAACCTGCGCGGCGAAGTCATCGGCATGAACACGGCCGTGGCGATCCAGGCACAGAACATCGGCTTTGCGATTCCCGTCGATGATCTCACGCGTGTATTCGAAAGTTATCGCAAACACGGACGCATCGTTCGGCCGTTCCTCGGCGTGCGATACGTCCTGATCACGCCGGAACTCGCGCGTACCAACAACCTGCCCTCAACATACGGCGTCTTCGTGTCGCGGTCCGGCGATGCATCGGCACCCGCGGTCATCGAAGGTTCGCCCGCCGACGAGGCCGGACTGCTCGAGGGCGATATCATCCTCCGGGCTGACGGCATGAAGCTCGATGCGGAAACGGGGCTCGGGGATGTGATTCAGCAAAAATCCCCCGGAGACACGGTGACATTGGTGGTGCTGCGCGGCGGGAGGGAGATTGAGGTCGAAGCAACGCTGAGTGAATGGAAAGAATAAATCTCCTTATATCGTCAATATTAAGAGGCTATTCCCGAAAACAAAGCGGGCTATTTATTGATAAAAGTGTGAAAATGATGTATAATACTAATAAATGGACAAACACACATATACAGAGAGAATCCGGCATGCACTCATCTCTCACGGTCTCCTGCTGAGTGCGCTCGCAATGGCCGCCGTCTTGGGTACAGTCCTTCCATCTATAGATATCGCGCCCAAGGCGCACTTCCTGCAGACACGTCCCGCTCAAACCGAAAAAATCGCGACATCCACGCGCGCAAAACCCAAACCGGCGGTCACACTCCGCGATCAGCGCCTGCAAAAGAGAATCGTGAAACTGCAGCATCCCGTCGTCCGTCAGAACATCGTCGCGCAGGCGGAGAAAAACCGCCCGTATCTGATCACGGAGGAGAACACGCACGCCGCCGCGCCGCAAACGACAGTGGTGGCACAACAGGCGTCATCGTCCGTTCGATTGCTCGCACAATCATCGTTCCCCGCCTTCAGCCATGCGGTCCATCCCGTCCCGGAAGTCCCAAACTGGGGTGCGATGACGTCACCCATGCAATGGAACAGAACCATGGCGGACATGGATGATGATGATTTCGTGCGTGTTCCTTCCTACAATCTCGAAAACCTCACGATCCCGCTCAATGAACTTCTCGAGGATCGCATGAGCGACAAATCGATCAGGACTCTCACCGCGAAACTCTACTACTCGACGCGCTTCTTTGGCGCGTACGATCTCGATGCGGACGAGTTTACGTCCGTCCATCCGGGTATCGATCTCAAGCTGGCACTCGGCGCGGAGGTCGGAGCGGTCGCGGGCGGGCGCGTGCACGACGTGCGCGTTCAGGATGAGGGACTCGGACGGTATGTCATCGTCGAGCATCGCGCTCCGGGGGGAAAAGCGTATTACTCCATCTACGGCCACCTCGATGAAATTCTCGTGACGAAAGGGCAGGATGTCATCCCCGGCCAGACCATCGGAACCGTCGGCATGACCGGCAGCACGACAGGACCCCACCTCCATCTGCAGATAGACCGCGGAACAGCGGGAGAAGCCGCACACGGCGTCTACTGGCCGGCCGCAGTTCCGTCCCCAGCGGAAGCGGACAAACACACGATCAATCCGATCGAATTCATCCGGCTCTACGCTGTGCCGGCGTAAACAAAAAAGCGGCCAAGCGGCCGCTTTATTCGTTGGAATATCGGGGGTTATTTTTGCACGACGACGACATCTTGCTTCAGCACATAGCCCTGCGGGAGCTGAATCTGCTTCATTTCACGGGACCATGTGAAGTATACGCCGAGGTCCGGATGCTTCCAGATGGCTCCCGTATGATACCAGCTGCAGTCGCGGGGATTTCCATCCTCGCTCTTGTCGGGATTCGCCTTGATCATCTCCAGCGTCACTGTGCCATCGATGCATGCGTTCCAAGTCAGATTGCTCGAAACCGGATAGCCGGCGGTATTCACAGCAAACGGTTTTGCATCAACCACCGCAACGCGCGACGGCAGCAATACCTGATTGAAATCCTTGCAGAAGTCGGAGTCGCGCAGCGCGTCGGCGATCATGGATGCGGGACGGTCCATTACCGGAGCGAGGGACAGCGATGCAAATTCGAGCATCGAAGAATTCATACGCGTCTTGCGCTCAAGGGCGCGGCGTGTGCTGCAGATCATACGGACTTCGTGATCGCTGAATGGTACGCCGGCTCCGCCGCCGAATGAGGCCGGAGCAATCATGCCGCCGAATGCACCGAGAGGCGCGCTCGTCTTATTGCCGTTGCCAAGAATGATGCCAGCGAGGAAGTTGATCTGAAGACCGACTTCCCTCGTTCTGCTGCCGCGGAAGGATCCGCGCGTCGCGCTCGTCGAACCCGATTACGTCGTGACGGCCTTCGCGCAGACGACGCCGACCGGCATCAGGCGCATCGAAACCGCACTGAATGCTCAGGCGAAAATCGACGGCATCAACGACGCAATGAATGTCGACGTCGCAATCATCGACACCGGCATCGATCTCACGCATCCCGACCTCAACGTCTATCGTAACGTGAACATGATCACGACATTGAAAAATGGTAATGACGACAACGGTCACGGCAGCCACGTCGCGGGAACGGTCGCCGCGAAAGACAATGATGACGGCGTGGTCGGCGTCGCGCCGGGCGCGCGTCTCTGGGCGGTGAAAGTGCTGAATAAAAACGGCAGCGGCAACATGTCCGACATCATTGAAGGCGTCGATTACGTCACAGCCAACGCTTCCGAAATTGATGTCGTGAACATGAGTCTCGGATGTGAGTGTACGAGTTCTGCGCTTAACACGGCCATTACCCGCTCCGTCGCGGCGGGCGTCGTGTACGTTGTGGCCGCCGGAAATAACGGCAAAGACAGCGCAACGTTCAGCCCCGCCAATCATGCCGAAGTGATCACCGTCTCCGCCGTCGCGGACTTCAACGGTCTCCCGGGAGGAGGCGGAGCAGCAACGTGCAGGACGGACGTCGATGACACGCTCGCGGACTTCAGCAACTTCGGTTCGGTCGTTGATATCGCCGCTCCCGGTGTCTGCATCTACTCGACATGGAAGATCGGCCAGTACTCCACGATCAGCGGGACGAGCATGGCTTCACCGCACGTGGCGGGAGCTGTCGCGCTCCACATAATCAAGAATGGAAAACCGTCGAACGCCGCAGGCGTCGCAGCCGTGAAGAACGATCTTATCGCCCTCGCGATGCTCCAAAGCGGACCGCTCGGATTCTCCGGTGATCCGGATGGAAACTACGAGCCAGTGCTCAACCTCAACTGGCCCGGTGCCTCGAGCGCTGCGTCCTCCGCAAGCTCCGCCAGTTCCATGGTCTCGTCCGCTGCGTCGTCCAGTGTCGCATCGTCTTCATCGTCTTCCTCATCATCCTCGGCAATGTCCTCCAGCAGTTCCTCCCGCCGGTTCCCTTGGTGGCTGTGGGGTAAGTGAACACAATTTTGAATCAATATAAAGAGCCCTGCATAGGGCTCTTTTCGTAGTCATTCATAAAATATTATGCCTGCTTTTTCACTTTCCGCTTCCAATAAATCCATGCGATGAAGAGCACGATCAGTACGGCGACGACCGCTTCGATGATTGATTCCGTACTCTCGAATCCATGAATGAGATTCTGCAGTGTTTCGACGCCGGTGAAGCCGACGTACAGATAGAAGAAATCACGAATGATCGTGCCGACGAATGTCGATGTGATGTACAACCACAGACGAATCTTGATAACACCGGAGCCGACGGAAACGAGCACGCTGGGCATGATCGGAAGAGCGCGCAGGAATGTCAGCAGGAACCAGTCGCGATTTGTCCCACTGAATCGTTTGCCCAGTTGTTCCACCTCCGTCTGCGTCACGCCGATGAACCGACCCAGTTTCCCGACGACAATGTCCTCAGCTTTGTCGGAAATGAAATACACGAGCCATGCTCCCATCGTTTTGCCTGCTGCTCCGATGAGAGAAAGTACGAGCAAATACATGAACGTTTTTCCCTGTGCGAGGGCGATGGATCCCGACATCATCGGAACAAACGGCGATGGGATAGGAGCGATCAGCTCTTCGATGAACGATCCCATGAACGTAAAAAGTTCCAGCGGGACGACTTGTGCGAGGGCACCGAGACGTTCAGTTATGGCGGAGAACATGCGAAAGCGGGAAGGAGGATTGAAGTATAGAGAAAAGATAGACGAATGCACATCACCCCCAGCAGCACCCATTCTTGGGTGCAGCGATAAACCAGTGTCACCCTGAGCACAGACGAATGGGTGACACTGCTATCGCATACATCGCTGGGTCTGGTTTGCTGTGAAGGGTTTCCACTTTCTTTTGTCCGTGATACAAAAAGAAAGTGGAGAAAGAAAAAATCGCGCCGATCAATACCGCACCCTTCCACGGATGCCGTACCTCCCGGGGCTACGGTGATCGGCGGAATCCTGCTCAGACTCTGGTTGTTTGTGTTTGTTGTTTTGTTATTGCTGCGACTTTGTCGCATAGCAAAACCGTGGCGAAGTGCAGGTTCCCTGCGCTGGAGCCGCACATTGCCGGAAAGATAGTTCATGAAAGACAACCCTCCGGGTTTTCTTTCATGAATATAAAAAACCCCGCGCGGCGACGCGGGGTGACTCTCTACCAATAGAACGGCTGTGGGTCGAATCCTACGAGACGAGAACCGTCACTCCGTAGGATCCCAGCGTCAGAACAAGACTGCCAATGAGCAGCTCGATCTGAAAGCGGCGCGTGAACAGATAGGGCACTCCGCAGGCCGCGGCAACACAGACAATCAATGTCATGTGCTTTGCAGTCTGCAGGTAGGAAAGATCGACTTTGCCCGCGACCTGCATATCCATGCAGGTCACGAGGGTCAGACCCATCCCAAATCCCATGATCACGCACGCCACCAACGCCAGAACACCGTTCTTCATGACAAGACTCCTAACCGAAGGCCTCAAAACCAGTCATCCCTGACAAAGAGCATCGCGACGTGAATCCATGTCGCTATTTGATATTATGACATAATTTTATTATATGTAAATACTTCAGAAAGCCGGGATTTGACGATCCAGCAGTATCAAAAAAGGCGCTTTGCAGCGCCCTTTTATTTGAACACAATTATTGATCAACCGTTGGAGCGGCTCACGGCTATTCCCGCGCGGGAAGCGACGATCTCATCGGCCACGTTCCGAGGAACCTTGAAGTAATGGCTGGGCTCCATCGCGTAGCTCGCGCGGCCCTGCGTCATCGAGCGGAGTTCCGTCGCATATCCGAACATCTGGGCGAGCGGAACTTCGGCCTGGACGACCTTCGCCATTCCGCGATCGGTCGTACCGAGAATCATGCCGCGACGGGAGTTGAGGTCACCCATGACGTCGCCGAGGAAGCTCTCCGGCGTCGTGACTTCGACCTTCATAATCGGCTCGAGAATGACGGGGTCTGCGCGCTTCGCTTGCTCCTGAAATCCGATCGACGCCGCGAACTTGTATGCCATTTCGCTGGAGTCGACGTCGTGGTAGCTGCCGTCGAGAAGTTCGACTTTGACGTCGACGACCGGGAAGCCCGCGAGGATGCCGCGGCTCATTCCTTCCTGGAATCCCTTGTCGCACGGGTTGATGAATTCGCGGGGGATGCGGCCTCCGACGACGCTGTTCTCGAATTCATACCCCTTACCCGGTTCCTGCGGGATCAACTTGAAGACGACGTGTCCGTACTGTCCGCGTCCTCCTGTCTGCTTGATGTACTTGCTCTCACCTTCCACTTCCTTCGTGATGGTCTCACGGTAGGCAACCTGCGGCGTACCAGTGTTCGTTTCGACTTTGAACTCGCGGCGCATGCGGTCGACGAGAATATCGAGGTGAAGTTCTCCCATTCCCATGATGATCGTCTGGTTCGTTTCGTCGTCGGTGCGGACGCGGAAGGTCGGATCCTCTTCGGAGAGTTTCTGAAGGGCGATGCCCATTTTTTCCTGGTCGGCCTTGGTCTTGGGCTCGATTGCAATAGAGATGACCGGCTCGGCGAAGGTAATCGTCTCGAGCTGCATCGGCTTGTCTTCGTCACACAACGTGTCTCCTGTGCGCGTGTCCTTGAGACCGATGACAGCGCCGATATCTCCCGCGTCGATCTGGTCGATTTCCTGGCGAGCGTTGGCGTGAAGACGAACGAGACGCCCGATGCGCTCCTTGTTGCCGGAACGCACGTTGTAGACGGACGTTCCTGTCTTGAGGACGCCTGAGTACACGCGGACGAATGTCAGCTTGCCGACGAACGGATCGGTCGCGATCTTGAATGCGAGTGCGGAGAGGGGTTCGTTGTTATCGGGCTTGCGCTCGCTGGCCTCGCCTGTGTCGGGGTTTGTCCCCCTGATAGAAGGGACGTCGAGTGGTGAAGGAAGGTATGCAACGACGGCGTTAAGGACGAACTGCACACCCACGTTCTGCAGCGACGAGCCGCAGAGTACGGGGTAGATTCTGCCGCCGGACGTCGCCTTGCGGATACCCATGATGAGCTGTTCGTCTGTGAGAGCGCCGTTTTCGAGGAAGTAATCGATGAGATCGTCGTTGCCCTCGGCAACCTTTTCCATCAGCACCGCGCGGTACTCGCTGACCTGTTCCGTCATGTCGTCGGGGATCGGAATCTCGATGATGTTCTCGCCGTGGACTCCCTCGAACTTGAATGCCTTCTTGAGGACAAGGTCGACGATACCACTGAACGTATTCTCCGCACCGATCGGCAGCTGAATAGCAACGGCCGTCTTGCTGAGGCGATCATGCACGGATGCGAGCGACATGAAGAAATCTCCTCCCGTCTTGTCCATCTTGTTCACGAAGGCGATGCGCGGAACCTGATATTTGTCCGCCTGGCGCCACACGGTCTCGGACTGCGGTTCGACGCCCTGCGATCCATCGAAGACGACGACGCCGCCGTCGAGCACGCGGAGACTACGCTCCACTTCCGCCGTGAAGTCGACGTGTCCGGGAGTATCGATGAGGTTGATGACGATATCGACGGGTTCACTTCCTTCGCCGGGAACAGTCGCCTTCCACTGACACTGCGTCGCTGCAGCCGTGATCGTGATACCGCGTTCCTGCTCCTGTTCCATCCAGTCCATGGTCGCCTCGCCCTCGTGCACTTCTCCGATTTTGTAGTTCTTACCCGTGTAGAACAGGATGCGTTCGGACGTCGTCGTTTTTCCGGCGTCTATGTGCGCGATGATACCGATGTTTCGTACATGTTTTAAATCCATAGAAAACGGGTGGAGTGATGGAAAATCATTGTAGAAGGAATTATTTCGCGAGATGAGCGAACGCCTTGTTCGCCTGCGCCATCTTGATCACGTCCTGTTTCTTCTTGATCGCGCCTCCCTGCTCAGCGGACGCATCAAGCAATTCCATAGCGAGCTTCTGGGACATCGGCATACCCTTGCGCTCGCGTGCCGCGCCGAGGATCCAGCGGATAGAGAGCGTGACCTGGCGCTTGGCGGGGACTTCGGTCGGGACCTGATACACCGAACCGGCAACGCGCTTGGGGCGGACTTCGACGAGGGGGGTCGCATTGAGCAGCGCTTTGTTGAACACCTCCATCGGATCTTCCTTCGTACGGGTCTTGATGACCTCGAGCGCATCCTTGAAGATGCCGCGCGCGATGGACTTCTTCCCCTGCTTCATGATGCAGCAGATGAATTTCTCCACCATGGGGTTGGAGTCCTGTGGGATGTAACTTTTGACGGGCTTAGCCATACGGAGAAGGAATCAGAAGTGGAAAAGATTACTTGGCTTCTTTTTTGGGTCTGCGGGCGCCGTAGCGTGAGCGGCCCTGCTTGCGGTTGCGTACGCCTTCGGTATCGAGCACGCCGCGGACGATGTGGTAACGAACACCCGGGAGATCTTTCACGCGGCCTCCGCGCACGAGCACGACGGAGTGTTCCTGCAGGTTGTGTCCTTCACCCATGATGTACGCCTTCACTTCGTGACCGTTCACGAGGCGGACGCGGGCGATCTTGCGAAGAGCGGAGTTCGGCTTTTTGGGCGTCATCGTCGTGACCTTCAGACATACGCCACGCTTGAAGGGGGAGCCCTTCGCGAGCGGAACCGGACGCATGTGCAGCGCATTCCAGGTGTACTGGAGGGCGGGAGCCTTGGACTTCACGCGACGGCTGCGGCGTCGCTTGCGGATGAGCTGGTTGATCGTAGGCATAAGAGTGGGCGGATAGTAATGGAGAGAATCGGGTCAGTCAAAGCAAATATACGTGTTCTGAGGGTCATTCTTTCTCTTCCTTGGCTGCGGCGGCCTCGGCGGCTGCTTCCGCTGCCAATTCGGCGTGGCGGATGCGGTAGACCTCGCCTGTGGGGATAAGGCGTCCGATGATCACGTTCTCCTTGAGACCCTGGAGCATGTCGATCTTGCGGGTCGTCGCGGCGTCGACGAGGACGCGGATCGTTTCCTGGAAGGATGCGCCGGAGAGCCAGCTGTCCGTCGCGAGCGCGACGCGGGTGATGCCGAGCAGCAGCTGTTCGTAGGTCGCGGTCTTCTTCTTGCCCTTCATCTTGGAGAGATGCTCGTTTTCGTAATCGACTTCGCCCTTGTCGGCGATTTCGCCGGGGAGGAATTTCGTTTCACCGGCGTCGGAGATGCGGATCTTGCTGAACATTTTGCGGACGATGATCTCGAGGTGCTTGTCGTTGATTGTCTGTCCCTGCGACGCGTAGATGTGCTGCACTTCCTGCATCACGTAATTCTGCACCGGGTAGACGCCTTTCTTTTCGAGAAGATCCTGGAGATTGAAGTGTCCGACGTTGAGCGGATCGCCGACTCCGATATGAGAACCTGTTTTGACAATCAGGGATTCGCGGCCGCTGAAGAGATAACTGCGATCCTGCAGTTCGTCATGCTTCACGTTGATCACTCCTCCTTCGAGGTTCGTCACCTTGCCCGCGCTGAGCGCGCGGATGACGGACTTATCGAACCGCGACTTGGCGAGAATGGTGCGCTCTTCGACCTGCTGCCCCTTATCGACGACGATTTCGAATCCCGCCTGGAGGTGATAGCTGTCTTCGCCAGGAATTTCTTCCTGCACATGAACGGTCGTCTTACCGCCCTGATGGCTGACTTTCACGATGCCGGAGATGTCGGCAAGTTGGGCGCTCGTGCGGGGGTTGCGCGCTTCGAAGAGTTCTTCGACGCGTGTCAGACCTTGCGTGATGTCAGCTCCTTCGGCGACGCCTCCCATGTGGAATGTACGCATGGTGAGCTGCGTTCCTGGTTCTCCGATGCTCTGCGCGGCGATGATGCCGACAGGCGTGCCGATCTTGACGGTCTTGTTGTTGCCGAGATCGCGGCCGTAGCACTTCACACAGATTCCCTGTTTGGTCTTGCAGGTCATGATCGAGCGAACGTCCACTTCGGCGACTTTGTGCTTGTGAATGAGATCAATGAGGTCCGCGTCGATTTCCTCGTCGCGCTTCGCAAGCATTTCACCGTCCTTGGTCTTGAGATCGATACCGATCGTGCGTCCGAAGATGCGGCTTTCGAATTTTTCACCGATGCGCTCGCTGTCCTCGAGCGTGATCCTATGCGTGCTCTTGGAGCCACAATCCTCCTCGCGGATGATGATGTCCTGCACGGCGTCGACGAGGCGGCGCGTCAGGTAACCGGCTTCAGCCGTCTTGAGAGCGGTGTCGGACTTTCCTTTGCGTCCTCCGTGCGTGGCGATGAAGTACTCGAGAACGGAGAATCCCTGCTTGAGGTTGGACTTGATCGGTAGTTCGATGGTGCGTCCGGATGGATTGGCGACGAGTCCCTTCATGCCTCCGAGCTGCGTGACCTGTCCCCAGTTACCGCGGGCGCCGGAATCGATCACGTACGTGATGTCGTTTTCCGGTGCGGCGAGGAAGTCGCGGATCATGGCGTTGGAGACTTTGTTCTTCGTCTCGCTCCAGATGCGGATTGCGTGGCTGTAGCGTTCGTCAGCTGTGATGAATCCTTTCCAGTGAAAATTGTTCATCTGGCGGATTTTTTCATCGGCTTCCGCGACGAGCTCGTCGTAATCTTTCGGAACGAGAATGTCGCTCGACGCGATCGAGACGCCCGAGAGCGTGGCGAATTTGAATCCGATGTCTTTGATGCGATCGGCAAATTGCACGGTCTCCTCTTCTCCCATGAGCTCGAGGGTCTTTGCGACGAGACTGCTGAGTCCTTTCTTCGTCAGTGTCTTCGTGATGTGACCGAGGCCCGGGGGCATGATGTCCTCGAACTTCAGGCGGCCCGCGGACGTATCGATGATTTCCGTGGTGCCGTCTTCATTCATCACGCGCACTTTGATCTTCGCCTGCAGATCGATAATGCTCGAATCGTAAGCGAGATACGCTTCCTGGGGTCCGCTGAACATCATCTTCTCCCCCTTCTTGCCATCGTGCACCTGCGTGAGGAAGTAACATCCGAGCACCATGTCCTGAACCGGGTTGATGATCGGTTCTCCGGCGGAGGGTTTGAGCACGTTGCGATTGGCCGCCATCAAACTCCTGGCTTCCTCCTGGGCTTTTTCGCTGAGCGGTACGTGGACGGCCATCTGATCTCCATCGAAGTCGGCGTTGAAGGCCGTACAAGCGAGCGGGTGCAGCTGAATGGCCAGACCTTCGATCAGGGTCGGCTTGAACGCCTGAATACCAAGACGGTGCAGAGTCGGTGCGCGGTTGAGGAGTACGTGCTTGTCCTTGATCACTTCTTCGAGGATGTCCCACACTTCCTTACTACCGTCCTGGATCAGACGCTCGGCTGCCTTCACGTTGTGCGCGAGCTCGCGGCGGATGATCGTGCCGATGACGAACGGCTTGAAGAGTTTCATCGCCATTTCCTTCGGCAGACCGCACTGATTCAGTTTGAGATGCGGACCAGCGACGATGACAGAGCGGCCGGAGTAGTCGACGCGCTTTCCGAGGAGGTTCTGGCGGAAGCGTCCCTGCTTTCCTTTCAACATGTCGGAAAGTGAGCGGAGCTTGCGGCGGTCGCCTGCGGTGAAGAGGGTCTTGCCTCCGCGCGCGCTGTTATTGAGGAGCGTGTCGACGGCTTCCTGGAGCATGCGCTTTTCGTTGCGGCAGATGACTTCCGGAGCGCCGATACTCATGAGTTTCTTCAGACGGGAATTGCGGTTGATGACGCGGCGATACAAGTCGTTAAGATCGGATGCGGCGAAGCGTCCTCCGTCGAGCTGCACCATCGGACGCAGGTCGGGAGGAAGAACGGGCAGGCGCGTGGGGATCATCCAGGACGGATCGATGCCAGCTTGCAGGATCGAGTTCACGAACTTCATGCGCTTCATGACCTTCTTGAGCTTCTGACCCGAAGACTTCTCGCGCTCGGATTGAAGTTCGCCGGCGAGAGTCTGGAGATCGATATTGAGGATGACTTCGCGGAGCGATTCGGCCCCGGTTCCTGCGCGGAATACGTGTCCGAATTTCATGTTCATCTCGCGGAATTTGAGCTCGGAGAGAACCGAACTGACGTGAAGATTCTTGAGATCGTCGAGCGCTTCGCGATGATTGGCCTTGAGCGCCTCGAGGCGTTCGGCCACTTCCTTCTCCAGCGCATCCATCTGCGCACGCGTCGCCTCGCTTGCCGTCAGCTGCTTCTTGGCTTCGTCATACTCACGCATCACCTGCTTCTTGCGGTTGTCCATTGAGGCGTTGAGTTCCTTCTCCACTTCCGTTTTCTGTTCGTCGTTCACCGAGATCACGATGTACGCGGCGAAGTAGACGATCTGTTCGAGCGTCTTGATCGGAAGATCGAGGAGCAGGCCGATACGGGACGGTGAACTGCGGAGGAACCAGATATGGGCGATCGGAACGGCGAGGTTGATGTGCCCCATGCGCTCGCGGCGGACGATCGATCGCGTGACTTCGACGCCGCATTTTTCGCAGATGACTCCCTTGTAACGGATTCCTTTATACTTGCCGCAGAAACACTGGAAGTTCTTCGTCGGTCCGAAGATACGTTCGCAAAAGAGACCGTCGGGCTCCGCACGCTGGGTACGGTAGTTGACCGTTTCGGCCTTGGTGACTTCGCCTCGCGACCAGCCGAGAATGTCATCGGGGCTGGCGACGCTGAGCGCGACTGCGTCGAAGGAATCGGTAGCGGAGGTCTGCGGGGCTGGCATGGGACAGTGGGGTTAAAATGGCTAATGGAGAGATAATTTTGAACACGAAACACCGCTGCCTTCCGTCATCGTTCGTCTCAAACGCGCGGAAAACACCGGAAATGTGGACCCATTATAAGGATCTCGGGCATCTATGCAACAAAAAAATCCCGGATTTCTCCGGGTTTCATTTCTCTGTATGAATGGGGATCGGGCATCAGGCGATGTTCGATGTATCCCGAGCGAACCGGCCGCCTTCTGCAGGGAGTTCAGTAGCCTTGCTTGCTGTCGTTTCGACGGGAGCGGCGTCCGCTTTCTTTTCTGCCTGGACCGGCAGCGTATCCTGAGCAAGAGCGATGAACTGTCCGCCATCGAGTGTCAGTGTGCTGTCCTTTATCTGGCTGACCAGAGCGGGAGACAGCGACTTATTGAAGTCATCGGTGAGGTTGCTCAACGTGACGACCGCTTCGTTCTTGTCATTGAACTCAAGTTTGAATTCCGGAGCCACGCCCGGGAATTTTCGCGCGAGCAATTCATTGAGAGAGTTGAGAACCTTCTTCGAGAATTCCTTGGCCTTCACGATGTTCTCTGACGTCTCCTTCGACTGGTCTTTCTTCTCGGGTTCGGTCTTCTTCTTCTCGAGTCTGTCGATGTCCTTCTGCAGTTCCGCGTTCTGCTTGTCGAGATCGTCGCTCTGCTTGTCGAGTTCCTTGATGAGGTCCTTGTTCAGGTTCATCTGACCCTCGAGTGTTTTGAGCTCGGCCTCGAGACCCCTGAGTTCGATCTGCTCTCCTTTGTCATCGGTGCCCTGTAAGTTGTTGATTCTGGATTCGAGCGCGGCCTTGTCGTTGATGAGCTTACCGTTCGCTTCTTTCTTGGAATCTATCTGTGATTCGAGCGCAGTAATACCCTCCTTGTTTTCTCCGATTTCCTCGCGCTTCTGTTCCTGGAGTTCCGTGATCTTTTCGACGCGCGTTCCGCCTTCGGCGGACTCAGACGTACTCTCAGCCGGTTTATCGGTGCTCGTTTCGGTTGTCGCAGGCTTGGCTTCGGGATTCTTCTCAGGCTTACCTCCCAGCGCGGCGATTTCCTGTTCGAGACGATCGTCTCGCGCCTTCTCGGGATCTGCAGCCGCAACTTCAGGGGGCTTATTCCCACCGCCTTCGGGTGATTGTCCCGGCTTCTTGATCGGATCTTCGAGTGTACCGTCGACAGCGCCTTTGAAGTACTGCATCAAGTTCGCAAGTATCTTGAAGAGCTGCTTCATTGCCTCGGCCGGAGAATTCGCCTCGTTCAGTTCGAGGAGGGCGCGGGAAATATCCTGTTCGAGCTTGTCGCCCTTCGTCTCGGGTTCCTTCGTCAGGTTTTCGAGCTCATCTTCGAGTGCGGCAATGGAATCTTTCGCTGTTTTGACCTTCTCCTTATTCGGAGGCGTTGCTTTTTCCAACTCGGCAAGTTCCTGCTTTTTCGTTCCGAGTTCTTTGTTGATGTCATCCACCCTGTTCTGCACGGAGCGGGACAGTTTCTTTCCGCCCTCGGGAGTTGTTGCGGCATCGACTGCATCAGCGGGCTTCACTGCTGCTGTTTCCACAGGTTTATCGGCAGCGGGCTTCACGGGTGCTGCTTCTGCCGGCCCTTCGGCTGCAAGCTGCCCGGTTTGAGCGGCAGGTCCTTCGGCGGGAGGCGCAATGGGATCTATCTCAACAGCAGGTTCGAGGGTCGTAAATTCAACAGGAGGCTCTACAGTGGTCTCGATTGCGGGCTCCGGAGTGGCTTCAGCTACTGGCTGTTCTGTCTTAGTACCGGTCAAACCTTGCCTCGCCATATCCAGAACCTGTGCATCATCCAGACCTGTATACATTTGCTTGGCGGCATCAAATTCTTCCTGTGACACGCCCGCTTCTGAGAGTTGCTGTTCACCGATCTGTTGTTCTGTTTTTTGTTCAGTCTTTGTTTCTGCAGCTGGCTGTTCTGTCTTTCTGTTCGTAACACCTTGCCTCGCCATATCCAGAACCTGTGCATCATCCAGACCTGTATACATTTGCTTGGCGGCATCAAATTCTTCCTGTGACACGCCCGCTTCTGAGAGTTGCTGTTCACCGATCTGTTGTTCTGTTTTTTGTTCAGTCTTTGTTTCTGCAGCTGGCTGTTCTGTCTTTCTGTTCGTAACACCTTGCCTCACCATATCGAGCACCTGCGCATCATCCAGACCTGTATACATTTGCTTGGCGGCATCAAATTCTTCCTGTGACACGCCCGCTTCTGAGAGTTGCTGTTCACCGATCAGTCCTTCGGTTTTCTGTTCCGTCTTCGCTTCAGCTGCGGGCTTCGCGGACGTATCGATCCGTCCGACGGCATCGGCACCTGCTCGCGTAAAGTCACGGACAGAATCCGCAGCATCACGAATGAAGCCGTCTGTATTTGATCCTACGGTGTGTGCAAATCCGCTTACACTCTTTAGTGCATTCTGCGCTGCATCGCGCATTTCTTCCGGCGTCAACTGAAGCTGTTCAGCTTTGCCAACTTCGGCATCGAATGCATCGGCATTGTCAGTAATACCGGCTTCAGCCTTTTCTTCACGGACATCTGTTTCCGCGGCTGCCTTATCAGGACTTTCTCCAAGATCGGCTTTCGGCAGATCCTTGCCGGCATCCAGGGGGATGTCGACCGACTCCGGTCTGAATTCGGGCGTGGGCGTAGGCGCAAGGCTGAACCTCAGCAGGCGCTGCTCTGCGATCCGGAAGCCGAACTGATGTGAGAAGTGTTTCATAACTGTTTGTGTGAAATTAGGCATGAGTAGGAGTGGCCGCGGCCAGCTGGGATTCGAGGGTGGAAATCGCATCGCCTTCCGCCTTCCTGCTCTTGGCCTCCGCTGTCTTCAGTGCGAGGCGGCGGAACATTCCAACGGCGGCACTCAACTGCATCAGCCATTTTTCAAATGCACTATCGTATTGCGCGTATGCCTTTTCGTATCTTTTGTAACGGGCTGCGCGCTGCTCCTTCGATTCGTTTTTATGGTTATGATCGAGGTGCTTGATATTGGCCGTCACAAGTTCGGGTTCGATCGTTTGCATCAACGCGTCATACACTTCCGTGCCGGTGGGCACGCGCAGGAAGTCGCGGATAGAGATTGGTTTTTGTGTCATTTCTTAAATATTATACCAAAAAATCACTTTTTTTGCAAACGCACCTTCCAGGGCTTCGTTTCAGTCTCCGACTGCATCTTGGAGGATCGCCGCTCCGTCTTGGATAGCCGAAAATCCTTCTTTGATCTTTTGGGCTCTTTTATTGATGTTATTGATCGTTTCGATGATAGGAGCTGCAGCATTATGCACCCGGTCCTTGACCTCCGTCACCCTCCCACTTGCTGTCAAAACGACGTCATTGACCGTTTTATCGATATTCTGCGTACATGCCGAAAGACACAATCCGCAGATTGCCGTGCATAAGAAAGGAATGCGCATGTGTTATTCCTTCTCGTCGGTGGCCTCAACGAAGAGCTGCTCGAATTTCCCGCCGGATTTCTCAAGGGCAGTCTTTAATTCTTCGATTTCTCCGTCTTTGAGACAGAGAGAGGATGAGGCATTCATGATTTTCTTTCCCTCTTCCTTATCGAGCTGCACCGCTTTCAATCCCTGCAAAGACGCATGCAGCACGATATAGGCGTCACATACGTCACAACGGAGCTGCATGAGCACGAAATCGTCGCCGGTTAAGCGCACGCACGAAAATTCTACGGGAACTTTTTCACCGCATTGCGGACAACGCATCTGCTGTTGGATGCGCTGGATTATTTGATGGAGTGTATGGGGGTCGAACTCCATAGCTTGTATTGTAGCAGTTTTTAGGGTCGGACCCAATATAATCGACCGGAAACTTCGTTGCACGGGGGAATGTTTCGGTTAGAAGCATAGTTGGACAATTTAATTATACAAAAAAGCTGGATTATGGCTTACACAAGGGCTGTTTCTCTTATTTTGAAATGCACGCTTTCCGCCGAACTATCCCCTAGTATTGCTGTACGCTCCAAAGAATTTCATAGTAGCACCCGCACATTCCTCATGCCCTCCATGTTGACCCGTCACAGCGCGATTGCCGCGATCACCATCCTTCCGCTGGTCGGATGGGCAGCATATGCGGCGGCTTCGCATACCCTCGAGCAACGTACATTAAAGAATGTGGAAATCGGCGTGGAACACGCGCTGCCGGCGACGCTTTCTCTGACTGCATCACGCGGGAAGGGGCAGCAACTGATGGACATCACGAACGACAACAACGAGATCCTCTTCGTCAGCGTGCCGGAAGAATGGCGGCGCACGGAAGTCCGCAACGTCCCCCTCGCGACTATCACGGCCGATGACGCGAGCCTGGGATTCCGCCGATGGCATCTGCCGCCGAAGGCAGGGCTCGGATTCACATCCGCTCATGCCTGGAAATCGATCACGTTCCATAATCCCTCCGGGATCGCGCTCAAATTGCGCGTGACGACGGTGGATCTGGAACGCGACACGGCGGAACACGACGTGTACCTCGTCAAAGACGAACCGTTCGAAATACACTAAACTCCCACCATGCTTCTCATCCCGGTCCCCACGCGGAAGCTGAAGAAGGGCGATCCTCTTGGCGCCATTCTCACGCGCGATGCAGGTTTCAACAGCGGGGATATTCTCGTCATTTCCTCAAAGGCGATCGCGACGACGGAAGGATCCGCACTGGATATCCACTCTCTCGTGGCATCGCAGGAAGCGTCGGTCTGGAGCCAAAAAACAGGCCGCAGCCCCGAATTCTGCGAAGCGGTGCTGCAGGAAACGAAACGGCTGAACGGCCGCGTCGCGGGACATTGCACCGGCGCTCTGCTGACGGAAGTAAAACCGGAAGGGCTCGCCAAAGGCACGATCCTGACGGCGAACGCGGGTCTCGATGAATCGAACGTGGCCGGCGGCGAAGCGATCGGCTGGCCGCATCATCCGGATACATACGCGGAACATCTCCGTCGGGAATTGGGCGGAAACATCGCGATCATCGTCAGTGATTCCAACTGCAGGCCGCGCCGCATCGGCGTCACAGCATTCGCGCTCGCAGTCAGCGGCATCGACCCTTTCCGCAGCGAAGTGGGATCGGCAGATTTATTCGGAAAAAACCTGAGCATGACGGTCGAATCCACCGCGGACCAGCTCGCGACCGCCGCGAACATGCTGATGGGCAACGCTGCACAATCCATCCCCGTCGTGATTGCCCGGGATCATGGCCTGACACTATCGGACTTTACGGGGTGGGTGGACGGGATCGAGCCCACTGAAGATTTGTTCCGCGCTCTGTACTAAAATCAGCACTCATGCCCGTCCCCTCTTACCAACTCGTCTGCACCCGAAACGCGCATATCGCACGGAATATCTGGGAATTCGCGTTCACACGGCCGCCGGAGATGCGCTTCAAAGCAGGACAATTCGTGCTCTTCGACGTCGGATCGATCGACAATCCAGCCGACATCCAGACACGCGCTTTCTCGATCGGATCAGGTCCGGCGGAAGACGAACTGATCTTCGTCGCGAAGATGAAGGATGGCGGACGCGCGAGCAGGTGGATCGAGGAAATCCTGGAGCCGGGTTCCGTCGTGCGGACGCAGGGGCCCTTCGGCAACTTCGTCCTCGATCAGCAGACGGACAAAGACTACCTCTTCATCGCGACGAGCACCGGTTCGGCGCCGTTCCGGTCCCAGCTGCTGCAATCACTCGAAGGCGGAGACAAACGGCGTATGGATCTCGTGTTCGGCGTGCGCGCGGAAGAAGATCTGTTTTGGAAGGAGGAATTCGAATCTCTCGCACAGAAATTCGACAACTTCTATCTGCATCTCGCGCTCAGCCAGCCGACGGAACACTGGACCGGGCACAAAGGGCGCGTGCAGACGCTGGTACCGCTCATCGTGAAGGAATTCTCCCGCAAAAATCTCTACATCTGCGGCAGCCCCGACATGACGAAGGAAATGAAACTTACGGCGCTCGAGCAATGGAAGGTCGACAAAAAAGACCTGCATGTGGAGGGGTATATTTGAGAATGTGTGTCATGGTGAGGCCCAGGAGAAGCGAAGAGGTGTCATGGTGAGGTGCCCGCCACAGCGGGCCACGAACCATGACTAGCAGAACAAGGAGTGTGTCGCCCTTCGTGGCTCGGTTGTTTATCATTAATAAAGAGGAGCGAGCACCTCAGGGTGACACTCTATTTCCCCAACTCACCCCATCATCTTCAAAAAATCATCGAACAGATAATTCGCGTCTTCGGGTCCGGGCGTCGCCTCGGGATGAAATTGCACCGCGAAGAATTTTCCAGATTCGTGCCTGATGCCCTCGACCGTTCCGTCGTTGGCGTTGCGGAACCACACGTCCCAACCGGATGGCAGTTTGTCGCTGACCGCAAAACCGTGGTTTTGGGACGTTATTATGCACTTGCGCTTGTGGGGCTCGCAGACCGATCCGTCCGTACAGATGAGTTCGACGCACGGCTGATTCATCCCGCGGTGACCGTAGGGTAGTTTGTAGGTATCCCCTCCCGCGGCGAGCGCCATGAGCTGATTGCCGAGACAAATACCGAATGTCGGAATCCCCTTCCCAATCGACGTGCGTATATTCGCGATCGTCTTGTCGCAGGTCTTGGGATTACCGGGACCATTGCTGATGAAAACGCCGTCGATTTTTCCCTGATGATTCGACAGATCATAATCCCACGGGACGCGTACGACCGTGACGCCGCGCTTCAAAAAACTCCGGATGATATTTCTCTTCATGCCGCAGTCGTAGGCGACGATCGTTTTCCCCACGGACGTCATGCCCTTGGACGGCTGATACGTCACGGCCTTGTCGATGCTCACTTCCGCGACAAGATTGCGGACGTTCGGATCGTCGATGGAGAGGACGTCACCCTGAGCTTGCCGAACGGGTGACGTCATGGATTCGGCAGGCTCACCATGACGTTTATCATCCTGCACAATCCGCCCGAGCATCACACCCTCCTCGCGCAGCTTCTTCGTCAACATACGCGTGTCGATGCCGGTGATTCCCGGGATCTCGAAGTGCTCCATCCAGTTCTGCAGACTGCTCGTCGCATTGTGATGGCTGTATCCCTCGCTCACCTGCGCGACAATCAAGCCGCGGACGTGAATTTCTTCGCTTTCGAAATTCTTCGAAAAACCCCACTCGTTCAGTTCCATGCTCGGTACGCCGTAATTGCCGACCAGCGGATAGGTCATGACGAGGATCTGCCCACGAAAACTTGGGTCCGTCATGCTCTCCGGATAGCCCGTCATGCCCGTCGAAAACACCACTTCTCCGTCGCTATCAACAGCGGCACCGAACGATTCTCCTTTGAAAGCCGTACCGTCCTGTAAGAGAAGTGTAGCCATAGTCAGTTTAGGTTGGTGCCGCCTGCCCGGCGTAGCCTCGGCGAAGCCGGGTCGGAGTGAATGAGTGATGCCATAAAGAGGTAAAACGGGTCTGGAATGCCTTGCGCGGCAGAATAGCAGAGAATGACATTATGCCCAGCTTTTATTGACAAAATAGCTTGTTTAGTGTATTTTGATACATAGATTCTCGGTCTCTCACACCATGGGCGTCTGCGCGTTCTTTGTCATTTCGAGCGTAGTCGAGAAAGTGCGAGACGCCAACCACGACCGCATTCACCATATTCGCAAGAGTATGGTGAATCCCGATTGTGGGATAGCGTGAAAAACTAACCAGTATCTTTGATACTGCTCATATACGTGTCTCTACCGTTCCACTGTTTCTGTCTCAGGAGTTCGTACCATGTTGAAGTCGTTTCTGTTCGGAGTCGTGTTCGTCACCTCGATCGCAACGTCCCTCCACGCCGAGGACACCTCCACGCTCGATACAGCCACGCAGGCTGCACTCGCGCAACTCAAGGAAGTCACGGATCAGGAGGCCGGAGCGCAGGCGACGCTCGCCCAGGCCACGGCCGACAAGGTCGCGGCCGAAGCGGCACTCAACGCCGCGAAAGCGGCCGATGATGCCGCAAAGGCGAGGCTGGAAAAGGCGATTGACGAGTACACACTCGTCGTCACCGAAGATCCGTTGAAGCCGAGCCTTGTGCCCGGCTACACCGGAAACGGCAGCCAACTCGTAGTCGCCCAAAAGGCACTCGAGGACGCTGCTGACGCTGTGCGCAAAGCACAGCAGATCACTGCCACCCATCCCAAGGACACCGAGCTGACTGCAAAGTTGGCCCAGGCCCAGGGTGAGTGGACGAAGATCTCGAAGAAGGTCGGCATTTTGAAGGCCCGACTGAAGCGCGACTTTGCGCCGAAGTTCAATGAGCCGACAATCGCGACTGAAGACGAGATTATCGCGACGATCCTGGGTGACCTCTTGAAGGCCGCTCGGGAGAAGAAAGTCCAGACTGCTGCAACACTGGCCGAAAAGACGCTGGCGAAAGCTGCAGCCGACAAGGCCGCTGCCGACGCCGACGCCGCCCTCAAGGTCCTCCAGGCCACGAGGGATCGCATCCTGCAAAACGAAGTTCTCCGCAAGGGGTTCGGCGCAATGCAGGAGCGGATCGGATCACTGGAACAGACGACCGCCACCGGCTTTGCGTCGGTGTCGCGGAACATCGCAGAAGTTGCCGATGCCGTCGAAGAGTCCGGTCAAGAAGTGGCCGAAGCCGTGGAAGAGTCCGGTCAAGAAGTGGCCGAAGCCGTCGAAGAAGTCGCCGATCAAGTCGAGGAGGTCGCGGAAGCGTCTCGAGCAGTCGTCAAGACACTCGAGCGCGTCAACGACAGCCTCATCAAGATCGACGGACGACTCGTGTCAATCGAGAAGAGCCAGGAAGCGTTCAGAGAACTCTTCGACGAACGGACCGCCGCGTTGCTGTGCAAAATCAGCATGTGCGGTCTGAACGAAGAGGATTCTGCAAAGCTCTCGACGATACTCGAAAGGGTTACGACTGACGTCGAGAATGCGGAAGAACGTGACGCCGCCCTCGCTGAGGCAGCACGTAAGATCGAGAAACTGACCGCGCTTGTCGAAGCGCTGTCGAGCAAGACCACGAACACTGAACAGTACGTTCAGTTTCTGGACCCCTGTTCGCGGCGTTGGTACACGGTCACCGCCGTCACCAAGAGCAAGTAAGTAGTGTTTAGTCACGCCGTCCCCAATCGAAATGCCCAGCCTAATAAGCTGGGCATTTCTTCGTGCAATAATAAATCGTCCCGCATGTATACACTCCTCTCAATTATTCAAAGCCTCGTCCAGACTCAGAAATCCCCAGTCGATCGTCGCCGTCCACTTGTCCGAGACTTTCGTGCCTTTGATCGACGTCCCGTCCTTATATCTGAGGACGAATGTCGTCGGCGTGTTCTCGAGGACGTCCGGCTGGTCGGGGGAAATCGGTGTAAATATGTCTGTTCCCCTCTGCTTCTCAAGCATAGCGAGATATTCGGGAATGAACGATCCACCCTGCGTCAAAAGCTGATTAAATTCACGCTGCATGTCTTCGCGGTTTTCATTTTTCTCAAACGCGACGTGAATTTTTTTAATGACGTCACCCATTCTTCCGAGAGCCACTTCTCGTTCCGGAGTTGCCGGAGCGGCCTCGGGCGGGGGGGCAGGCTGCTCTCGTACCGGAAGCAATTCTTCGAGTTCATGCTCGAGTTTTTGGATATCAGGAGGAAGCGTTCGATCTTGATCGATCAATTCGTCCAGCTGTCTGCTCAGTTCCGCCGCGGACGGATCGTTCTTGAACAGCGGAAGGTTCTTTTTAATGTAGTCGACGACCTCGCGGAAATGTTTCACTTTCGCTTCATTCGACAGAGTCTTCGTGTAGATATCGACGATCATTTTCGTCGCCGTATCGATGAACATCTTCAGATCCTCGGGTGTCGGATTCTCGGGCGGTGTAACTTCGGGTTCTGTTCGCTGTTGCGACTGCGGTTCGGGAACTTCTTCTGTCTGCGGATTCTCAACGGGGATCGAGGAATCCGGGATCGGCATATCTGTCGTTTTTCTCCGGGGAAGCGTGGCTTCCGGAAGATCCACGACCATAGGACTTTCGGGCTGATCGCGTCGCGACAGCGATCCCGGCGTCAACGAGGAACTCACTACGGGTTCAGGCACGGAAGTAGATGTCGGGAGAGGAACCGGAATTGATTCAGGTTGCGTTCTGCTGATCTTGGTCGGGGCAGGTTCGGGAGGGGGAAGATTCGGGACGGGCGCAGGCGCTTTTTCTAGGTCCGCGTATGCCTTCTTGAACTGTTCGTCTGTTTCGTTCGCGATGAAGATATCGTCGCCATACGGGCTGACCATGCGATGTTCCCAGCCGCGTTCGTATCTGCGCCACAGGTGAAGATTGCCATTTGCATCCATCAGAGCTTTGTAGGTACTTTTGTCCGCGTTGCGAAGGTTCCGCGTTTCGATAAAGCGCCGCAACACCTGCGATTGTTCAAAGGTATACGGCGTTCCGCGCTCGGCCTTTCCCTGATCGTATGCTTCGCGCGCCAGTCTGAGATTCCATTCTTCCGGCGTCTCATTGCGCTGCTCGATTCTACCGGGTGATCTCGTGCGGAATCCGCTCTGCTCAGGGCTGCGGACGGGTCCGTTGAGCACGGTGTAATTGCTGCGCGTCGGCTGCGCCATGAGGCTAGCCACCTGACGATCACGTTCTCTGCGTTGCGACCACAGCGGATTATTGCGGTTCAGATTCCATTCTTTCATCAGCCGCATGCCGCCCATTTCCTCCCCGCGGGACTTCTCATCCGGCCCTACCTGCAAACCGTAGTCCGCCGAATTGATGTGGATCGTGCCGCGGCGTCCACCAGGACTGACTTCGACCTCACTTTCCCGCATGATCGCGAGCGCATCTTCGCGCGAGAGACCGCCTCGTCCGACATAACCCGTTGTCCATGTATCGTAGACGCCGGCATTTTCGCCATTCTCGTCTACGATCATGATGCGGATGGATTCCTGCTTAGACTTGGGCTGCGGGCCCGGATCATCCCCATTCATGCGTCGAAGATAGCGGGAATAATTTTCACCCGTCGTCGCTTCGAATTCGTTGCGAACGGCCGTATAACGATCAACGGGAAATCCCATTCCGGCACGCAAATCTTTGATATGCGCATACGCTTCGCGGTACATCGCCTTCTCTTCCATTTGACTGAGGTACACGCCGCTGAGGCGCGTCGTTTTTACATATTCGCGTACCTGTCTGACGGGATCCAACCGCAGTTTGTTGTACGCCTCGACGTCCGCCTTGGCACTTTCGAGCTCGCCAAGAATCATATCCGGCGTACGCGCCTCGATTGCGGGCGCGACATCGACAGGAGCAACAGACGGAGCATCCGCGGGTGCTGACCCGACACCGGCGTTCGTTGATCTCTGTCCGGCTCTGAATGCCTGCTCGGAAATATCGGTGGCAGAAATCAGTCCCGTTCGCAGAGCGAAGTCGATCAAAGATTCTTTCTCGCCAATGAGTTTTGATTTCAGCGCGTTCGTCTCCGCATTGCTGACCGTCCCCATCGACGGAAGCTGGCTGAGCAGATTGGCGACCTGATTGCGAAAATCCTTCGCTTCGGTTGCATCTATGACGAGGCCGTTGTCGCGGTCGTCCAAGAATCCGAGGATCACCTGCTTGAGTTTTTCGTGTTCGGATCCGTTCCACGTCTTGATTTCGTTCATGTGTTTCTCCAGCAAATTTTCCTGCGCGGGAGGCTCGGGATGAATCGACTCGGGCGGAGGAAGGGTTTCCCTGCCGGATGTCATGAAAACGAGTCTCCGTTCGCTGCCGGATACATGATTGCCGAATAATGATTGGTGGAAATTCATCAAGCGTCTTCGAGGGAATCTTCGATAGAGGACAATGTCTCGGCATCCTGCTTTTTGCTCGCATTCTTTCCGAGTGCGATGACTTCTTGCTTCACACTGGACAGATGATCGAAGCACTTGCCCACGAAATCCTGATACGAATCAGCGAACAGTTCAAGCGCCATGCCGTACCACGTTCCGCGCAGCTCGCGTTCCTCCGGCGTTTCGTTCTTGTAGAGATAATCCAGATCTCCGAGGAGCTCGGTCGTGAGTTCGGGTTCGATTCCCCACATGAGCGCGTTGTAGAGGTCCTCGATTTCCCGGGGATCGGCGATTGCGGTTTGTGTTTGCATGCGGCTTCGCTGTGGAAGGATGAATGAAGTTTGTGTTGCGACTGTCGAGACGGAGGTTTGCTCCGCCGGCATGATCCGGCATAGTCACGGCGTAGCCGGACGAAGCAGATCATTTCTTCTTAGTATACGTTGTTTCTGGCTTTTGCTCAATAATCGTTGTGATTCAACGACGTATAACGTGTTAAAAGAGTTTGACTAATTATGGTGTATATATTATAGTAATATTCTTGCTCTCTAAAAACATCGATTCTTCCCTACGCATGCTGTTTTTCAAAAACCTGCCCTGTGCAAACTGTGGTTGGTCCGCAGAAAATAGCACCACGTGGGGGAGGTGAAACCTGTTTTTTTGGAAAAGGAGTGTGTCGAATGAGGAAGTTTCTGCTGTCTCTGTCCTGCTTGTTCCTCGTGACCGGCGTCGCCTATGGCGACCTCGAGATCGAGGAGCAGGGTCCAACAATTTCCGGGACGATCGCTCCTGGAGAGCCCTTTTACTACAAGGGTCGCAAGATCCGCGTGAAGGGCACGGGAGAAGATGTGTCGGAAGCGATGGCTCTCGCGAACAGTCGCCTGGCAGTGGCCGACAAGGAATCGGCCGACGCGCTGAACGGCTTCTTCGGTGCACGGCGCAATGCCGTGCCGCGGATCGTGGAGAAGGTCATCGATCGTCCGGTCTATAGGGACCGGCATCACTACCACTACGGCTACGGCTACGGCTACTATCCGTACACGACGTACGTCGCGCCAACGACGGTGGAGGTGGTTCCGATTCATCCACTGCCGCCGGGCGTTGTCGTGAGCAGATGGCTTGATGGGAACACTGTGTTCCGGTGCACCGGAGGCCATCTCTGGTACTACGTGCGCGGGCGCGGCTGGATCGATCCGTAAGCGCCCAAACGTCGTCAATTGCCTATGAAGGCAAGGAAAGCAGGTGGATACCCTCCCCTGCTTTTTCGTGCCTGATATTGACTTAATATCATTTTTGTTGTATTTTCATATCAAGCTCCTTAACATTGATTGCGGATGTTCCGCAATCTCTCGGCACAGTTCTCTAGAATCTGAAAGAAGGTTTTGCAATGGAATCGTACACGCTTTGGCTCGTGATCTCGTTTGTCCTCAGTGTGGTGTCGGTCGTGGCAGTGATTTTCACTGCCAGCAAGAAACAGTGGGGCGGATTCGCGCTGGCCCTCTTGGGTGTCGGAATCTTCCTCCTGTGGCTGGTCCCCGAGTTCTACTGGATGTCCCTTGGGGAGCAGGATGGCTTCTTCATCGACATCCTCGATTGGGTCATCGGCGCAATCGGCATCGCATCGCCCTGGATCGTCGCAGCACTTGCAGTCCTGATGGGATACGGAGCCTATCAGGCGCACGGGGAAAAATATGTGGTGGATCTGAGCGGGGTTCATGCCCCAGCAGCTGCACCACCTTCCACTGACACAGCGCCACCGCCTACTGTGGTGGCGAAAGAGCAAAATGTGCTTAGCGCTGTGCTTTGCACGTTGAGCGTTGGCTTGGGGATTCTGAGCGTCTATCTGTTCACAACCAGAAACGTGGCTCAACCTCATCCCGAGTTCTCGCATTTGGTCCAGGTTGGGAAAGATCTTGATCGTCAGACCGGAACGAAGGTTTACGATCCGTCCTATGGATCGGATGGGTTCGCGATCACCGTTCCTATTGAATCGTTTCAGGACGATCAAAAGGCGCAATGGGAAACGGACACTCTGAAAGGTCTGGAGTCACAGGGGCACGGCCACATCAGGAAGATCAAGCTGATCGATGTGCGTTTCAAATCTCCTGACGGGCGGAAAATCACAAAGGCTGTGGTGAGGTTCTACCGTCTGTCTGATGATGGAACGAAAAATCTGGCTCGAATGTCCACGGAACTGCATCGGAATGTCCCCGCTGGAGAGACAAAACGATGGGCAAATGACTTGCTGTCGTCTCTCAAAAGGCGGGTTCAGACTACAAGTGGTGACGCGGACGAAGTCGAAGAAGAAGGATCATACGTCCCAACCGGCAAGCCCGGTTTCACCGGTCTTCCGACAATTTCTCCTGTGGTGACGGAAGAGGTGTTGGAAGAGGAAGTAACAACTCCTCCTCCGGTAACCAACCCGCCACCTACGATCGACCCCGCTTCTCTGATCCCTGCTGACGACTCAAACCCAGCATCAACGGACTGAACTGTGCCGAAAATCCTGACTTCTGTCAGGAACAAAACCACCCATACGATGGAGCTGTATGGGTGGTTTTTATAATTTCAGAGGATCTGTCACTGTCGATGCTTTATTTACAACAACTGTATCGATCCATCGGCCGTATTTATCTGCAATTGTTTCCGGTGTGGCATATAAGAAATCAAATACTGAAGTTCGTGCAGTGCGCTCGGGTTTTGAATCATCATCACTGTATTCTACAGTGTTTCTATCAGCTGAAATATCTATTTTGCTTATATTCAAGCCTTTCGAAGTAACGATGGCACTAACTGCTGTACTTTTCGTCGGCAGTGCTTGATCTATCCATTCGTCTACAAGATTTCTCGATGAATTTGCGACATTCAAGTATTCACCAAGACTCTTTGTAATCGGCTCCTGGAGTATATAGTTCTTTGCAGGCATGTAATAATATGTTGCGTTGCTGATGTTGTTCAGAGGAGCAAGTCCGATTTCAACATTCATACCTCTATCGATCGGCTGCACATACAGCCGCCCGTCGATATTCCGAATCTCTCTCCTTTTCTGTACAAAATCAATTGCGACAGTTTTGGGAATTCCTTCCATGATGAGAAGTTGCTGTTCAATCAAGATCTGAACTCCATCGATTGTCTCGGCGGTGAATTTTGCAATTTCATTGCCTCTGGCATCCAGCCATTCAACAGCAATCTTCCCATTTTCATTTATTATTTTCAGCGTGGAATCTTTGTACTCTATAAGAATCGGCTTCATGTATTCGACGAATTTGGAAATTTCCCATTCGCTGGCATTGATTCCCTCGCCTAACGTGATTTGCAATTCTTCGAGCACTCCGGGGACTTTAACATTGGGCTGCACAACCTCCGGCGGCTTGCCGACGAGCGACACGAACAGTTGATCGTAATACTCAATTAGGTTGCCCTGCTCGTGTGGACTGACGGTCCGATCATCTGCAATATCCGGCGTGTAATTCTTATCACCATGTCTGCGCAACATCGCTTCCATCGTTTGATTCGCCATGCGGCGAGACAATTGAGCTTCGAGAGCGTCTATTTCTTCATCGGTGAGCACGATGCCGTTTTCGATGACGGGATTGATTCGGAGCCGCGCAAATGCAGACTCGTAAATTTTCACTCTCGTAATGAGCGCTTCGAATCCCGTTTCCTTCCAATGCGGGAAGACGCGTGCCCACGCTTCGTACCAGCGTACGCCCCCCTGCTCGTTCGCTTCGCTGTCGAAGAGTGTACGCAAATCAGAGAGTTTATTCATTTTTGGGAATGCGTCATCATCGAAGTACACCCAATCGACAAGTGAATCGAGTGTGGAATTCCAGCTGCCATCGTTTTCGGGATCGAGTCTGTTCAGCACGTTGCTGTTGAGACGCTGATCAGATTGCGCGGCTGCTACGAGCAGTTGATATTTCTTGAATTCGACGTCATTGAGCAAAGTCGACAGTTTGTCTCCCCCATGCAATTCGAGGTAGCGCGCCATGAATTCTTTCAGGCGGACCGCAGCCTGCGAATCTACGGGAATCCGGCCAACGAACGTATCCCAGTCGACTCTGATATCCTCCCGCAATGATTCCATTGCAACGGGGGGATCCGCGCGGTCAAGTTGTGTAAGCCATGTATCGCTGAGTTTTCCGAACATCGTCGCTTCCGGACCGGCGAACAACTTTTCCTTTCCGGCGAGATCCTCGGGCGGAGCAGTGAACGGCGTCGATACCGCGTCGACCGTGCCGCTGACGGCGTTCTTGATCATATCGAGGAAACCAGCCACTTTGGTTCCGTCTCTTCCCATGCGCCGCAGAATTTCGGGATTCGATTCCTGCATGAAGACCGTCGACATGTTCCAGTCGGCGGTGTCGCGCTGGCGGATTTCTTTGCGATATTCTTCGCGTACTCTGATGAGTTGGGCATAAATTTTTTCATGTTTCTTCGCAAATTCCTTCCAGACTGAATCTTCCGGATCAAAGTTCCTGATTTTATCAACGGGAATTTCATCTTCGATCTTCGCAATCCGGATCACGCCGTAGACATGTGATTCGAAGAAAATCTGTTCCATGTAGCGATGGCGCAGGTAGGCAAGCCCGAGCATATCGTCCTGTTTGATATCCATCGCCTGGGCATATGCCGGAATTTCTGAACGCACGGCAGCACCACGATTGGAGAGGAATTTTTCGAGCACGTTGTAGATCGCATTGTCGCGCTCCCTGCGACCCATCTGTCCGAAGTACCGTTGCAGTTTGCCATCGACGCGGAATTCCGCCTGCGGTTGCTCCGCCGGAATACTGCCGCGCAGCTTCCACTCGCGCATTTTGCTATACCAATCAAGCGTCTGATCGATGCGTTGTTCTGACATAAAGGAGAGCGTGACCTTCTCCTGCAGATCGGTGTATCCGAGCTGCTCAGACCAGTAACCCGACAATGTCTGATCAGCGGGATCTTTTGTTTTTTCTTTCTTCATGAATCCCTTTACGCCGTTGACGACTTCTCCGAGCGTGGACTTGCCCGTCTGATGCTGCTGAAAGAGCGTGATACCCGTACCGAAGATAAGTGCTCCGTAGAGAAGCTTCATTTTGTTCGAATGTTTGTCCGTGAACGTGAATGCCCACAATTTGCGCGCCGCGAAGATCGCGGCGATCCACAGAGCGCCGGAACCGATCGGATGAGAACGAATGTCCTTCATGTATTCCCACAGTTCACCCGCTGTGCGCTCGATCATTTCGGGTGTAAATTCTTTCTCGCGGAAACCCGTCAATTCCGTCTTGGATTGGTACGTCACCTGTTCTGCTTCGAGCAGCTGCTGGCTGACGAAGCGAAGGATTGCGCGCGTGTCATCCTCACGCAGCGGCGCGCGCTCCAGCTTGTTCTTATCACCGCCAAAGTAGAACCGCATCGATGTCAGGAAGTTTTGATTTTGCTTATTGTTGGTCGCCATGTACCGCGTCAGGAACGGTACCGCCCTTTCGGGATAGCGTTCCCACGTACCGGCGCCCTGCTCGGGTGTGATGCTGATATCGTCGGGGGGCTCGGGTTCGCCGTCGACCGATGCGACGCGGTCGCCGAAGTTCGCAGGCTTCCCCTGAATGAGATTCAGGTACGCACTCTTCGCCTGGGGTGTCATGGTGATTCCCATACTCACAAGCGTCTCCTCCGGTCCGAGCTCGGAGAGCGAGATGTCGATATACTTTGACTGCGCGCTCCTGACGTCTTCGGAAGATTCTCCTACCAACTGACGCATTTTTTCTGCGGCATTCGGCAAGGATCCTACTGCATCTTTGTTGAGCATGACGCCGAGCTCCTTCTTCGTGAGTTCGCCCTTCCAGTACTTTGCGAGAATGACGAAGTATTCCCGACGATTGAGATTGCGGTCGCCGAGAACATCGTTGTTGCCTTCCGTATGCGGGACTCGCACGCCGTACGTCAGGAACACCGCGTCGAGGTCCGTACGCATCTTCGCATAGCGCTCGAGCGGCATGCGGGAGATGAGCGTGTCGGTTACTGTTCCATCCCTGAGCCACTGCTCTTTCGCTCTCGCGATGTGATCCATATAGATCTGACCAAGTCGTGCAGGATCGCTCTTCGGATCTGACAGCGACGGATCGATGGACTTCACGAATTCCTCGGACAGATTGGCAATGAGCCAATTACCGCGCGCACTATTGTCAGGCAGGTCGGTAAGATTGAAAGGATCGGTCACGTTGATGTCCCTGCGTTCGATATCCGTATATCCCTTATCCGCCGGGAGTGCATTATCAAGCAGGAGCGCCTGGAAGTACGTGCGGTCAAGCACATGCTGTCCGTTGATCTGTTCGTACTCTTTGCGTGTCTGGGGATTATCGAAAATCTCCCGGGCTTTCTTGATGTCCTCGTTCCGGCTCATGAGATCGGGGGCCTTGAGCGTTTCGGCCGCGTCCTCAGGACCGCGGAAGGCAAACTCGCGGCACAGGCGGTGTTCCTGGTCGGTATTGAAGGCCGTTGAGTGGTGTGTGTGGATGAACATAATACTTCCTTATATAGATCAGTGTCCGTGGCCGCCGCCTCCACCGCCATGGCCGCCTCCCCCATGACCTCCGCCATGACTGCTGCCTCCTCCGAAGAAGGTGGATTCTTTGTTGCCCCAGTCATTGAGTTTTTTGAATATTCCTTTGCCCTTCTTTCCCGAATACTTGAGAGCCTTGTACGGAAGGACGAAGGGCAACGCGAGGACCTTCCCGCCGAATCTGATGGGCGAAGCCACGAACGTGCCGAACGTTTTCCGCCTCCATTCCCTGCGCTCTTTCACTGCTTTCTTGCGGCGTGCAATGGGCGCCCAGGCATGTTCGATCCTGTGTTCGACTTTGTGTTTCATCGCATCGTCGAGATTTCCCGCATCCAAAAATTCTATGAGTTTGTCCTGAATTTCATCGTACGGAAGACTTTCGATATTTGTTCCTCGTAAACCAATTTTGTCGACATCTTCTTTCTTCAGGCGCTCGATCCCCTTTCGCTGCATCACGAGTCCAATCATTTGGAGCTGTCTCTTGACGATCGCGTTGCGCAGTCTCGCCATCTCTCCTGCAAGAGCAGCAGTCATGGGCAGATGTTTCTCGTCTCCCGCAGGAAGAGTATGCGTCAAATAACGCAGCGTATGATAGCGCGTCGTGATTGCGTCGAGGGAGTTGGCATCGCTGAGCGGATCCGGGTTTTCCAGACCGGCGATGTGATGATCATTCAGCCGCTGCACAAAAATTTGAAAAGCGTTTCTCCGGGTACCCACGAAAAAATTACGGTCATACCAGCGCATTCCGTCCCGGTTCTTGTGGCGGAAGTCCGCGGTGCGCAGACGCTCCTCCCTCTGCCATGGGAACGTCCGTTCCACATGGTCAGGTTCGACGGTCGAGATTTCGTGGCGCTGAATTCTGAGAGCTTCGGATGATGCAAGCGCTCTACCGGTCGTCGATGCGAGGGCTGCCTTTGCCGTCTCATCGTCGACACCGCCGACGCGGCGGGTATATTCGGCGAGAATTTTATCGCATGCATCCGCTCCGATGAGCCCCTGATCAATACGAGTAGAGCGCTCTTTGTACTCATCGGCTTTCGAAAGTTCACCGCCGATGCCGCCCGAAAGAATGTCACGGACCTCGGAAGCGAGAGGCACAGTAGGCCCAGGGGTCCCCACAACAAGAGGGGGCGTTGTCGCCTCAAGTTCTGCGATAGTTCCTGCTAAATTTGTGAATGCCGGCGGGCGATCTGGAAGTGCCCCAGTAACCGGCAGAGGAGTGTTGAAATACGTTTCGAGATTCCGCGCAGAGCGCGTGATCGATGCAACTAAACTCCTCGCCTTCGCATAACGAGCTTGTCTTTCCTGATGCTTTACCAGAGCCGCATCGCCACGCGGACTTGCTGTGGGTGCCGGAGGATCGTCGTGTTCAAGACTATCATCAGGAATAGATTCGTACTTTTCAACTGCCTGAGCAATACGCTGCATCATGCGGTACACATTCTGATTCATGCCTTCCGCAGGCGCTTCGAGGACGGCCGTACGAAGATTCAAGCGCTGTCGTTCATTGGGCGCGAGTGCGGGCAATGGTAGACTCGCTACTTCTGGATTGAAATGCGCAGTATCGAGAGCAGCAGCAAATGCGAGTATTACTTTCGCCGGATTGGCATTCCCCTTCCGCAATCGCTCGAGGAGATCTAGTCCGGGAGCCGTCAAACGCGCAGGATGATGACCGTGTGCCGCAATGCGGAAATGATCGCTTAATGCCACAATGGGAATTCGATCCGCTACGTTCGCTGCAAGAAACTCAAGATCCGCCTCCTTGATGTGATCAAAAAGCGCATCGACGACGGCGCGTCCCAGAATCACCTCGTCCGAAACATGGTCTTCGTGTGGGACTGTGTGACCCTGCGTGTGGTAAGCGGCATGCAGACGATTGAAATTCTGAGTGGCTGTCTCGATGATATGTCTGTGTGACGGATGACCGTGCGGCGTGATGCGCTCAACCATTTCTTGGATGTAGCCAGGCACGGCTCTGCGAAATAGTCCGCGCCCTCTGCCGACGATATCGCGGCGGTTGAGGTGCGTCATGTCAGGGCTGTCCGGCAAGTTGGCACCGAGCAGCGCGCGAACCTCGGTGCGTGTACCTGCAACCAATTGCGAGAATGTCCGACGATCTGACGCCTCAAGATTCACGGAATCGAGGACATCGCCGCCTTCTGCCGCACCGGTTTTTGTTTCTGTCATAAATCTATTTATTCTATCACATTTCCGTTCAAATTGACAGTATAAAAGACCATAGAGACATCGATCGTCCGGAATTGCATTATTTAAGCTGCTTTGGCTTTTTGGTCCTCTTTTTTGACCACAGGTGAAGCGGGATTTTGCTTATCTTCGGCGTTCGGATTGGTATCTCTCTGAGCAGCCACTCCGGGAGGCGTTTGTGCCGGTGCGGCTGGATTCGACCTGACATCAGATACTATTTCGCCGTAGGTGACTGGCATTGCGCGCTGACCGAGCCAGTTGAAGAGTTTTCCGGACATTGTTTTCTTCGAACCGGTCCGGCCGGTAAGCAATCCTTTCAATTTGGGAGCACTTGCAGTCCGAAAACTCACAGCTGAGAATGCAGTCATTGTATACGGTTTTGGCACCAAATCCGTTCCCGATGGAGCAAGAGGTCTGGGTGCTGGGGTACGTTGCTCCACAAGCTGCCTTGCGAGGCCATCGATTCGTACGTTAGCATCGCGATTCTGTAACATAAGAGTCGCAACTGTTTGTCGCTGCTCCTCTCTCATCTGCTCAATTTCTGCCTCTCTTTGTGCATTCATCCGTTCTCTTTCCGCTGCATGTTCTTTGCGTAAATGTTGCTTCCTGCTCGCAAATTCAGTACGAGTCTGTTCGCTGGAGTCATGCATCTGCTGAAGCGAGCCTTGCATACCCTGAACCATTTTTTGCAAACTATCTATTTTTGGATTAGGGCGAAGTTCTTTCAGTTCGTCTAATTCACGCTGCAATCTTTTCTGCAATAGAACAAGCTCAGCTTCTCCAAATGGAATATCCAGGTCTTGCGCCCTTTGTATAGCAATATTGAGATCGACTAGCGCTGCTTCCACATCCTCAAGGAGAACGGGAATGTGATTTTCTGGGACTTCCCTGAGATCAATGTCTCTCAACCTTCGTGCTCCGGCCTTCGCTTGTTCAAGATTACGAGCAGCTTCTTCCCTCTCTGCCTCTGCGATACTCGGTTGTTTTCTGACATTCTTCTTCAACTGGACTAGATGAGCAGGCACTGCACGCGAAATTGTCTCGACTGGTTCAACAGCAAGCTGATCGACCGGGGGGGTTGCCCGGCTCGCCGGTTCATGTATGGCAGACGGTTCGGATGTATCACGTGCGACTACTGGCGATACAAGTAGCGGCGCGGGCGCACTCGTGGTCGGAACAGGTCTTGGTTGAAGCGGCTCAAGTTGAAAAGGCCGTTGTACATCGCTTCCGTACGGATTCTTGGGATCAAAATTCGGATCATAATATTTACTGTTTATGTTATTTCTGTGCTTGAAATTCACAATTTGTGAAACACACCCTGCGATTAACTTCAAACGGCGCAGTGCTTCATCTAGAGCCTCGTTCATTTCTAGCTGAGCCTTGATTGCATTCGGCGTAAGTTGACCCTTTTTTAATGCCGTTGGTCCATACACTTGTTTCGATTTTTCTTCGAGATCGTCGATATCAACACCAAGCAGAATGTATGCAGCAGTTCCCAAATATTCTCGTCCATTCGGCTTGTCGCCAGCGGATCCTTCGGCACCTGTTGCAAAAATACTGGTGCTCGGCAGTCCGTACACAGTTAACGATTCAATATCACATTCGCGACCGCTATTTGCATAGCTGACTAGATCTTTTCTGACAATTTCAGGCAAAGAAAAATACAATCTGTTTCTCGGAACTTCTCCTGCAGCAGACTTGACCAAAAGCATTCGGATGGAATCGAGATGTTTTTGAACTTCTGGATCAAGCGACCCCTCAAGAGTCCGAATAATCTCCCCCAATTTTCCATGTTCATCGAGTCGATAAAACTCAGTCATCTGTATTATTATATCATTTAACGCCTTTTAGGTCAATCATGTGCTCCGTATCTTTGAATGTAGAAAAACGACCCAACCGACAAGATTAAGGAAAACGAGGACACCCAATACCACGTTTGTCACATTCATCGTTTTCAACGACTGTTCATCCGTCTTTCCTCTGAAATCAGAACCAACGATCAGCCCTTTCATCAGAGCAAAAGTCCCACTATTTGAATACAATTTTTGTTCAACTTCTTCCCCTTTCAGGATTGCGTAGATCGTCTTAAGACCGATGCGAGGTTTTCTTGATGTTGTTTTTGATTTTGAAGCTTTCTTTGGTGGATCCATACAAATATTCGGGAAACCGGGGGTTGGTTTGATGGTGGTGCAAATCGCATACTGCAAACGGGCAAAGGACGACCCCTTCTTGATCGAAGAATAAAAGAGACTGTCATGATACGCCCCTCGAGGATCCTGGATGTGTACTTCATCCCCTCCATTGTTGAGAGTGATTCCGAGCGAGGACCCTGAGAGAACAACGTACTCACCCGATCCCATTCGCAACTGTTGTCCCAGGACATGGGGCTTGGAACCGCCGGGATGCAAGTCATCGATCATCCAACCACCGAGAAAAACTTCATGATCACATTTATTATACAACTCTAACCATTCAACCTCATCTTTTTGCGGGGATGGATAGATCTCTGAAAGAACAATGCAGACAGGATAGTGGTCGCGCTTGAGGATGTAGTCTCGTGTTATCACGGTAGAACGAACACTCTTTTCTTTCACTGAACCTGAGCCGATCTCTGCATACGCTTTCCAACTCCTATCAGCAGTTATGACGCCAGTGCCCGTCAGTGGCAGGTACTCACCGGTTCCGGCCGCGACATAGATCGTTGCAGGAATATTTGTGTGCATCGTCACGATGGTTCCTGACTCGACGAGACCGGATGGTGGATCGACCCTTAGGACCAGTCCGTCACGGTCGAGGACCGCCCGAAGGGCTTCACGCGCTCGCTCTTCCGCAATGAGGCTTGCAGTTTCCTTCGATGCCCATATACCACGTTTCTGCCCCCGTGCTTCCGCCTCATACACTTCGTACTCGAGCTCCCGTTCGAATGCGTAGGCTTTGGTGACGTATCCCAAGCCGAGACGAAGGAGCAACACCTGAACATCCGCGGCTCCCGCCCATGCATAGCGTGTTCCAGAGCTGGATACTGAATCATTTTCTAGTACGAATTTTTTGTCTTTAATAAGGGACAAAAGCAAATTTTTACTTTCATTATTTGCACGGGCAAAAAGAGGATGTACCGATGAAGGCGGAATGGTGATACCTGTCAATAACACACGGATTCGTTTCGAGTACTGCTGCTCGGACATTGCATATCTCACGCCGAGCGTATCAGCCTCGAGTACCATCGCGTCGATAGCAACCGTCGTTGTTCCTGTATACCGGCGTGTGATTTTTCCTTCCTTGGCATTCTTCCAACGCAAGACGGAACGTATTGTTCCCTGCTCATCGAGCAGTTTGATGCTGCCCAACGTATTGCCCAGTGTCAGTCCGCTGTCCTCGAGGAAGATTCTGCGTGTTTCGTTGCGGGCGAGTACTACCCCGAAAAGGGGCATGCGATTGCCGGATTCTGTCTCAAGTATCCAGTCCGTCAGCCACTGAGGCCTGACTGTTTCATTGTGCAGTTCCAGCCACTCTCCATAGCGATCGTCTCCGTGGGGATTCGGCAGGGCGGCTTGCACCGTCACAGGACTCGACGCTGTGCTTATATCGACCTCAGCGAAGCGATTGTCCGTGCCGGGCGTCGGATAACGCGACCATAACAACTCTCCATCACTCCTCAGTGCCCAGGACTCATCTTCGGGTGCATCGACGTATGGGATACTGATCAGTACGCCGGTTCCCCCGGCAGCGAGAGGAACAATCAGACGAACGGTGTCCGTATCATTGTTCAATGCAATCTGCGTCTGCGGCCGCTTAAGCAGCAACACTTCCTGCGAACTGAGTACAAAGGCATCGAGGGCGTACGGCTGACTGCCGCCGACTTGATCGTCCAGTGACCAGCCGCAGAGTGCCAGCGAGGCATCGGTGGTGTTGATAATTTCGATCCACTCATCCGTCTCCTCGGCAGTCGATGGATTGGGGAATATCTCCGCGATCGTCGCGCCGCTGAACGATGTCGGCGAACAACGTTCCTCCAGATCCTCTAGAGACTCATTGGCATTCTGTAAGACAGAAACATGAAGGTTCTGTATCATCGTATTACCACAGTAGTTTTTCATTTCCAGGCGGATAGTTCGATCGCCTGTCGCCCGCATCCGGTGCACAGGAGGGTTGCATGTATCGGATGTAAACCCGTCATCGAAGTCCCAGTGACAGACGGCACCGGCGAGTGAACCGGTCTGTGCTGACACGGAGAGATTGAGCGTCATCGGAGCGTTGCCGACAAGCGCCCCTTCCTGGACCTCGATCGCCACGGACAGTGGAAGCGCACTGTCGGACTTCGCAGGAGTCGGAAGACAAGAGGGTGCGATGATATTCTCGACTGACTTGGTCACACTGATGCCTTTCGGGGTTGTCCCGTAGACTAATTCATCAATAACGACGTCATGCGCGAGCAGGCGGACCATGCCACCGGCATTCGGGAGACTCAGACCCGTTTCTTTCGCAGAGAAAATTATTCGCTCATTTGAAGCAAGAATACGGTCAGTTTGAACACTTTTTTTGAACAAGAATTTTTTGGTACCGGATTGCAGTGCCAGACCGCGAATATCGACGTCGTTTTCACCAAAATTCACGATCTCAATCCACTCGCTGGATCCTGCATCGGGATCTGGAAGAATTTCACTGATTTTTGTCTTATGTAAGGGCTGAACTGGAATTCGTACACCGTCGCTTTTGTTGCCTGATTCATCAACGGACATGATCACTATTTCGTGAGGAGTTTCTGTCTGCAAACGTGTGTCGTACATCGTCACATCAGGCCCCAGGATGATTGCCTGGGTCCCGCTTGCGGCAGTCATGAGTAAGACCTGCGTGGAGAGGTCGTCGCTTGCGCTTCGATCCCATCCGATAAGCAGGCTTCCACTCCAGAGATACGCATGCACATTCGTCGCTTCGAGGGGCGCAAGCGTGTCGGGAGGTTCTATCGATCCGTTTGCGTAGCCCGGTGTTCCCAAGACCGGCGCATCGCGATCCAGGCCGCGTTTTGTTTCGGCGGTCTTCCAGCTGACAGAGATGGTTCCTGCCGCGAACGGTGATACCCGTTCCATCGATGCCTTCAGGTCTGCGAGGTTTTTGCCGGCGAAGGGCACACCGACCCCATCGTCGACTTCATCCTGCAGTTGCCCTTTCTCATCGCGTAACCGCAGCAGCAGCTTGGTGTTCGCAAGGCTCATTGCCGTCGTATGCATCGCCGGAACACTCCTGAGCCTCGATGTTTCTGCCGGATCATTGCTGACAATGAGATATCCGCCCGAGCCGATGACGAGTCCATCCAGCCTGAGAAATATTTTTTGGTCCGCATTGTTTCCCTGGCTGATCGTCCAGCCGGTGAGATCGACGGCGTCGGCTATCCCCGATCCCGAAGAGACGGCTGTGAGTTCGAGCCATTCGTCAGCAGAACTCAGATCGGTTCCCATCCATTGCACTTCATTGATACGCACGAGCAGGCGTGCAGGTGCAACGGATCCGGTCTGGGACTCCGGCGCGGAACCTGTTCCCGTCGTAGGCGGTATAACGGATGTCGAACCGCTTCCAGTCTCCGGAAGTACGACACTGCCGGAGGCCGTCGTCGTTGCAATCGCCTCATCTGCAATCGCAGACGGTAAAGGAAAAATTTGAATACAAATAGTAGTCAATAATAGGATGGTCCACCAGCGTGTGGCGGCGCGATGGAGCGGAATATGCATGACCTCATCGAATCATTTCTCCCGATGAGCAGGCAGGCTGCTGCGAGCGTGTTCCCTGCCGGTACCCCGTACGATCGCAGTACGAGGGGCTTTCCGGCGTTCCCTCTTCGGGAGGAACGGTGCGGTGCTTTTTGACATAGACCGCGGTCAGGGGCAACCGCTGTTTTTGGCTTTCGTTCGTGAATATCTCATGCAGAAGCCGTTTTCGAAACTCTCGCGCTGCGCGCTCTTCTCTTCTATACTCAATCCGAACTCCGCGATGAGCGAAGCGGTTCTCTCCGAATCTCCCTTCACCCTTGCATCTGATTTCCCTCCCCCTCGTACCTCTGGCGTATCTCGCCCTGACCGCTCTGGTTGCGGTCTGTGCGTACGCGATAGTGGGAGTGTTTTACGGTCGCATTCATCGCAGGAGTGTCTCCCTAGTCACTCCCACCCCCAAATATGGATATTCTTTCGTACGCATTATGGATCCTCGGAGGACTGATCGTCGGCTTGCTGATCGGCAAGTCGGTGTTCAGCAAAGGTAAAGGAATCAGCCGGGGCCTCCAGGCGGAAATCGAACAGCATCGACAGGAATTGACCCGCATCAACGGGCAGCTTGCCGAGGCGAAAGCGCAGATAAAAACCGCCGAGGCGGAAGCCAAAGCCTCCTCCAAAGAAATTCTTGCGGAGGCGCGTCTTCGTGCCAATGAGTTCGAAGGAAAATTGCAGAGGGAAACAGCACGGCTCGAAGAGAAAGAAAAAATTCTTGACGAAAAAGTGCAGGAAGTCGAGCGCCAGCGGACGAATCTGAAAAAAGAGGAGGATGACATGAGCGCACTGAAAGACGAGCTCAAAGACGCGCAGCATAGCCACCGGGAAGCGCTCGAGAAGGTCGCCAAGCTCAGTCAGGACGAAGCCAAGGAAGAACTGAAGGGCGAACTCGAGCAGGAATTCTCCGGATTCTTCGCAACGCAGGTGAAAGCGATCAGGGAACGGATGGAGGAGGAAGCTGAGGACAAAGCGAAAGATCTCATGGCCCAGGCCATGCAGCGCTACGCATCGGAGGTTGCGACGGAATCGACCGCGACCGTCGTGCAGCTCCCCAGCGACGACGTGAAGGGAAAGATCATCGGAAAGGAAGGCCGCAACATCAACGCGTTCGAAATGGCGACCGGCGTCGACGTCATCATCGATGACACCCCCGGTGTGATCGTGATCTCGGGATACGATCTCGCGCGCAGGTACGTCGCCAAGCTCGCGATGGAAAAACTCATTCAGGACGGCCGCATCCAGCCCGCGAGGATCGAGGAGGTCGTGCAGAAGATGAAGGAACAGGTAGGAAAGATGATGCTGGAATTCGGCAAGCGCGCGACGGAAGAGCTTGGTATCACTGGCTACCCCCAGGATCTTCTCAAGATCATCGGGCGCCTGCGTTTCCGCACCAGCTACGGACAGAACGTCCTCAAGCACTCCGTCGAAATGGCACACATCGGCCGCATGCTCTCGGAGGAAATCGGCGCCAACACGATGATCGTCGTCGAAGGCTGTCTCCTCCATGACATCGGCAAAGCCCTCGACCACGAAGTCGCCGGCACGCACGTCGAAATCGGCGTCGAGATCTGCAAGCGCTACAAGATTCGTCCCGAAGTCGTTCACTGCGTCGCCGCACACCACGAAGACATCCCGATGGAATCTCCCGAAGCATTCGTCGTCGCGGCAGCCGACGCCATCTCCGGCGCGCGCCCGGGCGCGCGCAGGGAATCGATCGAAGAATACTTCAAGAGACTCCGCGAGCTCGAGGAAGTAGCCAAGAGCTTCGAAGGAGTCCAGCGCGCATTCGCGTTGTCGGCCGGACGCGAGATCCGCGTCTACGTCGACACGTCGCGCATCGACGACCTTGCGCAGCAGAAGCTCGCCAAGGACATCGCGCAGCGAATCGAGAAGGAACTGACGTATCCGGGTGTCATCAAGGTGAACGTCATCCGCGAACGCAGAATTGAAGAAACAGCCAAATAATCACGTGCACCCGTAGAGACGTGCGAATCGCACGTCTCTACGGGTAATAAACAATGCCCCGCAGGGTTTGCGCAAAACAAGGTTTTGGGCTATAATAAGAGGATTTATGAACACACGAATCTTCCGGACACTGCTGCTGTCTCTCCTCGCCGTCCTGGCCCTCCTGCCGGATGCGGCGTTGGGTTACACGTCGCCGGGATTGACGTCGGAAGTCGGCGGCGAAACCTCGTTCGAGGAAACGGTACTCCCCCCGCTCCCGCCCAAGGAAGCGCAGGAACTTCTCGCTAATCCGGAGAAGGCGAAGGACCCCTCACTCAAGCGCGTCTTCTATCGCAACGGCGAAATCGTGGAGATTGAACAAAACGAACGCACGATCGCCGTGACAACCGTGAACACTCCCTTGCGTCCCGCGATTCGCAAGCCCGTGTCTTCCAGCTCTTCGGTCGGCAGCATGGCATCCGCCGTTTCATCCGCCGCATCGTCCGCTTCGTCCTCATCGGAAGAAGTGCATGAGGCGGCAAGTGCAAAAAATGAATCGATGCTCGGCACGTTGATCCTGCTGGGGTTCGGCGCGGTCGTCATCATCACGTCGCTGCTCGTCGGCGGACTCGGCTTCTACATCCTGCGCTTCGGCAACACCAATGGTGCAACGATCCCCGCCCCGCAGGCCATTGCACAGGCCTCCACGTCGGATATTCCCGCGGAAACTCCCACTCAACCCGAATCGCCCGCACCCGCCTCCGGCCCGACGCTGCCCATGGCGGTCATCGCGCTGCTTGCAGGCGGTCTTGCGATGGTCGGTACGCACCAGCTGGCGATCCGCGCCGAAATGGCGTTCTTTCCGCCGGCCGTGATCGAAGAAGGCGTAACCCTGCGCGCGGACGTCGACAACTTCTTCTTCTGCACGGGTGAAGGATCATTCCCGCTCGGAGATGAAACGCTGCTGAACGATCCGTCGGTACGATTCTGGATATACGAATACACCGGAAAAGAGCCGCCCTTCGACGGCCGTTACCTGCTCTCCCAGGTAGAGCAGATGACGCATCCGGAACTTCTCTCCAATGGAATCATCGACACGTTCGCCTACAACACAATTTACTACATTCAGTCGGAAAAAGATCTCGCCGTCCAATGTGGAAGGGGTCTGAGCATCCCCGTGACGTGCGGTGACGGCGTCGTCGGCCTGTCCGAATCATGCGACGATGCGAACATGCAAGACGGCGACGGATGCAATGCAACCTGCGCGATCGAGGATGGCTACCGCTGCGGCGGCACACCGAATACCTGTCTCGAGACTGCGGCGCCCGCTCCCGTCGTCATCCCTGTCGTCGAGATAGCACCCGCACCGTCGTTCGCTGAGGAGGATATTTGCGTCACGCATCCCGACTGGTGCACGGGCGTGAAAATCATGCAACCCGTCGTAGAACTGCCGACCGCGTGTCCCGTCTACGGCTTCAAGCCCGGCTGCACACTCGATTGTGCGCCAGGTATGCTCGGTAGCTGCCCGGCATGTGCGTATAAGTGTGCCCCCGCGCCCGCTACCATCAAACCGGAATGCACCTCCGACGCTCAGTGCGGCGGCGTGCAATGCAGCAACTGCAACAAGAAACTAAACGGACAGTGCACGCAGGTATGCTCGATAGCGCAGTGCGCGAACGGACGCTGCGCACTCAGGGAAGAGGAACGATCGTGCGAGAGCCCATCGTGTATGCCCGCGAAAGCGGCACCACAGTGCGTCACCAACGCCGATTGCGGCACCGTGAAGTGCAGCGGCTGCGCCTCAAACCCCGACGGCTCCTGCAGCAGAGGCTGCATGAATCCCATCTGCAATGCGGGGAAATGCATTGAGATGCTCGAGGAAAGTATTTGCAATGCGCAGCAATGCCCCGAGACGTTCAACAAACTGCCGACGCCCGATCCCAAACCCTCCACGCCCATCGCCACATTCTGCGGAAACGGTGTCTGCGACGCAGGTGAGTCGGATTCGTGCTTCGGTGATTGCATGCAGACGCGCCCCGTCGACGCATGCGGTGACGGCGTCTGCAATGAAAGTATCGGCGAATCGAACGTATCATGTCCGACGGACTGCCGCGTTGCCAAGGGAACACCCACACCCTGCTCATCCAACGGGGATTTCCACAGCTGCTTCGATACCGACTGCGCGGGCGACTCGAGCAAAAATCTGTATCAAAAGGGAACGGCGACATACAACCAGGGATCCGATATCAAAACCGTCACCGACTTCTGCGCCGGCAGCGGCGTCTTCGAAATGATCTGTACGCCTGAAGGTAAAGTCGAAGGATCGTGGACTGAATGTCCGCGGGGAGCATGCGAGAACGGCGTATGCATCCGGTGACTTAATCCGCGAGGACCAGTTTCCCTTTTTTCTCCGCGAGAATGTTTTCCTGAATAAGTTTTGTGATCAGACTTTTCAGCCATGTTTTGTGATCGATGTGCCAATCCATACAAACAATGGCGCCCACCTGATCCGGTGTGAGCCCGCTATCGGCGTCGCGCAATGCCTCGACGATTTTTCCGCGGAAGATTCTGTTGGGAATGAAGACGCTGCCGACCAGTCTACCGGGTTCGCACGCGATGCGCTTCTTCGCTTCTCCGCGGACGGGACGCTGCCAATTCCCCGGCGTCGTCTTCATGAGTCGTGCTTCCGTGAGAACACAAATGTCCCAGCGCGGATTGTTTTTCGTCTGCACGAGCGAACCGTAATCCATGAGTGCTGCATGCCAGTTGGCGGTTGTTCGAGCACCCTCACCCGGTCCTTCGGACCACCCTCTCCCGCTAGCGGGAGAGGGTCGGGGTGAGGGCGGCTTGATCGCCACCCCCAAAACTTCCTCCGCAATTTTCAGCAATTCCCGATCCCCCGTCTCCCATGTTCCGTCGGCATTCTCCGGACCGACGAACGTCCGGTGGAGAATGCGGCGGATGTTCGTGTCGATGCACGGTGTGGGAATATCGAACGCGAAATTACGGACCGCCGCCGCTGTGTACGGTCCCAATCCGTTTATCGACAGTAACTGCTCCATGTCTTGGGGGAAGATGCCGCCGAAATCATGCGTGATACTGCGCGCCGCATCACGCAGCCTGAGAGCGCGCGAGTTGTAGCCCATGCCGCGCCAGGCGAGGATGACATCCTTGTTGGTAACATCCGCGAGATCCCGAACGGACGGGAAGCGTTCGAGGAAATTTCTGAACACAATTTTTACTCGAATAACCTGCGTCTGCTGCAGCATGATTTCGGACACGAGTACGCGGTACGCCCGCTCGGTATCGTTTTTGATAGTACTGTCGCGCCACGGCAGCTCGCGCTTATTGCGCGCATACCATGCCCAGATCTCCCGGACGAAGCCATCGAGACGCTCCTGCTTCTTCATCGAAAGCAGTGTACCAACATACGCCATAATCACGGAGAAATTGCAGTGCAACCAATCGCATCCGCGCCTCTGGAAGGATATGCTGTCCGCTCATGCGCATGATCCTGTCACTCATCGGATACGGCATACGCCGTAAACCGCTCCAATGGGCGGTGCTCGCGTTGCTGCTCTGCGCGACGTCGGTTCTGTGGGTGATCGAACCGGTGTACTCAAGCTACGCCGTCGACGAACTGCTGAAGATCGCGCAGGGCGAGACCGTGAATTACCCGAGGCTGTTCTTGTTCTGGGGAGCGATATTCCTCTCGCTGTCGATCACACAGTCATTCGAAAAATATCTCCAGTGGAAGCTGACGATGGGTATGGAACTCGACTTCACGCAACGCCTGTACAGACACGTTCTCAATCTGCCGGTCGCGTTCCACGTCCAGCAGAAATCGGGTGAGGCGATGAAAGTCATCGACGAAGCGGGCACCGAACTGGCGTACGTGACGCGTATCATCGTGGATCTTATCCCGTCGGTGCTGTCATCGATCGCTTTCCTCATCATCAGCGTCATGATCCAGCCGATGCTGGCGGCGATCCTCCTGGGCAGCATGATTCTGTACTGCGGCATCATCGTTATCGGCTCAATGAAGACGATGAAACTGCAGGAACGCGCGAACAAAGCGTGGGTGAAACCGACGGGCCGCGCCTTCGACGTCATGACGAATATTTTCACCGTGAAATCCGCCGGTCACGAACAGAAGGAAGTCGACCGCATGAAGCGCGGACACGACTCCGTGTTCAAGTGGCAGCTGAAAGTGAACAAGCGCTGGGCCTTCATCGAAGCGATGAACTTCTTCATGTTGACGCGCATCCTGCTCGTGGCATTGGGTATCTGGTTGCTCGCCCGCGGGCAGCTGACACTCGGTGAGGTCTACTACTTCCAGCTGTCGTTCTTCCGTGTGCTCATCCCCTTCGAAATTCTCGCGAACGCGCTGCCGGGCTGGAACAAGAGCGTCAGCAAAGTCCGTCTTGCGAACAATTTGTTCACCATCAAGGCGGAGGAAAGTGACGCGAAAGGAACGACGGTTCTCAAGGACCTGAAAGGCGCCGTGGAATTCCAGAATGTTTCCTTCGCATACGACCGCAGCCAGCCGCCGGTCCTGAGTACCGATGACGATGACGACCGTCTGTCGATCGATGCGTTCCTCAATGATCCGGCGAATACCGAAGGCGCCGAATCGCTGCACTCCAAGATGCACGGGAAGCAGCACACCGACAGGGAACTGTCCGACGAGGCGGAAAAAATGGATGCGATCGCCGTTCTTCACGATATCAACCTGACGGTCAAAGCGGGCGAACACATCGCATTCGTCGGGCATTCCGGCGCGGGAAAATCCACGATCGCGATGCTGCTCAATCGTTTCTACAATCCGTCCACGGGCGCCATTCTCGTCGACGGCCACGATCTGAAAACACTCGACCGCAAATGGTGGCGGCGCAGAATCGGACTCGTGCTCCAGGACAATATGATGTTCAATGAAACACTGCTGGAGAACATCCGCTATACGCGTCCGGACGCGACGGACGAAGATATCGTCGAAGCGGCGAGACGCGCGTCCGCGGACGAATTCATCGGAAGGCTGCAGTACAAATACGACACGATGGTCGGCGAGCGCGGCATCAAACTCTCCGGCGGCGAGCGCCAGCGCATCGCGATCGCGCGGGCGATCCTGAAGAAACCGTCGATCGTTATTCTCGACGAGGCGACCAGCGCTCTGGATTCGGTGACGGAACGCAAGGTGCAGGAGGGTATCAAGGAACTTATTAAAGGAAGAACGTCCTTCATCATCGCGCATAGACTCAGCACGGTCCGCTCCGTCGACAGAATCGCCGTCATCGAAGAAGGACGGCTGACCGCCTGCGCCCCGCACGAAGAACTTATGAAGACGAGCCCGACCTACCGCAAAATGGTGGAATTGCAGCGGGAAGGCCTGCTCGCAGAGTAGGCTTTAATCATAGTTAATAGCTAATGTAGATGGGTATTTACTAAATATGCATTTTGTTGTATTATAGTAAAGAATATCAATACCAACTCCCGTATGTCGTTCATCGACAAACACTTCACGGTCAGACCGTCGTTGCTCATGGCTGCATTGCTCGTCGGTATCGGAGCAAACGCCACAATGAACGAACTTCTCTCCGCGCAGGTCGCGGGCGGCAATCCAACGACGACACTTACGCTGCGATCTCCCATCATCATCGACGACGATAATGACACGAAGAGTAATCGCTTCGAAACGACCGGCATGCCCCGTTATACGCCGCTCGAAGCCGGCTATCAGGGCGACGTAACGTACTTCGTGAATCAGGCGAATACGAACATCGCGAAATGGAGATTCGATAATTTGATAAATGGCTCTTACAGAATCTGGATAACTTGGCCGCGCTTCACATTCAATACCACCACCGCGCAGTACGAGGTAAAAAATGCGGCCGGAACGTCGGTCACGAAGTTTACGGAAGACCAGACGCTCGTCCCTTCGACGGGAATGTATGAGCGCAGGGCATGGAAATTGTCGAAAGACACAGTGCAGGTAACGGATGGTTCTCTGCATATCACGCTCGCAGGCGGTCCGCGCTACACGATGGGAGACGCTATTGCACTCGAATTGATTCCAGCACAGTCTTCTTCGTCAACAGCTGCTTATGATTCTTCAAGCCGTCCATCAGATTGCACAATCCCCCCTTCGACTCCGGGGCGACCGCATCAGAATCCGGCCAACAGTCTCGACGCTTCGCGAGACGGACATGTGACCCCGATCGATACATTGATAGTCTCGACCACCCTGAATGCAGGCGGAAGCAGGCAGTTGCCTCCGGTCACATCTCCTCCCGCAACGTACGTCGATACGAGCGGCGACAATTTCCTCACGCCGACCGACCTGCTGCAACTCATCAACTTTTTCAACAGATGCCCGAACGGCTTCATCAATTCCAGTTCTTCAAGTTCTTCCCAGGCAGCCGACGTGACGACCCTGCGATCCGTCACCATCTCCTGCAATCAGGTAACGGTCGCGTATGAAAAGAATTATGACGCATGCGCAGGCCTCAAGAATTCGAGCAATGTCCTGCAACACGGCAGCAATATGTTCTGTCAGAGAGGCGGGACGGTGACCGTTCCCCTGGGACAGTTCGTCGCGGGATTCACCGTCGGCAGCCAGGTCAAACTCTGTCACGGCAACAACGGTACCTGCAGTGATACTGTGGCAGTCACCGGCACGACGGCGTGCAGTACGTCGTCTTCGTCTCAGACGAGTTCTTCTGTGTCTTCCGCAGCTCCTGTCGGAACATACTGCGGTGACGGACTCCCGAACACAGGCGAGCAGTGCGACGACGGCAACAAAAAGCCCGGCGACGGATGCAGCCCCACCTGCAGCAATGAATTCTGCGGCGACAGAGTCGCCACACCCCGCCTAAACGAAGAATGCGATGATGGAAACACGGCGGTGAATGACGGCTGCAATACGCAGTGCCGTCATGAATTCTGCGGTGACACCATCGTCCAGACCGGCATCGGCGAACAGTGCGATGACGGCAACATGCGCCGTGGGGACGGTTGCTCCGAGCGCTGCCAGACGGAAGGCAACAGTTCTTCTTCCGTCAGCTCTTCCTCATCCGCTGCAAGCGAATCTTTCGTCGCCTGTCCGCAGGGGCTGCTTTGTTCAAAAGCAGTCTTCAGTAATCAGTGCACGAACATGGTAATCGATTGTGCGCCGGGTTACAGACTCGAAATGACAAACACGGCCTGCGGCACATCGGTGTGCACCGGCCAGTGTGGTCGTTGCGTGACGGCTGGCTCCTCCGTCTCTTCCGTCGCTCCGCCGGCTCAGGCGAAACTCGAGATCGCCCAGAAAGTGATCGGATTGACCGACACCGCAGTAAAAAACCAGAAAAATATTAACCTCCTCCGTTGGGAGGCTCGGAGCGAAAATGCGGATGTGCTCCTGACGAAGAGTATCTATAAAGCTTCCGCCGGATCGTTGCTCAACGGCCAGAATTACGCATTATGGGTCGATACTGACAACAACGCTGTTGTTGATACGATCCTGCAGAAAGGAGTTCCTGTGCAGAACGGGACGGTGACGTTCGACCAGCTGTCGGGCGGAGGATATGTCGTTCCGAAGGACGCGTCGGTCATTTTCGAAGTGCATACAGACGTCGTCAGTTCTCTTTCGAGCACCGAACTCAAGCTCGCATTCAGTACGGACAGCGCAGACTACATCGCTGCAGAACGGCTGAGTGACGGTGCGCGCCTGGCTGGTATCAGGACAAACGGCGCATGCGCCGCAAGTTGTCAGATCGGCATCGGGACGGTGGATTCCAAATTGTGGAATCTCATCAGTCAGGGAGACCTCTTTGTTTACAAAAGTGTTCCTCAAAGATATCGCCAGCTTCTCGGCGGCACTCTGAGTGATCATCTGATGAATCTGGCATTCCGCGCCGAAAACGAACCCGTCGAGGTGACGGATCTGCAGCTCATGTCATTGGGTTCCCGCGCGCTGTCAGTCGACCGTCTCGAACTCTACAAGCAGGGCGAAACAACGTCGTTTGCGACCGCGACGATCGGCGGCTGCGGTACCGATCAGATCCCGACGACTCACCAGGGTATCTCGATCCGGACATTCTGCGCGAATATGGAATCGGGACAATTGGTTGTTCCGTCAGGCCAAGTAGTCACGGTCATCGTACGGGCAAGGATGAAGAGCGATGAGAACGGCGGGATTTCGAATGAATATATCCAGTTCATGGTCAGCGGCGAGCCGGTATCGGACAATGCCACGGGCCGAGGCGCGGTCCGCGCACGCGGCTGGATCTCGTCCAACAATATTTCCGCGAATGACGAGGATACGATCGCCGAGGGCGAGATCTTCATTGGACTCGTGTCACCCGCCAGCAGGAATCTCGCGATTATGACCGAACTGAGCCAGACCGTCCTGAGCAAAATCGCATCGATTACCGACGCGAATATGGACAGCAACGTTCTAATGCCTGCGATTCCGACGGGCTTCGCCCCCGTGGGTCAGTTCAAATTTGAAGCTCTCACGAACATCAACACGTTGAACGGCTTGAATAAGGCTGTCATCGACGGACTGATCTTTACCGTCGCCGCGACGAACGTCCAGCTGAGAGCCGAAAGTTTCCGCCTCTACAACGTCGCTGATAACACGACGAAACAGACGTGTATCGCAAAGAATGCAGACGGCACGGTATTGACAGGCCTCATTACGGGTACCGTCTACGTGGAATGCTCCGGTTTATCACAGAGCCAGATCGATGTAACACTCGACTCCGGATCGAACAAAAAACTCGCACTGCAGGTGGAAATCACGAACAACCAGATCAGTAGCACCAGCAACGCCTCACTCCAGGTTTCTCTGCAGAATTTTTCGAACATCGGAGCCAATACTCTCAGCCCGGCCGGTAGCCACTTCAAGTGGCTCGACCGCGATGCTGTCAGCTCAGCAAGCTACTTGTGGCTTGAATATGCCGAAACAGTCGTGCGCAGCACCCTGTATCGCAACTGATATATACTAAAGAAGTCCTTCCCCCTCCCCGGAACGGCCGGAGGAGGGGTTTTGTTTTGGTATTGACCGGTCTAATGCAATTCCGTAGACTGGCGCAGCTATTCAGGGGATTCCCTGAAATTGACTACGTATTTTTTCTTCTTCTTATTTTCCCCTAATCGCTATGGCAGATGCAAAGAAATTTAACCGCAGCAAAACTCACGTAAACGTGGGTACCATCGGTCACGTCGACCACGGTAAGACCACGCTGACGGCTGCGCTGTCCATGAACTTCTCTCCCGAAGGGGAAAAGAAGGATTACTCGCAGATCGACAATGCTCCGGAAGAGCGCGAGCGCGGTATCACGATCAACACCGCACACGTCGAATACGAGTCCGACAAGCGCCACTACGCGCACGTCGACTGTCCTGGTCACGCCGACTACGTCAAAAACATGATCACGGGTGCCGCCCAGATGGACGGTGCGATCCTCGTCTGCTCCGCAGCCGACGGTCCGATGCCCCAGACGCGCGAGCACATCCTGCTTGCACGTCAGGTCGGTGTTCCGTACATCGTCGTTTTCCTCAACAAGATCGACATGGTGAAGGATCCGGAACTCGTCGAACTCGTCGAGACGGAACTCCGCGAACTCCTCAACAAGTACGAATTCCCCGGCGACACGACACCAATCATCCGCGGCTCCGCCCTCAAGGCAGTCGAAGGTGACGCTGAATCGATCGGCAAGCTCAAGGAGCTTCTCTCCACACTCGACACCTACATCCCCGATCCGAAGCGCGTACTCGACAAGCCGTTCCTCATGTCCGTCGAAGACGTGTTCTCGATCAAGGGACGTGGCACAGTCGCCACGGGACGCATCGAGCAGGGCGTGATCAACGTCAACGAAGAAGTTGAAATCATCGGTCTCCGCGAGACGCGCAAGACCGTCGTCACGGGCGTCGAAATGTTCCACAAGCTTCTCGATCAGGGTATGGCCGGTGACAACGTCGGTCTCCTCCTCCGCGGTATTGAGCGCGAGGACATCGAGCGCGGACAGGTTCTCGCCAAGACGGGTTCCATCAAGCCTCATACGAACTTCGAAGCAGAAGTCTATATCCTCACAAAGGAGGAAGGCGGCCGTCACACGCCGTTCTTCAAGGGATACAAGCCCCAGTTCTACATCCGCACAACGGACGTGACGGGCGCTGTGACCCTCCCTGACAATGTGGAAATGGTCATGCCTGGCGACAACGTGAAGTTCACCGTCGAACTCGTGGCCCCGGTGGCTCTCGAGGAAGGAACGCGCTTCGCTATCCGCGAAGGCGGCCGCACAGTCGGAGCAGGCGTCGTCTCGAAGATCACGAAATAATCTTGCAATCAGGAAACGGGGGGTCTCGTACCCCCCGTCAATCCTCCTTTATCCCGCTCTTTTTTCCTCCCAGGCTCTATGAACGCAAAGACTCCCAAAGAAGCGTCGACCAAGAAGACAACCGCCAAAGCCGCGGCTGAGAAGCCGAAGAAGGCAGGCGCAAAGGCCGTCGCAGAGCCGAAGGAAAAAGAAACGTCGAAGAAGAAATCCAAGGAGGATGGTATTTCTGGTATCCGCATCCGTCTTTCCGCATTCGATCACCGCGTACTCGACGAAGCAGCTTCCAAGATCATCGATACGGCTGAGCGTTCCGGCGCCGTCGTTCACGGACCCATTCCGCTGCCGACCCGCATCCGCAAATTCACCGTGAACAAGTCGACGTTCGTGCACAAGAACGCGCGCGACCAGTACGAGATGCGCACGCACCGCCGCCTCATCGATCTCACCGAGACGACCTTCAAGACGGTTGAGTCACTCCAGTCTTTGTCCCTTCCGAGTGGAGTGGATATTGAGATTAAGATGAAATGATCGAGAAGAATTTTTGGGTCTCCGGCACAAACAATGATTCAACCGGTAGGAGCATCGGAGAAATCATGAGCGCTATGAACAAAGGCGAAATGATTCAGATGTGCCCAATTAGTGGGATTACTATCTCTGCTGATTCAGCAGAAAGAGTGGAGGTAATCCGCGCATTACTCTCCAATATTCACACGCTGGTGCCACATTCAAATTGAAGCCGAAGAACTGTGCGGTTTTTATACATATCGCTGGCTTTGGTTGGTATTGAGAGATTCCACTTTCTTTTGTCCGTGATACAAAGAAAGTGGAGAAAGAAAAAATCGCGCCGATCAATACCGCACTCTTCCACAAGTGCCGTTACTCTCGGGGCTACGGTGATCGGCGTTATCCTGCTCATGCTTTGGTTGTGTATGTTTGTTGTTTTGTTAGATCAATGCTGCAACCTCGTTGCATAGCAAAAAGCCGAAGCGGAAGCTATGCTTTCGCTTTCGACGCGCTACAGGCAACGCGCAGCTTTGCCGGAAGCGCTCCCTACCGGGAAGAGAGCCCATGAGAGAAAACCTTCCAGGTTTTCTCTCATGAATTTATTTCCATCCCTTCGCCTTCAATCCCGCCTTCGCCGCCGCCTGCTCCGCTTTCTGCTTGGAGTTACCCTTACCGTCCGCAACCTGCTCCGTCCCGATGAACACGGCGCACGTGAAGAACTTCTCGTGGTCCGGACCGACGGCGTCAATCGTCTCGTAGTGAGGCGTGATGCCGTACTTCTCCTGTGCGTTTTCCTGGAAGAGGCTCTTCTCGTCGCGGTCTTTGCCCTGCGCGAGCAATCCCGACAGCCGGCGAAGAATGAACTGATAGCAGAAGTGCTTCGCGTCCTCGAATCCCTTGTCGAGGTAGATCGCGCCGATCAATGCTTCCAATGCGTTTGCCAGTGTCGACGTGCGGTCGCGTCCGCCGCTCGCTTCTTCGCCGCGACTGAGCATGAGGTACGTTCCGAGCTGGATGTCGCGCGCGACGGTCGCGAGGTGTTCGCGCTGCACGAGTGCGGAGCGCCAGTTGGTCAGATCCCCTTCGGGCTTTTCCGAGAGGTGGTACAGATACTCCGTCGCCGCCAGTTCCAGCACTGCATCGCCCAAGAATTCGAGGCGCTCGTTGTGGCCGGACTTCTTGCTCTCGCGGACCGAACTCCGGTGCGTCAGCGCCTGCACGAGCAGCTCTTTCTCGCGGAAGTGAAAGCCGATTGATTTCTCAAGATTGATAAACGCTGTTGCCATTGAGCTCAGTGTAGAAGACGACCGGGACAGGGCCAAGGCTGTTATTGGTCCTGAACGATCGTTTCCCGCCCGGGGACGTTGACAACTTTGAATGCATGGCCTGTGGCAAGCAAAAACCGCTCGATCCCCTCCTTCGGAATCGACAGCGTCGCAGTGTTGACCAATGGGTGACAGAGCAATGCGTCAGCGTTCCAGATTTCCTCGTCGATGAATACTTTGACGGCATGATGCTCGTCTGTGATCAAACCAAGGAGTGTCGCAGAACCGGGTTCGACTCCCAGATGTTCTTTCATTCGTTCAGGAGATGCGAAGCTGAGCTTGTCTGCCTCGAGAACCGACTTGAGTGCTTTCAAATCGACGTTCTTCCGATTACCGACCACGACGAGAAAATGGCGTTTTCCTTTGCCATCCCGCAGAAACAAATTCTTCGTGTGAGCGCCGGGCATGGGAGGACACAAACGTTCAGCTTCTTCACAAGTAAAAACTGCAGGGTGCTTGAAACGCTCGAATGATATATCGTGGTCAGACAAAAACGATTCGATACTAACCATATCGACAATATACAAAACATACAGTGAACCATCAACGTGCGAAGTAACGAGGAAGAGAGGTGTCATGGTGAGGTGCCTGCCTGCCGGCAGGCAGGCTCCCACAGGAGCCACGAACCATGATTCGCAGGAATTAAGGAGTGTGTCGCAGTTCGTGGCTCGTGGTTGTGATTTCCACGAGCACCTCACTGTGACACATTTATTGATTATTTATGATGATTTGCTGAAAATTATTCACTTCTTCACACACATTGCATTCAAGACGCCATTCACGAATTTTCCCGACTCCTCCGTCCCGAATTCCTTCGCGATATCGATCGCCTCGTTCATGACGACCGCAGGCGGCGCGTCATTGGAAATCAGCAACTCATAGGCGCCAACGTGGAGTATGCAGCGTGAAACCGGATCCATGCGATCGAGCGTCCAGCCCGGGGCGTGCGCCTGAATCGCTTCGGCGAGGTCCGCTTCATTATCGAGAACGCCTTTCAACAAAATGTCCGCAAACTCGCGGTCCATGTCGCCGAGTTCCGACTCGTTGAGATCAAGTGCCTGACTCGGATCAAGCGACGGCCGCTGCTCGCGCTCAAAGAGAACCTGCATGACGGCGATACGCGAGAGATGACGTCGGCGGGCCATGAGGATGCGGGGGTGAGAATGTGCAACGCGGCTAGAATCACGCTTACGCCTTGATACGCGTGATCGCCTTCTTGGCCTTGTTCTTCGGCTCGGCAGGACCCGCGTAGGGCGAGTTCTGGCGGTTGCGCAGACGGCGGACTTCCTGCGTGAGGAAGGCGCTGTGCTGGAGCCGGGTTGCGCGCTTGGCGCGCTTTTTCTTGGGGGTGGGACGCTTTGCCATAGTGCGGGGAGAGTAGAGAGGACGGAATGAAATGTAAAGCCGATTTCGGCATGTTTACGCCATTATAGTTGAATAATAATTGTGCTCAAAATCACCGTCTGTTCCCCGACAGCGCCAGCATGAACCGCAGCACGTAGAGGAAAAGATTGAAGATATCGAGGTAAAGACTCAGCGCGAGCATAAACGGATTGGCGCCGAGCTTTCCCATCTCAGAAATGCGCTGAATATCATGGGCCGTGAAGAGACCGAAGATGACCACACCGGCTCCCGAGAGAAGGAGCTCGAACGGTTGTGACCGCAGAGCCGGTACGAAAATCTGCAGGATACCGAGGACGAGAAGTCCGATGAGCGAGAAGATTAACGCCCGTCCGAACATCGCCATCTTCACCCCCGCCATGCGCGCAATGACTGCTGCCGCAAGCGCCATGAACGTCGTCGACGCCAGCGCATTGAAGAGGATCGCGGGACCGTTGGCGTAGCCAGTCAGGACCATCATAATATACGGGGTGATCGTGAAGCCGGAAATGAACGGAAACGCGAAGAAGAGAAGGTAATTCAGCGGCGACTTGTCCATCCACCAGCGGCTTGTGAGAATGATCGCGAGTTCGACGATCGCGAGCGGCAGGTAGAGACCGGTCAGAATCATCGCACTGGCGTAGAACATACCGACGTAGACGCCAAGAACCGTCAGCCCCATCGCGAGTGCGAAGAGGAGGTAGGTTTTGGATTCGGTGCTGGCACTCAACGAAAGAGGCCGGCTTTGCGAAGGGGTAATGTATTGCATGGGGGAATTGTATGGTTGAACGGCCGCCGCCGCAAACAATTCGGACGACGAATCGGTCAATATCGGGCTCAAAGGGTCTTTATTGATCAAAACTGTTCTTATTGCAGCAATTAACCTTACACATTAGCGGTCTACCGTGGAGGCATGAAAAACCACCACGCTTACCAACTCGCAGCCATGAAAGCAGCGCTCGTTGAACGTGTCCTCATCGGCAAGATGT
>Ga0163150_10000633_pt1 | contig 64247 bp, 51 predicted proteins | sample OliLakLV19P2IB_FD_148628 | JGI IMG/M metagenome (GOLD analysis project Ga0163150, IMG submission 148628) | Freshwater microbial mat bacterial communities from Lake Vanda, McMurdo Dry Valleys, Antarctica - Oligotrophic Lake LV.19.P2.IB | ecosystem: Environmental > Aquatic > Freshwater > Lake >...
TTGAAAGGGATCAGCGGGCTCAGCCGCAGCAGCCCGATGATCTTCCAGCCTTGCTTCCCGATCGCCTCGTCGATGGCCTCGAACTTTTCGTTGCCCTTCGTTTTCTCCTCGATCTTCGACCGCGCGAAATAGCGTCCGATGAGGAAGGCGAGTGACGATCCGAGAAGCGCGCCGGTCCACGCCGCGACCATGCCGAGGCCGACGCCGAAGATCAGTCCCGCGGCGATGGTGAGGATGGAGCCGGGGACGAAAAGGACCGTCGCCGCCGCGTAAATCAGCGCGAAAACGACGACGCCGAACGGCCCCAGTTTCTCGACCCAGGAGCTGAGTGCCTTCATCCATTCATCGAGCGGGAGGAACGCTTTCGCCGCCGCCGAGAGGGCGATCATCGCGACGACGATCGCAATCCACTTCCAGTATTTGCTGAGCCATTTTTTCATAAAGCCTCCGCACTAGCGCTCGTAGAGCCACGAGAAGAGCCTCCCGTCCATCGGACAACGCCCAGTGTGTCAAAATCGCGAAGCAGATACAGGCTGATGCACGCCGCCAGCATCGGCCACGCGGCGAAGAAGAGCAGGTTGGGTCCCTCGAAGGGGGCGACGTAGTTCTTGTATGCGGTGAGGGTCGAAATCCCATGAAGAACAAGAACCATCCCGTAGGTCCAGCGTTTGGCAACTCCAAGAATGAATGCGACCAGCAAAGCGATTTCCAGAGCGCCAATCGTCAACGTCACGGCACGGCTCAACCCGCCGACGGAGTAGTATTTCGCAAAAATGGATGCCGCGTGGTCCGGGCGGACGAATTTGTCCAACGTCCACATGAACATCACGATGAAAATGGAGAGACGAAGCAGAAGCAGAGCGACGGGGATGCGCCGGTCGGATGTCACGGGAAGGTTTGTATGGGGTGGGTTGTTCATGATCAATTGGTTCTATTTTGATCTTCAGTTGTTCGTTACCGCGTCCAACTCAGCCATTTGCCCATGAGTTTTTTCACGAAGGGAGTGAGGCGGGTGCGGTTGTAGAGGTCGCCGACTTTGCGGATGGCTTCGGCTTGCGTCGGATACGGATGAATCGTCGCGCCGATGGTTTTGAGGCCGAGCTTGGCCTTCATCGCGAGGGTGAGTTCACTAATTAAATCACCCGCGTGCGCCGCGACCACGGTCGCGCCGACAATTTCATCCGTGCCTTTGCGAACGTGGACGCGCACGAAGCCTTCGGTCTCGCCGTCGAGAATCGCGCGGTCAACTTTGCTCATCTCCAGAGTGAACGTGTCCACTTCGATGCCCTTCTCTTTCGCTTCCTTCTCGTAAAGGCCGACGTGGGCGATTTCGGGCGAAGTGTAAGTCGCCCAAGGCATGGTCAATGAACTCAACCGGCGGCGACCCAGCGGGCCGAAGCTGAACAGCGCGTTCTGGATGACGATGCGCGCGGCGAAGTCCGCCGCGTGGGTGAATTTCCACTTCATGCAAACGTCGCCGCAGGCATAGATGCGTGAGTTGGTCGTTTGCAGACGGTCGTTGACCGTCACGCCCTTCTTATCGAACTCGACGCCGGCGGTTTCGAGCCCGAGGCCTTCGACGTTCGGTGCGCGGCCCACGGCGACGAGGAGTTGATCCACAAGCACGTCGTAGCCGTGTCCCGGCACATTGACCTGCAGCCGGACGCCGTTCGGGTCTTTGGCAAGTTGGAGTTCCTTGCCGTGATCCAGAAACTTCACGCCGTCGCGAAGCATCGCCGTTTCCAAAATGGCCGACGCGTCGCGATCTTCTCGCGGAAGAATTCCTGCTTCGGCACGGACGAGAAAAACTTCCGCGCCCAACCGGGCAAAGGCTTGCGCCATCTCGCAGCCGATCGGGCCAGCGCCGATGACGCCGAAACGCTTGGGCAGTTTGGTGAGCGAGAACAAAGTTTCGTTCGTGAGATAGGGAACGTCTTTCAGCCCCGGAATCGGCGGTGCCGCCGCACGCGCGCCGGTGGCGATGACGGCCTTGGAAAAGCGCAGCGTCTGCCCGGCGACTTCGACGCTGTCCGGGCCAGTGAATTTGCCCCCGCCGAGAAAAACATCCACACCGAGTTCGGTGAAGCGTTTCGCGGAATCATGGGGGCTGATGTCGGCGCGCAGGCGGCGCATCCGTTCCATCGTCTTGCCGAAATCCACGGTCACTCCGGCGGGGACGTTGACGCCGAAATCGGCCGCCTCACCCACCGCCGCCTCTGCGCGTGCCGCGCGGATGATGGCCTTGGACGGCACGCAGCCGACGTTCAGGCAATCGCCGCCGAGCAAGTGTTTCTCGATGAGCGCGACCCTGGCGCCGAGTCCCGCCGCGCCAATGGCCGACACCAGTCCCGCCGTGCCGCCGCCGATGACGACGAGATTGTAGCGGGATGCGGGAGTCGGGTTTTTCCAATCCGCCGGGTGGACATTAGAGACGAGCTTTTGATTGTGCGCGTCCCACGGAAGGACAGGCGGTTGGGATTGTTCGCTCATAAATTATCTCGGATGATTTTATTGCTTGGTCTTTTTCGCGAGCGCCTTCTTGGCGACGCGGGTGACGAAGACGGTGACGACGACCGTGGCGAGCAGGCCGACGCCATAGAGCACCCATTCGCCGGTGGTGCGCTCGCGTTCGCCGGTGGCGGCTTGTGCAAGCGAACCGAGATACGCACCCATAATGGTTCCCGGCAACATGCCGATCCACGAAGCCAGCATGTAATCGCGCAGCTTTACTTGCGTGAGGCCGAACGCGTAGTTCAACAGCGTGAAAGGAAACACCGGCGAGAGTCGCGTCAGCCCGACGATTTTCCAACCCTCTTTCGCGACCGCTTGGTCGATCGCGGCGAAGCGTTCGTTGCCCTCGATCTTGCGGGCAATGGCGTTGCGGGCGAGATACCGGCCAACGAGAAAGGCGCACGTCGCCCCCAGCGTTGAGCCGATGGAGACATAGACCGACCCCCACGCCACGCCGAACACCGCCCCCGCGCCGAGCGTCAGCACCGAGCCGGGGATGAAAAGCACGGCCGCCAAGATATAGATCGCGATGAAGATGATCGGACCCCACGGCCCGAGCTGCCCAACCCAGTCGAGCGCCTGCTTGAGGCGCTCCTGACCATGGAAGTATTTGAAGCCGACAATCCCGGCAGCGATGAGGACGATGGATCCGCCGAGATAGAGCAGCCATTTCCGAGTAGATTTTTTTTGGGGCTTAGTCATCGCGCAGTTTTTCTCCCTCTGATTTTTTCACCCCTATTCCAGCATCACGATTGAGTCCCGACTTTTCCTGGGCGGCGGGCGACGATCCGGATGGGGCGTGACCAGCCTGAATTTTCAGCTCGCGCCATTTGAGTTGGAGGTCGCGCCATCGGTGGCCGGGAGCTTTGTAACCGAAGGCGCGAAACTTCCCCGGGGTTACCTTGCCCTTGGCCTCTACAAATGCCGCGAACGCGTTCGTCCACTCGTCGAATTCCTTATAGACATGCGGTTCACTCGCGATGTCCTCCGCTTGAGTATCACTGTATTTTTTCCCGTCGCCGAATTTTACGTAACGCCACAACGAAGAAGGGACTTCGATTCCTCCGTAGCGACATTGCCACACCAAAGGCGCATACAAGTCGCGATCGTTAGCCGGTTCTTCGTGTGGGTCAAAGTAATCGGGATGTCGCAGTAGTTTCGGCCGTCCGGTGGCATCCAATTCGTCACCGCCGCCATCCCCGTAACAGAAAAATCCCGCCGTGCGTCCCTCAAGGTGGTTGAGGCTCAATTCCTCCCATTCCGCCGAGTGGTCAAGCTTCATGGCTAATTCCGGATTTTTGTGTTCGATCAGTTCCTCCTTTGGATTGCCGCCGTTCATGCAAACCAAGCGGTCGAACAGCAGTTTCAGATTCGAGGTCGGGGCATACCAGTTAATCGGGCCGATGATGGCCCAGGCATCGGCGAGATCGAACCGGCTATAGAGGTCTAAATCCCACATCAAATCCGGTTCTTTTGAGTTCTTCGCCTCATAACAATTACAAGGCCAGACACACAGCGCCATGGAGGTTGAGACGCAGGCATTGCAGCTTTGAATGCGCGCCCGGCCAAAGACGTTGCCCAGATCCTCATAATCAATCTCCCATTCCTGCGGCAGCCTGTCCGCCATGCGGAGCATCAACGTTCGCGCTTTGGAATCAACTCCAGGGCAGTTGTATTGCCGCCGGTCTGAACCGGCGATAATCAAGACCCGGAACGGGCGTTTTTCTGGCGGCAGCTTGCCGTTCTCATCGTTGGGTTTCATAGTTTTCGAGTGTTTGGATTGCTTGTCTGCTGAGTGTTCCGCCCGCGCACGGCAGAAGTCTGGTCAGTTCGGGGAAACTGGGGACGCCCGCTCCGAGGTAGAGCAGGCATTTCCAGCGAGAGCCGGATTTGGCGGCGGGGCTTGCGGGTTCAGTCATGGCGATGGTGCCAGGATGCGAGTTCATGGAAAAATGGGCGAACCGTCACTTGGTTTGTTCGTTCAACGACCAGTCGTAGTCGGTGTAGCGGATTTTGAAACCGTCCGTGGCGGGCGCTTTCCCCGGCCAGTAGGGTTTCAACGCCGCCAGCACCGAGCCGGATTTCTTTTCAAAGTCGCCGCCATACCATTTGAAAATGGGCGAGAGATAGACAGTGCGGTTGGCGGCGTCCACGCGGTTCTTGGTCGTTTCGGCAAGAAATTGCTTCGCCTGATCCACGAGTTGTTCTTCGAGTCGCGTGCCCACAAAAGCCTCGCCGCGCAAGGGCGGGCAGCCTTTTGCCGCGCAGACGAGCGCAAAGTGAAAACGCGGTTCGGCGTAGTCAACGCGCAGGACTTTATGCTCCAGCGTATTCAAGTTGATGGTTTCGCCGAACAGCTTGACGACCGGTTGATCCCACGGCCCGCTGAACCAGCCGCCGATGTCCTTAATGCTCTGGAGCGGGTAATTTTCGATTATGAGCCGGAGCGTGTAGGCATTGTAGACGTTGCTCAGAAAGGCGATTTGCTGCGGCTCACTCCACTGCTTGAACTCCGCTTTGCTCACTGCCGCAACCTGGTCGAGGTAGCGGTTCAAGTCCTGCGGATGCGCTTTCAACGCCGCGTAATCCACGCGCGCATTCTTGACGTATTGCTTGAGCACGCCATCGAAGATTGCGTGCGATTGGTCGAAGTCGGCGGCAATCGAATGTAAGTTGAGTGTCGCGAAACACAGCGCGACGGCAAATAGCTGCGGAATGGTTTTGAATCTCGTCATACTCTTGGGGTGGGAACAATCAGTGGCTTGGGATATTCCATAATCTTCGAGGACAACTACGCGATGCTGGCCAGAATGCGCGGAGTCCAGGCGGCATTCCGCGTTGTGTTGGCGCACGATACTGCGACGGGTGATGGCGCTTGCAGTCGGCGGCGGAGGATTTCCTTTCCCCGCGACATCCGCGACATGATCGTGCCGATGGGCAGCGCCAGCACTTCCGCCATTTCCTTGTAGGAAAGTTCCTCCAGATAAAACATTGCCAGCGGCGCTCGATATTTTTCTTCCAACTGCTGGAGTGCGGCGACGACAAACGAGCCGTCCAGGTCGTCCGCGTAGTCGGGCGTAATCGTCGGCAGTTCCCATTCCGCTAATTCGACGGGCGTTTCGGGAAAGCGCGTGCCATGACGCCGCCGCCCAAGGAACTGCCGATACAGCGTCGTGAACAACCAGCTTTTGACGCTCCGCGCGTCGCGAATGGCGTGGCCCTTGGTGAGCAGGACGCGGTAGGTGTCCTGGGTCAAATCCGCCGCATCGCTCTCGTTGCCGGCCAAGCTGAAGGCAAACTTGTAAAGCGCCTCGTAAAATTGCTCGACCACCCAGGTGTAGTCCACTCCCGCCCCCAGCGCGGGAACGCCGCTGGCCGCCGCTTCGGCGTCCGGCAACAATGTCGTAATCTGCTGGTTCACATCCCCACTTCGCGGCGAATGGCGATTTCTTACAAACATACTTCTGTCAAATAAAGACTGGAAGGCGGGCAGGCGCTATGGGGTGTTCACCGCAATATACGAGCACAGGAATTGGCGGTGTAGCGCGGAGTGATGTATTTCGGGCAGTTCCAATCGAACGACACGACATCAACAAGAAACACGCGTTCGACGATGCTGCGTACTTCCGGTTCAGCGACTTCCTTCGTCGTGCCAAAGACGGCGGAGCAACCGCACGACGCGCCGGTGATTTAGCCAGCGCAGGGAATCCTCGCGGCACGACTCAAGATTACTCACGGATCGACGGAGCTTTCCGTCGCTTCCCGCTCGGAGTGCGGAAAATTGGGCGCGCGGGAAAAACTGGCGAACCGCTCCCGCTCCCCAACGTGCGCGGCGACGAGGAATGGACGCCGATCCTGAGCGGATGAAACGCGAAGGCGTGAGGACATTCGCTGCGCAGCCGCTCGTGTTTCGGGACGAAGTGCTCGGCGTGCTCGCCATCTTCGACGCCGGTGTGCTTGGCCCGTCTGAATTTGAATGGTTACGCGTCTTCGCCGACCACGCCGCCGTCAGCATGGCCAATGCCCGCGCGTTCGAGGAGATCGAATTTCTCAAGGCGCGGTGCGACACTGGAAAGCGGTATCACGGGCGGCAATGACTTGTGTAAATGTCGGCACTCACAGGTGAGAGACGTCAGTTCGCGAGATATTGCATTCGGGCTTTCATCGTTGCTCATGCGGCACGAACCTCGTTGCGCTGCCGAAGCACGACTGGATTCAGCAGCGGTGATAATTCGGCTTTCACTCGCTTCGGCCAGGCGTGCGGCGGCGTCAAAATCGCCTGCGAAAGAGCCTTGTGACAGGAGCAGATTGCCTCGCACTCAATGCGCGGGATGGTGTGCGCAAGAATGGCTTTCGCCTGTTCCGCATTGCGTCGGAGATTTTCGATCACGAGGTCCACGGTGACGTGCGCTTCATCGGGCCTCCACGCATCGTAGTCCGTCACCATCGCCATCGTGGCGTAGGCGATCTCGGCTTCGCGGGCGCACCGCGCCTCGCCCAAGTTCGTCATGCCGATGACGGCATGGCCCGCGCGATGGTTGAGGATGGATTCCGCCTGCGTGCTGAACGCCGGACCTTCCATGTTGACGTAAGTGCCGCCGTCGTGAATGCGAGCCTTCACGGCGCGAGCGCTGGGCATGAGCGTCTGGCGCAATTCCTCGCACACGGGATGCGCGAACGCCACATGCGCCACGATGCCCCGACCAAAAAACGTGTGCTCGGCGGACTTTTTGGTGCGGTCCACGAACTGGTTCACGAACACGATGTCGCGCGGACGATAGCGGTTTTGGAGCGAGCCAACCGCGCTGACGCTGATGATCCACGCCACGCCGAGTTTCTTCATCGCCCAGATGTTGGCGCGGTGGTTCAACTCGCTCGGAAGCAGATGATGATTCCGCCCATGACGTGGCAGGAACACCACTTCGCGACCGGCGATCTCGCCGGTCAGCAATTCATCAGAAGGCGCACCGAACGGCGTGTTCACCTTCACCCACTTTTGCCGCTTCAGGCCCTCGATCTGATACAGCCCGCTCCCGCCGATGATGCCAATGCGGTTTGCGGGTTTGGTGGTCGGGGATTTCTTGGTCTGTCGCAGCGGTCTCAAATTCTTCCCTCCTCCAGATCGTAAACATCGAACCAAACATAAACCGGACGGTGCTTGGCCACGAACTTGGGGATGTAGTCTTCAAGGAACTGCTGAAGCTCAATCGGCATGTCACACGGCCGCGTGGCGCGGAGCTTGTTGTTCCAAGCCACAATCTCGGGTCGTTCCTTGATCTTCGAATGCTGCTGTATCCAATCGGCGACTTCTGCGTCGGTGGCGCCGGTGGCGACGAACGCTTTAAACTCGTCGGCAGCAATGCCGGTAAAACCCAGGAACTGATTATCGAGCGGACAATCGAAGTGGTATTCGTTTGCCGTCCCCGTCAGCACGGCCCTGCACTTGTCGAGCATCCGCGCGGCAATGACGTAGCCCGCAAGCGTTTCACGCGGACTGCGGGGATAATCCTTGGTGAGGTCTTTAGCTGGGAGTTTCAGATTTGCGTTAGTCATAAGTTCAAGTTCCGGCTTTAAGTGCAGTGGAGTTGGTTTGAGCCTGTGTCAGCGCAGTGCCGAGCAGGAGAATGAAGAGGAATATTTTCATCATGGCGAATGTTTTTGGTGTTTGTGTTATAGCGAATTTGTCTTGGGCGGGCAACGCGGCTTTCGTTTCGGTTTCACCACTGCCGCGTGGCAAAACCAGCCGAGCGCTGACCAATCTTGAAACCATTTGGTAATTTGCTTTGGCTGGAACTTTGCGGAGTTGGCAGATTCGACAGCTTTTGCGAACGCGGCCTCCAGAGGCAATTCCTGCTGTAAAGCCGACAGCAAGGCGAACTGATCCGGTCTCAACCGTTTGTAAAAGACCGAATTCCGGTGGCGATGCACGGCAAGATAGAATGCTTTGGAACGATGAAACTTTTTTGATTTATTTGGTAAACGCTCCCGGCGATTTTCCATCGCGTTGCTGGCTTCATGGCGCAGCCCTTGACCGCGCCGCACGGCAATTAGAAAATCATCCAGCTCATAGTTCAGCCGGAGCAGCGTGAGATAGGGCTGCAATCCCAAGCGCAGCGTTTGGGGATTGGCGGCGCGCATTTCGTCTGCGGTGATCGGAGTTTTGGCGGCGTTATCAAACGCTTCGATGTGCGCCCATTCCAGCCGGGCCATGTCGAGAGCAAGGTGCTGGTCAGGCGCGACCAGTTTCGGATTGGATTCAATGAAGCGAACCAGGAATTGTCCGAGGTTGCGCATCGTGAATGAGGCCGAGGGACATTCGGATAAATACTCCCTCGCGAGGCGGGAGAATTTCCGTTCGCCCAAAACCGCCTGCAACCCCGGGTAATCATCATGCAGACAATCGAGCAGGCGAAACCAGTATTGCCGATTGTAAAGCTGCAGACGCTCGAATGAAGTGAGTCGGTCGTTGGGCTTGATGAAACTTGCGACGACGTTTTTTGCCAGCGTGCCATCGGTCCAGCGAGGATTCATTTTTGCGGCGGGCGTCAGCGGGCGCATGACGGCCCGCGCCATCAGGCGTTGCAAGTCGCGCAGCTCCCCGGCGGTTTGGCGCTTAGGTCGTGACCGTATCGCTTTGCTGGATGAATTGATTGGCTTTGAGCGCTTCATGGTGAACTTCGTCGAACGACGGGATATGATCGTCCCATTCCAAGAGGGTGGCCGTCTTACCCGCAAGCTGCAGGGCACGGGCGTAGAGTTTCCAAACCGGGTCGATGACCGGGTGGTCGTGGGTGTCGAGAATGTATTTGCGATATTTGGAATGACCGGCGATGTGGATTTGCGCGACCCGTTCTGCCGGAATGCTGTTGAGATAAACAAACGGATCGAAGTTGTGGTTGAACGAGGAGACGTAAATGTTGTTTACGTCCAGCAGAATTCCGCAGTCCGCGCGCTCGACCACTTCGTTGAGAAACTCCCACTCGGTCATTTCCGAAACATGGAACTCGGCGTAGCTGCTCACATTCTCGACCGCGATCGGCACCTCCAGGAAATCCTGGGTTTCGCGAATTTTCCGCGCGGTGACTTTGGCGGCGGCAAACGTGTAGGGCATGGGCAGCAGGTCGTGGGTGTAGCGTCCATCCACACTACCCCAGCAAAGATGATCCGAGAGCCACGGCGTGTTCGTGCGTTTGACGAGGCGCTTTAGTTTTTTCAAGTGCTCGCGATTGCATTTTTCCGCCGAACCGAAATACATGGAAACACCGTGTTGCACGACCCGGTACTGTTCGAGAATCCGGTCGAGCATTTCCAAAGGCCTTCCACCATCGCACATGAAATTTTCGGAGATGATTTCAAACCAGTCCACGACCGGCTTTTTCTCGAAGATATGCTGGTAGTGCGGGATGCGGAGACCGATGCCGACTCCGTAATCGGTGAAAGCGTTGAAACGATTCGCAGGCATGAAGTCAACTGGGCTGAAGCGGGGATGGTTTAATTCCCCACTCCAGCCACGGTATTAAGACGTTGAGTCAGGTGACTTTGCAGCCGCCCTGGCCTTTGCAGGCGTTCTTTCCCTTGCAGTCGTGGGTCGCGGTTTTACAACCACCCAGGCCCTTGCAGGCATTTTTTCCGGCACAATCATGCTTTTGCATGGAACTGCTGGATTCCATACCGGCCTTGCCGGACGAGCATCCGGTCACGCCGAACATCGCCCCAGTAACGAGTCCCGCCAACGCTGCGGCGGCTACTATTGATCCTGTTTTGTTTTTCATAATACTGCTCCTGTTTGTTTTGTTTGCTGTCGAACCCGGCCCGCCTTCATCAATCACTTTTCAGGCCAGGCCGTTTTATCCCGAAGCGTTCAGCGATTTAATCACCTCATGCTTCAGAAAATGGATTTGGACTCGGTTACTGCCCCCGTGCAACTGCTGCCGCAACCGGCGGTGCAAGCCAGGCAATGAACGCCCGTCAGAATGTCCCAGCCTTCGAGTCGCTCCGGGGTCACGTCCCACAAGTAAAGCGGCTTCCCATTTCGCACCTGCATCTTGAGCATCTGGTTGAAGTCGCAATCGAAGACTTCGCCCATCATGCCAATGCTGATGGTGCTCCGGCACATCAAACCCTCGACGGTTGCGGGATTGAAACTGTTGGCGAGCAAATCGAGATACGCATCCCACTGCCCGTGCTGGCGAAGGTCTTCGGCAAACCGCGCGATGGGCTGGTTGGTGATCGTGAACAACTTGTTGAACACGATGCCGAACTCGCGAGACAGCGCCTCCTTGTAATCCGCCTCCAATTCCGCCTGAGGGCCGGGCAGCTTCGCGCCGAGCGGATTGTAAACCAGGTTCAGCGGCAGCTTTGTCCCGTAGCCGACCGCGTTCAATTTCCTCAGTGCGGAAATGCTTTTCTCGAACACGCCCTCACCGCGTTGGGCATTTACATTCTCCGCCGAGTAGCACGGCAGCGAAGCCACGACTTCGACTTCGTGTTGCGCGAGGTATTCCGGCAGCCAGGCGAAGGATTGCGTTTCAATGATGGTGAGATTGTTGCGGTCAATGACATGGCAGCCGCAATCGCGCGCCGTCTCCACAAAGTAGCGGAAATGCTCGCTCAACTCCGGCGCTCCGCCCGTGATGTCCACGATGGCCGGGCGATTCACGCGAATCCAGTCACCGACGCGACGCGCTACCGACTCGGCCATCATCTCTGTGCGCCACGGGGCAGCGTCCACATGACAGTGCGTGCAGCTCTGGTTGCACTTGCGGCCGACATTGATTTGCAGCGTCTGGAGTTGACCGCGCCGCAAGGACAGGTGGTGGGCCGAGAGTTTTTCTTCAAACCGATTCATATTTCCACAGTTGAGAACTCCGAGGAGGCTCAATTATTCCCGATTTCTCTTGCCGAATCAAGCGGCGCAGCAACTCAATTTGCCGATGTCTTTGGAGAATGCAAGCGCGGCCAATTTGATGCCCTCGCCCAAAGTCAGGTAAGGGTGGAAGCACGATGTCAACTCCCGCACGGTGATGCCGAACTTGATGGCCAGCGCAATTTCCATCAGCAACTCCGAGCCTTCGGCGGCGAGGATGCGCGCGCCGACCAGTTGGTCGGTGGCGCGGTTGCGGATGAGTTTGATGAAGCCACGCGTGTCGCGGGCGGCCAACGAGCGTGGCACATGCGACAAGGGCAGCATGGCGACGTCGGTTTCGATGCCTTGCATTGCGGCCTGTTTTTCGTCCAGGCCGACCCCAGCGACTTGCGGGTCAGTGAAAATGACCCAGGGCAACGCCGCGTAATCTCGCTTCCGGTTCGCGCCGTTGAAAGCGTTCTCGACCGCCAACGCGCCTTCATACGCGGCGGTATAGACAAACATGTTCTCTCCCAGGACATCGCCAGCGGCGTAGATGCCCGCAGCGCTGGTTTCAAGAGTTTCGCTGACTTTGGCCGAGCCGTCCGGGTTGGTTTGCACGCCGACGTTTTCGAGTCCGAGGTTCTCCGTGTTGTAAGCGCGTCCGGTGGCAACCAAAATTCGCTGTGCTCGAAAGGTCTGCGGCGCGCCGCTGACGCGCGTTTCCACGACGACTTGCTCCGCCTCCTGCGTCACGTGCAGGAGTTTGACGCCGGTGACGATTTCCAAACCTTCTTCCCGCAGGTATCCAGTGATGGCCTCAGTCAAGTCGGGCGTTTCGTCGGGCAGAACTCGTTCGGAGCGCTGGAGCACGGTCACCTTGCTGCCCATGCGCGCGAACATCTGCGCGCATTCGAGGGCAATGTAGCGGCCTCCGATGACGAGCAGCGATTCTGGCAGCGCGTCCAGTTCGAAAGCAGTCTCGTTGGTCAGGTAATTGACTTTGTCCAAACCGGCGATGGTCGGGACCCTGGGCCGAGCGCCCGTTGCGATGAGCAAGGCATCGCCTCTGATTTTCATTCCATCAACCTCCACCGTCTTGGCGTCCACGAAACGGCCGCGGCCTTTGATGAACGTGATGTTTGGATTGTCGCCAATGACATCGGCATATTTGGCCTGGCGCAATTCTTTCACCAAGGCACGATTCTGTTCGATGACCGCTTTGAAATCGAGCAGCCTGCCGGAAGTGGCGATGCCCGCAAACGGCGGCGGACGTTGCGCGCGGTGAAGAACTTCGGCAGCGCGAATCAAAGCCTTGGACGGCACGCAGCCCACGTTGACGCACGTGCCGCCCATCGGCAGGCCATCGTTGATGATGGTCGCATGCGCGCCGATTTCAGCCGCTTTGAGCGCCGCTGAAAACGCCGCCGAGCCGCCGCCGATGATAACCAAACTCCGCGCCGAATTCGACGCGCGTTTGCCAGATGCACTTTTCATGTCGCTCCCGGTCTGTTTATCGGGAGTGTGAGTTGAACAACAATCAGGCATATTCCGTTTCTCTTTAAGGCACTGGAACGTGCTCAAGGTTTACTTTTTTGGCTGCGCTCGGCTTTGAACCCGGCTTCGTCAATCGCCGCGATGATTTTCTCCGGCGACAGTTTTGTGGCGTCGTATTGCACCACGGCTTCTTTGGTGTCGTAACTGACTTCAGCGTTCTCGATGCCGCTTTGCTTGCGCAACTTCGCCTCAATGCTGGCCGCGCACGCCGCGCAGTCCATGCTCGGTATCTTAACCTTGAGTATCGCGCTGTTCGGACCGGCGACCACCGCAGACGTGGGGCGCTGGATTCCTCCAAAAATCGCGGACGAAAGACTTGGGAAGGCCGCCGTGACCAAAACGACACCCGTAGCCAACCACAAAAGCACTTTGTTCCATTTCGCAACCGGCTTGGTCGCGCAGGCAGAGCCTTCTTCGCAGGCCGCTTTCGATTTGCGATAGGTGAGATACCAAGCGAGTGCGAGTAAGACGAGCGTGACGCCCAAGAACACCGGCCGCCATTTTTCAAACACGGCGGAGGCGGCAAAACCGCCCGCGCCCAATGCCACTGCCACCAGTGGCCCGATGCAACATAGTGATGCCGTGATTGCGGCTAGAATGCTACCGCCCAAACTTGCTTTTTGTAGAGTTTTCGATTTGTCCATAAACTTTGAGCAAGCATGGTCGAATTTAGTCTATGGATTGGATATGGGCTTCAGTCGTTTCGGCGCGTCGAACGAGTAATCGCCGCTGCGGACCATCTCCAGCAGTTGATGAATGTTCGGGCGGTCGCCCCAGAACGTGCCGTAGTAGGCGAATCTCGCGATGCCTTCCTTGTCCACAATCACGACCGACGGGCGGTTAATCCATTCCGCGTGGACGGTGAAGCTCATCGGCTGCACGCCGTATTCCGCGCCCACCGCGCCCGCCCGGTCCACCAGATGCGGCCACCAGATGTTCTTCGTGTACGAATCTTTGAACGACGTTTTGCTGAACCAGTATTTCGGCTCAAGTTCCTTGCCGACCATCACGCGGCAGGGAAACAAGTCGTGACATTCGAGCGTGAACACCTGCGCGTTGGCAGCCTCGAATTGCTGGCGCAGTTCAATCAACTCGCGAAACTCGCCGTGGCAGACCGGACACCAGTCGGCAAATACCCAAATCAGCACGACGGGTTTCTTGCCACGAAAATCCGAGAGCCGCCACGCTTTGCCCTCCGTGTCGGTGAGTTGGAAATCGCTCGCGAGTTGGCCGACCCGCACCCGTCCGAACTTGGATTCGTCGAGTGCAACGTAAGCCTGAGCCAGTTCCGGCGTTGCGGTCTTGCCATGTTCGATGGCGTAGGCGGCAAGCTCGGCTTGATGCTGGACATCCTTCGATTTGTCCTCCTTCTGCGCGGTTTGAACGACAGCGAGTGAATCGCGCACGCCGATTTGCCCGAGAGCAATCGCGGCTTGCGACCGGACGACCGAATCGCTGTCGTCACGCAATACTTTTTCCAATGCGGGCACGGCATTGGTGGCGCGCAAAATGCCGAGCGTCATCGCCGCGACGTGACGGACGTGTTCGTTTTTGTCCGCCAACGCCGCGACCAACTCCGGCGTGGCGGGCGTGCCCAAGCGCACCAAATCGCGCACCGCGAGCGTGCGCACGCGCCAATCCTGATCGTCAAGGCTGGAGACGCCGTGCTTGTTCAGTTGGCGGTCGTAGGTGAAACCGTCGCGGATGGGATGGAAGTCATGCGCGGAGACCCGCGCGAGAATGGGCGCGGTTTTATTTCCGGTGGATTCGGCGGCGAAGGTCATGGGGCAAATCGTGCTAAACGCCAGCGCGAGCAGTCCGGCTACGGTCACGCGGTGGTTTGTGGAAGACGCCGGATGGGTGGCAGGCTGGTTTGATTTCATGGTGGTATGCGGTGGATGTGAGGGTTTAGGTCGCCGGATTATTCCCGCGCACGGATTCAGGGCTTACTCATAATTTCCGCTGAAGGCGTTTCGGAAATAAACGGTGACTACGGCAATCAAAACCAACCCGATGGCGGCGGCGGTGAGTGCGGGGATGCGCTCCGGCTTCCTGTAGGCCATGCCGCTGATGGAAACCAGGCCGATCCAGCACATCAGCTTGACGATCACCCACCAGGGAAAGCCCACCTTCATCGTGGCCACCATGCCGAATCCGGCGATCAACATCGTCAACGCGAGGATGCCGGTGATCATCCCGGTGCGTTTTTTGTTCTTAGGGTCAGGATTGGCGAAGGATTGAAAGATAAATGCGGTCAGCAGGACCATCGAAACCACATGCAGCACTTGATATATTTGTAATTTCATTGTCGTAATACTATGCGTCATCGGGGTCGTTCAAACCAATCAGAACCTTTGAACCAGCCAGTAAGCCGCGCCCGATAGAAGCGCCGCGCAAGGGAGCGTGACCACCCACGAAGCGAGCACGCCCAGCACCGGCTTCCACTTGGTCTGGCCGGTGACGATTCCCATGCCCAGCAACGAACCGACGCTGATATGTGTGGTGCTCACGGGCAATCCGTGAAAGCTGGCGGTCGTCACCAAAGCCGCAGTCGAAAGATTCGCCGCGAAACCCTGTCCCGGATTCATGCCGGTGATTTTGTGGCTCATGGTGTCCGCCACGCGACGCGCGTTCAACAGACCGCCAAATGCGATTGCCACGGCTGCGGCCATCAATCCCCAGCGGATGTCGAGCGCGGAGGCCACGAGCAAGAGCGCCGCGATTTTCGGAGTGTCGTTCAAGCCGCGCGCGAAACTCACTGCCCCCGCGCTCAGGAAATGCAGCGAGTCAAGCAAACGCCCGGCGTTCATTCCCAGGACCGTGCCGGTGTAGCGCTGGGCGCACGCCGAAGGATTGTCCACCGCCACGGAAAACGTCGGCAAGGTTTGGGCCGCGAAAACGCCATTGGGCTGCGGCAACGGCAATACCAGTTGCTCGACACCGGCGCAGACACACATTTCTTTCGTGACGCCGAGTCGCAGTCGCGCGAAGCGAAACACGAGATAGACCAATCCGCCCGTGGCGACGGCGAGAAGCGGGCTAAGGATCAGCGGCATGACGAAAGCTTTGCCGAGCACGGCAAAATTGACTGCACCAGCGGATGCTGCCAGACCGGCCCCAACCAATGCTCCCGTCAGCCCGTGTGTGGTCGAGATGGGAAAGCCGAGCAGCGTGGCGAGGATCACCGTCGCACCTGCGCCGAGCGCAACCGCCAGAACAAATTGTGGCGAGGCGACGAGCGCATCCGGCACAAGTCCTTTGCCGGAAAACTTCTTGAGCAACGCCTGCGCGAGAAACAGCGCCGTGACGCTGCCCGCAAAGGTGGTAACGGTCGCCCATGAAATCGCCGTGCGATAACCACAGGTGCGACTTCCGAACAGACTGGCGACGCCTTTGAAGTTGTCGTTCGCGCCATTCGAGTAGGCGAGAAAGCAAACGGCGAGAAAAATGAGCACGGACAACATCAGCAACCTCCCCCGTTGCCGCTGTCGCAGCACTTCGATGCCTCGGTGGTGGCGTGGTAGGCCCGGCCTTTGGTTTCGCGCGGATGACGAAGTTTCGTTCGGCCACAGTCGTAGGGCTTGGCCTCCTCCGGTTTCACCGGCACGCGCGGTTCGATGAACTCGAAAAACTCCGCATACGGCGCTTGCTGGTAGAGTTGAAACGTCTTGTCGCACACGGCCACGCGGTCACCTCGACGCAGGTGATGCCCGTCATCGTCCAACACTTCGCGGAACGGGCCGCGATAGATCACGGCTTGATTCAATTCAAAGCATTCCCCTTGCTTGCCTTTGAAAGCCTCGACGGTGACGGAGCGGAACTCGATTCCTTCCACCGTCTGCCAGGGTTGCGCGTCGCGCTTGAGCAGGCGAATGCCGTAGAAGCCCGCGTCCTCGAAGGCTTTCAGGAACAAGTCTTCGCGCAGTGCGCCACTGATGCAACCGCTCCAGAGCGTCGGGTCTTGCTGCATCACATCCGGCACGTCCTCGTCACTCACGATGTCGGAAATGACGGCGCGTCCGCCTTTGCGGAGCACGCGGAAGATTTCCTGGAACAACTGCCGCTTGTCCTGCGGCTCGACGAGGTTGAGGACGCAGTTGGAGACGACGACATCAACGGACTCGGTTTCGACGAGCGGATAGGTGAGTCGCAATTCCGTCGCGAGTTCATTCGCGGCGAGAAACGACGCCGCGCTCGTAATCGGGCGGCGGATCAATTCTGCATCAAGCTTTTCCAAGTCGAGGCCGAGGTCTTGAATCCGGCCCTTCCGGAACTCGACGTTCGCAAAGCCCAACCGCTCCGCGACGATGGGGGCATTGCGACGCGCGACTTCCAGCATGTCGTCCGTCATATCCACGCCAATGACGCGGCCTTGCTCACCGACAACTTGCGCGGCGATGAAACAAATTTTCCCCGTGCCGCTGCCGAGATCGAGGACAGTCTCGCCGGGCTTCACGTAACGCGACGGATCGCCGCAGCCGTAGTCTTTCTCGATGACTTCCTGCGGAATGATTTTGAGCAGGTCTTTGTTGTATTCCACCGGGCAGCACAGCGCGGCTTCCGGCGCTTTGGCGGCGGCAGCGTAGCGTTGCTGGGTGGCGGCTTCGGGACGGACAGAAAGTGTTTCGCTTTTCATGACGTTGGTTCGGAAGTTTAGAGAAGCTTCATCAAATCGGTCTGGCTGGCTTCTTTACTGGCCACGATGTAGGTCTTGCCGCCGCGACTCCAACTGGCGGTGGCGACGTTGCCGACTTGATTGAACACGGGGGAGTCCGTGGGTGCGTCCTTGAAGGCGGAACTGTCCACGACGAGCAGATGCGCGACCTGCTTGTTTTCCAACTCAAAGCAAACGAGCGAAACCTTGTGACCCTTCCAATCGAGCACTCGGCAACCGAGGCTCGGCCGGCCATCGAGTCCGGCGGGCAGCACAAGATCGCCATGCGATTCCTTTTGCTCCAGCCAGCGACGCACTTCCGTCAAGTCGCGTGACATGAGGTCGAGCCGGTCCAGCTTGTTTCCAGCAAACTCGGCCATCGTGGTGCGATATTTGGCAAAACCATCGCTGCGGCTCAGGTTGAGCCACACGGCAGCAACAGTCACGAGAACAGCCAGGCACGCGGCCAGCGCGAAACGCAACGCGGGTTGTTTCCACCACGCCACAGGGCGGATGATTTTTGTTTGCGCGAGCAACTGCGATTTCAAATGCGCGGGCGTGGCAATGGACGCCTTGACCTTGGCGCTGATGCGCGAATCGAGCGCCTGCTCGTTCGCAAACCACCGCGCCAGTTCCGGGTCGCGCTGCGCCTGCTCCAACGCCTCGCGGAATCGCGGATCGTTCGCGTCCTGCCCGCCGGGGCGATACGCTTGCAGGATCAATTTGGCTTCTTCGTTGTTCATAAACTTACGGCGTTGAATTTGGCTTCCGTTCTAAAGGTAAAATCTTGCTCTCCGTCTCAATGCCGATGGCGCGGGCGACCAGCCGCTCGCGCAGCAACCCTTTCGCGCGCGATAGCCGCGACATCACCGTGCCAATGGGCACGTCGAGGATTTTTGCGATCTCCTCGTAGGAGTGGTCGTTCATGTAAAACAACATCAGCGGCGTGCGGTAATGCTCCTCCAGTTCCAGCAGCGCATCGCGAATGGCGTCGTCACGAAGCACATCCACATGCTCCGGCGTGATGACGGGCAATTCATGTTCGACACTGCTGATTTCAAAGTGTGGCAGCCGCGCCCGACGCTCCTTCCAGCCGAGGAACACCCGGTAAAGCGTGGTGAACAGCCAGGATTTGACCTTGGTGATGTCTCGCAACTGGCTGCCCTTGGTGAGCAGGCGGCAATACGTTTCCTGCGTCAACTCGCCCGCATCATCCGCGTTGCCAGCGAGGCTGTATCCAAACGCATAGAGCGCCTCGTAATAGGTCGCGACCGCCTGTTCGTAATCCGCTTCGTTCACGATGATGGGAAAGATGGTGGGCGGGGTTTATTCCAGATTTGTTCGGGTCGCTTCCGCAACCATCGCCTCGAAAACTGCGATGTTGCGCGCACCGATAAAACGACGACGCACGTTGCCCTGCGCGTCCACAATGTCGGTGGTGGGAAGTTCGCCGCCGTTGCAGCGTCCACCCGGAGTTCCCCGCCGTCAGCAGCACGGTGCGCGGATCGGCGGCCTGCTCGATCAGGTCCGAAACGACCTCGGGCGTGGGCGCGTCATTGGCCAGCGTGGCTCTTTCCCGAATTCTTTCCCGCAGCGGCCCGCGAAAAACCCGGAGCACCATGGTGATAACGATTAGTGGAACAATGATTTTGAAGCGAAGGCTCTTCACGGAGCGGCCAAGTGTAGGTGAACTTTGAAGTTACTGGGAAAGCGTTTCGAGTTCGATCTGGTTGATGACGGTCTGGAACGATGATTTCGTGTCGTCGCCATCGGCGCTGATCCAGATGGCGCAGACTTCCAATGGCGGGTTGAATTTGCGCACGAACTCGAAGCCGCCGTCCGGCTTGGGCGCGGCAACGACTTCTTCTTCGAGCAACTTGCTCATGGGATGCTGGCGCGTGCGCCCAATCTCCGAACTGTCCACACCGAGATTGAGAAAATGCACCTTGGCAATGCCGCGTCCGGAAGGCGCAAGATCAAACAGCGCCTTCACCCAATCCGCCGCCGCCCGTCGCTCGCGAGCAGTGAGCGTCGTTGCCCCCGGCTCAACCAGGCCGACCCGCAGCGAATAATCGTCGTAGCCTTTCTTGCCCTGCTTCTCCGGCGCGACTTCGATGCTGCCGATGATGCGGCCTTTGACGTGGATGGAATTCACGCGCACTGCCTGGGGCAACGGGCAGAGCAACGGCATCGCGGAACGACGCACGAATATGTCCAAGCCGGACTCGGAAAATCGCAACGTGTGCGGCGGAATCTTTCCATACCTCAACTCGTGCCAGCGGCTTTGGTCGTTCAAAGACACGCGCAGGATTTGAGTCGTCGTGTGCGGAGAGGTTTGGTTCGTGCCTTGCGGTTCGGCATAAGCCAGCGGCATCAGTCCCAAGCTCACCGCGGCTGCGAGCATGACGAGGCAACTACGGCGCTTTGGCTCGTTAAAGGAAGCGGCAGTCACAATTTCAGCAGCGGTTTGATTTCGGCCTCGAATTCCGCCTTTGCGGTGTAGCCGACGTGCTTGCCAACAATCCGCCCGTTGCGATCAATGATGAACGTCGTCGGGATTCCTTCGACCCCACCAAATGCGCTAACGATGGCTTCGTCACCGAGCACGATGGGATAATTGATGCCCGTCTTTTCCATAAAGGCTTTCACCACGGACGCTCCGTCTTGGTCCAACGAGACGCCGACCACGACCAAGCCTTTGTCCGCATACTGCTTTTGCAGTTCGATGAAGCCGGGAATCTCCATCCGACACGGCCCACACCATGTCGCCCAAAAGTCGAGAATCACCACCTTGCCCGTGAAGTCGGAAGATTTCACCAGCTTGCCGTCCACGCCCTTGAGTTCCCATGCCGGGCTGGGCATGGAGGTTGTGGCAACATTTGTCATCTCGTTTGCGGAAGTGGAGGGTTTTCGCGCGGCGGTCAGCGCGAGCAACGCCGCTGCCGCAGCGATTGCCAATCCAGCCAGAATGATCGTTTTGTTTTTCATTAATGCGAGTTCGTGCAGGTGGGAGCAATCAGGTTTGGCAATTATTCCGTGAGTGCCGAAGAAGCCTGCGAAAGTAGATTGCCAATCCCGCCCTTCGCGGAATTGAAGTGGCGAACAACGATGCACGCCTCAGATCCCCGCGGGCCGCCACCGTCACGATGGGGATGAGGCTGCCGTCCATTTGCGTGACCAGCGTGGCCACGGAGGTTTTCGGCGCGAGGACCACCTGCGCGCTCATCTGCGCACCGTGCGCCAGGGTGTGCCGCCGCACCCGGCTGGTCGCCACCACTACGCCGTAGTGTTCGCCCACCCGCTGCCCTGCCCGCGCAAAACTTTCCTCGGCCCCCAAGTCCACCAGCGCCTCCGTTCGCAGCGGGTGTGATTAGAAGTGGCGGTCAGTGAGAGGAATTTTTCTCTGGGGCAAGCCTGAAAAGGTAGACCCGAAGCGTAAGATGGCCGCTTCATCGCCTCGCCTTCCATTTTTTAGATTGGGGCAGATGCGCAGCCGCGCGACCAGCCGACTCTAACCTTTCGTGGCGCTGTGCGGAGCCGCCACGGGTTTGGATTCTGGTGAGCCTCGTTCCCGCAGCCAGATGGAGAGAAATACGATGGCAAAGACGGCGAGGAATTCGCTCTGCCAATTTTGGAAAGACTCAAACCAGAAGCGCGCGGAAGTCAGATATTGCAAAATGGAAATCGCCGCCGCTCCATGCTCGGCCCGTGCCGAGTTGTAAGGAATCGGCCGCTGATCAAGTGGCCGACAAACGAGATCAGGAAGAGGGCGAACAGCGCCAGCGAGAGCGAGTGCTCGTAAAAGGCCAGCCACACGCCGCCTTTCCTAACCGGCCACGGCGCGTTTTTGTCCGCCCGGTGCCGGCGCGGGTCTTCATCCACGTCGGCGGACTTGTCCGGGTCTTTTGACTCGGAAGAACCTTTTTGGAAAAGGAACACGGTCAGGATGACGTACGCCGCCATTTGCAGAAATTCGCTTTCCCAGTTCTCGAAGACCGCTTCCAGATAGTGACTGCTCACGAGGTAGGCGCTCAGTTTCAAGACGGGCTGGCCGTGCCGCTCGCGCTCCTGATTGTTCTCCGAGAAGCCGGTGAAGGTCTGGCCTGCCAGCAAGACGACAAACAGCCCGAACATCACCAGCGAAAGCCCGTGAGAGCGGAAGAACTTTTTCCTCTTCATGAAATCACGCGGGCGCGTTTCGTTTCGCGCGGCGGGCGGGCGGGGCGACGACTTTCGTGACGGTCACCACCTGCGCGCCCGTGACGGGTTCGAGATGCGATCCATATTTGTTGGCGTAAAGCTGGGTGAACTTGGCTCCGAAAAAAAGTATCTGCGCCGAGTAATAAACCCACAGCAGCACGACCACGAGCGAGCCGGCCGCACCATACGCCGAAGCCACGGAACTTTTGCCCAGGTACAGGCCGATCAAAAACTGGCCCAGGTTGAACAGCAACGCCGTGAGCACGGCGCCGACCCACACATCGCGCCAGGCGATTTTCACATCCGGCAGCACCTTGAAGATCAGGGCGAACAGCAGCGTGATGACGCAGAACGAAATGAGGAAGTTGATCACCTGCCAGATGGTTTCCTGCCCGGGCAGCATTCCGCTCATGAACTTTCCGAGGGCCGCGAGCGCGGTGCTGATGACCAGCGAAACGAGGAGGAGAAATCCGAGGCCCACGATGAGCGAGAAGGACAGGAGCCGGCTCTTGATGAAGTTGCGCAGACCGCTTCCGGGCAGGCGTTGCACGCCCCAGACCTCGTTGAGCGCGTCTTGCAGTTGCACGAACACGCCGGTGGCTCCGATGAAGAGGGTGACGAGAGCGAGAATCGTCGCCCATGTTCCGGCTGCGGGTTTGTGGGCGGCACTGACGAGAGCTTGAATGGCTTCACCGCCTTCGCTGCCCACGAGGCCGGAAACTTGACCGAATAATTCGCGGCGCGCGGCTTCTTCACCAAACCACAGTCCGGCGATCGCCAGCACGATGACGAACAAAGGAGCCAGCGCGAAGATCGTGTAGAAGGACAGCGCGGCCCCAAGGCGGGGAACACTTTGTTCCACCCACTCCACGCCCGTCTGTTTGAACAGGGCCAAAAGTGATTTGATTCGCCGGGTCATGGCCCAATTCTTCTTCCGAATGCTTCATCCCATCTGGCCCGCACTCCGGGGCGATCGCCTCTACTTCGAGGAACGCAGCGACTGCCGGGCCGCCGGAGTAATTTGCTGACGGCGCACTTCCTCGCGACCTGTGGTCTGATGCTGCGAGTGATCGAGGCCCGGCTCACGTCCCTTCGGAAAACTCCGTGCGCCGTTCTGGTCTGTTTGCTCACCGGCATCGGCGGCGGATTGCGCCAGAGAATCTTTCAGGATTCGCTCGGCGCGGAACCAATGTTCCTGGTCGTGCCCATCTTCGCAGCCGTTCTCCAAGTAAAGATGGTAGGCGATGGCGGCCACCTGATCCGGGGAAAGGTCTGGTGAGGGTTTCTCTTGGGCTTTGGCGCGTTTGGCACTAGGACGATCAATGCGTGCATTCATAAATTCCCGCCCGCCTCGCAGAAGACGTGCCAAGGCGCGGACCGTCCCGGCAGCCCTGGCTTTCAATCTTCGGTGGTGAAATGAATCGGTGACAGGTCACAGGAATCCGGCGCGGGGATCGGCTCTCTGGCGAACGTCGGGGAAAACGTCCCCGGTTGACCGGGACGGAGATTTGCTCTGCATTTTGCAAAGCCAAGGCTGGCGCGCGTGAAATTTGCATGGAGCCTTTTTAATCTCGTGCGCTGTGGGTCGTGTGGAACACGACCTCACGCATCGGCACGCCATCCGCTTGAGAACGCCCAGGAGAAAATCACTATGACGAACTTTATTAATCTGCGTGGGAAAAAAGTGGCGTTCCTCGTGGCCGACGGTTTTGAGCAGGAAGAACTGACTTCACCCATGGATGCTTTGCAGTCCGCCGGGGCGACGACGGTCATTGTTTCACCGGCCCAAGGAAGGGTGAAAGGCTGGAAGCACACGGACTGGGGTCAGAAATTTGACGTGGATGTTCCGTTGAGCGAGGCGCGCGCGGATGACTACGACGCCCTGATGCTGCCGGGCGGGTTGATGAATCCAGACCAACTGCGCCGCGATCCGGAAGCGCTGGAATTTGTGCGGGCCTTCTTCCTCGCCGGCAAACCGGTCGGCGCGATCTGTCATGGCCCGTGGACGTTGATTGACGCCGGCGTGGCGAAGGGGCGGAGGATGACTTCGTACCATTCCATCCAGACCGATTTGAAAAACGCGGGTGTGGAGTGGGTGGATGAGGAAGTGGTGGTGGACAATGGCCTGGTGACAAGCCGGACGCCGGATGACTTGCCCGCCTTCAACGCCAAATTGATCGAGGAGATCAGCGAAGGCGTGCATGAAAGTCAGGCTCAGGTGGTGCGCTCCGGCGTTTGAAAGGGTCGCGCGCCATGAAAACATGTCTCGGCGTTCTGGTTTTGAGTGAGGCCTTGGTCTTCGTGGGTCATCAAGTGGAGCTAGGTGACTTACTAGGGCGCGCCATCTCGAACTCGAAAGACTGACTCATATGTTTCCAACCAACGCATCGGTTTCGTGTCTGGCCGAATCAACGGAAGATGAATTGCGATCTGCGGATCTTGTTCTGGGCGAGGCCGCGTCGTCCGATGCGCAGCTCATTCGCCGCGTGGCGCGGGGTGAAGGCGAGGCCCTGGGCGTGCTCTACGATCGGTTTTCGGGACCGCTCTATTCTTTTGCGACGCACATTCTGAACGATCCGTCCGAGGCCGAGGACGTGGTGCAGGAAGTTTTTCTGAAAATTTGGGAGAAGGCCCCCCTGTTCGATGCAGCCAGCGGCCGTCCGTTCAACTGGGCCGTGACGATCACCCGCCGCAAATCCATTGATTGTCTGCGAACCCGGCAACGACGGCATCATTTGTTTGAAGCCGACTTGGACCAGGTGGTTGTGGCGGCTAGAGTCCAGACCTGCCCTTCCTCAGAAAATGTCCGCTGCGATCAAGCGCGGCACCTGCGCGCGACCATGGAGGAACTGCCGGAAGATCAGCGACGGCCCATTGAGCTGGCCTTTTTCTGCGGACTTACGCACCCGGAGATTGCCCGTGAACTCAAGCAACCGCTGGGCACGATCAAAGCCCGCATCCGGCGCGGACTGGTCCGCCTTCGGGATGGTTTGGAGGGTGTGATGCGCTCCCTGCCTCAGTAATCAAATGAAACTCTCGCCCAACCACCTCAAACGCTACAAAGAGATCGCCCAGTTGTTCTGGAAATACGGCCGCTCCGATCTCGTCAAGCAGATGGGCCTCGATGAGGGGGTTGATCCCAAAGAACTTCCGCCCGCGAAAGCCGGCGAGGTCACTCCGGATCAACTGGCGGATGATCTCGAAGCGATGGGGCCGACCTATGTGAAGCTCGGGCAAATCCTTTCCGGGCGGCCTGATTTGCTGCCCGAAGCCTACTTGAAGGCGCTCGAACGGTTGCAGGACAAGGTCAAACCGTTTTCGTTCGGCGAGGTCGAGGAAATTGTCTCCAGCGAACTCGGGGTCAGAATCTCCAAGGCGTTCTCACGCTTTGATCCAGAACCCATCGCCGCGGCTTCCCTCGGCCAGGTGCATTCCGCAGCGTTGCGCGACGGGCGGCTGGTCGTGGTGAAGGTGCAGCGTCCGAACATCACCAAGCAGATCGCCGAAGACTTTGAAGTGCTCACGGAGATCGCGGAATTTTTCGACGCGCACACGGAACTCGGCAAGCGCCATCGCTTTCTCAGCATCCTCGAGGAGTTTCGTGTCTCGGTGCAGCAGGAACTGAATTACGAACGCGAGGCGCAGAACCTCATCGCACTCGGCCACAACCTGCGCGAGTTCGAGTTGATTCAGGTGCCGCAGCCCGTGCCCGATTACAGCACGCGGCGCGTGCTCACGATGGATTACGTGCAGGGCCGGAAAATCACCAAACTCGGCCCGCTCGCGCGTCTCGACCTGAACGGCGCGCCGCTCGCCGAAGAACTTTTCAAAGCGTATCTCAAGCAGGTGCTCGTGGACGGCCTCTTCCACGCCGACCCGCATCCGGGCAATGTTTTTGTGACCGACGACGGGCGGATCGCCTTGCTGGATCTGGGCATGGTGGGCCACACGACGCCGGTCATGCAGGATAACTTGTTGAAGCTGTTGCTGGCCGTCAGTGAAGGGAACGGAGAACAGGCGGCGGAAGTCGTCATCCGCGTGAGCCAGACGGCGGAGCATTTCAATGCCGTGGAATTTCGCCGGCGTCTCAACCAGCTCCTGGCCCTGCGTCAGGACCAAGGACTGCAACAGCTCAACGTCGGCAAGTCCTTGCTCGAAGTGACAAAGAACGCGGCCGACAACGGCCTTTACGCGCCCAGCGAACTGACTTTGCTCGGCAAGACGCTGCTGCAACTCGATGAAGTGGGAAAAATTCTCGACCCCACGTTCGACCCCAGCGCCTGCATTCGCGCCAACGTCAGCGAACTGATGACGCGCCGGATGAAGAAGGAGGTTTCACAAGGCAACGCTTTGAGCGCCTTGCTGGAGGCGAAGGAATTCGTTACCGGCCTGCCTGCACGCGTGAACCGCATCATGGACACCGTCACGAACGGCGAGCTGGAGGTGAAGGTTCGGGCGGTGGACGCGAAGGTCGTAATGGAAGGATTTCAGAAAATCGCCAACCGCATCACCGCCGGAATTGTTCTCGCCTCGCTGATTCTGGGCGCGTCCCTGCTGATGCGGATCGAAACCAGCTTTCACATTTTTGGTTATCCTGCCCTGGCCATGTTCTGCTTTCTCGCCGCGGCGGCGGGGGGATTCTGGCTGGTCATCAGCATCTTTATTCACGACCACCAAGGCCGAAAGAAATGAAAGCGTTCCGGCATCGCGTAACTACGAAACCCAGGATCAAAATGCGCACTATCATCCTCCTCGCTCTACTGGCCGTTGTCGTTCTGACGGCGTCGATTCTCAATCTCCGGGCCGGAGAAAAAACGATTCGTTACGAGCTGCCACACAGTTTCGGCGTGGAGGATCCACAGTTTCTGCGGTGCATGGGCCAGCTTCTCGGCCCGGGCGTCCTCGACGGAAACCGGGTGAAAGCTTTGCAGAACGGGGACGAAATCTTTCCCGCCATGCTCGAGGCCATTCGGGGCGCCCGGCAGACCATCACCTTTGAAACCTACATCTACTGGTCCGGCGACATCGGGAAGAAGTTTTCCGAGGCCTTGTGCGACCGCGCCCGCGCCGGCGTGAAAGTCCATGTCATGCTGGACTGGGTGGGCTGCGGAAAAATGGAGGACAAGTATCTCGAAGAAATGAAATCTGCGGGCGTGGAGGTGGAGCATTACCATCCCCTGCGCTGGTACAACCTGGGGCGCATGAACAATCGCACGCACCGGAAACTTCTGGTGGTGGACGGCCGGATCGGGTTCACCGGCGGCGTCGGCATCGCGGATTTGTGGACCGGCCACGCCGAGTCCAAGGAACATTGGCGCGACTCCCACTACCAATTGGAAGGCCCGGCGGTGGCCCAGATGCAGGCCGCCTTCACCGACAACTGGATCAAAACCCGGTCCAAGGTTTTTTTCGGTCCCGAATATTTCCCGGAGTTGAAACCCGTGGGTTCCACGAAGGCGCAAGTGTTCACGAGTTCGCGCGGCGAAGGCAGCGAAAGCGTCCGCCTGATGTATCTGCTGTCCATCGCTTCGGCGACCAAGACCATCCGCCTGCAAGCGGCCTACTTTGTCCCGGATGAACTGGCCATTGAAACCTTGGTGGCCGCGCAGAAGCGGGGCGTGAAGATCGAGATCATCGTGCCGGGTCCGATCTCCGATGCGAAAATTGTGAAGAGTGCCAGCCGCGCGCTCTGGGGCAAGCTGCTCGACGCCGGGGTGAAAATTTACGAATACCAGCCGACCATGTATCACTGCAAAGTCCTCATCGTGGACGATCTCTGGGTGTCCGTTGGCTCGACCAATTTCGATGAACGATCCTTCCGGCTGAACGACGAGGCGAACTTGAACATCTATGACGCGACCTTTGCTGCGGAACAAGCCAAGGTGTTCGAGGAGGACAAGAGCAAGTCGCGTTTGATGACGCGGGCGGAATTTAAGAACCGTTCCGCCCTCGGGAAAATCATGGATAAATTCGCCGCCCTGTTTCGGAGCCAGTTGTGAGCCGTCTCACGGCCCGTTCGGGCCTAACCATTAACCAACATGAAAAATCCACCGCGCCGAACGGAAGCGAACAAATCCCTTCCCATCAACTGGAACCCGTCCGCCGCGTTCAAAATCCCCATTCCCAAAGATGAAAAACAGCGGCTGGTCGCCCTCCAGCGCTACGACATTCTGGACACGCCGCCGGAGCAGACGTTCGACAGCATTGCGGTGCTGGCCGCCCATGTCTGCCAGACGCCCATCGCCCTGCTGGTGCTGATTGACCGGGATCGCCAATGGTTCAAGGCGAAAGTCGGCGTACGCCTGAAAGAAACGCCGCGCGAACTGGCCTTCTGTGCGCACACCATTCTGCAGCGCGCCGTGCTGGTCGTGGCGGACGCGACCGAGGACCCGCGTTTCGCGGCCAATCCGTTGGTGGTGGCCGGGCCGCAGTATCGCTTCTATGCCGGTGCTCCCCTGGTCACGCCGGACCATCGGGCCTTGGGCACGCTCTGCGTCATCGACCGGGTGAAACGCCGTCTCACGTCCGCACAGAAAAAAGATTTGCTGGCCTTGAGCCGGCTGGTGATGACGGAACTGGAACTGCGTCGCCGGCTTCATGGGGAACAAAAAATGGGCGGACTCCCGCAGAAATAAGGCGGGTTGGCATGCTGCGAAGCCTTGGGTGTTGTTTTGGATGTGGCCCGTTTTGGTTCTGAATCCGGTGCCGCGCTCTTCCTTGGCGGCCCACCGCACCGAGGACCCGCAAATGGCAGGCCCGGCATTTCGCCGGGCCTGCACGATTCACGAATAGACGACGGATAATTAGTCTTCGTCGATGTCATCAAAGTCTCCGCCGAAGACGGCTTCGCCGGCTTCCAGCGCTGCGACAAGCTGGGCAGTCAGGCTGACCAGACCAGCGCGGGCGAAGGCCCGGACTTCTGCCGACTTCGCTTGAAACGCCGCCTCGCGATAGTCCTCCAGGGCCTCGATGGTTTCCTCGATGATGAATTCGAGGAGCTCCTTGTCGAACTTGGGACCCGTCAGCCGCGCCAGTTTGCGGAATTCTTTCGTTTGCTTGTGGGAGAGCTGATCGCTGACGGTGCAGCCGTTGGTGCCCTGCAACGTCATGATGTTGCTGAAGGCGGCGGAATTGTTCGTGGCCATCAGGGAGCCAAGCCCTTGGATCGCGGCATTGGTCGAGTTGGTCTGCGAGAGGCCGCCCGGCGGCAGCGCGAAGTTGGTTGAATTGGTTTCCGCCAGCGAACCGACCAGGTTCCAGAGCAGTGCGTTGTCGGAAGCCTGTTCGAGGAACTTGCAGTCCTTGGCGTGATTGGCCGAAGCCTGCGGGATGAGGACGGCTGCACTGAGCAGCATGAGTGAATAGGTGAGTAATTTTTTCGTAATGTTTTTTGTTTTTCTAAGTGTTTGCCTCCCCTCCTTGTGGAAAGACGGGGTGCGCCTAGCAATGGGGATGCCGCCGCGTTTTCCCGCAGAAAAAAGCACGCGAGCCATGTCAACGCTCGCAAGTTGCACTCCATCCTCTCTTGCACCGTGCAGGTTTCACATCGTCGTCCGGCCGGCGCGTCCCGCCACCGCCAGATTTAGCGAAACCGCTGGTGGTACATGGATTGCAAGGGAAGCTTGAGTTGGCGCGCGCGCGAACGACGCCAAGGAGATGGTTTCATTCTCGTCCCCGGCGGGACCGCGGCCCTCCTCACTCAAGAAAAATTGCATGGGCATCGCCTTAGACATTACGGAAGACGAGCAGGTGTTGCGCGGAGAGCTTTTCAGCATTGATCTGCTCCAGCGCCACGCGCGTGTGCTGGCGCAGCAGCACGAGATCACCACGGGCGGCGGCACCAATCATCTCCTGCGCCGGCTCTCCTCGAACGAGAAGATGCTCGCGGAGCACAACGAGCAGATGATCAAGCTGGAAACGTCGCGTCACGTCACGCCCGCCGGCGAGTGGCTGCTGGATAATCATTACCTGATCGTGGAGCAGATTCGCATGGCGCGCCGCCATCTCCCGCGCAGCTTCAACCGCGAACTCCCGCATTTGCGTCAGGGGCCGTGCCGCCATCTGCCGCGTGTTTATCATCTGGCCTGCGAGTTGATTTCCCATGTGGACGGTCGGATCGACCAGGTGCATCTGACGAGGTTTATCGCGGCGTATCAGGAAACGCACCCGCTCAAGCTGGGCGAACTCTGGGCGGTGCCCATCATGTTGCGGCTCGCGCTCATTGAAAATTTGCGCCGCGTGACTTCGCTGCTGCTGCTGGCGCGTGATGAACGGGAACTCGCCCATTACTGGGGCGAACGCATGCTCAGGATCGTCGAGACGGATCCCACCAAGCTCATCAGTGCCGTGGGCGACATGGCGCGCACGGATCCGCAGTTGTCCCAGGCGTTCGTCACGGAGTTCTGGCGGCGGATGCAGGAAAACTCCACGAAAGTCCGGCTCGCCCTGAACTGGATGGAGGAACGGCTCGCGCAAAATCATCGCACCCTCGAGCAGATGATTCAGGGCGAGAGCCAAGACCAGGCCGCGCATCAACTTTCCGTCGGCAACAGCATTACCAGCCTCCGCTTCCTCGACGCGCTGGACTGGCGCGAATTCGTCGAGGCCCTGAGCGTGGTCGAGAAAATTCTCCGCACCGAACCGGCGGGAATTTATCCGCGGATGGATTTCGCCACGCGCGACGCCTTCCGCCACGTCGTGGAACGCATCGCCCGGCACAGTCCGAAATCGGAGGAGGAAGTCGCCACGCTGGCCGTGGCGCAGACGCGCTCCAGCCCTTCACCACGGGCCGCGCGTGAGGAGCATGTTGGCTATTACTTGGTGGGCCAGGGGCTGGCCCGACTCGAAGAACGGGCGGAATACCTCGCACCGTTTCTGCTGCAACTTTCGCGACTTGTGCGTGGTCATCCGCTGCTGATCTACGGCGGCGGCCTGGGCGCGCTGGCGGGTGCGGCGACTTGGATCGCCTTTCGGGGGGCGGGAATTGAGGCCTCGATTTGGGCGACCCTCGGCATCCTCTGCCTGCTTATTCTCTCCGCCAGCCAGTTGGGTCTCGCGCTGCTCAACTGGGTGATCATGCTGCTCGTGCATCCGAAGGTTTTGCCCAAGCTGGATTTCTCCAAAGGTGTTCCGCGCGAACATGCCACGATGGTCGTCGTGCCGACCATGATCAGCAGCACGGCGGGCGTGGAAAGTCTGGTCGAGGCGTTGGAAGTGCGCTACCTCGCCAACCGCGAAGCCAATCTTTTCTTCGCCCTGCTCACCGATTTCCCAGATGCCGCGCAGGAGAAAATGCCGGACGATGAAAAGCTCGTGACCCTGGCGCGCGAACGCATCCAGCAGCTCAACCGCAAATATCGCGAGCAGCGGATGGATAAATTTTTTCTATTCCACCGCCCACGCCGTTGGAACGAGCGCGACCAGGTGTGGATGGGTTATGAGCGCAAGCGCGGCAAGCTCACCGATTTCAACGCGCTGCTGCGCGGACGCGGACGCGAACACTTCGCGGAAATCACCGGTGACCTCGACGCGCTCCCGCGCATCGCCTACGTCCTCACGCTCGATACGGACACGCAGTTGCCGCACTACGCCGCGCGCGAACTCGCCGGCACCCTGGCGCATCCGCTCAACCGCCCCGTCCACGACCCGGTGCATCGGCAGGTGATTGACGGCTACGCGATTCTCCAGCCGCGCGTCGCCATCAGCGTGACCAGCGTGGGCCGTTCGCGCTTCGCCCAGTTGCTCTCGGGCGATGCCGGCATCGATCCCTACACGCGCGCCGTGTCCGACGTGTATCAGGATTTGTTTCGTGAAGGCTCGTTCATCGGCAAGGGCATCTACGATGTGGATGCGTTCGAGCACGCGCTGAACGGGCGGTTTCCCGAGAACCGAATCCTGAGCCACGACTTGCTGGAGAGCAGCTACGCGCGCTCGGGCCTCGTGACCGATGTCACGCTCGTGGAAGATTTTCCGGCCCGCTATTCGGCGGACGTGCGCCGACGTCATCGCTGGATGCGCGGCGACTGGCAGATTGCGCGCTGGCTCTGGCCGCGCGTGCCGGGGCCGGACGCGACGAGGCTTCCGAATCCCCTCGCGCCGCTCGCGCGCTGGAAAATTTTCGACAACCTCCGCCGCACGCTGATGCCGATGGCGCTGACCACCTTGCTCATTCTGGGCTGGGCGGTGGTGGAAGGCGCGGCGCTGCCGTGGACGCTGCTCGTCGGGGCGATCATTTTCCTGCCCACGATTTTCAGCGCGCTGACCGACTTGGTGAAGAAGCCCACGGAACTTCCGTGGCGCACGCACCTCCCCAATGTCCTCGGCGGCGCGGTGCAACAACTGGGCCAGGGATTGTTGACGCTCAGCTTTCTGCCCTACGAAGCGCTGGTCAGCCTCGATGCCATGCTGCGCACGCTGGGGCGGCTGATGTTCACGCGGCGCAATCTTCTCGAATGGCAGACCGCCAGCGAGGGCGAGCGCCAAGCCGCCACCAGTCTCTCCGGTCATCTCGCGGTCATGTGGTCGGCCCCGATGATCGCGGCGTTCGCGGCGATCCTCGTGCTCGGGCAACGGCCGGACTCATGGTGGCTCGCGTTCCCCATCGTGCTGCTCTGGGCGCTGGCCCCGGCGGTGGCGTGGTGGATCAGCCGTCCCATCCCGCACGAGTTCGCACCGTTGCCTGCCCGGCAGATCGAGTCACTGCGCCTCACCGCGCGCAAGACGTGGCGCTATTTTGAAACCTTCGTCAACGAGCACGAGAACTGGCTGCCGCCGGATAACTTTCAGGAATACCCCAGCCCGGTCGTGGCCTCGCGCACGTCGCCCACGAACATCGGCCTCGGCATGTTGAGCGCGCTGGCCGCTCGGGATTTCGGTTACCTCACGCTGCGGCAACTGACCGCGCAGTTGGAAAACACCTTCCGCACTTTGGAGCGGCTGGAGAAGTATCGCGGCCATTTCTACAACTGGTACGACACGCGCACCTTGCGGCCCTTGCAGCCGTTCTACGTCTCCACGGTGGACAACGGCAATCTCGCCGGCCTGTTGCTGACCCTGAACGGCGGGCTGCTCGAGCTCGCCGAGAATCCGCTGCCGCAACCCGGCGGCGTTCTCGGCCTGCGCGACACGCTGCAAGTCCTCGAACAAAGCTGTCGCAACGTCAGGACGCCCGAAGCTGCCGCTGCCCTGGCGCAGTTGCAGGCGCTCGAACCGGGCCTCGATCATCAGCCGCCCTCGGCTCCGGGCGCGCTGGACTGGATTGACGACGCCTTGCGCCTGACCGCCGGCCTGCCCGCCAGCATCGGCGAGGACAGCGACGAATATCGCTGGTGGCGTCAGGCGCTCGAAAGTTCCTGCCGCCAGCACCGGGAAGAATTGCTCGCCTTCTTCCCGTGGCTCACGCTGCGCCGCCGTCTCGAAGCACTCGGAACCGAGACCACGGGCTGGGAGGATTTTCCCGTGTTGTGGAATGAACTGAACCACTGGCCCGCGCCGCAGAAAGTTACCGCCGCCGGCCAGCGTCTCGACGAATGGATCGCCACGCTCCCGGAAGCCGGCACCGGTCCGGCCGCATCGGAAATTCTCCGCGAACTCTCCGCCATGCTGAAAGCCTCGCTGCTGGAATGCGCGCGTCGCGCCGCCACGTTGCAAAGCCTGGCCGCGCTTTGCGAAGACGTGGCGGAGATGGATTTCACCGTGCTCTTCGACGAGTCGCGCAAACTGTTTTCCATTGGCTACAACGTCACCACGTGCAAACTGGACGGAAGCTACTACGACCTGCTCGCGTCCGAGGCGCGGCTCGCCAGCTTCGTGGCCATCGCTCTGGCCCAGGTGCCGCAGGATCATTGGTTCGCCCTAGGCCGTCTCGTGACCTCGGTGCATCATCACAAGGCGCTCATTTCCTGGAGCGGCTCGATGTTCGAGTACCTGATGCCCACGCTCGTCATGCCGGATTATCCGCAAACCTTGCTCCACGCTTCCGGTCGCGCGGCGGTGCAGCGCCAGATTGATTATGGAAAACACCGGCGCGTCCCATGGGGCATTTCCGAATCGGGCTATAACCTCACGGACGCGCACTCGAATTATCAATATCGCGCCTTCGGTGTGCCGGGCCTGGGCTTCAAGCGCGGCCTCGCCGACGACATTGTCATCGCGCCCTACGCGACGGTGATGGCGCTGATGGTCGCGCCGCAGGAAGCGAGCGCCAATCTGGACGCGCTGCGCGCGCTCGGCGCGGAAGGGCGTTTTGGTTTTTACGAGGCGCTCGATTACTCGAAGGCACGGCTGCCGCGCGACAAGTCATTTGCCCTGATTCAATCCTTCATGGCGCATCATCAAGGCATGGCGCTGCTCTCGCTCAGTCATTGTCTGCTCGGCCAGCCGATGCCGCGTCGCTTCTTGGCCAATCCCATTTTCAAGGCCGCCGAACTCTTGCTGCAAGAGCGCATCCCGAAAGAGGCCTCCACGCTTTCTCCCCACGAGTCGGAGACGGAGCGCAACCGGCAGTCGCGCACTGCGCCCCAGGCCACGTATCGTCTTTTCACCACGCCGCACACGCCCACGCCCGAGGTGCATCTGCTCTCGAACGGCCGCTATCACGTCATGGTCACGAACGCGGGCGGCGGCTACAGCGTGTGGAACGAGACCGCGCTCACGCGCTGGCGCGAGGACTCGACGCGCGACTGCTGGGGCACGTTCGTTTATCTGCGCGACACGGTCAGCGGCGAGTTCTGGTCGGCGGCGCATCAGCCCACGTTGCGCTCCGCGCCGAGCTACGAAGCCGTCTTCAGCCAGGGGCGCGCGGAATTTCGCACGCGTATTGATGACATGGATTCTTACACCGAGATCGCGGTCTCGCCCGAAGACGACGTGGAGGTGCGCCGCATCACGCTGACCAATCACTCGGGCGAGGATCGCGAACTGGAACTGACGAGTTTTGCCGAAGTTGTGCTGAGTTCCTCCGCTGCGGATCAGGCGCATCCGGCCTTCAACAAACTTTTCATCCAGACGGAATTTCTGAAGGCGCAGCAGGCCATCATCTGTTCGCGCCGGCCGCGTAGCCGGGGCGATCAGCCGCCGTGGATGTTTCATCTGATGCTGGCCTTGGGCGAGGAGTCGGGGGAGATGTCTTTCGAGACGGATCGTTCCAAGTTTCTCGGACGAGGGCGCGAGGCGCGCTCCCCGGAGGCCTTGGAAACTCCCGGCCCGCTCTCGAACACCGCCGGCTCCGTCCTCGATCCGGCCATGGCGCTGCGTCGCACGCTGCACATCGGCGAGAAGCAAAGCGGGCGCATCATCCTCGTGACCGGCTGCGCGCCGACGCGCGAGGCGCTGCTGGCCCTGATTGCGAAGTACCAAGATCCCTCCATTGCCGATCGCGTCTTCGAACTGGCCTGGACGCATGGCATGGTCACGATGCGTCATCTGAACGCGACGGAAGCGCAGGTGCAACTGTTCGCCCGCCTGGCCGGCGCGCTTCTCTATAGCCAGCCGCAGTTTCGCGCGGCGCAGAATGTTCTCACCGCGAACCGGCGCGGCCAGCGCAACCTGTGGAGCTTCGGCATTTCCGGCGACCTGCCCATCGTGCTGGTGCGTTCCAAGAGCGCAGGGCGGATTCAGTTCGTGCATGAGATGCTCCAGGCCCACGCCTACTGGCGGCTCAAAGGTTTGTCCGCCGATCTGGTCATCATCAACGAGGACGACTCGGTCTATCGCCAGTCGGTGCATGACCAGATCATGTCGCTCATCGCGTCGGGCATCGAGGGCCAGATGCTCGACAAGCGCGGCGGAATTTTCGTGCGCCGCGCGGATCAATTGTCGCCCGAAGATCGCACACTGCTCCAGGCCGCTGCGCGCATTGTGCTCTCCGATGATGCCGGGACGCTCGCCGAACAGTTGGCGCCCAAGCGTGCGCGTGTTGAGTCGCTGGTGCCGCCGCCGAGGCCCGAACGCAACCGTCGCACCGAGCGCACCACCGAGGAACCGCCGCGGCGCCAATTGATTTTTGACAACGGCGTGGGCGGCTTCACGCCGGACGGGCGCGAGTATGTCATCACGCTGCGTCCCGGTGAAACGACGCCCGCGCCGTGGGTCAACGTGATGGCCAACGCGCAGTTCGGCACGCTCGTGTCGGAGAGCGGAGCGGCCTACACGTGGGCGGAGAATTGCCACGAGTTCCGGCTCACGCCCTGGAGCAACGATCCCGTCACCGATCCGTGCGGCGAGGCGTTCTACATTCGCGACGAGGAGACGGGGGAGTTCTGGTCGCCCACGCCCGCGCCCGCGCGCGGTCGCACGCCGTACGTGTGCCGCCACGGGTTTGGCTATTCGGTGTTCGAGCACGTGGAGGAAGGAATTTCGTCTGAGTTGACGACATTTGTGGCCACGGATGATCCGGTGAAAATTGTCCGCCTCGTTCTATGCAACACCACGGATCGGACGCGCTCGCTCTCCGTGACGGGCTATTGGGAATGGGTGCTCGGCGAGTTGCGACAGAAAAATCAGCTTCACGTCGTGACGGAATACGATCCCGTGCATGGGGCGATTCTCGCGCGCAATTCTTACAACACGGACTTTGAAGGACGCGTCGCGTTTGTCGCGGCGGCGGAGTCGAAATGTGTGTTCACCTGTGACCGCAGCGAATTCATCGGTCGCAACGGCACCCTCCGCCATCCGGCCGCGCTGACGCGCAACGGGCTGTTCGGCAGAGTCGGTGCGGGGCTGGACTCGTGCGCCGTGTTGCAGACGATTTTGGAACTGGAGCCGGGCGAGAAGCGCGAGGTGATTTTCAGAATGGGCGTGGGCCGCACCCGCGAGCACGCGCAGGCGTTGCTGCAAACGTATCGGCGCGCGGACGCCTGCCGCGACACGATCTACATGGTGCGCGCCTTGTGGAACGACGCGCTCGGCGCGGTGCAGGTGGAAACGCCGGACGCGGCGTTGAATGTTTTGGCGAATGGCTGGCTGCTGTATCAGACCATTTCCTGTCGCGTGTGGGCGCGCACGGGTTTCTACCAGTCCGGCGGCGCGTTCGGCTTTCGCGATCAACTTCAAGACACGATGGCGCTCATCCACTCGCGTCCCACGTTGCTACGCGAGCAGTTGTTGCGCGCGGCGGCGCACCAGTTTCGCGAGGGCGACGTGCAGCACTGGTGGCATCCGCCGCATGATCGCGGCGTGCGGACCCATTTCTCGGATGATTATCTCTGGCTGCCTTACGCCGCCTGCCGCTACGTCGAGGCGCTGGGCGACACCGGCGTGCTGGAGGAGAAAATTCCCTTCCTCGAAGGACGCCCCGTGCGGCCGGACGAAGAAAGCTATTACGACACCCCCCGGCACTCGGAGGAATCCGGAACGCTCTACGAGCATTGCGTGCGCGCCATCAAGCGGGGATTGAGATTCGGCGAGCACGGACTGCCGTTAATTGGCTGCGGCGATTGGAACGACGGCATGAACCTCATCGGCGAGCACGGGCGCGGGGAGAGCGTGTGGCTGGCCTTCTTCCTGTGCGACGTGTTGCAGAATTTTTCCAAGCTCGCGCGCCAGAGGAACGACGAAAATTTTGCCCGGCACTGCGAGACGCAGGCCGCCACGCTCCGCGAGAACATCGAAGAGCACGCGTGGGACGGACACTGGTACCGGCGCGCGTACTTCGACAACGGGCAGCCGCTCGGTTCCGCAAGCAACGAGGAGTGCCAGATTGATTCGCTCCCGCAAAGCTGGGCCGTGCTGACGAGCGACCATCCTTCCGGCCGCGCGCGCTCGGCCATGAATGCGGTCGCGGAAAGATTGGTTCGTCCGAAGGACCGGTTGATCCAACTGTTCGATCCGCCCTTCGACAAGTCCGCGCTCGAACCGGGCTACATCAAGGGCTACCTGCCGGGGGTGCGCGAAAATGGCGGGCAGTACACACACGGCGCGATCTGGTCGGTGATGGCTTTCGCGAAGATGGGCGAGATCGACCAGGCGTGGGAATTTTTCAATCTGCTGAATCCGGTGCGTCATGCCGAAACCGCCGCCGGCGTGGCCCGCTACAAGATCGAGCCGTACGTCGTTGCCGCCGATGTTTACAGCCTTGTGCCGCACACGGGGCGGGGCGGGTGGAGCTGGTACACGGGATCAGCGGGCTGGTTCTATCGCCTGATCACGGAGACGTTTCTCGGTCTGCGGCTGGAGGTGGACAAACTGTATGTCGAGCCGCGCCTGCCGTCGGCCTGGAGTTCCTTCAAGCTGACGTATCGCTATCGGGAAACGAAATATCAGATCAAGGTGACGCGCCTTTCCGAGGACTCGCGGCACCGCGTGCTTCTGGACAGCGTGGAGCTGGGCGACCTCGCCATTCCGCTCAAAGATGATCGGCGGGCGCATGTCGTGGAGATTTTTTTTCCTTCCAAGACCGAGGTGGAGAAGGCCCTGGTGGAAGCGGTTTGAAAATGAGTCGAGACCAGGCGGGAACGCCGCATCCGGGCCGCAAGAACCGTGACGAGGGCGGATGTCGCTCGGCGCGCGTTTAGAGGCGCGAGACCAGCAGCTCGCGCTGGAAGACCATTTCCTTCGGCAGATGCGAATAGAGTTTCATGAACAGCTCGTCTTGCGAGAGCAGTTCGCGCCGCCATTCGTCGAGGTCGATGGTCTGGGCCTGCGCCATCCGCTCGGGCGTGAAGCCGGGCATCTCCTCGAGATCAAAACTCTGCGGGCCGGGCACCCAGCCGAGCGGCGTTTCATTCGCGTCGGCGCGGCCCCGGCAGCGGTCCACGATCCATTTCAGCACGCGCATGTTCTCGCCGTAACCGGGCCAGAGGAATTCACCGCCCGCGTCCTTGCGAAACCAGTTCACATGAAAAATGCGCGGGACGAACTCGAGGCTCTTCCGCATGGCGAGCCAATGGCGGAAATAGTCGCCCATGTTGTAGCCGCAGAACGGCAGCATCGCCATCGGGTCGCGACGCACCTGGCCAAGGGCCGTGCCGGTTCCTGGTGGGGCCGCCGTCCCGGCTGCCTTTAGTCCTTTGGCCGTCTCGGCTGAAGAAGCGGCAGGCGAGACGCCCACCGGACTAGCGGCAGCCGGGACGGCTGCCCCACTATCAGGAGCACTCGCCGCCGCCGTCATCTCCGAGCCGATCGTCGCGCCGACGTACACGCCATGAATCCAGTTGAAGGCCTGATACACGAGCGGCGCGGTGGTGGCGCGGCGTCCGCCGAAGATGATCGCGCTCACCGGCACGCCCTGCGGATCGTTCGCGGCGGAATCGAGCGCGGGATTGTTCGTCATCGGCGAGCAGAAGCGGCTGTTCGGATGCGCGGCCTTTTCCTTGGACGCGGGCGTCCACGGCTGGCCGCGCCAGTCGAGGGCGTGCGCGGGTGGTTCATCGGTTTTGCCTTCCCACCACACGTCGCCGTCGGGCAGCAAGGCGACGTTCGTGAAGATGGTGTCGCGCGAGGCAATCTGCATCGCGTTGGGATTGGACTTCGCGTTCGTGCCCGGCGCGACGCCGAAGTAGCCGAACTCGGGATTGATGGCGTAGAGGCGTCCGTCCGCGCCGGGCTTCATCCAGGCAATGTCGTCGCCGACGGTGGTGACTTTCCATTTCGCGAAGCGCGGCGGCGGCACGAGCATGGCGAAATTCGTCTTGCCGCACGCGCTGGGAAACGCCGCCGTGAGATAGGTCTTCTCACCCTCCGGCGATTCCACGCCGAGGATGAGCATGTGTTCCGCCAGCCAGCCTTCGTCGCGCCCGAGATACGAGGCGATGCGCAGCGCGAGGCACTTCTTCCCGAGCAAGGCGTTGCCGCCGTAATTCGAGCCGACAGAAATGACCGCGTTGTCTTGCGGAAAATGCGCGATGTAACGGCGGTCGGGATGCACATCCAGCGTGCAGTGCAGGCCGCGATTGAAATCATCGCCCTCGCCGAGATGTTCCCACGCGAGGCGGCCCATGCGGGTCATCACGCGCATCGAGAGCGCGACGTAGATGGAATCGGTGAGTTCCACGCCAACCTTGGCGAGTGTCGAGCCGGGAGGTCCCATCAAGTACGGCACGACATACATCGTGCGCCCGCGCATCCCGCCGTCGCACAGGGTGCGGAGGCGCGCGTACATTTCGCGCGGCGCCTGCCAGTTGTTGGTGGGGCCGGCTTCATCGCGCGTGGGCGTGCAAATAAAAGTGCATTGCTCGACGCGCGCGACGTCGTTCGGGTGGGAGCGGTGCAGGTAACAGCCGGGAAGTTTTTGCTGATTGAGTGCAATCAACACCCCCGCGTCCACCGCCGCACGGGTGAGCGCGTCCTTTTCCTCCACCGAGCCGTCACACCAGAAAATGCGGTCGGGCTGGCAGAGCGCGGCCTGCGCCGTGACCCATTCGGTGATGTGGCGGTTGTTCAGTTGTTGTGTTCCGAGTTCGTTTCCCATCGCAGCGGCAGGTTGGGGGAAGCGCGGGCGAAATGCTTTCCTAAAATTGTCGGGGCATGAACCACGGCTGATTGTCCGCACGCTTCGACCTCTCCGGGATCGGTGGTGCTCTTCTACGTTTCCCCCCCCCAGTTTCACCGTGGCTATTCATGTTCAAGCCCTCCGGGTTTGTGAAACTGTCTCCTCAAAAACTGAGATGCACCCCTTCGACAGCCGCAGCGGCAGGCGCGATTAACTCCCGCTTCCGTTCTGCCGCTATTCTCACAGCGGCTCGGCCGCACTGATTTATGGAATGGCTCAACAGCATCACGAAATTCGCCGGCACCCTCACGGTCGGCTGGGTGGATTTCGTCACGATTCTCGTCCTTTGCGTCGGCGTAATGCGCGGGCGCAAGCGCGGGCTGTCCGAGGAGATTCTGGATACGACGATGTGGATCCTCATTCTTATCGCGGGCGCATTCCTCTATCGCGGGCTGGGCGACCTGATGAACCAGAAGCCGGTTCTGAGCCTGCTTACCTATTACATCCTGAGCTACCTCCTCATCGCGCTGGGTGTGAAAATCATCTTCACCTTCATCAAGGCCCGGTTCGGCGCGAAGATTGTCGAGAGCGACATGTTCGGGCGGCTGGAATTTTACGGCGGCATGGCGGCGGGCGCGGTGCGGTTCACCTGCATTTATTTTTTCCTGATCAGCCTGCTGCACGCGCCGCATTACAGCGCGGAGTTTCTCGCCAAGCGCGCGAAGGATGTGGATTACAACTACGGCAGCGATTTCTTCCCGCACCCGTCGAAAATCCAGAAGGCCGTGTTCCAAGATTCCTTCACCGGCAAGACCACGGAGAAGCATCTCCCCATGCTGCTCATGGTGCAGATGGACGGCAACTCCGTCGTCATCCGCAGCGACCGCAGCCTGGCCAAGCGCAACGAGCGGAAGATCGACCAGATCATGGGCCGCTGAGTTTGGGCCGTGTCCTACTCTTCATCTTCTTCGTAATCTTAATCACTGAAACGAAGCGGATGGGGATTAAGAGGAAGATTAGGATTAGGACACGGCCAGAATTTTCGTCCGCTTGCCAGACCCCGGCTGACCCGTTCAACTCTCCCGCGTGGGACTCATCCCTCCGCATCTTCTCGAGCAGATTCGCGCCGCCAATGACATCGTCGATGTCATCGGCGCGTACCTTCCATTGAAGCGCGCCGGGACGAACTTCCGCGCCCTCTGTCCCTTTCATCGCGAGAAGTCGCCGAGCTTCAACGTCAATCCGCACCACCAGATTTTTAAGTGTTTCGGCTGCGGCAAGGGCGGCGACGTGTTCACCTTCGTGCGCGAGTACGAGAACGTGGAATTCATGGACGCCGTGCGCCGGTTGGCCGAGCGCGCGAGCATTCCGCTGGAGTTCGACAACAATCCCGCCTTGCAGCAGCAGAAGCACATCAAGGAAGTGCTCTGGAACATCCACGAGCAAATCACCGTGCGCTGGCAGAACGCGCTCGCCAACGAAGCGGGCGGGCAGATCGCCCGCGACTACCTCGCCAAACGCGGCGTGACGTCGGAGGCCATCAAACTTTTCCGCCTCGGGGCCGCGCCCGAGTCCTGGGACGACACGGTGAACTGGGCGAAGAGCAAAGGCCACGACCTCGCCGTGATGGAGCAGGCCGGACTCGTCGTGAAGAAGGAGGGCAGTGACCGGCCTTACGACCGCTTTCGCGGGCGCCTCATCTTTCCCATTTGCGACGAGCAAGGGCGCGTCATTGCCTTCAGCGGACGCATTCTGAGCGGCGATGAAAAGCAGGCGAAGTATGTCAACTCGCCGGAGACACCGATCTTCACGAAGGGCAAAGTGTTCTTCGGCATCGACAAGTCCAAGCGCCCGATGCTCGACGCCGAGTCCGCGATCATCTGCGAAGGGCAGCTCGACTTGATGGCCTGCTACATGGCGGGCGTGCAGAACGTCGTCGCGCCGCAGGGCACCGCGCTCACGCCTGATCACGCGCGCATTCTCAAGCGTTACGTCGAGGAAGTCGTGCTGTGCTTCGACGCGGACCACGCCGGACAAAACGCCGCGACGCGCTCGCTCGATCCGCTGCTCGCAGCGGGGCTGGCCATTCGCGTCGCGACGATTCCGAACGGCAAGGACCCCGACGACTTCATCAAGCAACACGGCGGCGAAGCCTTCCGCGAGATCATCGAACAGGCCGAGGGCTTCTTCGACTGGTTCCTGAAACGGCTCTGCCTCACGAACGATCCGCGCAGCGACAAGGGCCGGGTGGCGGTGCTGCGCGAATTCGGCGAGGCGCTGATCAAGACGCGCAACGCCGTGCTCATCGACACGCACGCGCAGAAGGCCGCCCTGCGCCTCGGCGTGTCCGTGGATTCCGTGCGCGCCGAATTCAAGAAGACCAAACCACCCGCGCCACCGCGCTCGGAACGCGATGAAGATTTCGACCGCATGGCCGAGGAAGCCGAAGCCGGCGCAGCGGCCACTGCGGCCGATGAAGTTCCCTCCGCGCCGCCGACCGTGCGCGAACTGCAACTGCTCAAGCTGCTGCTCGCGCACTGCGATCATCGCGTCGTGGCCGCGACGCACCTGAATTTTCAATGGCTGACCAACACCGCCGTGCAGCGCATCGCGCAGCGGTGTTTGAAAGACGTGGAGGAGGACCTGCCCGGCGGCGCGGCCTTGCTGCACGAGTTTCAGTTCGACCCGGCGGCGCAGGCCCTCGTCAACACCGCGCTCGCCGATCACCACGTCATTCCCCAGCCGGAAAAACAAATCGTGGACGTGCTGACCAACCTGCGGAACGACTTCCTCGCCGCCGAACTGCAACGCCTGACCCGCGAACTCGCGCACCCGGACATGACCGACGCGCAGCGTGAGGAACTGCTGCACCGCCAGCAGCAATTGCGCGTCCAAAAGCAGCAGCCCTTGCTCGGCTGATGCATGAGGTTTCAACCCCGGCTTTCCTCACCTTCGCGGCTGTCGGAAGGACGGTCGTTGAATGTGGCCCGCAACCCTTTCGTCAGTTGGCCGTCTCTGCACCCATGCAAATAACGATTATGAAATTCTGGCTCATCACGCTCTCGGTTCTGCTCACCGTCTCGATCACCCGCGCCGACAATTGGCCCCAGTGGCGCGGCCCGAACTTCAACGGCTCCAGCACGGAGAAAAATTTACCCGCGGAGTTCAGCAAGTCGAACAACGTCGCTTGGCGCGCAGCCCTGCCCGGCCCGGCCGGCGCGACGCCGGCCATCTTCGGCGATCGCGTCTTCGTGAACTCCATTGACGCGACCAAGAAATCCCGTGTCGCCCTCTGCCTCGACCGGAAGACCGGCGCGGTGTTGTGGCAGCAGGAGGTCGGGCCGGGCGTCACCCAAGATGACAAGAGCAACTTCGCCTCGCCCTCGCCGGTCACGGACGGGCAGGTCGTGTATTTCTACTACGGCAACGGTGAACTCGTGTGCTTCGACATGGACGGCCAAAAAATCTGGTCGCGCAATATCCAGAAAGACCACGGCGCGTTTGCCTACCAGTGGACTTATTCCGCCAGCCCGCTGCTGCACGGCGGAAAACTTTATCTGCAAGTCCTGCAACGCAACGTGGCCGTGAACGGTCGCGGCGGCGCGCAGAATGATTCCTACTTGCTCGCGCTCGATCCGAAGACCGGCAAGGATTTGTGGAAACACATCCGTCCCTCCGAGGCTGCGGCGGAATCCCTCGAAGCCTTCAGCACGCCGGTGCCGTTCACGCACAACGGGCGCGCGGAAATCCTCATCACCGGCGGCGATTGCATCACCGGCCACAACCCGGACACCGGCAAGGAACTCTGGCGCTGGGGCACTTGGAACCCCACGAAGATCGGTCATTGGCGGCTCGTGCCGTCACCCGTGGCCGGCGCGGGCGTGGCGCTGGCGTGCGGACCGAAGAACGCGCCCGTCTTCGCCGTGAAACTCGGCGGCAATGGCACGCTCCCCGACTCGGCCATCCAGTGGCAGAGCACCGACCGCGACGTGACCAGCGACGTGCCCACGCCGCTCTTCTACAATGGAAAGTTTTTCATCCTGAACGGTGGGAAGAAAAAAATCCTCTGCGTCGAACCGGCAGACGGCAAAGTGGTCTGGTCCGGCGACCTGCCCTCGCGCGCCGTCTTCGAGTCGTCACCCACGGCGGCGGACGGAAAAATCTACATGATGGATCATCGCGGCCACGTCTTCGTCGTCTCCGCCGCGACCGACGGCTTCAAGCTGCTCTCCTCCGCCGCGATGGGCGACGAAGGCGACAACAATCTCCGCTCCAGCATCGCCATTTCACAGGGCCAGGTTTTCGTCCGCACCGGCAAGAGCCTTTACTGCCTGGGGAAAAAGTAGGCGCGGGCCTTGGCTTGCTGCTTAAAAACTGTAGATACAGCCGGGGTCTGGCGGCACGCGGGTGAATCCTGAAAGGATTCCATCATTCAGCCCAGGGTTGCGCCGCCGAGGCGCTACCCTGGGTTCAAGTCCAAAAACATTTCTCCAACCCTGAAAGGGTTGCATCAACGCATCACACCACGCTCTGTGATTCAACCCTTTCAGGGTTGAACAACATCCTCTGCGGTTGACCCAGGGTAGTCCGCTGCGCGGCCAACCCTGGGCTGGATGATTTGCATCCTTTCAGGATTCAAGACCAGGCGCGCGGACACGCCGCAACCACGGAGTGATTTCAGTAAAAGCCCGCAAGCCGCTTGCCACACTACGCCGCCAGCAGTTCGAGATTCGCCAGCCGCTCCACCAGCATCGGCGCGCTGCCCGCCTCGTTGCCCGTGTTGAGCACCACGAACACCTTGAGCGCCACCTCCGCGCCCGGCTGGTTCAAGCCAAACGTCGTCAAAAACTCCCGCGGCTCGCCGGGCGCGTGCGAGGCGATGACCACGGCGTCCCCTTCATCATAATGATCCCCCACCGTGCCGCGCAGTTCATACCGCTCCAGCATCAGATCGTTCGACGCGCCATACACCACCCGCGCCGCGTTCGGCGCCTGGAAGATGGCGCTCGCGTTCACCGCCTCCGGCGTGTGGCCGGGGAGCGGCGTCAGCCTTGGCAAGGTGGCGATCAGCTCCGGATGCGCCGTGAGCTTGCCGGGCACCGCCTCGCGGTAGGCTTTGAGCGTCTGATACGCCACCTCGTCGGAACCGTCCCGGCGCGCGCGGGCCAGCGTCAAATCCTGCGCCTTCTTGCGCTCATCCGAATAGGCGAATTGCAGCGCCGCCACCGCGCTGGCGAAAGCCCCGCGATCCGTGCCATCCCCCAACACCAGCGGCAGCGTGACCCCGGCGGGGGCCGGCCCGGCATTGATGCTCTCCCACAAGTTCATCACATCCACCATCGGGCGCGTGAAGGACTCCTGCCCGGCGGTGACCACCGGCGCGTACGGGCGGGCCGCGTAAAAATCCGTGTTTTGATAATAGCCGTCCAGCAGGCTGGTGAACATGTTGCCCCAGGAGAGCAACTGGACCTTTTTGAAGAACAGGCTGGCGCGGGCGAGTTGCAGCGTGGTGAGGTCCGCCTGCACGGCGTTCTGCCGGGCCTGGATGGTGTCCCGCGACGTGGTGAACTGCCCCAGCGTGCGCGTGGTGTTGTCCGGCAGCCGCACCAGCAAGACTGCCGGGGCGAGTGCCGTGTTACATTGACCCCAGTGCGCGAGAAACTCGTTCATGGTGGGGATATAGGAAGCATTTCCAGTGATGGCCATAATGTTAATCAGTTAGTTGTTCATTCTTTCCGGCCACTTCGGTCGTGCCTGCAAAACAACTCACAGGCACAGGGAATGGCCGGCTTCAACCAGAGGAATCGGTATGAGTCCACAATACTTTAGAAATAACTTTCCGCACCCCATGGCATCGGCTCAGCTGCGTGCCCTACCGCCGCAGGTGAAATTCAGGCAAAGGCAGGCTGGCGCTGAGGTTGGTGCCGTGCAGGCGGGTTTCCACGGTCAATCGAGTGTATAAATCATCGCCATCGTCAGGGATGGTTATGGGCACTAAAAAGGGTGTGTTGGCGATGATGGAAAACTGAATCAAGCCGCCACCCGGCCAAGTGATTCGCCCTTCCCCCCCCAAGCCGGAAGGGACGGCTTTTGATGCTCTCACCACACCGGTCAGCGTCGCCGCGCCGGGTCGGCAGAGGGCTTGCGCGGTCCACGACCAGGCGAGCGCGCCGTCGCTGGCCACAGCGGGGCTTTGCGCATCATGCGCGAGCGTTGAAGCGCCTTTGGAAACTATGAGATGCCACTTGGCCCCTACAAACTCCCGCCGGGAATCCCAATGACCGCGCACACGCAGTTGTTGTTGGCACTCCGCCAGGCGCGCATCAATCCTGCTGGCAAAGGCGGCCACGGCGGCCCGCCGTTCGCCGATATCCTGGGGACAACACTGAAGAGTTAATTGCGCCGCCGCATTGGAGAGCTGCCGAAAATTTTCCCGAACGGCCTTTTCCTGCCATGGCCCCGTCAGCAGGTTGCTCGCGCTTTGGTAATACTGCTGGCGCCACGTCGCATCAGGCATGAGCAGGCGCGAAAGGAGGGATTTTCCGGTCGATAGGACCGGGTTGGTGGATACGGCGGCAATCCTGTCCGCGCTGTGAGGAATGAAATAAAGACGGTTAGTCGGGTGCTCGTACACGCGGTAATTGTTGCGGCTGAACCAATATCCGTCGGCGCTCTGCAACATGCATTCCACCGCCACGAAGCGGTTGAGATGCTCCATGTCGAAGAAAGTGCCGAGATCGGTCCCCGTCGGAAAAGGTGAATTTGTCGCCACCACGGTGAACCTTCGCAGTAGGTCATTGGGGGTTCGCGCAGACTTGTCCCATTCCAAATCTCCGGTCAAATCGACCAATGATCCTTCATGGAGTGCTCCTGCACTCGTTCCGAAGGCGCGAGTCAAAAAGGCATCGCTATAGCCTTCCTTCAGGACATATCCGCCGAGTTCGCGTCCGTTCAATTTCACCATCGCAAAAGAGGTTCTGGGTGCGGGGACGCCAGCCCTGTTAAAAAACCAACTGGCCATCGGTTCAGCAATCCATGTTGGGTCATGACAGACGTTCTCCAGCGTGAATCGCTCAGGGACTAAAGTGTCACCGGAACTGCGAATGGAAAAACTCGGTTTGGCCGAGATCGGCTGGAACGTCGAGTGTCCCTTCAGTTTCAATTTTACTGGAAAGCCCTGGTTCGTCCCCATCCACAAGGTCGCGGACACCCACGAGCGCGGTTGCAGCGCAAGCCTGCTCATGGTTGTGGGAGAGGCCTGGATCTCGAGTTCGTGGATATTCGTCTGGGAAGAAAAAAAGCTCCCTGCAGCCACGTCAACAGCCGCAAAGAGCCTCAGCCAGCCTCCGGAGGCGAATTTTTTTCCCGCCCATCTCATGCTAGGACGAATCGGCGGAAAAGAGTTTCTTCGTACCCGCCACTTTCCAAAGAATGTGTTCAATCTGGGCAACTTCCGGTAAGGTCTATGTAACAAGGGGTATGGCTGTAGGTCAACGGATTTGCTTGCGTTGGCGTACCCGGCCTGTTCACCCATGAACTATGTGTCGGGGTGGTATAGGTGCATTGTTGCAGCGTTCGAGTGACCGTGACTGGAGTCGCAGCGGGATCGTCCTGGCACGCCCAAAAAAGCATTTCCACGCCCCAACAACCCTCTACACCCGCACTCATGAGGGTTCGGCCACACTGGGCGACCACATAGCTCCCGCCTATCCCGCTGGATGATCTCGAACCGCCTGTGGAATGTGGATGTGTCTGGTTGATGATGCCAGTCGTGGGCGAAGCCTCACAATCCAGACAATTAGCAATGGCGACAGTCGCCGCCACGCCCAGAACCAACGCCATCCCGAATAATACTTTTGTTTTCATGTTATGTACCGATTTAGGTTTGTTGTTTTGTTCGAATGACACGTCTCCGCAGCCATGCGGCGGCCATCAGAAATGCGAGCAGAACGCCGGAGGCCAGTTTCCAAGGCACACCGCTTCTAGCCACCGGAGCCGGCCCGGCAGAAAATGCGGCCTGAGCCTGGGCTTGGGCGACCCGTGGAAAGGCCATCGCCAACGGAATGTTCGTCTTCAGCGCAGGGATGTCACTCCATGCCGTCACGAGCCGGGCCACCGGCACCAGGTTCGTTTTTTTCCATTCGTAATACCGATGGTCGCTGACCAGTGTGCGTTCCGAAAGCTGCGGGAGGAATTGCGCTTTGGAAATTTCCCGAACCGCGTTGGTTACCACGCCGCGATACAAAGTAATCAAGTGGAATTGCCCGCGGCCACCAGCCGCCGTGTGGCCTGCCTCTACGCCATGATACAGGGTGAATTCTTTGGGCAGCTCCAAGTCCCCCAGCTTCCAAGTCGCAGCCACGGAGTATAACGTGTTTGTGTAATGTGAAAACTCCTGCTGGCGTGTGGTTTTTTGATCTAGAAACGCCACCGTGGCTGGTAAAAACGGCGGCTGCGGCAAAGAGCGCACCCAGGCTTTAGTCCGGTAAAGGTAACTCTCGATGTAATCGTCCCCATGCTCCCACAGCGATGGAAGGGACACTTCGGTGGCCTGGTTGGGCGAGGTTGGCAGTTGGCAATGAGAGGCCAGCGCAAAGCAGAGAATGCCCTCGTTAAAGCCTCGATCTTTGGGCAGCACTCCAAGGTGGACTTCTCCGAGAGCGCTGTTTGCGGAAGCCTTGGAGCGCGGGCGCACCACTTCTTTTCCGGAGTTGTCCGACCGAGGCACAAGCACGCGTTCCAAACCTGTTTCCTTAAAAACAGTTTGTCGGTAACTGTTTGTGCCGTCGGTGCCAACGGCAAAGTAAGCAATGGCCGGATCCTGCCACTGCTTGATGAGCATGGCCTGAAACAGGCAATTGGAGACTTCCAGATCAAAATATGTGGTCTCTTGAAAATCCCGGAAGTCCGCCGGGGTCACCTCCCCTACCTTGGCCGGGTTAAAAAATCTTTGCTCAAGGTATCCTTGCAGCCGGTAGGTCACCGGCCCGGCGGCGGGGAGCGACAGAAGCGTGCCCAAAAACACCAACAAACCGAGTGCCCAAGTCCAGTTGAGCCGACCATGAGACATACCCAGTCGGGCAGACAACGCGTCTATGCGGATGCTGTTCACAGATATAAATACAACCCGGACTGGGACAATCTTTCAAAAATCCGCATTTATTTTTTCCGGCGGGCTGTTTTGGCCGGCGTGCGGTGTGAAATGTCGTTCGGGCGTTCGGGGGGCGGGCTTTTTTCCAGGCGCGCGACTTGCCTTTTCAAACGGCTCAGGCCGCGGAACTTGATGAGATGGACGGCGGCACGCGACAGGCCGAACGTGTGGGCCACCCGCTCCGGCGGCCAGCCGTGCCAAACGAGTGCGTGGAGCACTTGAAAGTGCTTGGGATTCATCCGCCCGCGTAGCCGCTCGAAGGCCGTCGCCAGCAGCGCCCTTCGCCATTCCTCGTTCCAAGTTTCATCTTCTCCTGCCGCTCCTGCCGTGGCGGTGATTCCGGGCTGGTCGAGGGAGACATGGCCGGGGCGGCGCTTATGGAACTGGTTGATGATCCGCCAGCGAGCCAGCCGGTAGAGCCAGCCGCGAAAGGAGCTTTGCGCGCGTTGGTATTCGCCGTTCCTCAGGCGCACGGCCACTTCCAGCAACGTGTCTTGCGCCACTTCCTGCGCCTCTTCATCGGTCAGCCCGGAGCGGAGCGCGTAAGCGTGGAGGAGCGGACGGTACAGGTGACTGAACGTTTCCCACGCGGGCTGGTCCTCCCATTTGGTCACCCGTCCCAGCAGTTCGAGCGAGGTCTCTTCTGATCCCGGGGCGTGCATGGGGCGTAATGGACACACCCCACGGTTTTTGGTCAATCCTATTTGGGCCAAGGCGCTGTGCCCAGGCGCGGTGCGGCGCAACTTATGGAGTGCGCGCCGCTTCTTACATAGTGTTGATCCAAAATTGGGACAGGCCGGTTGCGTCTTATAAGGTGCAGATGGCGTCTTATAGACACGGTGGTGCATCTTACCAACAATTCGTGTCATCTTATGAAGTAGGCGCGGGGTCTTATGGCTTTTTCGCGCTGGAACGGGGCCGGGGTGTCTGGTTTTGGGAATTCGTGGCTGGGTTTTGGAAGTTTCCGGCGGCTGAGGGACGCGGCGCGTGGCGCACGCCGGGCACCACGCACGCCAGCTTCTCCATCTCCACGCTTTACCGAAACAGAACTTCCCTTGCACACTCACGCCCGTGCTTCCGCTGGAGTCGTGCAAACTGTTCAGTGCGCTCGCGCCCGAGGATCTCGCGGCGCTGCAACGAGTCACGCGCGAGCAATCGTTCCCCGGCGGTGCGGAAATCTTCAAGGAAGGCGACGCGGGCGACGCGCTTTACGCGGTGAAAAGCGGCAGCGTGCTCATCACTGCCGTCATGGGCAAAGGCGAACGGCAGACGCTTTCGCGCGTGCCGCCCGGCGAGGTGTTTGGCGAACTCGCGGTCATTGACAACCAGCCGCGCTCCGCGACGGCGCTCGCCGAGGTCGAGACCACGCTCTATGTGGTGCCGCGCGACGCGCTCCTGGGATTGCTGACCAGTTCGCCGCAGTTTTCGTTCAGCATGATGCGCGAGATCACCAACCGCCTGCGCGAGTTCAACCGGCAGTACATTCGCCAGGTGTTGCAGGCGGAACGCATGGCGCTCGTGGGCCGCTTCGCCAGTTCCATTGTCCATGATTTGAAAAATCCGCTGACCATCATCGGCATCGCGTCCGACATGGCGTGCGGGCCGGACACGCCGTTGAGCGCGCGGCAGATCGCGCAGAAACGCATCCAGAAACAGGTCGAGCGCATCAGCAACATGGTGTCGGACATCCTGGAGTTCACGCGCGGCGGCGCCGTCGCGCCCACGACCACGGTGCTGGAATACGCGGAGTTCGCCCGGCCCGTCATCGAGGAAATCAGCCGCGAGATTTCGCCCAAGGGCGTGGCCGTGGAATTGATGACCTCCGTGCCGCTGGCCAAGGTGCCGGTCAACCCGCGCCGGCTGAGCCGCGTCTTCTACAATCTGATGTTCAACGCGGTGGATGAAATGCCCGAGGGCGGCAAAATCAAACTGCACTTCCGCGTCGAGGGCGCGGAACTGATCACCGAGATCGAGGACACGGGCGGCGGCATCGCGCCCGAGATGTTGAACAAGCTGTTCGAGGCGTTCGAGACCTTCGGCAAGGTGCGCGGCACGGGGCTGGGTTTGAGCATTGCGAAGCGGATTGTGGAGGAGCATCGAGGGCGCATCTACGCCCGCAACGTACCGGGCGGCGGAGCGCTGTTTGGTTTCACCCTGCCGCTGGCATGATGTTGGAGTCCAACGTTCAGGTTGTTCGGGAGAACTGGCCGCCTCGGGCGGGCAGGGACAAGCTGAAGCTTGAACTCCAACTCACGCTGAAGCGTGGACTCCAGCGATGAACCGCATCCGCCTTCTTCCCGAACACGTCGCGAATCAAATCGCTGCCGGCGAGGTCGTCGAGCGGCCCGCCAGCGTGGTGAAGGAACTCGTCGAGAACTCGCTGGATGCCGAGGCCCGGCGCATCACCGTGGAAATTCAATCGGGCGGGCGCTCGCTCATCCGCATCACTGACGACGGCTTTGGCATGAGCCGCGACGACGCGCTGCTCTGTCTCGAACGTCACGCCACGAGCAAGATTCAGCGCGCGGAAGATTTGCACGGCATCAGCACGATGGGTTTTCGCGGCGAGGCGCTGCCGAGCATCGCGAGCGTGAGCCGCTTCAGCCTCACGACGCGGGAGCGGGACAGTGAATCGCCAGAAGGCACGCAGGTCATCATCAACGGCGGCAAGATCGTGGAAGTGAAAGCCGCGGGCAGCGCGGCGGGCACGAGCATCGAAGCGCGCGCGCTGTTCTTCAATTTGCCGGCGCGGCGGAAATTTCTGCGCGCGGAAGAAACTGAAGCGGCGCACATCCAGCATTACCTGACGCTGGCCGCGCTGGCGCATCCCGAGGTCGCGTTCACGTTTGTGAAGGACGGCCGCACGCTCTGGCAGTTGTCCGCGATCAAGAACGACGACGCGCCCATCGCCGCCTTGCGCGAGCGGATGCGGCAATTGTCCGGCACGCTGCCGTCGCTCATCGAGGTGGAAGTCAGTGAGAACTTGAATGAGCGTTTCACGGATGACGCCACCCACCAGCTCGAAACCCAAGACCCGAAACTCCCAGTGCGATTGTGGGGTTTGATCGGCGCGCCCGGTGTCGCGCGCTCGACGCGCGAGGATCAGCATCTGTTCGTGAACCGTCGTCCGGTGGAAAATCGCGGCATCAACCACGCGCTGATCGAGGGTTATCACACCGCGCTGATGAAGGGCCGCTTCCCGGTCTGCTGCCTGTTCCTCGAAATCAATCCGGCGGCGGTGGATGTGAACATTCATCCCGCGAAGCGCGAGGTGAAGTTTCGCGACGAACGCGCCGTGCGCGGCTTCGTCACGCGCGCGGTGCGGGATGCGCTGCTGGGCTTTCACAGTGCAAGCGCGTCGCCTCCACCTCCGCGCACGCCATCAGCGATGGAGTGGCTTTCAACACGCCCGGTCGCACCCGATCCGGCGCGCGAGCCAGCGCTGCCGGGATTCCCCGCACCTGTGCCACGGCTGCCGATGGCGCAACCTGCGCCGCTGCCGCTCTCGTTCCAACGAGTTCCGCCACCTGAATCAAAATCCGAGGTTCAATCACCGGTTCAACCACCCCGCGCGTTCGCCCCCAATCCCCAATCTCCAATCCTCAATCCTCAATCCTCAAACTCCCCCACCCCGTTGCTCGCCGTCCCGCTGCGGCTTGTGGGCGTCATTGGCCGCCTCTACGTGGTGCTGGAATCGGATCGCGGCCTCGTGCTGCTCGATCAACACGCGGCGCACGAACGGATTTTGTTCGAGCAAATGCTCACTCGTTTGGAGCGCAACGAAATCACGGCGCAACGGCTCCTGCTGCCGGAGACGATTGAACTCGCCCCGCGCGACGCCGCCTTCGTGCGCAGCGTGCTGCCGGTGCTGACCCGCCTCGGCGTGGGCCTGAGCGAGTTCGGCGAACGCACCTTTCTGCTCGATGCACTGCCGCCGATGGTCAAAGCGCCTGACGCGCGCGGCTTCGTCATCACGCTGGTGGATGAACTCAAGGCGGCGGGCGAGGGCGTGAACCCGCTGCGCCTCGGCGAGCACGTCATTGCCAAGACGGTCTGCCGTCACGCGGTGAAGGCCAACGACCCCCTCACCGGGCCTGAACTGGAGAATCTCGTGAACGATCTGCGCCACTGCGCGATGCCCTACACGTGTCCGCACGGCCGCCCCACACTCATCGAGATGAATTTCCGCGAGCTGGAAAAGAAGTTCGGACGGGCGCAGTAGGAGCGCGCGGTTCAGGAAAAATTCGTCTGCCCAAATTCGTCTGCCCTGTTGCCGCAATAGGAAACTGGCAGACGAATTAGGGCAGACGAATGGGGAGAACAATTCGGGCGCGCTCCGGCCGGGAATTGTTGTGACACTCCGGGGCCGATCCGGTATCCACTTTCTCCGTTCCGATTTCCCAAATCAAACTAGCCCCGAATATGAAAGCCAGGACTCTGCTCGCTTGCATCACCGCGCTCTTTTTGTCGTTCACGCTCGCGGCGCGGGCCGCGGACCAGTTGCTCATCACGGAGTTCATGGCGGCGAATGACGGCATCGTGCTCGACGAGGACGGCGACTCGGAGGACTGGATCGAACTGCACAACGCCGGCACCAACGTGGTGAACCTCGACGGCTGGTTCCTCACCGACAAAAACGCGCAGCCCACGCAGTGGCGTTTCCCCGCCACCAATCTTCCGCCCAACGGCTACCTCGTCGTCTTCGCCTCCGGCAAGAACCGGCGCGTGCCGGGCGCGACGCTGCACACGAACTTCAAGCTCGACAACAACGGCGAATATCTCGCGCTCATCCAGCCGGACGGCGTGACGGTCGCGTCGGCGTTCGCTCCGGCCTATCCGTTTCAAATCAGCGGCGTGTCCCACGGCTTTCCGGTGGTGCCGACAGTGACCACGCTGCTGCCGACCGGCGCGGTCGCGCGCGTGCATGTGCCGCTGGATGGATCACTGGAACCATCGTGGGCGTTGCCGGGCTTCAACGATTCTTCCTGGAGCGCGCTGCCCACGGGCGTCGGCTACGAGACGGACGGGCTGGTGCCGTTCGTGCCGGCGACGATGGCGAATTCCGTCACGGAATTTTCCGGCACACAGGGGCAGAACAACTGGTTCTACGGTTCTTGGGATCAGAAGGCCGACGCGGATGGAATTTATGCGGACAGTGAGTTCACGCCTTTTCCGAACGCGGGCGGCGGCTGGAGCGCGGCGAATTTTTTCAACGGTTCGATCTGGGACTGGTTCGCCGGCGATCCGCCGTTCACGCAACTGACCGGTCAGGGCGGGCGGCCCTCCAGTGAGAACGGCAACGCCGCGCTGCCCGATCACTGGGTCGTGCGGCGTTACGTGAATGAGTTCGACGGGCCGCTCACGATCAGCGGCAGTCTCACGCACACGAGCGGCTGGGTGTATGTGACCCAGACGGGCGTGGCCGGAACTGGCCTGCTCTACCTCTACCTGCGCGGCGCGGGCGAAGGCTACATCGACGACATTAAGCTCGTGGCCGGCGCGGTCCCGGAGTCGGGCGCGAACTTGATCAGCAACGGTGACTTCGAATCGGGCGTGCTGACGCCGTGGAACGTCACCGCGAACATGAGCGGTTCCTCGGTGAGCAGCACCATCCGCCACGGCGGCGCGCGCAGCATGAGAATGGTGGCCACGGCGGCGGGCACCACGCAGACGGATTCCATCTGGCAGGCGCCGGCCGTCAGCGCCGGATCGCTCTACACGCTGAGCTACTGGTATCTGCCGGTGGTGAACGGGCCGGACGCGGTGGTTCGCGCGTCGGGCAACTGGCTTTACACCACGCCGGACGCGCCCGGCGATGGCGTCGTCGCGCGCATCTTCGTGGATGGCGTCGAGCAGTGGCAGCGCCCGGCGTTTGTCTCCGGCGAGAATTATTCGGTCACGGTCCCGGCGCATCTGGGATCGAAAATTGATTTCGCGCTGGAGGCCGGCCCCGCGAACAACGACCTCGGCGACACCACCACTTTCACCGCCAGCGTCGTGACGGCGGACCCGACGGTGCAGGTGGTCGCCGACTCGATTGCCGACTGGTCGGTCAACGGCATGCAAGGCGAGAAGAACTGGACCTACGGGTACTACTTCGAGGGCACGACCACGAACACGCCGACGTATTACACTTCCAACTTTGTCGCCTTCCCGCGCGACCACGGGCCGTACGGACCGAACAATTTCTGGAAAGGCGACTCGTGGAAATGGTTCAACGGCAATCCGCCGGTCGATGAAATCGGACGCGAGCTGATGATGCCCACGGGATTGAACAACCTCATCCGGCACTGGGTCATTCGCCGCTGGACCAGCACGGTGAGCGGCCGGGTCACCATCACCTGGCGCATCGTGAAGGTCTCGAACAGCGGCGCGGGCGTGACGGCGCGGGTTCTGCAAAATGGCGTGCAACGCGATCAGGCGATCATGAACGGCCAGTCCGGGCTGCCGTTGGTTCGCACCGTCGTGATCAACAACGTGCAGGTCGGCGACATCTTCGACATCGCGCTCGACCCGACCGGACTGGGCGGGGCTTACGGCGACGGTGGCGATCAGAGTTACGTGAGCGCGGTCTTTCAAGGCACGCCGAGCCTGACGAACCTCGTCGCGTCGAGCCTCCAAGGCCCGATGCGGAACGTGAACGCCACGGCGTATCTGCGCCTGCCGTTCAACGTGGCGAATCCCGCGCTGGTGCAGTTCCTGACGCTGCGGATGAAATACGACGACGGCTTCGCGGCGTATCTGAACGGCCAGTTGGTCGCGAGCGCGAACGCGCCGGGATCGCCGGATTGGAATTCAGCGGCGACCGTTGCGCGCAGTGATGCCGACGCGACGGTGGCGCAGGATTTTAACCTCACGCCCTTCGCCGGACTGTTGCAGCCGGGGACGAACGTGCTGGCCATTCGCGGATTGAACGCGAGCGCGGGCGATTCGGATTTTTTGATCCTGCCGGAACTGCTCGCGACGAGCGTGGCGGTGAACACGAACACGCCGCGCTACTTCACACAGGTTACGCCCGGCACGGCGAACGGCGCGGGCACGGGCAGCTTCGGCCCCATCATTCGCGATCCCGCGCATGCGCCGAACGTGCCGCGCGATCAAGATGATTTGCATGTCACCGCCATCGTCCTCGCGACCGTGTGGCCGGTCGATGCGGTCAGCCTCACGTATCGCGTGATGTATTCGAACGAGGTGACGGTGCCGATGTTCGACGACGGCGCGCACGGCGATGGACTCGCGGGCGACGGCGTTTTCGGCGCGACCATTCCCGCGAGCGCGTCGCAGCCGGGGCAGATGGTGCGCTACTTTGTCTATGCGACCGACATCGCAGCGAACGCCTCGCGTGTCCCGGCCTTCGACAATCCGCAGGACTCGCCCGCGTATTTCGGCACGCTGGTCGCCGATCCCACGCAGACGAACAAACTGCCGGTGCTCCACGTCTTCACGGCCAACCCGACGCAGACGACGAACTACACCGGCACGCGCTGCTCGATTTTTTACGACGGGGAATTTTATGACAACGTGGTGATCAGTTTGCACGGCCAGACCACGGCGGCGGTCTTCTGGAAGCAGAGCCTCGACATCAGCATGAACCGTGGCGAGACCTTCCGCTGGAAGCGCGGCGTGGAGCGCGTGGACAGTTTCAACCTGCTCTCGCCCATTTCCGACAAGGCCTACCTGCGGCAGATCATGGCCTACGAGACCTTTGCCAACGCGGGCATCCCTGGCAGCACGGCCTTCCCGCTGCGCGTGCAGCAGAACGGCGTGTTCTACGGCGTGTTCCATTTTGTCGAGAAGGGCGACGAGCATCTGCTCGAACGCGCCGGACTCGATCCGGACGGCGCGCTCTACAAACTGTATTTGCCCATGACCAGCGCCTACATGGGCGTGGCCGAGAAGAAAACGCGCCAGGCCGAGGACTATTCCGATCTCCAGGAATTGATCAACGGCTGCAATCTCACCGGCGAAGCGCGGCGGCAGTTCATCTACGACAACATTGACGTGCCGGAGTTCGTCAACTTCCTCGCGACCGTCAACCTCGTGCAGAACGAGGACTGCTGTTACTACAAAAACTATTTCCTCTACCGCGACTCGAACGGCACGAAGGAGTGGCAGATGCTGCCGTGGGATCTCGACCTCACCTTCGGGCGCACCTTCGGTTTCCTGGTCGTGAACGGCGTGCAGACCAACGGCTATTTCAACACCAACATCTTCTGGACGAATCTCTATTATCTCCAGAAGCGGCCGTCGCCCATCGGCGCGGCGGATTTCATCGGGCAGGATCATGTGGTGGCCGAGGCGCTGTGGTCGGTGCCGGAGATTTACCAGATGTTCCTGCGGCGCTGGACCTCGGTGCATGAGCAGTTCCTGCAAAAGCCCGGCACGCACCCGCTGCTCCTGCACTACGAGCGGCGCACCGATGAACTGGCCGCCCAGATCGAGCCGGACGCCGCGCTCGACCTGGCGAAATGGGGCAGTTGGTTCCCGGTGCAGACCATGTCTGTGGCCGTGGACATCCTGAAAAAAATCTACTTCGAGAAACGGCGCGGCTGGATTTTCAACACCCTCACGGCGGCGAACGGCGGGCCGTATCTCGGCACGCAGCCGACGAACGCCGCGCTCCGTTTCGGAGCCATGGAGCCGAATCCCTCCGGCGGCAATCAGGATCAGGAATACGTCGAGCTGGTGAACACGAACAGCTATGCGGTGGACATCTCCGGCTGGCGCGTGACCGGGGCGATTGATCACACTTTCAAGAACGGCGTGGTCATTCCCTCGAACTCCGTGCTCTACCTCTCGCCCAACGTGAACGCCTTTCGTGCGCGCACCAGCGGGCCGCGCGGCGGGCTGGGCCTGTTCGTGCAGGGCAATTATTCGGGCCGGTTGAACGCGCGCGGTGAGGCACTGCAACTCGTGGACTCGACCGGCCGCGCTGTGGCCGCCACCAATGTCCCCGCTGCGCCCAGCCTCGCGCAGCAGTATCTCCGCATCACCGAGATCATGTATCGCCCCACACCGCCGCCGCCTGGACTCGCGGCGCTGGCGGATGCGTTTGAATTCCTCGAGTTGAAGAACATCGGGCCGGCGCCGCTCAACCTGCTCGGCGTGCGGCTGACCATCGGCGTGGACTTTGGTTTCACCGGCAGCAGCGTCACGAACCTCGCGCCCGGCGCGCGCGTGCTGGTGGTGCGCAATCTCGCGGCGTTTGAATCCCGCTACGGCAGCGGCCTGCCGGTCGCGGGCCAATACTCCGGCCTGCTGGACAACGCGGGCGAAAATCTCCGGCTCGAAGACGCCACCGGGGAGAAGATTCTCGACTTCGATTACAACAACGCCTGGTACCCAATCACCGATGGCGTGGGCTTCTCGCTCGTCATCGTGAACGAGAATGCGTCGTGGGACACCTGGGGTTTGAAGACGAGCTGGCGACCGGGCAGCCGCGAACGCGGCTCACCCGGCGCGAACAATCCGGCGGCGGATGTCGTGGCACCGGTGCAGATCAACGAAGTCGCGTCGCACACCGTGCAGCCCGCCGTCGATGCGGTGGAACTGTTCAATCCCACGGGTGGCAGCGTGAATCTCGGCGGCTGGTTCCTCACGGATGATTTCCTCACGCCGCGCAAGTTCCGCATTCCCGATCTCACGACCATCTCGGCGAACGGCCACCTCGTCTTCAACGAGAACCACTTCAATCCCACCAATCCGCCGTCGCCCACGGGCTTCGCGTTCAGCTCGTTTGGCGACGAGGTGTTTTTGTTCTCCGCGAACGCGGGCGGTGAACTCACTGGCTATCACCACGGCTTCCGCTTCGGCGCGGCGGAGGCTGGCGTTTCGTTTGGCCGGCACGTCAACCAGGTGGGCGCGGAACATTTTGTGGCGCAGGCGGTCGCGACTTTTGGCGGCGCGAATTCTTATCCGCAAGTCGGCCCGGTGGTCGTCTCGGAGATTCATTACCACCCGCCGGACTTTGCGGGCGGCGTGAACAACTCGACGGATGAATTCATCGAGCTGCACAACATCACGGGCGGCGCGGTGCCATTGTTTCATCCCACGTTTCCGACCAACACCTGGCGTTTGCGCGGCGCGGTGGATTTTGATTTCCCGACCAATGTCACCCTGGCGGCGGGCGGCTTCGCGCTGCTCGTGTCCTTCGATCCGACGAACGCGACGCAGCTCGCCGCGTTCCGCGCACGGTTCAACGTGCCGCCCGCCCTTTTCATTTTCGGCCCGTGGTCCGGTGAGTTGAACAATGCCTCCGGCGAAGTGCGCCTGACCAAGCCCGGTACGCCGCTCGCTGGAGAGACGCCGCAGATCACGGCGGACGAAGTGGAATACGAGGACGTGACGGAGTGGCTGCTCCCGGCGGACGGGCACGGCGCGTCGTGGCAGATTTCTGTGGCCGGCTTTTACGGCCACGACCCGTTCAGTTGGATCGCCGCCGCGCCGTCGCCGGGTGCGGCCTACTCGTTTGTGGAAGGGCTGGTCATCACCGCCCAGCCTGCGAACCAGATTATTTTCGGATCGGCTCCCGTGACGTTCTCCGTGGGCGCGAGCGGCGGAGCGCCGCTGTCGTACCAATGGGAATTCAACGGCGGCACCATCCCCGGCGCGACAGGCGCGACCTACTCGATCCACTACGTGCTGCCGGAACACGCCGGGCGGTACAGCGTGACTGTGATGAACGCCGCCGGCGCGCGGCAAAGTTCCAACGCGCTGCTCACGGTGGTGTTCGGCCCCTTCTTCACGAAGAACCCGACGAACGTCGGCACGCGCGCCGGCCAGACGGCGGTCTTCACCGCGGCCGCCATCGGCAGCGGAGCGCTCACCTACCAGTGGCGGCTCAACGGCGCCAACGCGCCCGGCACCGTCACGACGACCGCCACCAATTCCACGCTCACCATCACCAACGTGCAGGCCGGGCAGCTCGGCAGCTACACGGTCCTGGTCACGGACAGCGTGGGCACGGTGCCGAGCACGACGGCCACGCTGACCTTTCTCGTCGATCCCACCATTGTGCTGCAACCGGTCGGGCGGACCATCGTGGCGGGCGCGGATGTTACGTTGAGCGTCGTCGTGACGAACACCGCGACGCTGCCCGTCGGTTTCCGCTGGCGGCGCAACGGCAGTTCCATTCCCGGCGCGTTCTTTGTGCTCCATGAGTTCACCAACTATTTCGTCGCCGCCAACATCCAGGCGCCACTGACAAATTTTACGGTGCATGTGACGAACGCCGCGCGGCCGGCGGGCTTCTTCAGTTCCTCGGCCTTCATGATCATCCAGGCGGACACGGATGCAGATGGAATTCCCGATGCGTGGGAGACGCAGTTCGGACTGGCCGCGGGTGACGCCGGGGATCGCGATCTGGATGCGGACGGGGATCGCATGAGCAACTGGGCGGAATTCATCGCCGGCACGAATCCGACGAACGGCCTGAGTTATTTGCAAGTCGAGGCGCTCACGGTGGGCGGCGGCGCCACCTTGAACTTCGGCGCGGTATCCAACCGCACTTACACCGTTCAGTTCACCGATCTGCTCGGCAGCAGCGTGTGGTTCAAGCTCGGGGATGTTCCGGCGCGGGCGACAAATTTTTCCGTGCAACTGCACGATCCGAACGCGATTCCCGGCCGATATTACCGCCTCGCCACGCCGCAGCAGCCGTAGAGCGTCAGGCAGAACTTGGGTGGAAGGCTGCGCGCGGCGAGGCCAGGACGTGACCGTGAGGTGTGCTTGTGCACCGGTCGCAGCGCGACCGGCACCACCTTACCCGCGTCCGTTCATCGCGCTGCCGAGCAGATGCCCGAGCCACACCGCGATCAGGCACAGCGTCACCGAGAGCAGCACGTTGCCGCCGGCGTGGAGCAATTGCCCGGCGCGAATCAGTTCGAGCGTCTGAATGCTGAAGGCAGAAAATGTCGTGTAGCCGCCGCACACGCCGATGATGAAAAACTGGCGGAATGAATCCGCGCCCGCCAGCCGTCCGCCGCTCCCGCTCAGGCCCGCCAGCACGCCGATGAGGAACGAGCCGGTGACGTTCACGAACAGCGTGCCCCACGGCAGCGTCGCGCCAAAACGGTGTGTGACGACATTTGACATCCAGAAACGCATCACGCTGCCGAGCGCGCCGCCGAAGGCGATCCAGAGGTAGCTCATGCGGGGAGGGAGAAATTCCAAATTCCAAATTCCAAATCCCAAACAAATTCCAAGGGCCCAAATTTCAATGGGAGCGGGCGGGCTGGGGCGACACCGCAAAAAATGGAAGGCCATTGGCAGGGCGTCGCCGTCCTCAGCGCGCCGAGCCACGACTTGGCGACACGCGCACGAACATTCTCACACCTCACCCCGGCGCGCTGAGGGCCGCAGCGCCCTACAACTGACGCCCTTTGGAATTTTGCCGCTTGGAATTTGTTTGGGATTTGGGATTTGGGATTTGGATTTTGCTCCGCCCTCCACCGCTCACAAAACATCAAAAAAATCTTCATGGGCGGGCGCTATTGCCAGTAGCCGGGATTCACGCCGGCAAACAAATTGTCCCGCGCCTCAATCCGCGCCAGCCACTTCTCGTCCACTTGCGTCTGCGTGAGCTGTTCGTGCAGCGCGATGAAGCGGAGCAAATGATCCTTCACGCGGCGCTTGGCGTATTCGGGGCTAGTGCCGGTGCGGAGGATGAACGGCCAGTCACTGGATTGCGCGAGGAGCAGTTCGCGCGCGGCCTGCTTGAGGGCGCGCTCCGTGAGTCCGGTGGCGTTCGGGAATTTCCGCACCAGTTCCGTCATGCGCGTCTGCGCAATGTCGAGGTGCGGCAGAATCCATTCGTTGCGCTCGTTGAGCCAGACCTTCCAGTAGCCTTCCTCCCCCCAACTCGACGCGGCGGGTTGCGCGACCTGTTGCGTCGGGTTTTGCTGCAGGTATTCGTGCGGCGTCGTGAGTTTGAAAACCTGCTGATCGAAGTAGGCCTTGCGCACGAAGTAATCGAGGAACTCCGGCCCCTCGTGCCACCAGTGGCCGAACAGTTCGGCGTCGTAGGGCGACACGAGCATCGGCGGGCGGTCCATGATGTGCGCGAGGCGCGAAATCTGATCCACGCGAGCTTCGAGGAAATGCTGCGCGTGCTGCGCGGCGGTTTCGAGCGCGGCCTGGCGGTTGTAAATCAGCTTCTCGCCCGCGCCTCCGGTGATGGCGTGATACTTAATGCCGGTGAACGTCCGCACGCTGTCCGTCGGCAGATGCGGGCGCACGTAGTCGAAGTCCAGGTCGAAGCCGATGTCGCGGTAGAAGTCGCGGTAGCGCGGGTCGCCGGGATAGCCCTCGTGCTTGCTCCAGACCTGCTTCGCGGACTCGAGATCGCGCCCGAAGGCCGCGAGGCCGTTCTGCGTGAAGATGGGCGCGAACACGCCGTAGCGCGGGCGCGGCTTTGCGTGCAGCACGCCGTGCGTGTCCGTGATGAACCAGCGGATGTTCGCCTCCTGCAGCACGTTTTCGACGCCCTCGACGTAGGCGCACTCGGGAAGCCAGATGCCGCGCGGGTTGCGTCCGAAGCATTCGGCGTAATGATCGCGCGCGGTCAGGATTTGCGCGCGGACGGACGCCGGATGCGAAGCCAGCAACGGCAGCAGTCCGTGTGTTGCCGCCGTGGTGATGATTTCCAGCCTGCCCGCGTCTTGAAACTTGCGAAACGCGCTGACGAGATCGCGGTGATAGCCGAAATAATTCTGGCGCAGCCGCACGAACCGCTCGTGATAGAACAGCGCGAGTTCGTGATACGCGCGGTCCCAGTAGGTGCGGTGAACTTCCTTCTCCGCGAGTTCGATCAGCCCGTTGAGATGCTGTTCGTAGCGGTCTTGCAGGAGCCGGTCGCGCAGCATGGCGCAGAGCGTGGGCGAGAGGCAGATGGTGAGACGCGAGTCCATGCCGTCGCGCAGCCAGCCCTCGAAGACTTCGAGCATCGGCAGATACGTTTCCGTGATGGCCTCGAAGAGCCAGTTCTCCTCGAGAAACCTGGGATGCTCCGGATGCCGCACAAACGGCAGGTGCGCGTGCAGGACGAGAGAGAGATGGCCTTGCATGAGATTAGGCGGATTGACTAAGCGTTTCGCGGCTCATCGGTAAACATCCTTGCGGTGCCGGACGCGCTGAATCTCGACCACGCGCGAATCCATGAAGACCTCGTAAACGATACGATAATCCCCCCACGCGAATGCGGTAGGTTCGTTCGGAGCCGGCGAGTTTTTGTGAACCATGTGGAAGCGGTTCAACCACGAGCGCGGTGACGGCGGCGACAATGCGGGCGACCTCCTGGTTCGGCAGGACGCGCAGGTCTTTCTTCGTCGAGTTGCGCCACTGGAGGCTAAAGTTTTCCATCACGCTTCAGATCGGCGATGAACTGGTCGTGGGGGATGGGCGGTTCGTCGCGACGCTCGGCCACGACGGCGAGATCGTTCAAGTCTTCGAGGATTTTTTCGTACTCGCCAATGGGGAGCACCACGGCCGTGCGGTCACCCTTTTCATCGGTGAGATATTGCAGCGTCTGGCTCATGCGGAAAAAGCTACGGTTGCCGCTACGGAATGTCGAGCGTGCGCGGCCAGCCGTGAGGTGGGGCGCGGCCCGAGATCCAGCCCCAACGGGGCGCAATTCGTCAGCCCAGGGCGAAGCCCTGGGACAACGTCCCGATTTGACCCAGCCCTGAAAGGGCGAAACCACGCGCGGGTGAAACGCGGGAATTCTTCCGCCCTTTCAGGGCTTGCCCTCTCGTTAAATCGAAACCCAGGGCTTTGCCCCACTGGCATTGACTTAAGCATAGGCCGGTTCAAAAGACGATTTTGCGCACGCGCCGTTGATAGTGATAGGAGCGGGCCGGGGAGGGAGGGCGGCGGCGCACCTTGCGCCCGGGCCGCACGCTCACCG
>Ga0163150_10000635_pt1 | contig 64015 bp, 53 predicted proteins | sample OliLakLV19P2IB_FD_148628 | JGI IMG/M metagenome (GOLD analysis project Ga0163150, IMG submission 148628) | Freshwater microbial mat bacterial communities from Lake Vanda, McMurdo Dry Valleys, Antarctica - Oligotrophic Lake LV.19.P2.IB | ecosystem: Environmental > Aquatic > Freshwater > Lake >...
TTTCTGGTCGGTCGAAAACACTTGAACTTTCTTCATATGAAAAAACTGGATTTCCCATATAAATAATTTTACAGAAAATATCACATTGTGTTTGAAACACTTTTTTAAAATCAGTTTCTGAAAGAACCTTGTTATAAAACTCATATCCATAAGGATACATATTTTGATTTGCAAGTCTAGATTTTAAAATCCTTTGACTAGGAATTACAATATAATCTGCTTTTTGTAATTGGTCTTGTAATGTTTTGGGATTATATTCATTAGAATCAGAGTCTAAGACATAAAAATCAAAAAGAGTAATATTTTGAAATGATGAATTGAATGGTATAATTCCTAAATCATAGACCTCGCTCATAATTCGTGCATTTGAAGAAATATTTTTTTTCGCCCAACCTGCTGCTTCTATTCTTGAATCTGGTTTCCAAAGAACTGTAACAAAATATGAGAAAGAAAAAACGAAACAAACCAAACCAATTGTTGTTAATACTAAATACTTAATACTTGATACTTTATACTTAGTTTCTAAGTATGATAATACTTCAATAGTTGCAATAGAGATAGTTAAGTAAATAAAAGGTAGAGTAGGGACTATATATCGTGTCCATTTTACAAACAAAAATGCTTGAGAAAAAAATAACACCACAAAAAAAGATAGGAGTAGAAAGTAGTATCTCTTCCTTTTAAGCAACAGATACAAACAGCAAGGAATAAATATTATAGTTAATAGCGGATTTAAAAGAAATGGATATACATAAAACAATTGATAGAATACTGGAAGTGTGTTTGCAAATCCTTGTGAATAAAAAACTGGCAGTTCTCCGGTTGCAACACGAGATTCATAAAATATACTTCCTTTAAATGATTGAAAATCTAACAATGTATAAGGATTTGTAGAAATAAATACAAGTATGCTTATAGCAAGGAATGACAAACTTGTTATAGGTATTTGTATAAAAGAAGCTCTTGTTTTTTTTAAGCTTTTTAAAAGTAAAAAAAATGGTATGAGAAGCAGTACGATAGATGAAATTTTTATTGCTATAGTTATTCCAGCAATGAAAGCAGATAAAAAAAGATATTTATTATTTTTGGTTTCTAGATACAAAATACTACAATAAAAAAGGAGAGTTACGAGAAATGTTGTCCACATTTCAAAGGTTCCAAAATGGGCGAACTGAATAAATCCCACACTTGTTGCTGCAAAAAATGCTGCTATTAAACCAGTTCTGCGTGAATGAATTCTTTTGCCAATAAAATAAATGAGTAGTATCAAAATGGTTGAGAAAAAAGCAGAAAAAATACGGCTAATAAGAATTGCTTGATCAAAGTGTACAGTACACGTTTCAATTGTAAATTTACATATAGTCAATAAATTTGTGATCATACCAATGAAGAAAATGCTGTAAATAGGAAGAGATCCATATGCAAAGAAGCGAGGATTTAATTGATGAGGAAATTGTAATTGAGAAACACTGGATGCAATATTTCTCTCGTCTGGATGAAAATAAAACGGGGCTCCCCAATTTAGGTTGAAAAACCGAAAAAAAACACCCAACGTCATTAAACCTAGTAATAAAAATAGTGTTATATTTTTAGTCATTGATCTTTGTTTGAAAAATTGGAATCAAAATTGTCTTAGGAATGGGAAAGAACTGCAGCAGCTTTTTTACCTAGTTCAACTGCATAATTGGTTCCGCGATCCCACGGATAAACTTGTTCTATATTTGATAAATAAACATTTTTTAATGGCGTTTCAAAGTGGGGAATACGTTTTGAATAATTAGTTGGTATGATAGGCTGAGCAAATGGTGCTTTGAAAAGCCTCATGCTAATAAGTGATTTTTCAAAACCAGGATGTATCTTCTGAAGAAAAGGTTCAAAGGTTTTAAACATAGATTTTTCATCCATAGAAAAGTATGGGTGATCTATTGATACATAATTACCAAGATACACGATGTGTTCGTTATTGTAATGTTTTTTGTCCATAAAGTTTGTGTGTTCGACGATTGCCATAATTGGTGAGTTTGTATCACAAATACTCAGCCAGTATGTATTATCAATTAAAAATTGTTGATTTAAGCGAAGAACAAGATTTGTGGCACCGAGGCTTTTACGCTTAATGATTGAATTCTTGTATGATTCTGGAAGTTGAGGAGCAGTTTTTAGAAAAAAGGCCGAAGGTAGTGTAACGATGATTTTATCAAATTCTTGTTCTTGTATTGAATCGTTTGATTTTATCTTTATAGTGGTTACTTGCTCTGATTTTATTTCTAACAGTTCGTGGCTAAAATAAATGCTTCCTCCCAATTTTTTTATAACATCTTTAAGATGGAGAGCAAATGTTAAAAATCCCCCTTCTGGATACGCAAGATTTGAAGTTCTCTTTTTAATTCTTGCCCAAAACCATGCAAGAGACATTTCATCAACGTACGTACCGAATTTATTTTTCAATTGTGGTTCCCAGATCATTTGGTATGATTTTTTTCCCATCGCAGCTGGCAAGAAAGATGTTGCATGGACTTTCTCAAGAGGTTTCCAAAAGGGATTGTATCTAAGCATTCCAAGTGTCGCTGCCATTCGAAAACGATCCATAACGGACAGTAAGGGAAATTGAAGCAATTTGAGAGGAGAATCCATTTGATACATAGTGTTTTTTACATATACTGAAGTTTTTGGACGGGGAATAAGCACATTGTGATGTATCTCCCGGGCTAGATCTAAAATAGAATTGTCATTTGTAAACCAATGATGGTAATGGTGTTCAAGCGACCATTCCCATTCCTTTTCTTGATACCCAATAGCTAACCCTCCTGGTTTTTCATCCTTTTCAAATACAGAAACGCGATGTCCATCAAGAGACAAATAATATGCAGCGGCGAGTCCTGTGAATCCTGCTCCAATGATTGCTATCTTCATAACGTGGTCCAATGAGTAACTAAATAAAGAAGTAAGCCAATGGCAGTTGTTGCAAAAGCAATCATACCTCCAAATACAACCAATTCATTTCCTGGCGGTTCAGTTTTAGAAGGGATAACAACAACAGTAGTTGGAGTTGGAAAGATTATAGGAGTACTTGTTGGTAATAGGGTTGGAACTACAATAGTTGGTGTTGGCGTTACCAATTGTGTTGGAATTACAGTAGGAGTAATGACAATCGGTGTTGGAGTTGCTGTTATACCAATAGTTGGACTTGCTGACGGAGTTGCTGTTTGAGCTACTCTTGTACCGAGAGAAAAAATGGTAAATGATTGCGTTGCAGTTCTCAATACACCTGTCTTATCTTTTGCGGAGATAGTGATTGTATGACTTCCGGGAATCAACGTTCGTGTAGGTCTATACAACCAATTTCCACTTGAGTCTGCTTTGACCTGAGTCACAATATTTTCATCTCGAATTGTTATCGAAACTGTTTCAAGTGCTACAGCTGTTCCTTTAAATTGTGGCCGCTGATCTATAAATTCTTCATTCTTTTTTGGTACTGTAATTTGTGGTGTTCCAGTTGTTTGGTTTAATTGAAGTTCTTGAGGTAGCCCGCCACCAATTTCTGAGGAAAGAGGTTGAAGAATTGGATCCTCAGAGATTGTAAAATCATAGTTTTGAGAAAGAGTTATGATTGGAACTGTCGAATTTTTTGCAAACAAAGTTATTTGAGATTGTCCATCTTTACCAACAGCTTTCAGAGTAAAGATAGTGGTATCTGAAATTTGGAATGAAGAATCAAGATTTTTATTTCTAAGGTTTGATAAATCCAAAACATATTCGCCATTTTGAATGCGTGTTGATATATCTTGGGAATTTGGGGAGGAAAGATAGACTAATCCTTCAGAAACCTTTTCACCGTTTGGAAGAATTACTACACCTTGTAATTTTTTTTGAATTGTCTGAGCAGAATTCAGCTTTCCCGCTGTTGCTGTTTGGTATGGTGCTCCGTTATTTAAGTATGTAGACCCTCCATTTACTATTGAAAAATAATATTGCGTATTTGGAGTCAGATTTTTAACAGTTATGTGATGAGAGGTATAGGGGGAGAAAGAGTCAGCACGGCTGTCTCGTTCATCAAGTGCATTCTGGCCAAGCGTTGTATCTTTTCCAAAAGAAACAATGCCTGGGGTTTCTTGAGTTGTTGTATACGAGACAGTAAAAGAATTGTCTGTGATATTTGTTATCTTAATGTCTTGTGGCGTTGTTGACTGGCTTGCTCTTCCTGTATAGATTACTCCTGATTCAACAAGATACGTCGTTACTAATACGCCAAAAACTATAACAACGAGTGCTAAGAGAGTTGGAATCTGTTTATTCCACATTGAATGGTTCATTGAAATATATTTAGGACTGCTGATTCAGATGATGTTTCACTAAATAGTGGAGTTGGGGACACAGGAATAATGGTATTGAATGGTTCTACTGTTGGGATAGGTGTTGGTGTTACAAACGATTCGTCTGCTACTTTTTCAAAAGAGAGAGCCGGATCAATTTTGTTCCTTTTTTTTAGTTCTTGTACGGTATCTATATCAAAATTCGGGTTTATAGGTGCTACTTGGATAGCTACAGCATCAGGAATAGTTGAAGTATTTGCACTATGGTAAATGTTAAATATTATCCAAGCAAGAACAATAATAAAAGTTGACCCTACAAGTAATGCAATTTCTTTTTGTTTCATAGTGAGTCCATAAAGTAAGCTTTCCCTCTAATAGTGATAGTAACTGTTTTTTCAGTAAATGATTCATTGCTGACCGAAATAGAATCGATCGTTACGATGCGATCAAAATTAGTGAGGTTATTAAAAAAACTAGCTATTCCATTGTATGAGCCTTTTGCGTCAAGTGAAAATGCAAAAAAAGAGTAATTATCTAATTTAGGGTTTGTTTTCGCATTTGCTAACTCTACTTCTAGTGCTTGTAGTCTATTTATAGTTATCCCAGAGTTTTTCCCAATCGCTTGTAGTTGACCAATAAGAGTGGGAACAGTAGGTTTTGCAGGAATTGCTTGATTGACATAGACAAGGTCATTTTGGAGAGAGTTATATTTTTGAGTTAGTGCACCCAAATTAGAAATCTTTCCATCTAGTTTGACTAGTAGTTCTGTATTATCTTCAATTTGTTTTTTGAGTTGTGCAATTGTTGAAAGAGTTGGGTTAATAGCGAATAATCCAAAGAGTATTAAAGCAATGAGTGTTAGGATAATTGTCGAAAATGCTCGTGTTTTTCGTTCTTTGAAATGTGGAACCATTTCTGCATATTTACTTTTTTGAAGTGATGAAAGAAAATTAGTTTTGAGCTGCATGTTTTTTTAGTATTGCCGAAATACCAACGGTAATAATGGCACTCGATGTTTTATTTTCAATTTTATCGATACTGACTGATTCGATATCCTCATGTTCTCGGATTCGGGCTATAAATTCTGCAAGTGAGGTAACAGAAGGTGTATCAGCTTCAATGGTTAAATCTTTTTGAGATAGGGTCATTTTGTTAAACAATACGTCTGTGGGTGCTAGGTTATACAAATCCGTGAATAATTGTGTAGTATCATTTCCTGTAGCTCCTAACTCTTTGGCAAATGCCAGTCTTTTTTGAAGATTTCTAAACCGAGCCTCATTATTTTTTTGAGTTTTTAATAGTTCTTCTCGTATCGAAATCTTATCATGGAGGTCGATGAGTTGCCTGTCGAGTGAAAAACGATAAAGAAACGCAGTGAGGGCTATTGCCTCAGTAATTATGACAACATATCTTCCAATCGATAAAGCCCAATCGATGAATTTATCGACAGCACCTGAGCCTCGTTTTTTAAGCAGGTTAATAGAAGAGGATTTTGTACCCATACCATTTTAAGTCTATTTGAATTTTAGAACTTTGTCAAAGTTAAAAGAGGGAAATTACGCAGCAGCTTGAGGCTTTGTTTTGCGCTTGGTCGAAGCTGTTTTTTTAGGCGGTTCTGTTTTTTGCGAAGGAATTAATTTTGAAAGAGAGGATTTAATTCTAGATGCTTTATTTTTGTGTATTACTTTTCGCTTTGCAGCTTTGTCTGCGTGGATTACTGCTTCTCGGATAGCGTCAACGCTGGGAGCCTTTCGTGCTTTTTTTATAAGCTTTTTTAGTGCGACAATGATAAGCTCGTTGCGCTCTTCTCTTTTTATGTCTTGTCTAAATTTCTTTTTCGCTGATTTTGTTACTGGCACAAGCTCATTTTAGCATGCTATACTTAAAAAAACAATATGCCTACCGATTTTGTAAAAAAAAGCCTCAGTATTCTTTTTAAACAGCAAACCAACATTTTATCAGCAGCATTTATTATTATGGGGACAGTCCTCGTATCTCAATTATTAGGGTTAGTCCGACAACGTCTTCTTATTGCGATTTTTGGTGCCTCAAACACATTAGGTGTGTATTTGGCTTCAACAAAGCTTCCAGATTTCATGTTCCAGCTTATTATTGCAGGTGCCTTATCAACTGCATTTATTCCAGTATTTTCAGACTTTTTGGTTAAAGATAAGAAACACGAAGGACACAAAATGGCATCCTCACTTCTAACAATAGGAATTTCTCTCTTTTTAATAATTGGAGCCGTTCTTTTTATTTTTGCGCCATTTTTTCTTCAGATTATTAATCCCGGTTCAGGATACTCTCCAGATCAAATGATGCTTATGGCAAATCTTATGCGCGTAATTTTGATTGGACAATTATTATTTATTGTAGGAACATTTTTTTCTGTACTGCTTCAATCGTATAACCATTTTTTTATCCCAGGAATTGCGGCGGCAGCGTACAACTTTGGAATGATTATAGGTATTTTATTTTTACATTCATATGTCGGCATTTTTGCGCCCGCTTTAGGAGTTGTTATAGGTGCATTTATTTTTATACTTATGCAGGTTCCCATGGTAAACAAGGTTGGATTTTCTTATACTCCTATTTTTTCCTTAAAAACTCCCGGAGTAATGACAGTTTTGAATCTGATGTGGCCTCGAACTCTTTCTATCGCTATTTTTCAGGTAGGAACATTGGTGACTGTTGGCCTCATATCATATCTTTCATCTCCTGGGAGAAATTATGTCATTTTTGATTTGGCCCAAACATTGGCGTTTGCTCCGGTTGTTCTCTTTGGTCAAACCATTGCTCAAGCAGCATTTCCCGTATTATCTCGAGAAAAGGATAAATTAGAAAATTTTAAAGTAACGTTTATCACGAGTTTCAAACAAATGCTGTATTTAGTATTGCCTGTCTCGGCCATAATTTTGGTTTTGCGTATTCCTATTGTTCGAATCGTTTTTGGAGCTCCAAATCTTGACTGGGATGCAACAGTTTTAACTGGTAGAACACTGGCCCTTTTTAGTATTTCTATTTTTTCGCAGGCTCTCATAGCACTTGTATCAAGAGGATTTTACGCACTTCATAACACAAAAATTCCTCTTATTGTTGGGGGAGTAGCAACGATTTTTATGATCGGTAGTGCCTATTTGTTTGTTGCTTATTATGGTATGGGAATTGAAAGTATTGCACTGGCATATTCATTAGGAAGTCTTTTTAATCTGGTTGTGCTTATGATATTTCTGGATCGGAGAGTTGGAGGATTTGAAAAGATACCCCTTATCATTTCTTTGTCTAAATTTTTTGCTTCAACGGTTTTGACGGGGGTAGCTCTTTATATTCCTATTAAATTATTAGACCAACTGGTTTTTGACACAACCCGCACAGTCAATCTGCTTTTGTTAACGGGAATTTCAAGTGTCGCCGGATTGTCCTTGTACTTATTTTTAACATGGTTTTTTAATGTAAAAGAAGCGCTTATGTTTATCACGATGTTTAAAAAAATTGGTAACTGGAAAGATATTTTGGGCAAACGAGAAGATGTTCTTGACACAACCCGCACCAATCCCTGATGAGTGCTTTATCGAATTGGCCAATTTTGGGAGATTTGAGTAACCCATGGATTTTCTACTGCAAGTCTCATTTGAAAAAGATTTATAACAGCCAAAAAATCTTTTAATTCAGAGACTTTACTCTCCGGCCCATTGAAAATCTCTTGGAATTCCTTTAGGGTATCTTTTGCGTATTCTGAGGAAGATTCTGATATAACTTTTTTCTCCAAATATTTAATAATTTTGTCAAATCCGTTTTTATCTAGCCAGACTCCTTTACAGGTATTGCACTTATCGATAACTATTTTTGAGTCCATATAGGTAAGAGAAGTCATCTCTCTGGAATCTTTTGGACATTTTTTTTGCTTCTAGAGGTATTATATTTTTCTGATTTTTCATCGAATAGCTCAAAATCGAGCCATCTCAAATCATCGTCTGTTCTATCCTTTGCAAGTCTTAACTCATCTCTATCAAACCACAATCCTTGACAGTTTATACATTCTTCAATTTTTAAACCTTTAAATTGCGATTGTTTTAAGTCTGTTTGGTCATTGGGACACTTTATCATATAGTCCAGATTATATATTTTTATCATTTAAAATACAATCTCGATTGTTCTTTGCTATAATCGTTCAAGCTATGGAACAAAGGAATATTCGGAATTTTGCAATTATTGCGCACGTTGATCATGGGAAATCAACTCTCTCAGATAGGCTCTTGGAAGTGACCAAAACCATTCCAAAAGAGAAATTACAGGAACAATTTTTGGATCAAAATCCTATTTCTCGAGAAAGAGGAATTACCATTAAATTGGCTCCCGTCCGCATGATGTATTCGTTTGAGGGTGAGGATTACATGCTCAATCTTATCGATACTCCTGGGCATGTAGATTTTTCGTATGAAGTATCTCGAACACTTGCTGCTTGTGATGGCGCAGTACTGCTTGTTGATGCTACGCAAGGGGTTCAAGCTCAAACAGTTGCTCATTTTCAGGAAGCGAAAAAACAAAACTTAATGATAATTCCGGTTATTAATAAAGTGGATCTGCCAAATGCTCAAGTCGATGTGACAGTTCAAGAATTGTATGATTTTTTTGGATTTCAAAAAGAAGAAATCATTCATATCTCAGCCAAAACTGGACTCAATGTTGAAGAGTTGCTTCATGTAATGATCAAGCGGCTTCCCCCGCCAAAAGAATCAACTCAAGATAATTTGCGTGCTCTAATTTTTGACGCTGTGTACGACGAATATAGAGGTGTTGTTGCCTATGTACGGGTCATTGAAGGAGAAGTAAAACTCGGAGATATGATTCGCTTATTTCAAGAGAATGTAACGACAACTGTTACAGAAGTAGGCTATTTTACACCATTTTTACAAAAGAGTGATACTTTATCAAAGGGAGAGATAGGGTACATTATTACAGGGATAAAAGATCTGCGTAAAGTCCGGGTAGGAGATACGGTAATGCAAAACAGCCATATTGTTTCTCCTCTTCCTGGATATACAACTCCACAGCCTATGGTTTTTTTTGGAGTCTATCCTCAAAACCAAAATGATTTAGTCCATCTCAAAGAATCTCTTGCAAAACTGACTCTCAATGATACTGCCTTGACATATTCCAATGAATACTCAAATTATTTGGGTACAGGATTTCGTGTTGGTTTTTTGGGACTATTACACGCAGAAATTGTAAAACAGCGGCTCAAACAAGAATTTAATTTAGATTTGCTTTTCACAATTCCGCAGGTACTTTATGAAAAGAATGAAGAAGAAGAAATAAAAGAACCGTATATGAGGCTGATAATTTATGTTCCCGCTATTTATGTGGGAAGTGTGATGACGCTTTGTCAAAAGAAAAAAGGAGAAATGAAAAATATGAGCTACCATGACAAATTAGCGGTCTTGGAATATGAAATGCCTTATACAATGTTTATTAGAGGGTTGTCAGGCGAACTAAAATCTGTTTCTTCAGGATTTGCCAGTATTGACTATCAACTTATTGATTTCAGATATGCAGATTTACAAAATTTAGAAATTCGCATTAACAACGAGCCGATTGATGTATTATCAGAACTTGTTTACAAAGATGAAGGCGTTTTTAAAGCACGAGAAAAAACTGGCAAGTTAAAAGAGACATTGCCGCGGCAGCAGTTCCGTCAAATTATTCAAGGAATGCTGCAAGGGGTAATTGTTTCGCGGGAAGAGATACCACCTTTTAGAAAGGACGTTTTGGCAAAAATGTCAGGGGGAGATCGTACTCGAAAAGATAAACTACTTGAAGCTCAGAAAAAAGGAAAAAAGCGAATGATTCACAGTGGAAAAGTTGAATTACCTCAAGAAGCCCTCTTTTCAATGATTGAGAATAAGTAGAGATTAGTTATTAGAGCTTGGAGGTTAGGAATGTTTATTCTAAGCTCTGATTACTACTTACTAATAACTAGAGCGAGAAGAACAAGAATGCTCCAACAGCCGAAATGAATAGTGTTCCAATACTAATTGCAATAATAGTTTCCCCAGGCCCAGGAGCATCAATATTTTGAGCCTCGGCACTACTCTGGTCCTGGTTTGTTTGTTGTGTCGTTTGCCCTGAATCGGGAGCGCCAATAATGGGACTAACGATAGATGTGGGTGATGCTTGAAGGGTACTCGCGAGTGACTGTGTCACGGTAATAATCTGGGTACACGTCGTTGAGGTGCTCACTCCTCCTTGGTTATCAGTTAAAGTAGCAGAAGCAGTAAACGTGCCAGGTGCTTGATAGATGTGAGATTTTTGAGCACTTACTGAATTTGTTCCAATTCCACCTGTTTGGGTTAAGTCTTCAACCGGGCCGTCACCGAAATTAAATGTGATTTTATTAATAGTGCCGTCTTGGTCAGATCCAGTTGCTGTAAATGTAATAGGAAACGGCGCTGCTCCTGAGGGAGTGCGGTCTATATTGAGCGATGAGCAAACAGGTGCCTGGTTTAACGCAGCAACAGTAGTAGGCACTGGTGATGGGCTAATAGTTGGGTTTGGCGCAACTGCAATGAAGGCCGGTATTTTGCTTTGTAATACTTCTCCTGTTCCTCCCTCTCTGTTATATGCTTCTGCATCTCCTCCAACATACGCATTGGTACGTGTGCCATAGGTTATTTGGGTTGGTGTTGTTCCTGTTTCTGTCAATCCCTTAAAGGTAACTTTTCCAAGTGTGGTTGTACTTTGAATTTGTTTGGTTGGATCAGTTCCCGATGTAAGCTCTATATATATATTGCCGGAACTATATTGAGTTTCAGTTATAATGCTGCTCGCGACATTCTCGATACGAAGACCCGCACCCGCAGTTGCTAGTTTTGTAGGATCATACGTTATTTCTAAAAAAACATTTGCAACAATATTTGATCCTGGATTTATCTCTATCTCTAAGTCAAATGATTCTCCAACTTTTGTTTGAATAGGTGTTGAAGTAGAAGATGTTGGAACAAAAGCAAGAGTTGTTGACCGTTCTGCTTGGCTTCTGGTTTCTTGTTGTTGTTGTAAGAAAAAGACAGTAAGAGGGACAGCAGCAATAAGCAGTAAAACAAAACCCAGAACAAATAGTCTCTTAAAAGACATAGATAGAAGTATCGTATATGATAGAAAAGAGCACTGTCAAGCTTCGAGAATATAAAACTCCACATTTTGGCGGACCAACTTAACTATAGGTTATTGACAATAAACATAGTCATGTAGTATAAATTAGCAGTCGCTTTCTCCAAGTGACATTTTTTCTTCTGCCCCAGATGAAAGTTTAGTAATTAAGAAATTAGTTATTAGAGACTAGAAAAATAAACTAAGCTCTAACCTCTAATTACTAGTAAAACTAAAAAAATATGGCAAAAAAACAACTTATTGAAAAAAATAATTTGGACAAGGTCAAGATCAAACCATTATTTGATAACGTGTTAGTAAGACCTCTTGAAGCAGAACAGAAAACTGCAAGCGGAATACTTCTTCCAGATTCGGCTAAGGAAAAACCACAAGTTGGCGAGATTATGGCAGTAGGAGATGGATGGCACAACAATGACGGAAAAGTATTTCCAGTAGTAGTCAAAGTAGGACAAAAAGTTATGTACAAAAAATGGGGCGGAAATGAGATAAAAGTTCAGGGAGAAGAATGGATGTTAATTGAACAAAAAGATATTTTGGCAATTGTAGAATAAACTTATGGCAAAACAAATTAAATACGGTGCAGATGCACGACAATCTCTAATAGAAGGTGTTAACAAACTCGCTGATGCAGTGGTAACTACTCTTGGACCAAAAGGTCGAAATGTAGCCATCGACAAAAAATGGGGAGCACCAAATGTTATTCATGATGGAGTAACCGTTGCTAAAGAAGTAGAACTTCCAGATCCATTCGAAAATATGGGAGCACAATTGGTTAAAGAAGCTGCTTCCAAAACAAATGACGTAGCAGGAGACGGAACAACAACAGCAACACTTTTGGCTCAAGCAATCATCAACACTGGATTCAAAAATGTTACAGCAGGAGCAAATCCAATGTTACTCAAAGCAGGTATGGAAAAAGGAGTAGAAGCTGTAGTTGCTGAAATTAAAAAAATGGCAAAACCAGTTAAAGATACCGATGTTACAAAAGTAGCAACAATTTCAGCACAAAATGTACAAATTGGTCAACTTATTGCAGAAGCACTCACGAAAGTTGGGAAAGATGGAGTCGTAACTGTCGAAGAAGGACGAGGACTTGAGATGTCTATTGATTACAAAGAAGGAATGGAATTTGATAAAGGATATGTCTCTTCTTATCTGGTAACAAATCCAGATCGTATGGAAGCAGAAATTGAAGACCCATATATCTTGATAACTGACAAAAAAATCTCGAATCTCCAAGAATTATTGCCATTTTTGGAAAATCTTATCAAAGTTTCCAAAAACCTAGTAATTATCGCTGATGATATTGAAGGCGAAGCATTAGCCACACTCGTTGTTAACAAACTTCGAGGTACATTTAATGCGTTAGCTCTCAAAGCTCCTGGATTTGGAGATAGACGAAAAGAAATGCTTGAAGACATTGCAATTCTAACAGGGGGTACTGTTATCTCTGAAGACACTGGACGAAAATTCGATTCAGTAACACTCGAAGATTGTGGAAGAGCAGACAAAGTATGGGCAGACAAAGAAAATACACGCATTATCGGTGGAAAAGGAAATCCAACGGCAATCAAAGCTCGAATTTCACAAATAAGACGAGCAACTGATGAAACTACTTCAGATTTCGATCGAGAAAAACTCCAGGAAAGACTCGCAAAATTAGCCGGTGGAGTTGCAGTTATCAATGTGGGAGCAGCAACAGAAATAGAACTGAAAGAGAAAAAAGAACGAGTCAATGATGCTGTTGCCGCTACTAAAGCAGCTTTAGAAGAAGGAATTGTCCCTGGTGGAGGAGTAGCATTATTGAAAGCTCGAAAAGTTATTGAAGGAGTTAGAAAAACACTTCAGTCTGATGATGAAAAAACAGGAGTCGACATTTTATGGAAAGCATTAGCAGAACCGATCAGAGGAATTGCACGAAATGGTGGATTTGATGAAGGATGGGTTGTCAGAACAATTGAAGATTCTAATAATCCAAAAGTTGATGACTTTGGATTCAATGTTATGACCGGAGAATTTGGTTCTATGGTGAAAGCTGGAATTGTTGATCCAGCCAAAGTAACACGATCAGCAGTACAGAATGCAGCGTCAGTAGGGATGATGGTATTAACCACTGAAGCACTTGTCACTGATTTACCAGAGAAAAAAGAACCTTCCATGCCAGGTGGCGGAATGCCAGGCGGTATGGGTGGAATGGACTACTAACGAAGTTCATGGTCAGTTAGTTCATAGTTCGTAGTAAAAAGAAAGGGCTCGCGAAAGCGAGTTTTTTGGTGGGTTTTTGCTTTTTTTAGCCTGTAGTGATAAAATCTTTCGACTATGACACCAGATCAAGGATCAAGTAAGAAGGACCCAGAAGAACAAAGAGGCCTCATTATACGTTCAACAGGTCTTAAAAATGTTGCACATTATCCACTGAGTGAAATTACAGGATTTAGTCCGGAATTACCTCAGCGGTTGGGAAGGTTAAATGAAGTTTTGTCTCAAATAGTACCTCCAGAAATCCAATCGATAAAAATAGAAATGACTCCAGGTGAAGTTCCTGTTTTTCAAACTGAAGTTAAACATGAATCTGGATATCGTGTAACCTTAGATATCGATCCTATAGAAAGACGTGCAGATTTTACAATACATACAACGAGAGAGAATGGATTAACGTTAGTAACTGCATTAGAAGACATCAAAGGATTTGTTAAATCGAATGTTCCAGATAAAAAAGCGGCAATGGTAGGAGTGCCTTTTAGAGAAGAAGAAGGTAAAACAGAACAATTTTTTAAAGATTTAGATGAAATTACCGAAGAAGAGCTTTTAAGTATTGTTAAAAAAGCTGAAGGGATTCCATATAATTTTAATATAATTCTTCAAAATGATGTTTTGATACTCAAACTCAGACCCCTTATCGTGAATTTTAGCGATAGACTTGGGCTGAGAGTTTTGTCCTTATCTTTCAAAGGAGATACAGCAGAAGTAGAAAAAATTATAGATGCTACATGTGACCTCTTTGATAAACCCTTTAATCATCCCTTTAAAACTCCCTTTAGTGATGAAGAGGAAGTGATATAATAACAATATGAGTGTTGAAGCAGGGAAAGAGGGGTTACCATATAACCCCGAAGAATACACGTTAGAAGAAGTTTTAAAACCCCAACATAGTGCCCTTATTGTTGTTGATATGCAAAATGATTTTCTTGACAAAGATGGATATTTTGCCAAGACTGGAAAGGATATCTCAGGGATGCAGGCAACAATACCCCATATTCAGAAGTTAATAGATGTTGCACATACGAGTAATGTCCCGGTAATATTTACAAAAGGTTCTGAAGATGTTCTATTTAGAACAGGCCCAGGGTTTAGAAGAGCAATTAAATGGGAAGAGAAAGATGGAAATGGAAGTGTAAATTCAGAACGTGGTACGGTTGGATGGGAATTTCACCCAGATCTACAACCTGGAGAGGGAGATATAGTTTTAGAAAAACATAAATGGTCTTCATTTGATGGGAAGGATAAAGATGGTAAAAGTTTGGATGAAATCTTAAAAGAAAAAGGTATAAAAACGTTAGTTGTTACAGGCGTTGTTACGGAGACATGTGTCTATGCAACTGTTCAAGAAGCGTATAATAAAGATTATTTTGTAGTAGTTCCAAAAAATTCTGTAGGTTCAGATATACCAGAGCAGCATAAAACTGTGTTAGAGCATATGGATCCTTTTCTTGGAGATGTAGTTGATGAAAGCGTGATAAAAGAAAATTGGGTTCCTCTCAAGTCAGCAGATGCTCAGAGTTCTCCGGAGCCTGCTCTCTAATTAATTCAGGATGATCATTGTTCAATTGTCAAATCGGGGTTTTCTTGGTATATTTACTTCTGCTCATTTTGACTATGAAAAAGCTATTTCTTTTTATCATCCCAATTCTCCTTGCCTTGATAGTTTTTTTAGGAATTCAATTTTTCTTAGGAAAAAATGAAAATGGGAAAGGAGCATTGCAAGTTACTGCAAATCCTGAAAGCAATGTATTTTTGAATGGTGCATTTATTGGCAAAACCCCCCTTTGTAAATGTGAGGTGCAAGATATGTTGGCGACTGGTGAGTATACGATTCGGATTACTCCAAAAGAAGGAGGATACACCTCATTTGAAGATAAAGTAACTATTGGAAAATCTGTATTAACTGTTGTTGATAGAACATTTGGGAAAGGTGGATCTTCTGAAGGGAGTATTATTTCTCTCGTTCCCATTCAAGATCCGAAAAAAGCAGAAATTTTGGTGGTTACCTTTCCTGATAGAGCCGAGTTACAGCTCAATTCCATAGACCAAGGAGAAACCTCCAAACTTCTCAAAGATGTGACCATTTCAGATCATGAGATAACGGTTCAAAAAAATGGATACAGAGAAAAAACAGTTCGGATAAGGACTGCTCCAGGATACAAACTCATTTCAACAGTATTTTTAGGTGTTTCACCTGAGACCGCAAAAGCTCCACAAACAGTTTTGGGTGATCAAAAAGTAGCAAGTGTATCTGCCACTCCCAGCGTAAAACCCTCAACAGTCATTATATTGAAAACTCCGAATGGTTTTTTAAGAGTGCGACGTGAACCATCGCTTAGTGCAGCAGAAATTGGGCGCGTTACACCTGATGATGTATTCGATGTACTTGAAGAAAAAACAGGGTGGTATAAAATTAAATTAACAACTGGGGCACAAGGATGGGTCAGTGCTCAATATGTACAAAAGCAATAGATCTTACGAGCCAATATAAATAATTAATACGACCAATAAAATCCATGTCAAAACAGTTACAATGAGAGGTTTATCAGATAAGAATACTCGTTCTGGACTTTCTCCTTCATGTTTTTCATAAATATCCTGCAAGTACCTCATGAGTCCATAGACAACCGGGATAATGGTTATCATGAGCCATTTCCTTTGCAAAAACGTTGGTAAAAACTCTGGCATCAAAACTTCAAGGCTGATTCGGACTCCACTTGGATATTCCAAAAACGTAAAGAGAGTGTAGGAGATAAATGTTGATGTCGCAAACATCGATGCGTATACGTCAAGGAGCCGTTCTGAATAATGTGAAAGTGATTTCCGTGTTAATTCAATGTGCGTTGCACTGCTTTTAGAGACGAGCGTTAATTCTCCTCTGCGTTTCCCAATAGCTAAGAATAGGGATAAAGAAATTGTTGTCAACAATAACCAAACGGAGATATGAAGTCCTGTTGCAAATTCTCCTGCATAGACTCGAAGGATATATCCTGCGGCTAGCGCTAGAATATCTATAATTGCAATATGTTTAAGAAATGCTGAATAGGAAATTTGAAGAAGTAAATAAACAACCATAGATCCAAAAAAAGCTGGATTTACTGATATCCCGATTGAAAACGACAATAAAATGAGGGTGACTGCAATAAGGACGGCCAACCGAACAGACACATCTCCATGGGCTAACGGACGGAACTTTTTGAATGGATGCATTTTGTCTTTTTCAACATCAAATGCATCATTAATAATATAAATTGCCGAGGATAGCATGCAGTATACAAGAAATGCTAACGCAGCTTTTTGAAGTAAATCAGTGTTGAATAGTTCTCCTCCAAATGTAATCGCGGCAAACACTGCAAGATTTTTAATCCATTGACGAGGGCGGACAAGTCGAAGTAAGTTATACGCTAGTTTGTTCATCTATATGTTTTAACGTTGAGTGTAAGAACAATAATGCTCCTCCTACCAAAACAACCAGCATTATGATGGCAAATAGCTTTCCAGAACTACTAAGTGTTAGTGAAATCCATCCCAATATAGCAGAAATTATCCAATAAAACAATGCAATATGACGTTGTTTGAGGCCGAGTTGGAGCAAAATATGATGTAAGTGTTTTTTGTCATGCCAAAAAGGAGAACGGCCTGAAAGAATTCTTCGAATTATTGTAAACAATCCATCAACCATCGGTACTCCCATCACAAGTATTGCAGTAGCGAGTTTTGCACCTGAAAGAATTGAAACGACAGCGAGTAATAAATAAACTGCAGTTGCCCCGTAACCTGGAAAAATTTTAGCAGGATAAAAATTAAATAACAAAAATCCAATACTAGATCCCGCAATAATAAAAGCTAATTTAGCCGCCAGCAATGAATTTTCATCAAATTCAGAAAAACGGAGTGACAAAATTCCAATGGTGATTGCTGAAATTGCAACAATTCCGGGCATTTGACCATCTACTCCCTTACTCCAATTGAGCATGTTCATGACCCACACAATCCAGATAAGTGCCACTATATTTGAAAAGAGGGCAATCTCATGATGGCCAAAAAAATAGTAGGGAATTTTTATCATATCAAGATGTAAAATTCCTCCGAATGGATTAGTAATAAAAGGTATGCTTATACCATTTCCCACAACAATTCCCGCTACTATGAAATTTCCAAAAAATCGAAGGTAGGGTGAAACGTCAACTTTGTCATCCAAAACTCCAATTGTTAATGCAAGAAGGCTTGCTACTAAGAGCGCAATCGTCAAGGTATTGATTGGTACAAAAAATGCAGCAGAGACTATTATTCCAAACAACAAAGGAATTCCTCCCCCTCGTGGAATTGGTCTATCATGAATTACAGCAGGATGATTGTGTTTTTTTGGATCATCGTACAGCTTGAATTTTTTCAAAAATACCAAACATATGGGAGTTGCAATAGTAGTCGCTAAAAAAGCGATTACAAATGGGAGTACTATTGTCAAATCAAAAAATTGCATTATGTAACTAGTTGAACGGTTCGGAAACTAAATAATAATGTAAAAAAACATATCAAAAGTGTAGTGATGCAAAGCATCCGAGAAACAAGCGGCATCCGGATATAAATAAGGTAAGATATTAAAAAATTTGTTAGGAAAATAACTGTTGCAATAATAAGGGGAATAAGTAATTGATCTTTTGTTCCAAGTCGTTCTTCACCCCACGGCATTTGATTATAAATTGGTAAATATGGAGGGAGATTCGAGTAGTTGATGAAAAAATAAAATCCATTCAAAAGAAGAAAGAGGAAACTTACAGTAAAACCCCACAGCATTGTTTTATCCGATTTGAGATTATTTAATATTTCTTTCATATATAACTGACTCACGTATTATAATACGTTGTGAATAACCTTGCAGGCTGAAAGGAAAAGGATTTTTGGGATTGGTTATTACTATAAATTGTGGAATATTTTGGTTTAAAGCAGTATATGTTTCCTTCAATGTATTCTCATTATTTGTCATATGGTATGCAACAGCAAACCTGCCTGGAGGAAGTTTTTTTGTCAATGTATATAATTGTGCGTTGTTTCCCCATACAAATAATTGATCATTTTTTTTCATATGGATAGACAGATATTGAGCAATCTGATAATCATATGGTGTGTTGGGATCAAAAAAACCTCGATACTCGTCTATATGAATTCTATTGGTAATAAAAGAAAGAAAATTCTGGTAATACAGTCTGTTTTTTTTGTAAATCCAGAAATTTGCTTCGATTAAGTGAAGAAGAAATAGAAAAAATAGTATTCCTAATACTACATATCGCAAAGAATGTTTTTTCTGTAATTCAAAAAAAATCAAACCCACTAATAAACAAAAACTTGGAAGCAAAACAAGCAGATAATGGGTGTAGGGGCGGCCTGAGAAAAAAGAATTAAAAAGAGAGAAAGAAAACCAGGTACTTATAAATAAGAAAGCATGAGAAAAATGATTTCTTCTCAGAAAAATAACAAGGAGAGTTACTGCCAAAAAAAATAGTTTAAGAAATAAGAGGCCTTGGCCAATTACAAACTTATTACCATATCCTACATAGTTAATGTTTTGTTTGAATGTCGCATTATAAAAATCAGAGAAGGTATTGTTACCGACAAAATAAAGCGATGTGATAAGAATAGGTATAACAAAAGACAAAGAAAAATACCCTAATTTTTTGGCTTCTGCAATAGAGAATTTTTTCTCTTTGGAAGTTATAAAAAGAAGAAATACAAAGAAGGCTGCAAAATCGAATATTCCCACAATTTTAAAAAGGAACGCAAATGAGAGGAGGAGGCCGGCACTAAAAAGTAATTTTATATCCAGGGGTCCGTAGTTCTTGTTGATAAGGTATGCCGCAGTCAGGATCGGAAAAAGCATGAAGTTCTCGGCGTTTGCAATATTTCCTTCAAGAAGTGGAATGCCAAAAAGAACGGCGAACAGTGTAGTTGCTGCAATTTGAGATTTGTGATTTTGAAACAGTTTTTGAGAAAGCATAAAAAATGCTATAACTGCACCCAACCCAAAAAAAAGCGAAGCAAGTCGAATGGTAAATTGATCAGAACCGGCAAAAGCATAAGACACATACAGCAGAGGTGGTTTATTGTCCCAGGTCTCTTTATAGAGAAGTCGTCCCTCATTTAGGCTTAGTCCTAATACTTGATTAATTCCTTCGTCCCCATACCATAGAGGTTCAAACAGAGAGGGAAGCCGAAGAAGTGAGAAGACAAATACGATGAGTATTAAAAGCAGATGACTCTTATTGTTTAATTGTCTTAAAATTTTCATTTTAAAAATTTTCAGTTTTCAATCAAATCTCAATTTTTAAATTTTCAAATATTGAGTCATTAAAAATTCAATGAAAATTGCAAATTATAAATTGAAAATTAACTTATAGTTTCTCTGTCACTTTATACTCGAGTCTTTTTCCAAACATAAGCTGCGTGTGTGAAATAATTGCGGGAAGCGTGGAAAGAAAAAATCCGACAACGGGAAGTAATATAAATTCAAGAGGAAATAGAAATTGACGTGCAGGGGAAGTATGGGTGCTTTTTGGCCTCAGACGAAGATCTATTAAGATCATTGCAAGTACAGCAAACAGACAAAATGTCAAAATTAGCCCTGCAAGTTGAGGGAGAGTGTAGCCAAGAGAAGTTCTTGAGAACACTGGATTTACAAATGGCATAATATTTGCTGCAACTGTAATGATAAACCAATTGACTGGCCAGAGGAAATGGTCTATTAATACATTTGCTAAAATCATTGATTTTCGAATAAACGGGACATTAGGTACAGTAAACCACCATTTAATAAAGAGTGGATCATCTGATACTCCCCATGACCATCGGCGTTCTTGATGGTACTTGTTTTTTAAGCTTCTAAAATATCCTGAAGATTGTGGAGCATCCATAGAGGTTTTTATAAAGAGGGGTTCAACCCATACATTACCAGACATTTTATAAAACGCTTTAAAAAAGATTCGATAATCTTCTGGAATTACATCTGTATCCCAGAATCCTATTTCTGAGAGCATTTTGAGAGACAGAGAATACGTTGAATTAGAAATAAGTCGGTCTTTCTGAATTAAGAGCCCTGTGCGGTATAAGCTACCAAAAAATGAGATAACTCGTATAGGAGCCGGAACATCCCAGAAATTATTGTATGCAACATTTGCAGACTGCCAGAATTTGTTATATCTCTTTGGGTCTCTTAAGAACTTAAAAGTGAGGTAGGAATAATATTGTCTGTCAAAAATTGTGTCTGCGTCCACTGTTGTAATAGTTGCATAATTGAGATCAATAACATTTCCGTCAACAAATCGTTTATACGCCTCTTTACCTCCAAATGCTTGGTTGGAGGATTTTCCCTTTACTTCACCATCAATATCTGGATGATATGTTGCAAAAATGGTTCCAAATCGATCCTTGAATTCCTTGATTAAAATATCTGCTTTGATTTTACCGTCTGCTTCTCTGTCTTCCATTGCCAGTACTATATGTATATTTGATGTTGGAAATGTCTGGGTAGCAATAGATTCGAGCGATGTTTGGAGTTTGGAAATGTTTTCTTTAAAATTGGGAATAACAATTACATGATGAACTTTTGAAAACATGTCATAGCTTTTTGCTAATTTCAGCCAATCCTGTTTTTCGGCGAGCCTAATTTTTTTAGATGCTATATAAGCGGTGATAACAAGTGAAAACGATTTATAAAACCAATATACGTCAAAAAAAAGAATAAAATATGCAATCAATGCTGGAGCTAAGTATGATCCCCATACGGGAGATAAAATTAATGCCCAAGAGATGAGACCAGGGAGAAGTTCTAAAAATCTTCTCGTTTTAATAGGATATCGGGTGAACAGTTTGTCGAAGAAAGTTGTCATAATTAGGTTTCAGGTGTTAGGTTTCAGATTGAACAATAAATGTGCGTTTTGGGTTGTTTGCTCTTGTACTTTTTGGAAGCTAATTCTCTTTAATTTGGCTATTGCTTCACCTACCAGTATAACATAGGAAGGTGTATTTCTTCTACCTCGATGAGGCTCTGGCGTCAAAAAAGGACTATCAGTTTCTGTAACAATTCTGTCCATTGGCACAAAGCTCACTAACTCCAGAAGACTTGTTGATTCTCCAGGTGGGATGCCCTGATACGTTATGTTTCCATCAAATCCCACGTAAAATCCAGCATCCAGTACTTTTCTTGTAAATTCTATAGAGCCCGAATAACAATGGAACATACCAGGCGGATTCTGGAGCTGATTTTTATATTCAAGAATGATCCCTAATGTATCTTCCCATGCAAGGCGGGTATGAATTTGAAGAGGCAATTTGAGCTTGATCGATAACTCAATTTGTTTTCGAAAAGCATCCTCTTGGAGTTTTTTCTCAACGATTCCATTTGATTTATATGAATAGTAGTCCATGCCGATTTCCCCAATTCCAACTACATTTGGCTCTTTCGCTAGCATTTCTAATTTTTCTAACCAGTCAATATTGTCATTCTGAGGCGAAGCCGAAGAATCTCTCTCTGCTTCTTCGGGGGATCCTTCGACTCGTCCGCCTCCGGCGAGACTTCGCTCAGGATGACTTTCAGTCACCTTATCTGCATGATGGGGATGTATGCCGACAATTGCATACAAATTTTCATACTGATTTGCCAACTTGACTGCTTTTTTGCTTGAGACAATACTAGTTCCTGTATTAATAATTGTCGTAACTCCGGCTTGTTTTGCATCCTTAATTACTTCATCGTAGTCTTCATCAAACTTGTGTAGGTTTAAATGACAATGTACATCAATCATTCACATATTATACCAATTCTAAACTTGATTTATTGTGAATGGAGGTATATATTCAGAATATGGCCGAATCACAGGAGCCCATGCATAAAATGGGTTGCTTGCCTTCACTATTACTCATGTGCATTATAAGTGCCATGAGCATTGGAGCAATTGCACTAAATTCTTGGAAATAGAGGGGCTTGTGAAGTAATGTGAGGACCTTTAAAAAGGTCGAGGATTTTCTTGCTGGTATCAGGTAGAAAAGGTTGAATGCTAAAAGCAATAGATCTAATTTGTTGAATTAAGTCTGTTAGTATAGGGGTTGCTTCTTCTTTTGATAACTCCCATGGTTTTTTCGAATTTATAATTCTGTCCGCTTTCGTAATTTCAGCCCATTGAGATTCGAGTGCATAATCAAAGCGGAACTCTTCCAATGCATTTGATACATTTGGATTTATTGAAAGTTGTTTCTCCTCAATTTCTACATCATTTTTTTCCGCTAGTTTTGCAACTCGGGATACTAAATTACCAAGTCCGTTTGCTAAATCAGAATTAAATGCTTGTACAAATTTTTCATCTGAAAAGTCACCATCCTGGAATGGAGACATTTTTGCAAGACAAAAATAACGGAGCGCATCTGCACCATACTTTTCTATATATTCCATTGGATCAACGACATTTCCAAGTGTTTTTGACATCTTTTGTCCATTGACCGTAAAATATTCATGGACAAAAATCTTTTTTGGAAGTAACAAATTTGCTGAGAGAAGGAATGCAGGCCAATAAATCGCATGAAATCTAATTATTCCTTTTCCAATGACATGTAAATCTGCAGGCCACCACTTATTGTATGTTTCCTTGTCCGTTCCAAAGCCTATGCCGCTTTGATAAATATTTAAAGCATCAAACCAAACATACATTCGTTGGGTATCATCTCCTGGTACTGGCACTCCCCAGTTTTTGGCTCTTTTATTGCTTCTTGAAATACTAATATCTTCTAAATCACTTTTCAAAAATGACAGCATTTCATTTTTTCTGAATTCAGGAACTATTTCAATCTCATTTGATTCAAGTATTTTTTTTATTTTTTCCGTATAGTTAGATAACTTAAAAAAGTAGTTTTCTTCTTCAACTTCTTCTAACTTTTTTCCCGGATGCTCAAAGCATTCTCCTTGTTCATTTAATTCATCTGGCGCATAAAATAACTCACATCCTACACAATAGAGTCCTTTGTATTTTTTTTTATAAATATCGCCATTCTTATCACACAATCGCCACAATTCTTGAGAAGAGAGATGATGCTTTATGTCGCTTGCCTTTTGCCAGACATCAAATTGGATATTGAGTTTCTTTGACAGTTCATAAAAACTTTTGGTATTTTCATCTATAAATTCTTGCACTGGTTTTCCAGCTTTTTCTGCAGCCTGGACATTTTTGATTGCGTTTTCGTCTCCGCCACACAAAAGGAGAACTTCATCACCTTTTACCTTGTGATAGCGGGCAATGACATCAGATTGGATAAATTCCAATGCATGACCGATGTGAGGCTTTGCATTTACATACGGGATCGCATTCGTTATATAAAATTTGCTCATAACTGGTATTTTACCAGAAGGATTAGCCTCAGACAAGCTAACGGTTGCTTCTTATAAAAATAATTTCAACAATGATAAAAATACTAACAAGGAGAATGAGGAAAAAGAGGCTCGTCAGGTGATACAATCTGAGTAGTAAATATAGATTTACCAATAGAGCAAGAAGTAATCCTCTCCTCGTATTGTTAAGTAAAAAGCTCCCCAAAAATGTTATTGATGCAAAAAGAGAAATAAAAAAAAGAATGACTATTGGAATTTGAAGTGACATGAGGGAAAATGCGTGTGATGGTGAATAAAAAAACAGAAGTACTCCCAATCCAGTTAACGCTACTAATCCGATTATGAAAAAGAGAAGAGATGGCTTTTTGTTTCGCATAAAAAAAGTGTACCACAAAAATATTCTTTACCCCCTTGACACAATTTGGCAGTCATGTTATATTAGTGCTAATACTGCTTCCAGACCTTAATTATGCATGATTTAACACAACGACAAGTTCAGATATTAAAGAGTTTAATTGAAGAATATATTGAGACTGCAGAGCCAGTAGGGTCAGAAACTCTTGAGAAAAAACATAATTTGAGTGCTTCTCCTGCAACGATTCGAAATGAAATGGTGCGTCTCACAGAGTTGGGATATTTAAAAAAACCCCATACATCTGCTGGCCGGATCCCTACAGGTACTGGTATGAAATTTTATGTAACTCAACTGATGAAAGAGAAAGATTTGTCTGTTGCTGAAGAAGTATCTATCAAGGAAAAAGTATGGGATTTTAGAGACCGACAAGAGATGTTCATGAAAGAAATGACAAAATCTCTTGCTGAAAAAACGAAAGCATTGGCGATTGCGACAAATCAGGATGGCTCACTCTATTGCTCGGGGTATGCACATATTTTAGATATGCCTGAGTTTTTTGATATTGATATTACAAAGAATCTACTCGGTGTTATTGATGAATACGAATATATAAATGAGATTTTTGCCAGGTTATCAGAAGAGGAAGACGTTCAAATTCTATTAGGTGAAGAGTTAGGTCCAAGACTTCCTGATTCATATGGATTTGTTTTTACACGGTACCATACTCCACGATTTGAAGGGTCAATTGGTGTTATAGGACCTGTTCGGCTCAACTATACATATGTTGTTCCTGCAGTTCGATATATGGGAGGCTTGGTCGAAGAAATTACAAAAGAGTGGTAAGATTATTACATGACTAAAAAAAATGATACTGAAGAAATAGAGGAAAAGTTAGGAGAAGAAGAGAAATCTTCTGAAGGTGATACGGTACAGGAGCACATTAAAGATTTAGAAAATAAATATAAAAGAGCGTTGGCTGATTATCAAAACTTAGAAAAACGAGTTCGTGAAGAACGAAGAGAATGGATCATATCAGCTAACAAAGACTTGATCTTGAGACTTTTACCAATTTTAGATACACTTATACTGGCTAGTAATCATTCGAAGGATCAAGCATTACTCGTTACAACACAACAATTTTTAGATATACTGAAAAGCGAGAATGTTGAAAAAATAAAAACAGACGGAGAAGAGTTTGATCCAACAATCATGGAAGTTATCTCAACACAAGAAGTTGACCCTTCGGAAGAGGGAAAAGTTTTGCAAGAAGTACGTGTAGGGTATAGAATAGGGGATAAGATTTTGCGAGTTGCACAAGTAATAGTCGGGAGAGGTTCATAATGTCATCCTGAACGAAGTGAAGGATCTCGGGATTCTTCGTTTCACTCAGAATGACAGTATGGAGAAAATAATATGAGTAAAATAATTGGAATAGATTTAGGAACAACAAATTCATGCGTAGCTGTTATGGAAGGTGGATCTCCAAAAGTGATTCACTCAGCCGAAGGCCGCAATGTTATCCCATCGGTTGTCGATCCGATCTCTCACGTGGTGGGTGACGTTGCAAAACGCCAGATGGTTTTAAAACCAAAACGAACTGTTTTCTCAGTCAAACGCCTCATGGGTCGAAAATTTCATGATGAGTCGGTACAGCGCGATTTGAAATGGTTGCCATACACTGTCAAAGCAGGACGAGATGATATGGCAGTTGTTGAGGTAGAAGGAAAAACATTTACTCCTCAAGAAATCTCCGCCATGATTCTTCAAAAAATAAAAACAGATGCGGAAAGCTATTTGGGGACAAAAATAACTCAAGCGGTTATTACAGTACCAGCATATTTTGATGATTCACAACGACAAGCAACCAAGCAGGCTGGGGAAATTGCAGGACTTGAAGTACTTCGAATCATCAATGAACCAACAGCTGCAGCACTTTCATATGGACTAGATAAGAAAAATGCTCATACTATTGCTGTCTATGATTTAGGAGGCGGAACGTTTGATATCTCCATTTTGGAACTTGGTGAAGGAGTAACAGAAGTCAAATCAACCAATGGTGATACTCATTTAGGGGGAGATGATTTTGATCAGGTTATTATCAATTATCTTGCCGAAGAATTCAAAAAAGAAAATAATGTAGATCTCAAAAAAGACCCACAGGCTTTACAACGCCTCAAAGAGTCAGCCGAGAAAGCCAAAATAGAACTTTCAAGCTCACAAGAAGCTCAGATAAATCAACCATTTATAACGCAGGGAAAAGATGGACCACTTCATTTGACAATGACACTTTCCCGCGCCAAACTTGAAGCTTTGGTTGATGATCTCATTCAAAAGACCCTCAAGCCTGTTGAATTAGCACTCAAAGATGCAAAGCTAAAGGCATCTGACATTGATGAAGTAGTTCTTGTTGGAGGTATGACTCGCATGCCAAAGATTATAGAAACCGTTACAAAACATTTTGGAAAAGAACCAAATAAATCCGTGAATCCAGATGAGGTAGTGGCTATTGGAGCAGCAGTTCAAGGAGGAGTTTTGGGTGGAGAAGTTAAAGATGTCTTACTCTTAGATGTTACCCCATTAACGCTCAGTATCGAAACACTCGGTGGAGTAGCAACGCCTCTTATTACTCGAAATACAACAATTCCTTCATCTAAATCTCAGGTGTTTTCAACGGCGTCTGATAATCAAACCCAAGTCGAAATCAACGTTTTACAAGGAGAACGTCCAATGGCAACAGACAACAAATCATTAGGGAGATTTATATTGGATGGAATTCCCCCTTCCCCTCGCGGTGTACCACAAGTTGAAGTAACATTTGATATTGATGCATCAGGTCTTTTAACAGTCAAAGCACAAGACAAGGCATCAGGAAAAGAACAGTCAATTAAAATAACTGGCTCAACTGGACTTTCAAAAGAAGAAGTTGAGAAAATGCAAAAAGAAGCAGAAGTGCATGCGAAGGAAGATGAAGAGAAAAAAGGCCAGATTGAAGCCAAAAATCAGGCTGATTCTCTTATCTTTACCGCTGAAAAATCTTTACAAGATGCAGGTGATAAAGTAGCAGAAGAGTTAAAAAAAGAAGTGATCGAAAAAATTCAAGCGTTGAAAGATATATTGGATAAAGGAACAAAAGAAGAACTCGAAGAAAAAACAAAAGAACTTTCAGATTCACTTCAAAAAGTAGGACAGGCAATGTATGCTCAGCCTGGTGCAGGTGGTTCAAAAGGAACAGAGGATGCACAGGGTAAAGAGGAAGAAGCCGCCTCCGCTGGTAGCTCCGGCGAGCCAAAGGATGAAAAAAAAGATAAAGATGAACCAGTTGAAGGTGAAGTAGTAGACAAATGAGGTTCATAGTTGATGGTAGATAGTTCATAGTAAAAAATTATCTATGAACAATGAACTATTAACTGTGAACTAATTTAAAGCGCCAAGAGCGCTTTTTTAGTATAATAGGAAAACTATGGCAGCAGATTATTATTCAACTTTAGGAGTTCAAAAAACTGCATCGGTCGATGAAATCAAAAAAGCATATCGAAAGATGGCTTTGCAGTATCACCCTGACCGCAATAAAACGAAAGAAGCAGAAGCCAAATTCAAAGAGGTAACAAAAGCGTACGAAGTACTCTCTGACCAACAAAAAAGGTCAACTTATGATCAGTATGGTCATGCTGCATTCGAGCAAGGAGCCGGGCAAGGAGGACCCTTTGGAGGATTTGGTGGAGCACAAGGCGGACCACGTGCCGGTCAGTATGGACCATTCTCCTATTCGTATTCTACCAATGGGGGCGCACAGGATTTTGATTTTGGTGGATTTTCAGACCCATTTGAAATATTTGAACAGTTTTTTGGTGGTGGAGGATTTCGTCAACAACAACGGCGTCCAACCTACGCAGTACAAATAGACTTTTTGGATGCGGTAAAAGGTGCTAGCAAAGATGTTACTATCAATGGCAAGTCTCAAACAGTCAAAATTCCAGCAGGAGTGGATGAAGGAACCCGAATTCGATTTGGCGAGTATGATTTGGTTATTGATGTCAAACCAGACAAACGATTCCGACGTGAAGGATATGATATTGTGACAGAGAAAGAACTTTCATTTCCTGATGCATCACTAGGGATAGAGATGGAAGTTGAAACAATTGATGGAAAGGTAAAACTTAAAATTCCATCGGGTACTCAACCCGATACGGTTATCCGACTTCGAGAAAAAGGAGTTCCTCATGTTCGGGGAAATGGCAGAGGAGATCATTATCTGAGGATCAAAATCGGTATTCCAAAAAATCTGACAGCCAGGCAAAAAGAATTACTCAAAGAATTCCAAACCGAATCTTCCAAAAAAGGTTGGTTTTAATATATAATGGTTAATACAGATATGGTTCAGAAATTAATTCCGACTATTTATTTTTATCTTTTGAGTGCTATTGGTGTAAAATAACAATGATCCTCAGGTACGAGGTATAAAAATTAACAACCAGGTCTGATACTGTATTTAGACTACTACAACAACCCGAACTAAAGACTCCCCTCATTGTTAACATTGTTAATTTGCATTGTTATCTTACATATGCAAACTTACAACATAAGTTACATTGTTACATTTTCTTGCATTCTTTCAAAACTCTGAGTACAATACAATTTAATATGGTGCATATTTGGGACTACGATAGTGAAGAACTTAAAAAGACGGAAAGCGGGAGAATAAAAATTCTTGAGCGAATGATCAATTATGGTCCAGGAGATGAAAAAATAAAAAAGACAGACGTTAAAAAATATTGGGATAAACTTCATTTAGAACCCAGAAGCCGTCGTCTCCTAGAACTACTCATATGGGGAAGATGAGCAATTTTACCAAGAAACAGGCACTTATTTTTGAAGAAATAGCAAGTGATAATTTTATAAAGTCTCAGTTTTATTTCACTGGAGGTACAGCTTTGAGTGCTTGTTATTTACATCATCGAGAATCTGATGATCTAGATTTTTTTAGTGAGTTATATTTTGATACTCAGTTTATTGTTGATAGAATTTCATCATGGGCTCAAAAATATGAATTTACTTATCAGAGCAAAGAAATTGAAACAGTGCGAGTGTATAATCTCACTTTTTCAGACGGAGAAGAACTAAAGGTTGATTTTGTAACATATCCACATAAACGTATCGCAAAAGGAGAACATTTCCAGAATTTTCCTGTAGATAGTCTTACAGATATTGCTGTGAATAAACTATTGACGATCAATCAGAGAACGGAAGTAAAAGATTTTGTTGACTTGTATTTTTTACTCGAAAAATTTACTGTTTGGGATTTAATTGAAGGTTTAAAAATAAAATTCAGGATGAAAACAGACCCTTTTATTGTTTCGTCAGATTTCATGAAAGTTGATGAATTTACTTCCATGCCTCGTATGATTTTACCATTAAAATTAACTGACCTACAACTGTTTTTCCGACAGGAGGCAAGAAAAATAGGCTCTAAATCCTTAATTTAAAATTATGAGCAAGGTTGATATGGTTCAGAAATTAATTCCGACTATTTATTTTTATCTTTTGAGTGCTATTGGGATGGTTCTTTTAATTATTGGGCTTTTTAATACTGCCCATTTTATTGCTGGCATAACAGTGTACGATAAATATCCCTTGAGATACGGCAATGAAACACGGTGTGAATACATGCCCATGGAACCTCAACCTGCAAAGGGAGAAAGTGTTCCACCCCAACAAACAAAAAAAGAATGCTTAGACAGCTTAGACAAAGAACGATTAACGACAAAAGCCGATGATTTAGAAAAATCAATTTCTTTTACTGCTATTGGTCTTTTTGTTTTCCTCATTCATTTTTACTTCGCCCGCCGAAAATCCCTTTAAATAAAGCTATTGTAGTTTGTCTTTTCAGTATGCTACCATGATTATATGAAGAGTCTTTGGCTCGGTTTTTCTACGTGCTTTTGGATTTTAGTATTTATGGTGTTTTCTCCTATTTCGGCTCATGCAGCAATTCATCCTCCTCCTTGTGATGCTGCAAAAGAAGTAAAAACAGATTTTGGCTGTATAAAAACTGATCCTGTTGGTTTCGTAAGTGATTTTTATGCGATAGGGTTAAGCTTTATTTCTGGGGTATCACTTCTTGTTATTATCTATGGAGCGTATTTGATTCTCACTTCACAGGGGAATCCAGATCAGCTCAAAAGCGGCAAGCAGGCAATTTACTATGCGATTGCTGGAATTCTTTTGGCAGTATTTGGGTTTGTTTTTATACAGCTTGTAGGTCAAGATATTCTAAAAATTCCTGGGTTTTAATAGAGTATGAAAAAAATCCTGTCCTGTTTTATTATTTTTTTATTTTTTCTTCAATTTTTGGTTTTTGCCGACACTGTTTTTGCTCAAGGAGTGCCTACTGCTACGCCAACGCCCACTGGCACTGGAGTTGGAGTAGGGATACTTCCTACTCCAACTGATGGCTCTTGGGTACAGGATAGTGATGTAACGTTTGCCGGAAAATTAGCAGCCCGTTCAGCACAGATGCTAAATTGGATTTTGAAAGATACAGGATGGGCGAATTCAACTGGTCCTATTCAACAGTTTTGGGTAACAATCAGAAATATAGCATATGCGTTCTTAGCATTGATGGTTTTGGTAACAGCATTCGTTTTGGTGATTACCCGGGGGAAAAGTATAGGTGCTCGCAAATTTATTCCTCGTTTTTTCTTTGCTGTTATATTTGTAACTCTTTCTTTTTCTATTGTTCAATTTTTTTACATAATTGCTGATATTATTCAAAACCAATTTTTAACAATTAATGGTGTGCGAGTATCATCAGAAGATTTATTATATGTTGCATTTAATTACAACGAATTTACAGGACTTAAAAGAACAGGCCTGAAATTTGAGGAATCGGCATTTATTTCAACCCTTCTTGTCAAATTAACCGCTATTACATTTTATATAATGTCCGGACTTCTTATTGTACGAAAAATTATTTTATGGTTTTTTATAGCTATTTCTCCAGTTTTGCCATTGCTTTTGTTTTATTATCCTGTTCGAAATACTGCCAAAATCTGGATTGGTGAATTTTTTAGATGGCTTTTGTATGCTCCTCTTTTTGCAATCTTTTTGTACAGCGTTGTCATTATGTGGAAAAACGAAGAGTTTGCAAAGGGTGCGAACAATGTTTTGTTTTTTAACCAAGCACAGGTGGCAAATAGTGGTGTTAATTGTGATCAACTTACAGATGAATCACATCCCGATTATAAAGGAGCTGACCTTGAAACTCGAGACAAAACGTGTTATCCAATTGCAATCAATATTTTGCTCGGTGGCCCTGGACAAGTTGTTGAGTATGAAGAAGATGGAAGGCAAAATAGCGTTACTCGAACTGATACATTTGCACTCTATGTTGTAGCGCTCATAATGCTTTGGATTGTTATAATTCTTCCCTTTGTATTACTCCAAATCTTTTTGGAATATTTCTATTCATTTGCATCCAATGAAAATTCAGTTGTTATGCAGCTATTAAATCGTGGAAGCAATATTTTTAGTAAAAATCCTCCTCCTGGGCCTTCTCCAACACCCCAGTCTCCAAAAGGAGCCGGGCTTGCACGTGCTTTGCCATTTATTACTCCTAAAAAACTTGAACCGATGGGTCAAGCAAATACTCTACAAAAAGACGCAGGAATTGCTCGTGAAATGTTTGTTCAACAGCAACAAGCAAGTCTTCGATCACTCAATCAAAGTTCGCCAATGCTACGCCTTACTCAGTTATCTGTGCCAACAATTCGAGATATCGCTAGATTTGAAACGTCGTCATTGTCTTCCAATATAAAAGAACATTCAGAAGTTATCAGGGTACGGGAAACACTTGAAAAAATCTCTAATCCAACAATCGTACAAACTCCTGCCGAACGAAATCAGTTTAGTAGTATGAGGCAGCAATTGGTCCAAGAACAGTCTCGGGGTAATCCAGTTGCATCGGCAATTTTGTCAGCGGCAAATACTGTTACCAGGACAACAACTACAAATAAAATATCTTCTTCTCAAAATACCGTAAAGGAAACTATTAAAACACAAGAAGTGATGCGCCAAATTGCAAATCCGTCAATCGTTGCGAATTCTGTTCAAAGGCAAACAGTAACAAATATAAAAGAAACACTTACTCGTGAGAGTGAGAAAGGAAATCAACTTGCCACTACAGTTTTGAATGTCATTTCGTCGTTGAATAAGGAAGAAAATACTCAGATCAATAATACAATTTCAAAGATAGCAAATACAGAAAGTCTTACAAATCTTTCGGAAAAACAAACACTTACAACTATAAAAGAACAACTGATGCAAGCAAAAGAAAAAGGAGATCCGGTAGCTACAACTATTCTTTCAACAATTACTGATATGTCGCAGTCAAGTACTGTTTCCACTCAAAACGCATTGCAGCAGATTACAAATCCGTCAAGCGTACAATCCTCTTCTGAAAAAGAAAAAGTTGTTTCACTTCATGAAAAAATTGAAGTGGCAAGTAAGGAAGGAAATCAACTTGCAACACAACTATTGTCTGTCAATCCGCAGGATGCTAAAGCAGTAGAACAAGTGAAAGAGCAAATAGCTATCGAAAAGGCAAAAGGAGATCCAATTGCACAAGAGGTATCAACATTTATTGAATCAAAGACTCCTGTTCAAAATACACAGAAGCTAAAAGAACAACTGATGCAAGCAAAAGAAAAAGGAGATCCAATCGCAACAAAGATTCTGGAAATTGCTTCTTCATCTCAAACAGTTTCTCAGACAACAACAGTCAAACAACTAAAAGAACAACTCAAAGAAGCAAAAGAAAAAGGAAAAGATCCACTTGCAGCAGCCGTTTTGACAGCATTAGGTAATGAGGAAGAAGCAGGAGGTCCAAGTGGTACACCTTCACAGTTCCCAGTTGCTAACCGCGTGCAGCAAGTAAGTCTTGATGATTATGAAGCAGTTAAAAAATTATGGCAGGAAAACTATCAAAAGTTAGAACCGCCGCATATTAATGGAAGACCAATAGAACGAAAGGAATGGGTATCTCGTGATTTACAGGTAATTACTGATACCATAAATCTTTTGCTTTCTTCAGACCAAGAAAAAACAAAAGAAGGAATGAGCAAAGTTTCAAATATTCTGCCGTTTCTTCTCATTGGTGGATTTTCACAAACGGAGGTTGTTGCCTATTTGAAAGCCAAACTTGAAGCAGCAAAAGCAACGCTTGATGAATTAGACAAAAAAGAACAAGAAGAAGACTCACAAGTGTCAATTGAGCGAAAACAGGTAGAAAAACCGAAAGAAATGGTACTAGAACAAAAAGTTCCAGACGATGAGGAGAAAAAGCCACAAAGTTAAAAAGCGATCCGGTATTCTGTGGAGAATGCACAAGCAATATGGGGGCATTAGCCTTCCGATTGTTCTTGTTCTTATTGCTGTAGGCCTCATATTTCTGCTTCAAGTGAAGGGAGGATCAAGTCCGTATACTCCTGAACGAGTGAATGGTGGAAACCAATTTTGTAGTCCAGAACCTATCACCGATAGTTCTCCTTCGATAGAAAGACCAGCATATGTAACAGGGTGTGATGGTGATGAATGTAAGTCAATTGTTATTCTAGATGGAACACAAACAAATAAAGCTGCGTATGGGGCCGATCCAGTTATTCATACATACAAACGAATTAAAAGTAATGTTCCTATACAAGGTCGATGGTTTCATGGTTTGTCATGCAGTCCTGAAGTAGAAGATGCAGGGGGCAACATAGGGAATGAAGAATGTGAGGTAATTGCTCCAGACATAAAAGATGTGCAGCATTTCAAGCCATATGGTGGAGAGTTTACTCATACTGATGGGAAAAATTATGAAGTTCGGTATCCGAATGCAGAAGCGGAAAATGCAATGAAAGGTTTTCTTGGTCCGAACGGGATAAAAGTTCCTGCAGGAAGGTACAAGTTTAATGAGTTTGGGCTTATATTTTTAGTTCATATGAAAGAACCTCGAAAATATCAGAGTTTCTTAACAGGGTTCCGGGATTTCGTTGATTTAAGATGGAAACAAAAAAAAGGTGATGGTGAAATTGAAAATGGGTATGATCGTTTTTGGATTGTTGATATTTACAAAGATGTAACAAAAGGTGACCGTTTTGAAAAAAAAGAATTGCCTAACGATATTCTTCAATGTCAGGATGATCCGGATATTGCGTTAACTCCTCCTATAGTGCAAGTGACTACGACGCCTGTAATGACAAACCCTCCCCAAAATATAACACCTGGCGCAAAAAGTCTTCAATTGCAATATTTCTTATTTGGTAATTCTCAATCAGGATCATTTAATGTAATTTCATGGTACAGCCCTGAGTGTAAACCAGCTATCTATTTATATCCAGAGCAAGATACAAATGTTCATGTAAGTGTTTACCCAAAGGGGTTTTTAACATATACAGATCCTCTGTATCCAAAGGGAGGATGGGATGTACTCGCGCATCCAGATGGAACATTAACACATGAGGGAAAAAAATATCCCTATCTTTACTATGAATCAAAAATCTATGATGCGTATATTCAAAAACCTGAAAAAGGATACGTTGTTTCGTTTGATCGTTTGGGGTCCTTGTACCAATCGATCCTTCCTCGTCTTGGGCTGAATGCACGAGAAACAAGAGAGTTTATTGAATATTGGAAAAAGACACTGCCAGTCTCGCCCTATTATTTTGTAGGTATTATGAGTGATGAAGCAATCGATAGAATTGAGCCCTTGCAAATTTCGCCAAAACCAGAGAGAATAATAAGAGTTCGTGTATACTTTGAGGCGCTTGATACATTCAAATTTGTCCAAGCGCCTGTTATTCGTACAAAGGAAAGAAGTGGATTTACAGTTGCTGAATGGGGAGGAATGGTAAAGTTACATCCGGGAGAAGAATTCACTTGCTCACAGTAATAGTTCATGGTAGATAGTTTATAGTTCATAGAATTTTTATTATGAACCATTAACAATAAACTATTAACTAACACTGCCTATGTTTGGAAATCTATTTAATCAAAAAAGAATTGGAGAATCACCTACAGCAAATAATTCTTTGCTTGGAGCAGCTCCGGTTGTACAAGCGTCTGCTATAAATACCCCACCTCCTGTTTCAGAAAATCAATCTATTAATTCTTCCCTCGCACCATCAAAACGACAAGATCTATCTGTATTAACGCATTTAGATACAAGGTCTCAAGGAGTTTTATCTCATGCCGAACAAGAAGCAACTCGCCTCAAACACGAATTTATTGAACCAGAGCAGCTGCTGTACGGATTGTTATATGACGGGGACGTTTTTCAATTAATGACAGGTTTTTCAGTTGATGTATCAAAGCTTTCAGCAGAATTGCAAAATACACAACAGCCGGGGATATTTACAGGCCAATCAAAATTAAGTGATGTTAGCAAGGGTGTTTTAGATCAAGCATATCAGGCAGCAAAAGCAAGAGGTGTTGACTTTATAACACCTGAAGACATATTGATGGTGCTTTTTAATCAAGCATCAAATAGTATAAAGCCGTTGCAAAATAGCGGTGTAACCAAAGAAAAACTCGAGGAAAAACTCAATAAATCTGTATCATATGGGTCTTCAAAACGTTCAGTTTTGGATAAGTTTGGGATAGATTTAACGCAAAGTGCAAAGGATGGAAAATTGGATCCAATATCAGGAAGAGACAAAGAAATAGAACGCCTTGTACATATTTTACTACGAAGAACAAAAAACAATCCAATTATTATTGGAGAAGCGGGTGTTGGAAAAACAGCCATTGTTGAAGGACTTGCTCAAAAAATTGTTGAAGGAAGTGCCCCAAAAGACTTACTCGGAAAACGTATTATTCAAATTGATGTCTCATCTCTTGTCGCTGGCGCATCACATAGAGGCGAATTTGAAGAACGACTCAAGGGAGTTATTACTGAAGCCATGGCATCGTCAGGATCTATCATGCTTTTTATTGATGAAATCCACACCCTTATCGGGACCGGAGATTCAGATGGGGCACTCGATGCCTCAAACATAATAAAACCTCACTTAGCGAGGGGACAATTACAAATCATAGGTACTACAACAACGGCCGAGTATAGGAAATATTTTGAAAAAGACAAGGCATTTGAAAGACGATTCCAGCCAATCTTGTGTGAAGAACCAGAAGAAGAAGTAGCGATGGGAATGTTAGAAGTGCTAAAAGCAAAGTACGAAAAATTTCATAGTGTTGTAATGCCCAAAGAGGCAATTGAAGCAGCAGTTCATTTGTCAAAAAAATACATAGGAGAACGATATTTGCCTGATAAAGCAGTTGATTTACTCGATGAAGCAGCAGCCGAAGTAAAGCTTCAGATATCAGGCGGAAAGCGTACTGACAACCAAGTTCACAAAAGCGATATTGAAAAAGTAGTCAGTAGTTGGACAGGGATCCCCATAACAAAACTTACTGAAGATGAAAGTCAAAAACTATTAAAACTTGAGGATCTTATTCATCAGCGGCTCATTGATCAAGTAGAAGCAGTAAAAGCAGTGGCCGAAGCAGTACGTCGGGGCAGAATAGGTCTTTCTGACGCAAATAGGCCGATTGCCTCATTTATTTTCTTAGGTCCTACAGGAGTTGGAAAAACAGAATTAGCAAAAACTATGGCAGAAATTTTATTTGGTAAAGATGATTCTATGATTCGCCTTGATATGTCTGAATATATGGAAAAACACGAAGTTGCCAAACTTATTGGTGCTCCTCCTGGATATGTTGGATATGAAGAAGGCGGACAATTAACTGAAGCAGTGCGGGCAAAACCTTACTCAATTGTATTACTTGATGAGGTTGAGAAAGCACATCCTGATGTATTTAATATCCTTCTCCAATTGTTGGAGGATGGAAGATTGACCGATAACAAAGGGAATACTATCTCATTTAAAAATACGATTATCGTTGCAACTTCCAATATTGGAAGTTCTATGATTCAAAAAGCACTGCTTGATAAACCAACTGATCAAGATGAGGATAAAACTTTTTCTGAGCTCTCAAAAGTATTATCAGAAGAATTGCACAAATTTTTCAAACCTGAACTTTTGAACCGGTTCGACGAGCTTGTCGTATTTAAACCACTCCGAATGCAAGATATGGCTCAAATTACAAAACTTGGCATTGATAAAACTCGTAAATTGCTAAAAGAACAAAATCTTGATGTTAAAATTTCAGATAAGGCACTCACACAACTTTCCAAGGAAGGATTCGATCCGGTGTATGGGGCACGGCCGCTCAGAAGACTTATCCAAACAGCAATTGAAAATCCTATCTCGCTTATGATTATCGGAAAACAATTTATACCAGGGGATGTCATTGTAATCGATTTTGATGAAGCAAAACAGGAATACTCATTTATAAAACAGGTCCAACAGCAAAATCCAGCAACGCCAAATACTGTACAGCCACCTGTAGCTGTAAGTTCGCAGCCGTCTGCAGCAGCTCCACAACCTACAGTTCAACAGCCTTCACCATCAGTACAAAACACATCTTCTGCAGTTCCATTAGTTGAAAAAATGGCTCAGTATCAAAGCGCCCCACAGCAGCCACCAACTCCTCCAATTCCCCCAACAGGAAATAACCTCACCATGTCAAATGGAGTTACTCATTCATAATTAGTATGGATCTGAAAGATCAAGTGACTTCTACAAAACCATCGCTTTTTCTTATACTAAAGAACAAAAAGCTTATAATTCTTTTTCTTATTATTGGTCTATTATTATTAAGCGGACTGAGCTATTATTTTATAAATTCAAGTTCAAGGAAAGCCGAAATTCCAAAAAATGCACAGTATATAGAAGATGAAATTGTAATTAAGTATAAAGAAGGTTTTGCTCCAGGAGAAGAAAAACATGACTCTATTAAACAACAGCTCAAAGAGTTAGGGGTTATATCTTCTCAAAAAGTATATGAATCAACAGAAGCGCCTTTAGATCGATATTATAAGTTGCAGCTCAAACAGGGAACAAATATTGAAGAGATTCGTGATGCACTCAATAAGCTGGAAGCTATAGGAGAAGCAGAGCCGAATTATATCCTTCAGACACGTGCTGCACCGAATGATACGTTATATCCTCGGTTGTGGAGTTTACCCAAAATTCAAGCAGACAAAGCGTGGGACATTACAAAAGGAAAAAATGAAGTAACTGTTGCTATTGTTGATACCGGGGTCGATTATAATCATGAAGACCTCCAAGGAAAAGTCATAAAAGGTCGTGATTTCTCAACATGTGCTCAAGTATCTTTAACTCCTCCTATCACATGTCTTCAGCAGAAACTACAAGATGATGATCCCCTTGATGATAATGGTCATGGTACTCATGTAGCAGGTATAGTCGCTGCATTATCTAGTAATCAAAAGGGTATAACAGGTGTTGTATGGCAAGGAAAAATTCTTGCAGTGAAAGTATTAGATACTGGTGGTGGGGGAAGCATGACTGATGTTATGCAAGGGATTGAATATGCCATTAATAATGGAAGTAATGTAATAAATTTGAGCCTTGGAGCACCTGGGAATTGCTCTCCAATGAATGATTTATTTAAGAAGGCTGCAGAAAAAAAAATAGTTATTATAGCTGCAGCAGGGAATGATAATACAGAATTATTAAATGATGTGCCAGGAACATGTGAAAATGTGATTTCTGTTGCAAATACAAATCAATCTGATGGAAAAACTGATAGTTCACGTTGGGGATCTCAGATTGATATTGCTGCTCCAGGAGCAGATATTATTTCATTAAAATCCGCACGATGTGACTCACGAGTATGTGTCCCAGATAAAATTATAAATACTTCTTATCTTTCTTTAAGCGGTACATCTATGGCGAGTCCTCATGTTGCAGGAGTTGCAGCTCTTATAATAAGTGCGAACCAGCAATTGACTTCTCAACAAGTAGAAGCTTGTATAAAAAATGGTGATGAGATCCAAACCGACAAACCAATAGGCAAACGACTCAATGCATTGAAAGCACTTGAGATGTGTAAAGATACTTCTCCATCACCAAAACCCACCGTTTTACTATCCCCAACTCCTTCCCCTTCTTCTTCGCCTTCACCATCAATTGTGCAAGGAAGCAGTACGTGTACCGTAGTGCTTGCTTCGAAAGATGAGAGTAATCCAGCATATAATGTTGTGAAGTTGAACTTTTCTGGAGTTGGGGGGAAGGAAGTGATACTTCAGATGGGACAGAAAGGGTCAGCAGGGACAGAGCCAGGAAATGGATTTAGCACGAATGGATTCTTCTCATCTAACTTTGTGCAAGCAATGAGTACTGCGGATCAAGGGAAACGTGTAGGACAAACTCCTGGAGGGAGTGGGAGAATGCCTCAGTCAGGATCATTTGCTTCGGATAGTGTGTTTTATAAACTTCCAGAGAGTGCTGTATTTCAGCCAACAGAGTTTACCATGTACGAATGGGAGAAAAAGTTTAAGAAGAACCCAACAATACTTGATGCGTCAACAACTCTTACTGATTTTGTAACAGGAAAAGCTACTGCATGGTGGTACTTTATTGATTCCTGTGATGGAACAACTCTTTGCAGCAAAAATAATGTCGAAGTCAGAATCCCCAAGGAAAAGAGTGCGTACTTTTTTTGTTCTGTCAGAAAATCGCCAACTGTAGATCTTGTCTGTATTGGAAATCCCATATGTTCATACAATGATGGACCTGATGTTGGTGCAAAACCTGATATTGCGTGTACAGCCTGGAAACAATCCTGTTCAGCCACTGATTCAGTAATATATGAACCAACAATAAAAAATAGAAGTGGTGATGGAGGAGTTAATCTAAAATTCTTCACCCCTTCACCCTAAAACCATATGTATAACACCAAACCAACATTAATTCTAATTGGTATAACATTTATTTTCGCTCTTATTGTGCTTATTGCAGCATTTTTTATAGTATTCCAAAATAAACCAGAAATAGACAATCCTTCAGTTATTCCTACAATTACATCTGTTCCTGTGAATAGAGAGAGAGCTTTGGAAGAGCAGGAGCGCAAAAAAGTAATTGATGACTGGAGGCCGCTCTAAAGGCATCATGACGTATTTATCTTTACTGCCAGCATTTGTACTTTTTTGGTTCTATGATGTGCCAAAATCACTCATTGTTTTTTTTGCTTCGTTAAATAGTGCGTTTCTTCAGCTTGTGTCGTTACCATTATTCTTAAGAACTTTTTTTAAACCCGTAAAAAATGAATACCGCAAGGGTTTGGTTGGATTTTCAATAGTAATGGGAATGATTATAAAGTCAGTACTTATTGCTGCTGATTTGTTGCTTTTTTTAATACTTCTTTTCATTGAACTTATAATCTTGGTAATTTTTATTGCCTGGCCGATTGGGACAGTAGCACTCCTTTTTTTAAATCTATGAACAGTTCAATTCATTTATATCATTGGTATAGAAAAGCAATTTTTAGAGCCATTCGCTTGCTTGCTTTATTTTTCGTAAGCTCAATTGTTTTTATTGATATTACAAATGGTAGATATTTAGAGTACTCACTTTTTTTTCTTTCCATTTTTTTGATGTGGGAAGTATTTTTTAGATATAAAATATCGGCTTACCACCCGAAAATATCAATAAAAGAAAATCACAATAAAAAGTATGAAAATTCAATGACAATGCCAGCTTTATATGCAACGACTATTCACTCGGATATGAAAGAGATTATTCAAGAATTAATTAAATACAAACAAGTTCAGTATCTTCTTCAAAAAGCAGCAATCGCAACACAAGAACTCAAGTTACTATCAACTATGCAAAAAAAAGATGTAGTCGAGATGGCAGCTGTTTTATCAGAAGATTCTGGAGGAAAGTATATAACCACAATGGATATTTTCTGTGCATATTTACTCATTTGTGAAAAGGAAACAAAACTTTTATTTGATAAAAAAATAAAAGACTACGATTTGTTTGCAATTCTTAAATTTGCTCGTTCACAATTTAGCAGTGAAGAGAATCCTAAAAAATACTCTGTAGTATTCGACGGATCAGGAATTGGAGAATTTTTTGTGGTTGGATGGACTCCCGAGACCAAAAAATATACCCAGGATATTACGTCTACTGCGTTATTAAAAAAACCATTACTGTTAGGTCGTGAAAATGAATTTAAAACTCTGACTCAGACGCTTATGAAAAAGGATAGCAACAATGTTCTACTGGTTGGAGAACGAGGTGTTGGAAAAGAAACTATTATAGAGTCTTTGGCTTATGAGAGTTTTGTTGGATCCTTACATGGTGATTTGAATCATCACAGAATCTATGAATTACTCACCGGATTGCTTTTGGCCGGTGCAAAAGAACGTTCAGAGCTCGAGATGCGGCTTCAAAATATTGTGAATGAAATTTCTCATGCAGGAAATGTCATTTTATATATTCCTGAATTTCAAAATATTGTTGGTGCATCTTCATATGGCTTGGATATATCGGGTACTCTTCTTCCCTATCTAAAAGGTGGACATATGCCAATAGTAGCAAGTATTACTGGAGCAAATTATAAAGTGTATATGGAAAAAAGCCCGCTTTTGGATGTATTTCAAACAATTTTGATTAACGAGCCAGAAAAAGACTTATGCATCGAAATGTTGCTTCGAAAGACATATCAATTAGAAAGTAGTTATGATGTCATATTTTCGTACAAATCAATAGTAGCTGCATTAGAACATGCCAAACATTATGTTCAAGACGGTGCATTGCCCGGAAGTGCATCGATATTGTTAGAGGACACTGCAAATATTTTTTCTAAAACTGCAAAATCGAAAAAAATAATTTCTGAAGAAGATCTTATACAAATAGTCGAAAATAAAACTCACGTAACGCTATCCGCTCCAAAAAAAGAAGAAAAAGATTTGTTACTTCATTTAGAAGATAAACTACATGAGCGAATTATTGATCAAGAAGATGCAATTTCGGCAATATCTGAGAGTATGCGTCGTCTTCGTTCTGGAATTACTCAGCAAGATAAACCAATCTCATTTTTATTTCTAGGACCAACAGGGGTAGGAAAGACAGAAACAGCAAAAGCATTAGCTGCATTGTATTATGGCGGAGAAAAAAATATGTTGAGGTTTGACATGAGTGAATATTCAAGTGAAGATGGAATGAAACGATTACTTGGTGCACTGCCAGGAGAAGGAGAAGAACGTGGAGAGCTAACAGAACAAGTAAGAGACAATCCATACTCGTTAGTTTTGCTTGACGAATTTGAAAAAGCAAATCCTCAGATTTTAAATTTATTTTTACAGGTACTTGATGATGGACGCTTAACTGATAACAAAGGGAATACGATTTCTTTTATAAATAGCATTATTATTGCTACATCGAATGCTGGTTCGGAGTTTATCCGTCAAGAATTGGATAAAGGGGTGCCTTCGGATGAGACATTCCAAAAAAAACTCCTTGATCATCTACAAAAAAATAACATATTTCGCCCAGAACTCCTCAACCGGTTTGATGCGGTGATTGTTTACAAGCCATTGGGTGAAAAAGAAGTTGTTGAAGTAATAAAATTAATGCTCAAAAAAGTGACCAAAAAGATGCAAGACAAAGACATAACACTTCTTTTTGATGATACTGTTATTTCAAAAATTGCCAAAGAAGGAATGGACAAACAATTTGGTGCTCGCCCCATAGAACGATATATTCAAAATAATATTGAAGATTTACTCGCTCAAAAAATGCTCAAAGACGAAGTACAGCGTGGTAATACTGTTGCGTTCTCAGTTGGTCAAGACTACAATTTTACTACGACAGTATCTTAGTATGGATCCAGTTCAATCAACACTTCCTCAACAACCTGAACAACAAGTGCCTGTGCAACCTGAGGGAAAGAAATTCAATATCTGGTTGCTTGTTGTGATAGTTTTTGGAATTTTGCTATTAGGACTTGGTGGGTATTTTATTATGAACCAGTCCAAACTCCAAAAACCCGTCGTTCAAATTACTTCAACACCAAAGCCAGTGTCACCTACTCAGGCTCCAGATCCAACAGCGAACTGGAAAACTTATACGAGTATATATGGTTACGAAATTCAATATCCTTTAGGCTGGAAAGTGAATACCACACGTTGGGTTGAGAAAGGGCAACTTGAAGATATACAGCTAAGTTTGGGAGAAAATGAAGAAGCACGGATAGTTTTTAGAGATTATTCGAAGCCTGCTCAGGAAGGTGGACCTCCGATTTATACTCATGAATTAATTCTCAATAAGCCAAAAGAAAATACTTCAGCCGTATCCATTGATGAATGGATCAAAAAAGAATTGGGAAATGAATTTGACTTATCTGATTTAACAGAAACAAAAGTCGCAGGAATAAGAAGTGTCAAGAGAAATTGGTCGAATGTTGAAACAGTATATATACCATATAAGAATAGAATATATTCACTATCATATACAGGAGGTAATAACGTAAGTTTACCATTCGACCAAATCCTTTCTACTTTTAAATTCACCGATCAAACACAAGATCTTGATACCTCAACGTGGAAGACATATACACATCCACAAATTGGTTTTTCTTTCAATTACCCAAACAATTGGGATACATCTCTAATAGATAATATTCCAGGGGGGACTTCCCCTGACCAGTTATTAATTGGACTTCCGCCTTTTCCAGTAACAAAAGAAGCTCCAGTCAAATTGTTCATACATAGTAATCCTGAGAATTTATCTATTGAAGATTTAAAAAAAAGATTGACCGGAAATAGTGGAATAGGTCCAGGATTAGATTCTTCCGGTGAAAAAGTAAATATGACAGGTGAATCAGCATACTACAAAAAAGAAGATTATTGTGTGTCAGTATGTCAGTCTTATACATGGGCTCATAATAAGTTTGTATATAAGTTGATAAACTATCCAAATGATGTTCTTAATCAATCGGAAATTTTTAATAAGATATTCTCAACGTTTAAATTTACTGAATGAGATCCTGAAATGAATTCAGGATGACAAGGAAAGAACCTTCTTCGGTTGATACGCACGCTCGAATCTGGTATACTTACACCTATTATGCCAGCTATACAGAGGTCAGAATTTGCATTAGCACTCAATCAAGTAGCCACCGAACGAGGGGTTGATCCTACGGTGGTTTTAGAGACAGTCAAGAATGCTATTTTGGCAGCATACCGCAAAGATCATCCGGGAATTGAACTTGAGGAATTTACTGCATCTTTAAACCCAAATACTGGAGAAGCACGAATTTTGCATAACGAAAAAGATGTTACACCTCCAGGATTTGGCCGAATTGCTGCTCAAACTGCCAAGCAAGTAATCCTTCAAAAAATCCGAGAAAAAGAAAAGGAAGCGATTATTACAGTTTATAAGATCAAAATGGGTACCATTGTAAATGGTATGGTGTTGAGATTTGCTGGCCCAAATGTAATTGTTGATGTTGGTAAAACAGAAGCAATTATGCCTCCACACGAACAAATTCCTAATGAAAAATATCATTTAAATCAACGATTAACAGTTTATTTAACGGAAATTAGAGAAGGGACAAAAGGAGAAGAAATTATTGTATCCCGGTCACACAATGGTCTTTTAGAAGGGCTTTTCAAACGGGAAGTGCCTGAAATTGCACAAGGAAGTGTAGTTATTAAAACAATTGCACGAGAACCAGGGAATCGAGCGAAAATTGCAGTTTTTTCAGAACAATCTGGAATTGATCCCGTTGGTTCATGTGTCGGACAAAAAGGAGTTCGTGTTCAGGCAATTATTCAAGAATTCGGAGGAATTGAAAAAATCGATGTTATTCAATGGTCAAATGATTCAAAAAACTTTATTGCACAATCCTTGTCACCCGCAAAAGATCTTCGGGTCGAGTTAAATGAGGAAGATAAAGTTGCACGTGTATATGTCGATCCAAAAGAATTGTCTCTCGCTATTGGAAAAGATGGACAAAACGTTCGTCTGGCGTCTAAATTGACTGGATTTAGAATTGAAATTGAAAGTAAAGAGCCACCAGTTGAAGTGGTTGAGGAAGTTGAAGCAAAAGAGGAAGTAACAGAAGAAAAAGAAAAAAAGCCTAAGAAAGAGAAAAAAGCAAAAAAAGAAGAGCCCGTAGAATCTATTGAAGAGCCAAGTGAAAAACCCGGAGTTAAAACTGAGGCTAAAGAGGAAGAAGCAAGTACTGAAGTTATAGCAGAACCTGAGGAAGCAAAAGATACAGGAGAAACACCAAATGAAAAACAAGAAGAGAACTTAGAAAAACCAAGTGCATAATTTTAAATTTGAAATTTGCAATTTTCAATGAAAATTAAAAATTATAAATTACAAATTGAAGTTTTACTTTTAATATCAGTATGGACAAAAAAAAAGCAAAAACCTCAAATGCTCATCTCATAACTCAATTTTATCCTCCTGTTGTAGCTGTTTTGGGACATGTAGATCATGGGAAAACATCTCTCCTAGATGCCATCCGAAAATCAGATATTGCGAAGCGTGAACATGGAGGAATTACTCAAAAAATCGGAGCCTCAACAATCGAAGTCACCCATGAGAAAAAACTACGTCGGATCACTTTTATTGATACTCCAGGGCATGAAGCGTTTTCAAAAATGCGTGGACGAGGTGCTCAAGCGGCAGATATTGGGCTATTAATTATTTCGGCAATTGATGGAGTTATGCCACAAACCAAAGAATCTCTCGCCCTGTTGAAGGGTACCAAAATTCCGTATATCGTAGTATTAACAAAAATAGATGTTGATACAGCAAATCCTCAAAGAATAAAACAACAACTATTAAAAGAAGAAGTGCTTTTGGAAGGTTTGGGGGGAGATGTGCCGGTTATTGAAGTATCAGCCAAACAAGGAACTAATATTCACGAATTACTGGAATTAATATTGCTTGTGTTTGATATGCAATTATCATCAAATTCTCACTTATCTGCTTCAGATCCTTTAAAGGGTATTATTATAGAATCACGATTAGATCCACGATCAGGTCCACGTGCAACACTCGTTGTAAAAAAAGGGACAATACAAGTACGTGATACAGTCGTTTCAGAAAATATGGTAGGAAAAGTCAAAACACTTATTCAAGATACAGGGTTGCATGTTACAAGTGCCACAATAGGCGAAGCGGTTGAAATAATGGGTTTTGATAAGGTTCCGCCCGTTGGAAGCACAGTTACTCAAAAAGAATTAACAGAAAAGAAAGAGATTGCGCAAGAATTCGCCCCAGTAAAATTACTCGAAATGCAAGCAATACCCGAACAACATGTACTATCTATTATTCTTTGTGCTGATAATCTTGGTTCTTTGGAAGCAATTCTAAATTCTTTGCCACCAGAAATCCATATTATGGCTCAAAAGGTAGGGGAGATTTCAGAAGCAGACGTATTACTAGCGAAATCGGTTCAAGCAATCATTATAGGGTTTAATACTAAAATTCGAAATGAAGTAACGAGGTTGGCCAGTGAAGAAAAGGTGCTTATGAAAAATTATACAATTATCTATGAATTATTGGACGAATTGAATGATGTATTAGAAGGAAAACAGCTAGCCCTGGTTGAGAAAATCTTAGGAAGGGCAAAAGTACTGGCGGTTTTCCCATTTGATAAGACGTTTGTTTTAGGAGTAAAGGTGCTGATCGGAAGAATTGCAAAAGGAGACAGAGTAAAAATCTTAAGAAATGATGATGAAGTGGGCCAGTCTCACGTTACTTCATTACGTCATGGAAAAGACCAGATCTCCAAAATGGAAAAAGGGAGTGAAGCAGGCGTTATTTTGTCTCCTTTCCTTGACTTTACTATAGGAGATGTGCTAGTATCCACGGCATAGTTATATGGACCAAAACACACTCAATCGAGTAAAAGAATTACTCGAAAAGCATAACACTATCGGTATTGCCGTGGGCAAAAATCAAACGCTTGATAGTATGGGTGCAGCCCTTTCTCTTTACTTGAGCTTAAAAGCATCAGGCAAGCAAGTAACAATTGCTTCTCCAACAAATCCTCTCGTTGAAATCTCAAATCTAGTTGGAATTGACAAGGTGAAAAATGCATTTGATGGTGAAGGAAAATCACTGACTGTTTCATTCCCCTATACAGGAAATAATATAGAAAAAGGTTCATATACTGTTGAAAACGGCTTTTTAAATATTATTGTGAAGGCTGCAGAGGGTGGATTTGATTTTGATGAAAAAGATATTCGCTATACAAAAGAAGGAGCAGCGCCTAGTTTGCTTTTCATAGTTGGAACATCAAGACTTTCTGATTTAGGAAACCTTTTTAATCCTGAGGCTTTGAAAGATACTACTCTCGTTAACATAGATAATAATTCACAAAATCAAGGATTTGGAGACGTTGTACTCGTTTCTTCTGAATTTTCATCAGTGGCCGAGCAAGTCGGAACTTTGCTTTCTGAGCTTAAACATGAAATTGATACAGATATTGCTCAAAACTTACTCGCTGGAATTTCATTTGCAACAAATAATTTTCAAGATTCCAAGACTTCATATAGAGCCTTTGAAATGGCAGCATTATTTATGAAAAAAGGAGCACACCGTCCGCTTCAAACACCAACCGCTCCACAAACTACCACTATGAAAGCACCCCTTGATGCATCATCGTATCTGGATGATTTTGACACACAATTTGACCCATTTGCCAAACCATTCCCACAACCCCCTCAACCAATGTCACAGCCTGGAAATCAGCAACAATCAGCTCCAAAACAATTTCCTAAACAACCATTTCCCTTTCCAAAACCAGCCCAACAACCACAACATAAACCTCAGCAACCTGTACAGCAATTTGGAAATCAGCAACAAAACCAACAACCTGTAAATCCACAACCACAACAGCAAAATACAGACGACACCAAACAGGATGATGAAGCTCCTTCTGATTGGCTTATGCCAAAAGTCTACAAAGGCTCAACCACTATATAGTTTTTTGTGTGTTGTATTGATACACTTTTTATATGGAACGTTTTAGACCATCTCCAGATATAAATCCATCTGAACAAAGGCATCTAGTTCCTAATTATGCTTCTTTTTATGGCGAACCGCTCCTTCCTCCCTCTGATGAAGGACAACGGTTGACAGAAGAAGGATTTATTGAAAAATTTCCTGTCAGGTATTCTATTTGGAATACACTTCAAGAAGGTTTACAGGACTCATCTGACATATCTATGAATAATCCCCAAACAATCCAATGGCTTCGAACTCGGCTTCATCTTTTAAATCAATTTGACCGTTATGCCACAACTCATCATGCAAAACCTGAAAAGGTGAAGAAAGGTGAAACAAAGTTAATGCCAAAACAGTTTGATGTTTTTGAAGACATTCATGAAATGCTTGAAAAAGGAATAAATGAAGGAACTCTTAAAGCGCCGACAGCGTTTGGGAAAACAGTGCTTTTTAATCAAGCTGTTGCAGCAGCGGATGTGCCAACAATTATTATGGTTCCTACTCAAAAATTAGTTGAGCAAACATATAAACAGTTTCAAGAGAGAACGCCTGACATTTCTGTCGGAAGAGTATATGGAGGCGCAAAAGAATATGGACGACAAGTAACGATTACTACTTATGCATCTTTAGTTGCAGATGAAGGGAGATTAATTAATCGAGCAGGAATTCAAATGGTTATTTTGGATGAGGTGCATGAAGGGACGAGCAAAAAAAGAGTCGAAAAAATGGAAGCGATTGAAGGATTTAGAGATGCAGTATTGCTCGGATTTTCTGCTACTCCAGTTGAGATCCGCGATCCACGATATAAAGAAACTCGTGTAGGAAGAATGAGCAGAAATATGATTCACGAGATCGGCATACAAGAAGCAGTAGAAGAAGGATATCTTTCCTCTCTTTCATGTACTGTAGTAAAAGTCAAAGCAGATCTTTCAAATATAGATATAACTTCTCTTGGAGAATTTCATGAGGGACAGCTCAATGAAGCAATTAATAATGAGATTATGAATAAGGCGGCAGTTGAGTTTTTTCTAGAAGCAAAAGAGCAAGATATAGAAGAACAAAAACGTCAAGGAAAACGAAAAATACGTCCATTAACTACATCCTTATTTGCTGCTTCTATTGCACATGCTCAGGAACTTGCAAGAAGACTCCAAGAACAAGGAATACGAGCAGCAGCAGTGTGGGGAAATCAAAATCCAAAAGAACGTAATGAGATCCTTAGGAAATGGGAAACAGGAGAGATAGAAGTAGTATGTAGTAAAAATCTTCTTATTCAGGGAATTGATGTTCACAGTATTCGCATGGTAATGAATGTAGCACCGACTGCATCAAAAATTGTTGAACTGCAAAGAACAGGACGCGGTCTTCGGATTGATAAAAATAATCCTGACAAAGTTACTCGGGTTGTAGATTTTGTGTACATAACAGAATCTGAAGGTGAAATAGTTTCCGGTTCAAAACAAGTAATTTATCCTCATATTATTGGCGCAGCAGAACTTTATAAAAATAAATTAAAGACTATTCCTTATAAGCCTCCTAGACCACAAGAAAAAGGAGAGAAAGCAAAAGTCGGAGGTGTAGAAGTAGTCACCGACCCAGATGAAGTTATGGAAATAACAAATAAAATAAAAGACCGAGAGATCAGCGAAGAAATTTTAGAATTTGCTCCTGATGGATGGGTGATAATAGGTACTCAGGATACTCCAGAATCAATAGCAGGAAAGATCGGAAAAAGTGTAGGCTGGGTCCAAAAGAATCTACATAGCGTGTTAGTTGATTTAAAGAAAAAATATGAAGAAAATCCCATTATTCTACAAGGAAACTATTTAGATAAAAAAGGAAGAATATTTACTTATTACTCTCCTTTGGTGTTAGAGGAATTAAAAAAAATAGTTGGAGAGCTAACTTTTGCACCTGAGGGGTGGTATATAGTGGGGGAAAAACGGAAAGATCAAACACTAGCAGGTATATTAGCAAAAAGTCCAGATTGGATTGAAAATCGCATTGCAGAAATAATAGAGAAAATTAAAAAAGAACAAAATGATGAGCAAATACCAATTACAGATCGCGAGAATAATGAAGCAGTATATTTAGACAAATCAAAAAAACCAACCAAACATTATTCAAAGAGAATTTTAGATGAGTTAAAAGCAATTAAAGATAAACAAGCTAAATCTCCTGAAGGATGGATGGTAATAGGTGATTTAAATTCAAAAGCTACTTTATCATATGTCTTAAAAAGATCTAACACTTGGATCAAGAGGCACATCGATAAAATCTTAATTCAAAGAGAGGAAGAACAAATAGATAATCTTGGACAAACGTTATTGTATAAAACTTACTTAGACAAAGTTGGTAGAGAAGCTGTTTTCTACTCTCCTGTGATATTGGATGAGTTGACTAAATTAGCGGCAGAAGAGGGATGAATTTCTAGAACTCTTGAGAAAAGGTTTTAAATCTGATATAATACCCATAGAATAAATTAAAATAAGAAATATGCCGCTTAGTTCTACAGACAAACAAACAATAATTAAAGAATTTCAAACAGTCGCTGGAGATACTGGAAGTCCTGAAGTGCAAATTGCACTTTTGACCCACAGAGTAGAACGACTGACAGAACATCTTAAATCTCATCCACAAGATGTGCGTTCAAGACGAGGATTACTCTCAATGATTGCAAAAAGACGACGACTCGTAAATTTCTTGACACGAATTGACAAAACACGCGCTACAGGTATTGCAAAGAAGGTTGGATTAAAAAATTAACTTCATGGAAAAAACCTCAGTACAGATTGAATTATCAGGAAAAACATTAACTCTGGAAACAGGAAAACTAGCTGAACAAGCAACTGCTTCTATTCTTGGTCGAATGGGAGATACAGTTGTCTTGGTAACAGTTGTTGAAGGTGGAAAAACTGATTTAGATTATTTCCCACTCTCTGTTGACTATATAGAACGACTCTATGCTGGAGGCAAAATAAAAGGTTCAAGATGGGTAAAGCGAGAAGGAAGACCATCTGATGATTCAACTCTTGCAGGAAGAGTTATTGATCGTTCTATTCGGCCTCTTTTCCCAAAAGCTTTTAAAAACCAAGTACAAATAATTGTTACTGTGCTTTCAGTTGATGGAGAAAATGAAGCAGATATGATAGCTTTAAATTCTGTTTCAGCGGCCATTGCTATCTCACGAATTCCATGGAATGGTCCAATTGGAGCTGTTCGAATGGGGTATCTTAAAAAAGAAGGAGAACAGGATGCCTATATAGTTAATCCACTATCGAGCGAAATTGAAGCTTCAGAGCTTGATTTGATAGTTACCCAAAGTAAAGATAAAACAGTCATGTTAGAAGCTGGAGCAAATCAAGCACCAGAAGAAGTTGTCTTCACAGCAATCCAAAATTCACATACAGATACAAAGAAAATTATTGCAGGAATCGAAGAATTAGTGAAAAAAGTAGGTTCTACAAAGCTTCCAGTTCCAGAACAAACAGCACTCGCCGAAGCCAAGCAAGTATTGGAAAAAAACTACAAATCAGAAGTAGCAGAACTCATCAAAACTCGTGTAGGAAAAGAAGGCGGAGGAACTGAAACTGAGGATTTGATTACCAAAGTTTATGAAGACCTCAAAACAGCAAATCCTGATCAAAGTGTCGACAAAAAAGTAATTGCACAAGCACTAGAAGGATATATGTTTAAGCTCATTCGGGCTGATGTAGTCGGAAAACAAAAACGAGTTGATGGACGAAAAATGGATGAATTAAGAAATATAACAAATGAAGTTTCTATACTTCCTCGAACTCACGGATCTGCATTATTTTCAAGGGGCATGACTCAAGCGCTTAGTATTGTAACGTTGGGTTCTCCTCGAATGGAACAACTCATTGAATCCCCTGACGGAGAAGAATCAAAGAGATATATTCATTATTACTCAGGACTTCCGTATTCATTCGGCCAAACAGGACGGGTTGGTTCTCCATCCAGACGAGAAATTGGGCATGGAGCACTCGCCGAACGAGCTTTGCTTCCTGTTATTCCTGCTAAAGAAACGTTTCCTTACACCATTATGGTAGTTTCAGAAGTACTTTCCCAAAACGGGTCAAGTTCTATGGCAGCTACGTGCGGATCTACACTGGCACTTATGGATGCAGGAGTTCCCCTCATTAAGCCAGTTGCCGGTATCTCAATTGGAATGATGTCTGATGGAGATAAATATGAACTCTTAACAGATATAATTGGGCTCGAGGATTTCTCAGGGGACATGGATTTCAAAGTAGCAGGAACAGATGCTGGTATTACAGCAATTCAACTTGATGTAAAAATTCCTGGGCTTACTGATGAACAAATAGAAAAGATTTTAGAACGGGCAAAGACTGCTCGACTCCAAATACTCGATATAATTGCAAAAGTTTTACCAGAACCTCGAAAAACTCTTTCTCAATATGCACCAAAGATTGAAATGATTAAGATTCCAGTTGAAAAAATTGGAGAAGTTATTGGTCCTGGAGGACGAGTTATCAAAGCTATTATTGCAGAAACAGGAGCGACAGTGGACGTTGAAGATGATGGAACAGTTAGTATTACTGGAACAGATGCAGAGGCCGTTGAGAAAGCATTACAGCGTGTAAAGGGATTAACTCGAGAGGTTGTTGCAGGTGAAGAATTTGAAGGGCCAGTAAAACGCATTTTGCCATTCGGAGCTTTTGTAGAATTCCTACCAAGTAAAGAGGGTATGGTTCACGTTTCTCAAATGTCTACAGGATTTGTGAAAAACCCAACAGATGTTGTACAGATTGGGCAAGTCGTAAAAGTGAGAGTAATGGAAGTTGACGATCAGGGAAGAATTAACTTATCAATGCTTTTTGGAGAAGACGCAGAACAAAAAAAGAATCAAAGAGAAGAAAGATCAACAGATCAGCGGCCAGCAGAACCACGTCCATTTACACCAGTGGCACCAAAATCAGAACATCCTCTCACAATGCAGTTTAAACGAGAAAGACAAGCAACTTTTAAAGGACGAAATCAAAACTCACGGTTTCGAAAACCCCGATAAGTCTTCGTTTTCCTTGCAACACAAGAAGAAGTAATATAGTATAGAATAATGGATCCTTCAGGAGCAATAAAAAATGGCGGTTCAGTTAATCAAACGGTAACCCCTCTAGCACCAGCAGCAAATCAATCATCATCAGCAACTTCCCAAGCAAATGATCAGATTCGTCGTATTGGTGAAAAGGTTGAGAAGGCAAAATTACCAGCGGAATTGACGCAAATGTTGACCGAACGTGTACAACGATTGGCTCTTCTTCGTGCAAGTGCGGGATTTTTAAGTCCCAATTATATTATTGAATACGAGAGTACCTCAACATATATTAATTGGGTTGTGAATTTGCCATGGAACATTACAAGTACAGATATTTTGGATTTACAACTCGCCAAGCAAGTACTCGATAAAAATCACTATGGTTTATCATCGGTAAAAGATCGGCTTCTCGAGTATTTAGCATCAGTTATTTTAAACACCAAACAAAACACAGCAGATCAAATTATGAGAGCTCCTATTTTGTGTCTTGTGGGACTGGCGGGTACTGGGAAAACAACTCTTGCATCGTCAATTGCCGAGAGTTTAGGAAGAACATTTGAGCGCATTCCTTTTGGAGGAATGGGGGATGCGAGAGCACTTCGTGGACAGTCTCGTGCCTTTGCAGATGCAGAACCTGGATTTGTTGTTAAAAAACTTACCCATGCAAAAGCAAGAAATGCAGTAGTCTTGCTCGATGAGTTGGATCGTGTATCTCAAGAAGCCCGCTCTGATATCATGGGTGTGCTTGTTGAACTCTTAGATCCTGAACAAAATAGAGCATTCACTGACCATTATGTAGATTTTCCATTTGATCTGTCCCAAGTAATGTTTGTCGCTACCGCAAATAATACAACCAATATTTCAACAGCTGTTTTAGATCGGTTAGAAATTATTCAAATGCCATCATATAGTGATGAAGAAAAAACAGTAATTGGCAAACAGTATCTTTTCCCAAAAATTAGAAAACAAACAGGACTTACTGAGCAGCAAATAATAGTTGACGAGCCAGTATGGAGTGCAGTAATACGACCCCTTGGATTTGATTCTGGTATTCGAAGTTTGGAACGTACAATTGAAGGAATGTGCAGGAAAGTGGCCAGAACAATAGTTGAAGGAAAAGCACAAAGCGTGCAAATTACGGCCGAGAATGTAAAAAGTTTCTTATATACATAATTTGATTCGCAAGATATAATAATCCACATGGAAACAAACACTCAGCAATTATCTTTTATTCCTCTTGGTGGAATTGGCGATGTCACAAAAAACATGTATGTCTATGAGTATTTAGACGAAATTCTCATTGTAGACTGTGGTTTAGGATTTGCCGATGAAACAATGATAGGGGTTGATCTACTACTTCCTGATATAAGTTATTTATTGCAAACCAAGAAAAAAATTGTTGGAATGCTCTTGACTCATGGTCATGAAGATCATATTGGCGCGCTTCCATTTATTATGCCTCAACTTCCGCAATTTCCTATTTTCGCATCTCCTTTAACAGCAGCATTAGTAAATGAGAAATTAAAAGAATTTGAGCTCCCTCCCCGTGTTCAGACAGTACAGTTTGATGGCAATGATGTGACCATGGGGTCATTTAAAGCATCGTTTCATCGTGTGACACATTCAGTACCTGACACATCACACATTGTGATAAAAACTCCTATGGGAAGCTTTTATCATGGAAGTGATTTTAAGTTTGATTTGACACCAGCCGATAACAAAAAGACAGAATTTCTAAAAATTACAAAAGCAGGAAGTCAAGGAATAATAGCTCTCTTTTCTGATTCTTTAGGATCAGAACGCCCTGGAACTACTCCAACTGAAGCAACTCTTGCAGAGCATTTTGAAATGGAAATGAAAAAAACTTTAGGAAAATGCCTCGTTACAACTTATTCTTCAAATATTTCACGATTAAATCAAGTAATAACTGTCGCCGAAAAATTAGGGCGCAAAGTTTGTTTTATTGGAAGATCGCTTTTGAAAGCGAAAGAAGTCGCTCAGCGGCTCGGCTATTTGCATCTTAAAGCAGGTATGGAAGTCCCATTGGATCAAGCGAGAAAGCAGCCAGATAATAAGATGGTATTTCTTGTCGCAGGATCTCAGGGACAACAAAATTCTGCAATGACACGAATTGCATATGGTGAGCACAAAGATGTGAAATTAACTGATAAAGATGTAGTCATCTTTTCATCAGACACAATTCCTGGAAATGAAGTTTCCGTATATTCAGTTATTGATACACTCGCTCGAAAAGGCGTACGAGTTATGTATTCAGATGTCTCAGGTGATTTTCATGTATCAGGACATGGATCACAACAAGAGCTAATGATGCTTATGTCACTTGTTCAGGCAAAAAATGTAGTGCCAATCAGCGGAACAGCTCGTCATATGGTAGCTTACCGAGATTTAGCCCGAAGTTTGGGATACGCAGATAAAAATATTCTTCTTATCGAAAATGGACAAGAGATTATTTTTACGAGAGATACTGCAAAATGGGGTAAAAAAATACCAATTAGAAATATCTATGTTGATGAAGTAACAGGAGAAGAAGTAGAAAGCTACATACTTCGGGATAGACAAAAATTATCTGATGGCGGAATTGTTATTGTGATGGTAGAAGTTGATTCCCAAACAGGCCTTGCAATGAGTACTCCAGATATTATTATCCGAGGCTTCACGCTCCCCGATGGAGATTTGCAGCAAAAATTAGCAGCCGAATTAAAAAATACACTGGGAAATAAAGGTGGGAGAGTAACAAACTGGATGTATATTCGAAAACTCATTTCAGAGACTTCTGAGAAATTTTTCTTCAAAGAACTCCGACGTCGTCCGCTTGTTTTACCAGTTGTCATAGAAGTTTAAGAATTTGGCACTTGACAAATAGAGTCCTATAGTGTATAATACCATCAATGTCCTCTTCATCTTCTTCATTCATAAATCACTATAATTTTTTTTCTTCACCTCATAGAACCAAACGACCATTCGAAATTTCGTTACGCTTGTTTCGTATTGCACTAGTAGTCTATAATAAATAAATATGGGCAAAAGAAGACGTAGTGGGGGGGGAGGAAGACGGAAACCTTTCAAGGTTAAACTTCGAAGTTCAACAATTTATACATTATTCTCATTAGGTCTGCTTTTAATAGGTGTTCTTCTTTTATTATCATTCTCAAGAGCTCAAGAACCATTTGTTGTTATCAATGATATGCTACTTGAGTATTTTGGATTCATATCCTACTTATTGCCATTTACATTTATATTTTTCGGTTTTTTGTTCATGAGGCTTAAAAAGTTTTATCTTTCAAGGCCTAATGTTGCAATAGGATTTCTGCTTTTTTATATCTCGCTCCTTTCTCTGGTCCGGGGAGGAATCATTGGAGATCAAATCTCATTTACACTTTCTGAAATAATAACAACTCTTGGTGCCACATTTGTATTTGTTGCTGGGCTTTTCGTAGGAGTGATTGTATTTTTTGATACGTCGCTTGATGAAATCGTCTCAGCTTTTCAATTTACTTTTGATAATCTGCATCGATTTTTTCCCAATTCGATGTTTTCTTTTTTCAAAAGTAAAAAACCCGCATTGTCAAATAAACCTATTGCTATAAAAGGAGGTCAAAAAGACTCAGGGCTACCTATGAGAGAGAATCCTCCTCCAGCAATTAACAAGAAAGAACCTATTATTTTATCTGAAAAATTAGTCAGTAATGTTTTAAATGAAAATGGTATTGGTATTTGGGAGTATCCGCCTCTTTCACTCTTATCTGAATCTCCGGGACAAAAAGCAGAACGGGGAGATGTGAAGAAGACCGCATCGGTTATCGAAAAAACTCTTCAAAGTTTTAGTATTGAAGCGCGGGTATCAGAAATCAATCTTGGTCCTGCAATCACTCAATATGCGTTAGAAATTGCCTTGGGTACCAAAGTTTCAAAAATCACTGCATTAGCAAACGATTTAGCACTAGCTACAGAAGCTCCAACAGGACAAATACGCATTGAAGCGCCAATTCCAGGACGAAATCTTGTTGGAATTGAAATTCCAAATCGATCCCTCGAGGTTGTAACACTCAAAACAATGTTAGCATCACCCGCAATGCAAAAAGCAAAATCCAAACTTACTGTTTCGCTTGGATTGGATGTATCTGGTACTCCAATTGCAGCAGATATTCCTAGAATGCCCCATGTACTGGTTGCCGGTACAACTGGATCAGGAAAATCAGTATTGATTAACTCTTTTATCACATCAATTTTATTCCGAGCGGCCCCAACTGAGGTTAAACTTATTTTAATCGATCCAAAACGGGTTGAATTTACAGCATACAATGGAATTCCTCATTTGTTGACACCAGTTATTGTAGAAGTAGAAAAGATCCTCTCAGCACTCAAATGGGCAATGGGGGAGATGGATAGACGATACAAACTATTTGCAGAAAGAGGCGTTCGAAATATTGAAGGATACAATGAATTATCTGGTTTCCAAGCGCTTCCCTATATAGTCATTGTTATTGATGAGTTAGCTGATTTGATGATGTTTGCACCAGTTGAAGTTGAAGACGCAATTGCTAGACTTGCTCAAATGGCCCGGGCTACTGGAATTCATTTGGTTATTGCAACACAAAGACCTTCAGTCAATGTTATAACAGGACTTATCAAAGCTAATATTCCATGTCGCATTGCATTCAACGTATCCTCTATGATTGATTCTCGTGTTATTATCGATGGCCCAGGAGCTGAAAAATTACTCGGTCGAGGAGACATGTTGTATATTCCTCCGGATCAAGCAAAGCCGACTCGTATTCAAGGTGCATTTGTATCTGAAAAAGAAGTCAAGAAGCTGGTTGAATACTTGAAATCAAAAGCTCCAGATGTAGAGTACACAGAAGAAGTAACGAATCAAGAAGTAACTCTTAAGCGGGGTAGCGGTATAAGTGGAGGAAGTGGTGGGGATGGACATGATCAGCTATTTGAAGATGCAGTACGAATTGTATGTCAATTTGATAAAGCATCAGCATCGCTCTTGCAAAGACGGTTATCAGTAGGTTACGCCAGAGCTGCACGAATAATTGATCAATTAGAAGCGGCGAGCATTATTGGTCCTGGAGAAGGGTCAAAACCTCGGGATGTGCTTGTTAGGAATGCAGAAGAATATTTGAGTGCGGGTACAGGTACCCAAGAAACACAATAAAAACTTAAAGCTAAAATCGTAAAGTGCAAAACTACAACTTAAAATTCAAAACTTTTAGTTTTACACTGTAACTTTACCTTTTTCGCTTTACATTTTTAGTTTATTTTATGGTTCACGTAGGACAGCGTTTAAAAGAAGCACGGCTTCAAAAAAAATTAACGCTTGATGAAGTAGCGAAAGCGATAAAAATTAGATCTCTTTTTCTCTCTGCTCTTGAAAGAGGTGAGTACTCCAAGCTTCCATCGAGTACGTATGCTCACGGATTTGTCAGCAATTATGCTGAATTTTTAGGATTACCCAAAAGAGAAATACTTGCTTTATTCCGCCGTGAATTTGATGAGGAAAAAGAATACAAAGTACTTCCCGATGGTTTGACTAAAAAAGATGATTTCCCTATTAGACGAATAAATATCCGTCAAATACTTATTGTTGCTTGCATATTATTATTGATAGGAGGATACATTTTTTATCAATATAGGGGTGTTTTTATAAATCCATCCCTGGAGATTTCCAAACCTGAAGAAAACGCAGTAATTTCTTCTAAGGAAGTTCAGGTTATTGGACAAACAACTCCCAATACATCTATCTATGTTGATGAAACACTTGTGCCAGTTGATACTTCAGGAAGTTTTAAGAAAAATATTTCAGTATTTCCAGGGAAAGTTACCATAACGATTAAAGCTCAAAACAAATTCGGGAAAGAAACAACAGAAGAAAGAACTATTGAAGTGAAAGCAATAGAATAATGTTGACAGGAAGTCTCATTCTTGCTATCGTTTAAATATGATCGATGCTGCCCAATCAGTACTGCTCTTTGTTATTGTAATATTGACGCTACTTCTTATAGTAATTGGCGTTCAAGTATTTTTTATTTTGAAAGAATTGCGCCGTACGGTGCTTAAGGCAAATAAAGTACTTGATGACACAAGTTCTATTACTGAGAGCGTATCACGACCTCTCTCAAGTCTTTCAACCCTTTCAACAGGACTCAAAACAGGGGCTATTATTGCAAAATTGATAAAAGGATTTAAAAAATCTACAAAGGATCTAGATGATGGAGACGAAAGTGGAAAATAAAAAAGATAAAGGTTCAGGATTTTTTACCGGCTTTATGCTTGGTATGATTGTTGGTGCCGCATTAGTATATTTCTTAGCAACTAAAAAAGGAAAAAAACTTCTCCAAAAATTTTCTGAAAATGGAGTTGAAGGAGTATCAAATTTAGAAGAATTGGTAGAAGAGTACCTAGATGATGATTATGAAGATGAGCCAACACGATCGGTTTCGGATTCATCTGTATCTCGTGTTACTCGGCCTGTCCGCCGCTTCTTCCGCCGAGTACCCAAAAGTAACTAATTTAAGCTTTTACTACAACAGTATGAGCAAGTAAGTCTCCTATACGTTGTTTTTTCTTTGTAACTAGGATAAATATTATTCCTAATAAATAACTACCCAGAATCATATCTAATATTCTACCGATGTTTCGAATAATTGATGCTTTGATAGTACAGGGTCTTCCATCATCCATCGTAACTTTTATATGAAAAATATATTTGCCGAGCGTTTGTCCATATAGTGCTTCAGTTGTTATCATAAACATAAAGTATATTATTCCTCCCGTTAAAAGGACAATATTATCTTTTATATCAAATCTTAAAAAATAAAATATTAATAGTACTGGTAATACGAGAACGAGTTGGTCTATAATATTTGCGATTCCTCTTACTACCGCATTTGTATATTGTACAGAAGCAAAAGGTTCATTTGAGTATTGTGGTGTCGTATTTACTGGTGCCATGGAGTACTTAGATTTATAGCTGATTAATAGAAAGATGAGTGGAAGAGATAATATAGCCATATTCATCAAATTCATAATGAGATCTGGGCTATTGGATGCTTTTATTGAGTTGTACAGTAGCATTCCAGATTGAATCAGTAAAATTAAAAATAAAATCGCGATTATTGTTTTGAAATTGTTTCTTTTATTCCTAAATAGTTGATAGGCGGAGTAAAGATAAAAATAACCGCTCAAAAGGCTGAATATATAATTCAAGTTAAACTGGTTTTTTATAATCTGAACTGGAATAGCTATGGTAAAAAGAATGCCTAGGAGCAAACCAAAAAAAAATAAGAAAATGCCTGAGGTAAATCTTGCAAGTTTCTCAACAGAAGCCGATTCGAAAATCATGTTTAATTAAAATATTATAACCCGTATTTTTTGATGTTGGCGTTGTGTTCTTCATTTGTTTTAGCATAGTGATTGTGCCCTGTAGAATCTGAAATATAGAAAAGATAATCGCTTGTAGCAGGATTTGCTGCTGCTTGTAAAGCAGAAAGGCCAGGATTCGAAATCGGGCCAGGAGGCACTCCAGTATTTTGGTATGTGTTATATGGAGAATTTATCTCCAAATCTTCATATGTGAGTCCTTTTTTCCACCAGGTTTTTTCTTCTTCACTGTACCCTAACGCATATTGTACTGTTGCATCAATCTGTAATGCCATACCGATATCCAAACGATTTGCAATAACAGATGAGACCATAGGATAATCTTCTGCAAGTTTTGCTTCTCGTTCTAAGAGGGACGCAATAGTTACAATTTCTTCTTTAGATAACGTTGTATTTTGAGTAGTTACTTCTTTAAATTTTGACTCAAAAGTGTTTGTAAGAATTGATACAATTTGGTCAATATCTGCATCTCGGGGAATGAGATATGTATCGGGAAATAGATATCCTTCTTGTTGGCTTAATCTCTCGACCCACGTCTCTTGGTATGTTGGTATCGATTTTAGTATCACTGCTATTTCTTCAGCGCGTTTTCCCTCAGGAATAGTCAACCAGATATCAAGCGTGCCGTGAGTTAGCCCATTTGCAATCTCATCTGCAGTCATCGTTTGGTTGAGTCGAAAAGATCCTGCTTGGATTTTTCCATCTAAGCCTAATTGTTTGACGAGCAAGAAAAATACAACAGGGTCTTTAATAAGGTTTTCTTGTTTGAGTTTGTTTGCAACATCTCGAATTCCTTGACCTTTTTCAATAACAAAAATTGTAGGTGCTGGATTTTGTCTGTTGACTGCTGATGTTCCATTTTTCCACCATACAGCAGCGAGCCCTACTATAAGAATAATTAATATAACTACAAAAGATATTTTTTTCATCAGTGATGAATCTCAAAAATTGGAAAATGAGTCAGCGTGTCCTTTGCTTCTTTGAGATTATACAAGTTTTCTGCATAAAGTGTACAGAGTGTTTCATCTATTTCAACTTTTTCCCCAATTTTTTTGTCTAGAAAAATTCCTGCTCCCGTGTCTTTTGGTGCTCCTAAGAGTTTGGCAACAATATTGGCATTTTTAATATGAATTTTTTTAACAAGTCCTTTTTTAGTTGACAACATTTTGTGCGTATGTTTGCCTGGCTGCAAGTCTTCACTGTCAATATCTTCTTTTCCTCCTTGGGCTTTAATAATTTCCTTCATTTTTTCAAAAGCTTCGCCTGTTAAGAGAATGTGGGTTGCCCAACCCGTTCCATTCCCATGTTCTTTTTTTATCTTATCCTGAAGATGTTTTGGGGAATCAGCAAGACAGAGATCGAGTAAATTACCTGCTAAATGAAGACTTCGTACTTCTAAATCCAGCGGTCTGTTCTTCTTCTGTTGGAGGACTCGTATTGCTTCTCTTGTCTCAAGAATTGGTCCTAATCCTCGTCCAAAGGGTTGATCAGTACGATGAATTAATGGTTTTAATTTTACTTTGAACTTCCGAGCCAAAAATGAAAATTTTTCCGCAAGTATTTTTGCATCTTTTAATTCTTTTACTTTTGCTGTTTCACCATACGGAATATCTATTACTATATGATTTGATCCAAAGGCAATTTTTTTTGCCATGATTGAGACCAATATCTTGTCAAAGCTCTCAAATAATAGTGGCTCTTCAACTCGAATAATAATGTCGTCAGCAGGTGCAATATTAAAACTTCCTCCCCATACAATACAACCATTTGTTTTTTCAACAATTTTATACACTTGTTCTTTTGTGAATTCTACTTTGGCTATCGTTTCCATATCATCTGCAGTGCCCCCTGGGGTCGTAATAGCACGAGAACTGCTTTTTGGTATTGTGTATCCTGCTGCTGCAACAATAGGGACGACAATAAGCGTTGTTCGAGTTCCTGGTAGTCCACCTATTGAGTGTTTGTCAGCAACGATTCCTTTAAATTTCAAATGCTCTCCTGTTTCAACCATTGCTTTGGTCAAAAAATAAATTTCTTCATTAGAAAAACCTTCTGCATATCCCGAAGCGGCAAAATAGGTGGTCAGAACATCATCAAGATGTTTGTTGGAAATTGCGTCCATGATGCTGTATATTTCGTCATAGGTCAGCTTTTTTCCTACAAGTTTTTTTCTTATAGCATCAAGCGCTTGATTTTTAGTCAAGGTTGCAGTTAAGTTTTCTTTTTCTTTTTGTGTTTGTGTCATAGGCTCAGAAGCCGCCCTTTACTTGTCGAATCGCATAGGAAATTATACCTTTTATAAGCGTAATGATAAAGAAGATGAATGAGTTAATTATTCGATATACTGTTGGCCAAATAGTATAAAAAAACCGTTGTGTTGAAGTTCTGATAGTAAACCAATCCATATAGTTATAATTCCTCAAGTCGAGATTTTATGACGAGTCGTTTCCACGTTGTTCCTGGTGGGGTACAGGTAATTATCGTGATGTAGCTATTGTCATAGTTTTGAGCAAACATTGATGTATCATTTGAATCAACAACAGTTATACTAAATATTTTATATTTGTACTCTACATCTCTGACTTTTACAGAAAAATCATCTCCAACTTTTAATGTGTATGCGTTTGCAAAAATGGTTTTGTAATCTGATGCGTTAAATAATTGGGGTAATGTTGAATGACCGAATATAACACTTGTGCCTTTTTGTGGAGGTATAGAAGTACCGCCATAATTGACTAAGTGATCAGATAGGTTATAGTCAACAGTTGTAACAAATGCATTCGTAATGGCGAGTTTTGGGATAGATATAGTATATGACTCAACCGAAGGTCTTTTGTCTTTATCTAACTCAAGTTGTGGAAACCAGTTTTGAGCATTTGAGTAATCAATTCCTGAAATGGTATTACCAGCTTCCGAAAACAGACTTTTGATGGTTAGAGGATTGACGACTGTAGTTTTAGGAATTGGAGTCGTTAATTCATTTGATGCGAAAACTGGAGCGAAATATACTTGCCATGATATAACAGGAAAAATGATATAGAGAGTTGAAAAAAAACCAACAAGAAAAACTGCTAAAGCAAATAGCCTGATATATTTTTTTTTGGAAAATGTATTTTT
>Ga0163150_10000640_pt1 | contig 63858 bp, 51 predicted proteins | sample OliLakLV19P2IB_FD_148628 | JGI IMG/M metagenome (GOLD analysis project Ga0163150, IMG submission 148628) | Freshwater microbial mat bacterial communities from Lake Vanda, McMurdo Dry Valleys, Antarctica - Oligotrophic Lake LV.19.P2.IB | ecosystem: Environmental > Aquatic > Freshwater > Lake >...
ATGCTACGTTCACACTTTTAAGTGCCACTGTCACGACACTACGTTCCACTGTCACTCTACTACATGCCACTATCACACAACACAATGGTAAACTCACTCTACTACGTGGTGACGAAAGTGTGAAAATGAACGCTAAAGCGTTTGGGGGGATGTAAACAGATGCCTGATTTATATCCTCAAAAGACTGGGGAGGAACAAAAGCTCCCTCAATTTCCGCAACAGAAAGGAGGGCATGATAGGATGCAGCCACGGAGCTATGTTAAAAAAACCGGCCACACATTGCTGCATGGCCGGTCATTATCTGGAGGTTGTTATCAGTATTCTCAATCAAGCCAGCGGCACCATCACCACTAAACTGCAATTGCCACCCACCCGCTGCTATGGCTGCAAAACCACATTGCCCGGAGGCAGTGAGCGACCTTCGCTGCAACGCCCGCAAAGCTTTTGGCACCACCACAGCCCCTTTCAAGGAGTGCGGGTTTCCGCTGCTGAGCAAAAGCACAGCCGCCCCCGCCTTGCAGCGCAGCGCTATGGGGCATTCAACAAACTATTGGGATACATGAGCCGAATTTCTTCCGCATCGGAAACCATTCATAACGACAACCCGGAAAAAAGGAAATTGTTTTTGGTGACCAGGGTGTGATGGATTGGAGTGCGGAGATACTCCCTCCTGCCCGCTCCCTACTGCCCGCTTTCCATCCGCATCTGGGGGAAAAGCAGCACATCCTGAATGGATACTTCGCCTGTAAGCAACATACAGAGCCGGTCTATCCCGAACCCTATGCCAGAGGTGGGTGGCATACCGTATTCCAATGCCCGCAGAAAATCATGGTCAATGTACATGGCCTCGTGGTCGCCACGTTCCATCAGCTTTACCTGCTCTTCGAAACGCTCGCGCTGGTCAATAGGGTCGTTCAATTCGGAATAGGCATTGGCTATTTCCTTCCCATTAATCATCAGTTCAAATCGCTCCACCAGGCCGGGTATCGAGCGGTGTTTTTTGGTAAGCGGACTCATCTCCACGGGGTAGTCAATAATAAAAGTAGGCTGCACATAGTGGTGTTCGCATTGGCCCCCAAAAATTTCATCAATCAGTTTGCCGCGCCCCATGGTGCTATCGGCATGTATGCGCAATGTGGTGCACACCTCGCGCAATTGTTGTTCGTTCATGGCCGATACATCGTGCCCCGTGTGCTCCTTTATGGCATCACAAATGGAAATGCGGGCAAAAGGCGCTTTCATCGAGATGGTTTGGTCGCCCACTTTCAATTCCGTGCTGCCGGTGGTTTCCACAGCCACTCGTTCCAGCATCTGCTCGGTGGTCTCCATCATCCAGAAATAATCTTTATACGCCACGTAAAATTCCAGCACCGTGAATTCAGGATTGTGTGTGCGATCCATGCCCTCGTTGCGGAAGTTGCGCGAAAATTCATACACCCAATCGAAGCCGCCCACTATCAGGCGCTTCAGATAAAGTTCGTTGGCCACGCGCAGGTAAAGCGGCATGTCCAGCGCGTTGTGGTGGGTGGTAAAAGGCCTGGCAGCAGCACCACCGGGAATGGGTTGCAGCACGGGAGTATCCACCTCAAGAGCACATTTTTCATTGAGGAAAGTGCGGATAGAATTCATCATGCGGGTTCGCTTCACAAACGTTTCGCGCACCTGCGGATTGAGCACCAAATCGGCATACCGCTGCCGGTACCTGAACTCCGGGTCGGTCACCACATCGTGGGCCTGTCCCTCAGCATCCACCTTTACCACAGGCAGCGGTTTCAGGCTTTTTGCAAGAAGTGTCAGGCCCTTTACTTTAATAGAAATCTCTCCCACTTTGGTGCGAAATACAATTCCCTTCACGCCAATAAAATCGCCCAGATCGAGCAGATGTAAAAACACTTCGGTATAAAAAGACTTGTCATCGCCCGGGCACAACTCATCCTGATTAACGTACAGCTGTATGCGCCCTGTCGAATCCTGAAGTTCGCAAAAAGCAGCCTTCCCCTTACCCCGAAAACTCATAAGCCTGCCCGCAAGCACCACTTGTTCTGCTTCTTCTCCCGCGTCTGCTTCTTTCCCAATAGCATCATCCTTAAAACTTTCTTTTACAGAATGGGCATAAGCGTTTACAGGATAAAGTGCCGCGGGATAAGGTTCAATTCCTCGCCTCCGCAGGGCATCAAGATTTTTCCTGCGCTGTATTTCTTGTTCGCTGTGGTGCTGCATTTTTTTTTGGGGATGATAAAGAAGTATGGAAAAAAGGTGGGCGGCTAAAGTAAGAGGCGCCTTTGGGCTGATGTCAAAACAGGGAATATGAAACCTTTCCACCAGTATTTTAGTACAACCGCGCTCTGTAAAAAAGCAACCTCTGAACCTTCACCCGTCCAATAACTTGAAGATTGAAACTAACACTCACTTTTGGGATGAGTTTAGCCGTTGCCCGTTAAACCCAATACCAAGGCTGGTAAGAACCATGAAGAAAAGCACCGCCACAGCGGTACTGTTGCTGTTGATTTCCGAAGTTTTCACCGCCCAAACTTTTGACGCCAACCTCACAGAAGGTTGTACCCCACTGGGTATTGTCATTACTGTGACCTCCCCCGATCCTGGAACTATTTCCTCCTATGCCTGGATTATTACCTACCCCGATGGCTCCACACAAACCGCTTCCTCCTCCACCTACATCGCCATTTTTTCCCAGCCCGGTGGCTATGATGTAAGCCTTACCATCAACGGAAATTCCAACACCACCATCACCGATTACATAACCGTTTACGGATTGCCAACCGCCAATTTCACCATTGATGACGGTGAAGGCTGCTGGCCCCTTTGCGTACAGTTTACCGATACAAGCATGCCCTCTGCCGGTAGCACCATTGTGGACTGGGTGTGGGATTTCGGCAATGGCCTAACCAGCACAGATCAAAACCCAACGTATTGCTACCCTATGGCCGGAACATTTACCCCGGTTTTTGGCGTGGAAGACAATCACGGGTGTTTTGATGACATATCCCAAAACGGCCTCATCGAAGTGAACAATGATTTCCCCGTTGCAGACTTTACCCTGAGCAGCACGCTGGACTGCGAACCACCCGTGACCATAGTGATGACGAACAATTCCACCAGCGCCAACCCCCCCACCACCACGTGGGATTTCGGGGATGGAAATTCTTCCACCGCTGCGGGCGTGGTCAATGCCACACACATCTTTAATGATGTAGGAACGTATGATGTCTGCCTCACCATGGTAGACGATATAGGGTGTGAGAACCAACTGTGCCAGCCCGTAGTCATTTTCGATACCGCCAATGCCACATTTATTTTGAGTGATGATGAAGTGTGCGAAAACGAAACAGTGAATTTCACCGACACTACCGTACCCACTCCCCTGCAATGGCAATGGGATTTGAATGATGACGGAGTGATGGACAGCAACAATCAAAACCCCGCATACAGTTATCCCACTTTCGGCACGTACTATCCCGATTTGATAGTTACCTACAGCACCACCTGTGCTGATACACTGGAAGATGCTTACGCCATTGATGTGATAGAAGGAATTGATGTGCTATTTCAGGCAGACACCACTGCCAGTTGCCAGTTGCCCTTCAATGTGCTATTCACCAACCTCTCCACCGGACCAGGCGCCTTGAGCTACAATTGGTTCATCAACGGAACTGCCGTATCTACTACCTCATCATCCTTCACTCACACCTTTAATAGTTATGGCTTGTACGATGTGCAACTCATTGTGTCAAACAATTTCGGTTGCCAGAACTCACTCACCATGCCTGATTACATAATAGTGCAACCACCACAGGTCAGTTTCCAAAACGAGACTTCAATTTGCACGGGAGAAAATGTTCCCATCTTCAATATCACTATAAACTCGGTGGACCCCGTCACTTCCTGGCTTTGGGATTTCGACAGCGATGGCAATACCGATGCGATAGGAGGTGCGCCCGCCTATTCTTATCCAACACCAGGCAACTATACCATTACACTAAATGTGGAAACCGCAAACGGATGCCAGGCCACTTTTACCAGCAACCAAAGTGTAACAGTGCTCATGCAGGTAACTACGGATTTTGCCGCCAGCACCACTTACACCTGCGCAGGCGAGGAAATAGAATTCTGCGTGGAATACCAGCCCGGCAACACCTATTCGTGGAACTTTGGTGATGATACCGGATGGCAATCGTATGCTTACTTCGATACTTGTGTTACTCACGATTACATTGATACCGGTTTTTTTGATGTATCTCTCACGGTGTTCAACGGTGCGTGCAACATCATGGTCGAGTACCTGGATTTTATTTACATCCTGCCGCCTGTTGCCCTGTTCGATTTCGAAGTAGATTGTTCAACCACCTACAACGTTGCGTTTTCTGACGCATCCATTCTTGCGGATTCTATCACCTGGGATTTTGGGGACGGAAGCCCTCTTGTGATTAACGATCCAAATCCCGTTCACACCTTCCCCGGAGCAGGAGAATATCTTGTAACCCTCACTGCATTTAACGACACCATACCGGGCGGATGCCCCGATTTCAAAGTGCTCGAAGTCGTTGTGGAGCCTGTGGATCTCAACCTCACCTTCAGTCCCACAAGTGGGTGCCCACCACTGATGGTGGACATTGCCGACAACACAACCAATTACTATTGGGACGTTACGGTAAGTAATGGAGACCACATCAACGTGGTGTGGAACGACTTCATCAATAAGTGGGTAGTAACCTATACACATGATGGAACAACAGAATCATTCCTCTATGGTTTCAATGTGGATTTCTGGCCCACTCTTTCTTTTGAGAATGCCGGGTACTATGATATTAGCGTGATTGGAACCAATCCGGAGGGATGCTCGGATTCACTTTTTTATGACAATGTCATTTTCGTTTCTGCCAATCCAGACTTCGCAAGCTTCAGTTATGATTTTGTGAATGTGTGCGACTCCGTTCACATAGGATTTATTCCGGATGATCCCGGATTGGTGAATTTGCAATGGACATTCAGCAATGGCGAAACCTCCACCGATGCAACACCTTACATCACATTTGACCCACCTTATGATTATGTCAATCCGCTTTGGGCTACGCTAAGCGCAAGCGACACTCTTGGGTGCAGTTCGGAAGTGACTCAGGAAATCATGCTTGAAATGCCAGCCACCGCAATGTACATCGTGGCCAATGATCCATCCTGCCAAAACGATACAGTGAACTTCGTTAACCAGAGTTATGGAAACATTGTTAGTTATTTATGGGATTTTGGCGACCCTTCATCAGGCCCATTAAACACCAGTACGGATTTCGAAGCCAGCCACCTTTTTGCGCAGAATGGCACCTATCCAATATGTCTCACGGTTGAAAATGGATCGGGCTGTTTCAGCACCATGTGTGATAGTAATGCCGTGCACATTGTGAATCCGGAAATCGATTTTGAGTTTACCTCCACCATTGACAATTGCCTTTACGGAGTACAATTCGAAGACATCACGCCCGACAGTCTTGCTGACCTCATAATCCAATCATGGAATTTTGGTGATGGGCAAACCGGATCAGGCGAAACAGTCTATCACACTTTTTCTATTGGCGTTTACAATGTGGTGCTGGTAGTAATGAACGAATATGCCTGCATTGACACACTCGAGATTCCCGATATACTCAACTACGGAGATGTGATTGGCCCCTTCACCCAAGTGCTCGACACGGCAGTGTGTACACCGTTCATGGTAGAGTTTCAGGCATTCAATCCTGCGGATACATACTTCGAATATTTCTGGGATTTTGATGATGGAAACGGTGATCCGAGCGACACAACAGGCACTACCCAAACCTACACTGATACGGGAATTTTTTGTCCTTCGATTATTATGACGGATCCAAATGGATGTCCTGTTTTGATTGAGTGCGTGGATTCCATTTACATCACGGCATTTGATCTGGAATTTTCTCAGATTGAATCCATTTGTTATGGCGACAGTTTGCATCTTGAAATAGACAATGGAACATCTTATGTTTGGCAAGACCCAACGTATGTAACCGAAAGTTCCACCGGAGTATTTGAACTTTACCCGCCTGTCACCACTGATTTTATCCTAACAGGATATTATTCGGATTGTGAAACCACAGACACCATTACTGTGGAGGTGAACCAGCTTCCCATTGTTACACTGGATATGATGGATGAAGTTTGCCACCAGTATCCTGTCTTCAATTTGTATGGTGGCTTGCCCGACATCCCGACCGGTGAATTTTTTGTGGACGGAACAGCAGCAACACAATTTGATCCTTCATCAACGCCTGAACTATTTTATGAGATTATCTACAAATACACTGATCTGAACCAATGCTCCAACACCGACACAGTTCAACTTTTTGTTCACGCATTGCCCAATGTTACACTCACACCCTTTGCGGAAGATTGCGAAGACGATCCCGTTATACCGATGCAGGGAGGAAGTCCCCTGGCTGGGATTTACACTGAGAATCTTACCCCACTAACTCAATTTGATCCGGCAACAGGCGAGGGCACTTACAACATCGTTTACACCTTCACTGATCAATATGGGTGCATCAATTCCGACAGTCAGGAAATTGTTATTCATCCGGTGCCGGATGTGGTTATTGACTTCACTGATATCTGTCTTGATGCAGTGCTGCTGATTGACAACCAGAGTACCATACCTTATGAGACCATTGACCAAACCCTTTGGGATTTTGGTGCACAAGGCACGTCATCATCATTCGATCCTGAGCCTGTTTCTTATCCAGCCATCGGCAACTATCCGTTGGCCGTTGCCATGATTACAGCCTTTGGTTGCGATGTGATGGTGGACACCACCGTCAACGTTTGGGCAGTTCCTCAAGCTGCATTCACCACTATGAACGCTTGCCAATACACTGATTTCACTTTTGTCAATCAATCCTCGATTGAAGCAGGAGCAATCACCAATTGGGACTGGAACCTGGAAACCTCTTTCTATGCGTCAGGTGATTCGGTGGTGCACAATTTCCAAACCTGGGGAACACTTCCGGTGCTTCTTGTCGCCACCAGCGATAATGGTTGCGTGGATTCGCTTACGCAGTTTGTTGAATCGTATCCGGCACCTGTGGTCGAAATATCTTTTGCGAACAATTGCTATGAGGAAACTTCGATGTTCGGGAGCAATATTTCTATACCTCAAGGAAGTATAGCTAACCAACAATGGGCTATTGGTGATAGTGTCCCCATCCAGTTTACTCCGGTTGTTGAACACATCTATTCCTCTCCTGCTGACTATGCTCTTGAACTTTCAGCCAGCAGTGATATGGGTTGCCTCACAATCATTGCTGATACAATAACTATTTATCCATTGCCAATAGTTGAGTTTACGGTGGAACCAACCACCTACTGTGCGCTACAACCTCTAACACTTGTAGACGCTTCAACAGTTGCTGCACCCTATTCTGTTATCGAATGGGCGTGGATCATTGGCGATTCATTAATCAGTGAAGTAGACAGCACAACAACCACTTTCGCTACACCCGGCACTTATGACTTTTATCTGAGCGTAACGACAGATGTCGGTTGTACGAACGACACTCTAATGGAAGATTACATCACTATTTATCCGCTACCGGTTGCCGGGGTGGTCGCTGATCCTAATGTGACAACCATGTACAATCCATTTATCAGCTTCATTGACAATGCTGACTCAACCACTATTTCATGGTATTATGATTTTGGGGATGGCAGCACTGGTGCCGATTCCAGTGAGGTTCACGAGTACGCCACATTCGGAAATTATGAAGTGACGCAAATTGTGATGAACCAGTTCGGTTGTCTCGATACCACTTACACACAAGTGGAAGTGGAGCCGGACCTCTTGATTTATGTACCCAATGCTTTCACACCGGACAACGATGGATTGAATGATTTATTCAAGCCTGTATTGAGTGGGTTTGAAATCTTGTCCTATGAGTTTTCGGTTTGGAATCGGTGGGGTGAAAGAATTTTTGTTTCCGAAGATCATGATAAAGGATGGATGGGAAATGTTCGCGGTGGCGAGCTGTTCACCGCTGATGGCGTGTACACCTGGATGTTGAGATTGCGCCCTTCTCAGGATGCAGCCATACGAACTTACAAGGGACACGTGACTATGTTGCGGTAGTAAGTTCATCTTTTTCCTGACGGGAATCTTCCCGCCTTTCTGGTCACATTCAATTCCTATTTTCGCGCCCCTTCCAGATAAGGGATTACTTCAGACTCTATCATTTAATCAAACCTCACTGAAGACATGAGCATCCAAACCGCCACGAGTGAACACCGGGTTTCGCGCATGGCTGAAAGCCTCATCGGTTCCGAAATTATTAAGCTGGCCGGAGAAATCCGCGAGCGTGTTTCCAAAGGCGAGCACATTTACAATTTCACCATTGGTGATTTCGACCCGAAAATTTTTCCCATACCGGCAGAGTTGAAAGAAGAAATCATTCGTGCCTATCGCGAAGACGAAACCAACTATCCCGCAGCGGACGGAATGCCGGAGTTGCGCAAAGCGATTGCACACGCTATTCGCACATGGCAACATCTTGATTACGCTGAAAACGAAATTCTGGTGGCAGGTGGAGCGCGACCATTGATATACGCCATTTTCCAGGCAATAGTGGATGCGGGTGACACCGTGGTTTTCCCGGTGCCATCATGGAACAATAATCACTACACACATCTTGCTCACGCCAAACAGGTTTTTGTAGAAACAAAACCGGAAAACAATTTTATGCCATCTGGCGTTGAGTTGGGAGCGCATCTTCACAACGCTGCATTGCTTGCACTTTGTTCACCACTGAACCCGACAGGAACTGTTTTCTCAAGAGAACAACTCGAAGAGATTTGCGATTTGGTGATTGAAGAAAACAACCGGAGGAGCGATGGCGAGAAACCACTTTACCTGATGTATGACCAGATATACTGGCAACTCACTTTTGGAGAAACCCGGCACTTCGATCCCGTGTCATTAAGGCCAGAGTTGAGACCGTACACAATTTACGTGGATGGCATTTCAAAATCATTTGCAGCAACCGGGGTTCGTGTCGGATGGAGTTTCGGGCCGAAAAAAGTGATTGACAAGATGAAGAGCATTCTTGGTCACGTGGGTGCCTGGAGTCCCAAAGCGGAACAAGTGGCCACTGCCCGATATCTCAAAATGGAAATTCCTGTAAGCAATTATCTCAACTGGATAAAAGAGGAAGTGGACAACCGCCTGGAAGGATTTTACGAAGGCATACAAAAATTGAAATCAGAAGGACATCGCGTGGATGCCATTGCCCCGCAGGCCGCTATTTATCTTGCCGTGCAAGTTGACCTGCACGGAAAACATTTACCCGATGGAACCGTGATTGAACACACTGAACGAACCACCGCTTACTTGTTGAACGAGGCGAAACTTGCGCTTGTACCTTTCAGTGCGTTTGGTGCATCCAAGTCTAGCAGCTGGTACAGGCTTTCTGTTGGAACCGCTTCCATGGATGATGTAAAAGAATCCATTGAAAGTTTGCGCAGGGCATTGAATAAACTGACTTGAAGAGTAATTGAATCCTCTGCTTGGTGTCTCTGGATGAGATCAAAAATCATGAACCAGAAAAACTATTGTGTGATAATGGCGGGGGGAATCGGCTCACGATTCTGGCCAATGAGTCGCACAGCTTTCCCGAAACAATTTCACGACATCATGGGTGTGGGCCGTACGCTCATCCAAATGACCTACGATCGTTTTCTTCCTATAGTGCCGAAGGAAAATATTCTTGTGGTAACCAATGAACGCTACAAGGACATTGTGCTGAAACAACTTCCCGACATTGCTCCACAACAGGTGTTGTGCGAACCTTTTATGCGAAACACAGCGCCTTGTATTGCCTATGCAAGTTTCTGGATTGCGGAGCGGGAAGCGGATGCCAACATTGTAGTTGCGCCAAGCGATCATCTCATACTCAGGGAGGATGAATTCAGGAAGAATATCGAAATCAGTTTCCGGCAGGCGAAGGAGAGTGGCAACCTTGTAACACTGGGAATAAAGCCAACACGACCCGATACCGGTTATGGCTACATTCAGTGGGCTGATGTGAAAAATGCATTCGATGAAAAAGTAAAGAAGGCAAAAACATTCACTGAAAAACCGGACATTGAACTCGCCAAAGATTTTATTGAGTCCGGTGACTTCTACTGGAACTCCGGCATCTTCATCTGGACACTTCCCGCCATACTCAACGCACTCCAGAAATTGCTTCCAGATATGTACAGGGCTTTTGCAGATGGTTTAGGACTTTACGGAACAGCGGAGGAGAAGGAATTTGTTGACGGCATGTACAGCTCGTGCGACAATATTTCCATCGACTATGGTGTGATGGAGAAAGCAAAAAACGTAAATGTGGTGCTCAGTGATTTCGGGTGGAGCGATTTGGGAACATGGGGTTCCCTTCACACCCATCTTGCACATGATGACCACAGAAACGGGGTGGTTGGAAAAAACGTGTTGCTCTACAATTGTGCGGATAACGCTGTGTATGTGGAAGGCAATAAGCTCGTGGTGCTTCAGGGCCTCAACGGATATATTGTGGTGGACACCGGCCAGACACTTCTTGTGTGCAGGAAAGATGACGAACAAAAAATCAAGCAGTTCGTGAACGAAGTAAAAATCAAGAAAGGGGACAAGTGGGTTTGAATTCCAGATGACGGCAACAAGGTTTCAGCAATGATGCTCGAACTGAAGTTTAGAGGACTGGTAAAGTCATTTCCCGGAAAAATTTATTCTGAAATCTGAAGCGGCTGAATGGCATCGCTCAATTTTTGCCAAATCTGCTCCCCGCATGTTGGGAATTCCATTAAGGCCAATTCCCAAATATTATTTTTTTCCTTCGGAAATGAACATCGCGCAATGCCACCAGAAACATTTTTTCCGGTTGAATTCAGCAGCGTGTAATGCACCCTTATCCATCGTTCACCTTTTCCAGCTGCTTTTGTCAATGCGTCATCGGTCTGGATAAAATCGAGCTGGTTAATTAGCAAGAGAAAGTCAAAATTAAAATGCCGGTGCAGATAAGTAACCAGCGCTGTATCCTGGACGGTGGCGGCAAGATGCCTTTCCATTTTATCCAAAAAACGATGGTTCATTTTTTCTTCAGCGCTCAGCCGTGTGTTCGTGCTATCTGTCCGTTTTGAAGAAGTGGCCACGGTAGGAATGGCCTGGTAGGATCGAGAAATGGAAAAGAAGACTTTTTGAAGTGGTGATTGTCCCAACGAATCAATTGTGCTAAGCAAATGCGTTGCTTCAAAACGCTCATCTGCTTCATCAGTAATGGCAATGGTAAGCCCCGATCGGCAGGCACTCTTGACGTCAAATGGCGACATGCCGCTTCCTTCTGCCAACTCATTAGTGATGTCGGAAACCAACATCACTTCTTCATAAGGAATAACAAGAACTTTAGGTTTATATACCCATGAACTGTCTCCAGTCTGAGAAAACAGTCTTGCCGCACATAGAAGCAAAAGGAATGAAATTGAGTTTGATTTTTTCACATTGGGCGGAATGGAGTTGTCCGACCAAAGTACGTTAAAACAGTGCCAAATTTTTTTTCTCAATTACAATTTTCCGTGGACCATGTTCATTCCTCACAAGTAATCAAAACCCGAAGTGGGTCACTCACAACGTTCATTGCTGTCAATTCAGGAATGGGGCTTACAAGGGATGTCATATTGTTTATGCGCACTTTGTTCTGCACGAGAGCTGAACACGGCAAACATCCCGAAAGAAACAAGGCAATGGGCGATTTGTAATTTTCTTTGCAAGTGTTGTTTCCATGATCACCGATTTTTTGCATTCTTCAAAATTCAAAACCAGAAAGCCATAATAACACAAAAGATTGCGAGGGCGAGAATCACAACGATTTCAACAATCGTCCACACTTGTGTTTTGTCGGATGGCTTCATTGCCGGTTTGTTTGAATTTCTTCCGAAAGATTTTAATAGCTCATGCCAAGAGATAGGTATGATGCGCGAACGTTCGGGATTTTGAGTGAGCGGTATCGGGTAGCACTGCCTGGCACCGTTGTCCTGATTACTTTTCCCACATGAAACGAATGGCGTTGGCATTGATTTCGTTTTTTTCAATCACGAGTGTAGTTGCCCAGGACGGAAGCTTTGTTTCCGGCCATCTCAAAAATTATGAGGTGGCAAAAACGGACAGCGCAAAAGCCTACCACCTTTACTGGGTTGCGTTTCACATGTCGCACGACAATGCTGAGGAAGGAATAAAATGGGGGCGCAGGGGACTTGAGTTCGCGCTAAAATGCAACAATAGAAAATTGGCGGGCGACAATCATAACAGTATTGGATATTGTTTCGACACCAGCGGAAATGCCGACAGCGCCATGGTGCATTACAATCAAAGCATCGAGGCCCTTGAAGCAGGAGGCTACCACTGCGAAACAGCAAGCGTGTATGCCAATATCGGAACAACGAAAAAACGGAGAAACGATTTGAAAGGCGCCCTGGAATCATTCCTGAAATCACGCGAGATACAATCGGGCTGCAACGACATCGGCTATCATGGAAGCACGTTGTATTCGATTGGCACTTGTTACAACGCGATGGACAATTTTGAAAAAGCGTTGGAATATTTCAAGTTTTCGCTAACTATCGAGCAGGAGAAAAAGAATCTTTCCAAGGAATGTATTGTTCGTAATGGAATGGCCAATGCTTACAAAGGACAAGGCGAATATGAAAGGGCGGAGACGGAATTTCGGAAGGCGCTGGAATGTTATATGGTCACGGGCAATACTTACAGTTCGGGCTATGCCTACGAGGGGTTGGCGGAACTTATGGCAGCGCAGCAAAAACTTGACAGCGCCATTTTCTATTGCACAAAAGCCCGGGAAATTTTTATTGAACTCAAAGTGAATTTCGACATAGTGTATGAAACCACGCTGCTTGCGGGTTACCTGAAAAGCCAAAATAAATTTGCTGAAGCAGAAAAACTTTTGCTTGAAGCTTTGCCATTGAGCGCAGCCGAAAAATTGGATTACGATCGCCAGACTATTCTCTCGGAACTAGCAGACATCACTCGCAAAAAGGGAGACTTCAAAAAGGCTTATGAGTATTTATTTGAATCCACAACACTTCGGGATAGCCTGAAGATTGATGAGCAAAAATCGGAACTTGCGCAACTTGCCGGCAAGTACGAGACTGAAAAACGAGATAAGCAAATCGCACTGCAGGAAGCCGAAAACCAGAAACAAAAACAACAGAAGTATTTCTTTCTTGGTGGGGCGGTGCTGTTTCTCCTGCTTGCACTTGTGCTTATCAATCGTTATGTACACAAGCAACGAACAACCAAAGAACTTGCAGCAAAGAATATTCTGATCGAAAAGGAAAAAGACCGTGCCGAACGAAGTGAGGCAGTAAAGCAACAATTCCTTGCGAACATGTCGCACGAGATTCGTACACCCATGAACGCCATCACCGGATTGTCTCGCTTGCTGCTCGATAGAAAGCACGATACACAAACCTCTGAATACTTACACGCCATCCAACACTCCAGCGAAAACCTGCTGGTGATCCTCAACGACATTCTCGACATCTCGAAAATGGACGCGGGAAAAATGAAGTTGGAAAACATTGCCTTCGACCTGCGCGATGAATTGAAAAACATTGAACAGATATTTTCTGCGCGGACAAAAACAAAAGGAATTGATTTCAGAATAGCTGTTGATGAAGCCATTCCGCCATTTATCACAGGCGACCCTTCGCGGCTCACACAAGTGCTGAATAACCTGGTGAGCAATGCTGTGAAGTTTACTGAAAAAGGCTCTGTCCAGTTGGCGGTTTGCAAAAGTCAGATTGCAAATGAAAACCCGGAGGTGCGGCATTTGCAAACAGCAATCTCCCAATTGCAATTTTCAATTACGGACACTGGTATAGGAATTCCAAAAGAAAAACTTCATACTGTTTTCGAAAGTTTTTCGCAGGCGAATGCAAGCGACACACGCAGGTTTGGCGGAACGGGTTTGGGACTCACAATAGCCCGCAACCTTGTCCGTCTTATGGGAGGTGATTTGGAAGTTGAAAGCCAAGAGGGCCGAGGCTCAACATTTTCTTTTTCACTCCCGCTCCAGACTGCAACAAAAGAAGCCGCTCAGAAAAATAATGTGCCGCTTTCAAGAAGTTCGTCCATAAAATTTCACGTGCTGGTGGCCGAAGACAATGATTACAATTTCCTTGTGACCCGCGACACACTAAAAAAATATTTCCTCAACGCGAACATCATTCATGTGAAAAATGGAAAAGAAGCGGTGGATGCCCTGCAAGAAGATGATTACGACCTTGTGTTGATGGACATCCAGATGCCGGTGATGGATGGATACGAGGCAACCAATGAGATTCGCAAACAAAATTTTGAAGTTCAGATATTGGGCCTTACAGCGAGCGTCATTCGGAGCGATCTGGACAAGTGTATTGCGGCCGGAATGAATGGTTATATCGCAAAGCCATTTCGGGACGAGGAGTTTGTGTCAGCAGTGCTCAAGGCAATCGGGCAGAATGGAATAATTGAGGTTTCCGGTGAAGTAAATATTCCAAAGCAAAAAAAGTTGTTTCTCGAAATGATTCCGAAAAGATTGAAGGAAATGAAATCAGCAATGCGCGATAATCGTTTTGCTGACTTGAAAAAAGTCATTCACCAGATTCGTCCGCAACTCATGAAGATGAACATGCAGGACATTGAACCGCAATGCATTGAAACAGAAAACACAATGGATATGAATGCGAGAGTGAATAACAATGTGAGCCAAATAATTTTAGCCATCGAATCGAAACTGGATGATCTGGCGAAAGAGAAAACAGAGAGCGACCATTGAAAGAAGGCAAAGACAAAAACTCAGAGAAGGGAAAACAGGGAGAGATGATCGCGGTGACCTATCTCCTGGCAAGGGGATATGACATCAAAGAAACCCGATGGAAATTTCTGGGGCGTGAAATTGATATCATCGCTGAAACTGAAAAAAACATTGTATTCGTTGAGGTGAAATTTCGCTATACCGATTCTTATGGCGAACCGTGGGAAGCCGTGAATAATGTAAAGCGAAAGCGCATTGTGGAAGCAGCCGATGCCTACATCAGGCAGATGGATAGTGATAAAGTACCACGATTTGATATCGTAAGCATTCTCATGAAGTTTGGCAAGGAAGAAATCACACACATTGAAGAAGCGTTCTGGCCCATGTTGTGAACTTTACATTTGCCCGATTATTTCCCGCTGACTAACGCTGGAAAATCAATCCCTATCATACCCTGCCTTGTTTTCGGGAAGGCCTATAAAATTTCAATCCACATTTCAACACTATGGCATCCAGCACTAAAAAAGATCCAAGGTCGAACCGCCAGCGGGCTATTCGTTCCGCTTCGAAACCTATTTCAAAAGACGAGAAACTGAACAGGGAATTTGTGCCGAAAAAACATTGGGACGATAAAAAAAATGTGGATGGATTGATTCGGTTGAACCGGTTTTTGTCCAATGCCGGTGTGGCTTCCAGACGCGAGGCCGATAAACTGATTGAAATGGGACTGGTGAAAGTGAATGGAAAAGTGGTGTTGGAAATGGGGATAAAGGTGGATCCCGCAAAAGACACGGTTGTGTTTGACGACATCTCCCTGAAGCCCGAGCGATTTCAATACGTTCTTCTCAACAAACCGAAAGACTACATCACTACAATGGATGACGAGCGCGGGCGCAAAACGGTGATGACCCTGATTGAAAGCGCATGCAAGGAGCGCGTTTATCCGGTGGGCCGTTTAGACAGAAACACCACGGGACTTCTACTTTTTACCAACGATGGTGAAATGGCAAAACGGCTCACCCATCCTAAAAACGCAATCCCGAAATTGTATCACATAGAAACAGTGGAAAAAATTAAAGCAGCCGACTTGCAAAAGATGCGTGAAGGTTTTTCGCTTGAAGACGGATATGCAAAGGCCGATGAAGTGGAATATGTGGGCGAAGGAGCCAACCACCGCGAAGCCGGAATACGAATTCACTCCGGTCGAAACAGGATTGTGCGCAGAATGTTCGAACATTTTACTTACACCATAAAGAAATTGGATCGGGTAATGTTTGCGGGATTGACAAAAAAAGATTTACCGCGCGGACGGTTTAGGCATTTGACTGAGAAGGAAGTTAATTTTTTGAGAATGATAAGGTGACAGGATGCTTATCCTGCATGGGGCAGTTTCAAAATCTTTTGTGCCTTGAATTATGTCACAAGACTATGCCACCAGGTGTATTCGTTCCGGAATATCTAATTTTTATTTCGCATCACCTTTGCTCCCTCTTCCAAAGAGGGCAACATGTCATAAATAATAAGCTGAATCATTCATTGCGATAACTTAATTTGAATATCATTGAAACGGCTTGGTTATTCAGCCATAGACAAATTCCAATCCCGATAGCTCAACAAAACACACAGTAAAAAAATGCTCCGCTCCATGACCGGCTTCGGCAAATCCGAAGCAACCATCAGCCAAAAAAAATTCACCGTAGAGGTGCGTTCTCTCAACTCCAAGCAATTTGACCTTAACGTGCGTATGCCAGGACTCTATCGCGAGACAGAACTGGAACTGCGCTCATGGCTTAGCGAGAGAATACAGCGCGGCAAAGCGGATGTGCTTATTTATTATGAAAGCCTGGAGCCGGAAAAACGCATGAGCATCAACCAGCCCTTAATGCTCAGCTATTTTAAGGATTTGAAACAGGTAACCGATGAGGCCGGCATACAACAACCCGATTTCCTCAATGCCCTTATTCGCATACCCGATGTAATGAAACCGGAAAACCAAAGCGTGGATGAAGAAGAATGGAAACAGGTTTTCGCATTGGTGAAATCGGCCTACGAAAAATTCGACAGCTACCGAATAATTGAGGGCAAGAAAATGCATACTGATTTTATGATGCGCCTGACCAACATCATGAAACTACGCGAAGCCATTGTGGCACCAATGAACGAACGCACAGAGCGTATGCGAGATAAATTGAAGAACGGATTGGCCGAAGTGATAAGCCCTGACAAGATTGACTCCAATCGCTTCGAGCAGGAATTGATTTTCTACATAGAACGTTTCGACATTAGCGAAGAGTACCAGCGCCTCCACGCGAACTGCGACCACTTTGATGAAGAGTTGAATGGCGATGCACAGGGCAAGAAACTCGGATTCATTTCACAAGAGATAGGAAGAGAAATAAACACCATAGGCTCCAAGGCCAACGATAGCGCCATGCAGCGCATTGTGGTCGAGATGAAAGATGAACTGGAGAAGATGAAGGAGCAGATAAATAATGTGCTGTGAGCGGTTGGGCCCCCGAATTATCGGGATTTCTCACGCTCATGGTGTGGTCAATAAAGAGTTCGACTCGAACCGGAAACTCCATGCACTATGAACCCTCACCGCCTATTTTTGACCTTCCAAAAAAATCCACCTTTAAGAAGTGCCCGGCAAAGCCATCATATTCTCAGCACCCAGTGGTTCAGGTAAAACCACCATTGTTCATCACCTTCTTGGCGTTCATGAGCTCAACCTTGCGTTTTCAGTGAGTGCTACAAGCCGCAGCCAACGCGGCAATGAAGTGAACGGTAAGGACTACCATTTCATAAGTGCCGATGAGTTTCTTGAACGCGCAAGGCAAGGCGAATTTGTGGAGTGGGAAGAAGTTTACACTGACCAGTATTACGGAACGTTGCGCAGCGAAGTGGAACGCATCTGGGCAGAGGGAAAAAATGTAATCTTCGACTTAGATGTGGTGGGCGGACTGAACCTCAAAAAATATTTCGGTGAAAAGGCACTCGCAGTTTTTGTAGAGCCACCTTCTATTGAAGCCTTGCGTTTTCGCCTGCGCAACCGCAGCACCGAGAGCGATGAAAAAATCGCCATGCGCATCCAGAAAGCACAACAGGAAATGGGTTACGCCACCAAATTTGACTTTGTCGTTGTAAACGATCTGCTGGAAGATGCCCTGCTACAGTCCGAATTAAAAGTGCGCGAATTTGTTTCCAGTTGAAAAAAACCGGTTTGCTTTTCGGCTCATTCAATCCGGTACATACCGGCCACCTCATCATTGCCGAATACTTCGCTACACAAACTGAAATGGATGAAGTGTGGTTCGTGGTGAGCCCCCACAATCCACTGAAAGAAATCGCATTACTCGAAGCCGAACACCATCGCCTTGCAATGGTAAAACTCGCAGTGAAGGACAATCCACATCTCCATGCCTGCGAAATAGAATTCACGATGCGCAAACCATCTTACACCATTGATACTCTTCACGTACTGAAAGACTCCTTTCCAAAAAACGAATTCATACTATTGATGGGTGAGGACAATCTCCCCGCACTGCATCAATGGAAAAGTTACCAAGAGATATTGTCGAGCTACGAGATCTATGTCTACCCGCGGTTGAATACCACCGGCACCAGCCTCTCACCAATCCAGTGGGAAAAGCACCGGATAAAATTCTTTCCGGCCCCGAGACTCGAAATTTCCGCTACCCGCCTTCGTGAAATTATTAGTCAGGATAAAAGCACACGCTATCTTTTGCATGATGACGTGGTGAAGTACATCAACACACATCAACTTTACCGCAGCTAGTCCATAGTCAAAGATTTAACCGCACTTCAATATTCATTGCAGTGCATTCCATTTCCTTTTGCCGGTTGCCCATTGCCTGTTGTTTTCACTTTGGCACACCGTTCGCAAAAGGGGTTGCCGTAAAACATTCAATACACAAAAAAATGAACGAACACAAATTGAAGTACCACGCCCTAAGGCAACAAGCCGTGGAGATGATGCAGGCAGGAAACATCAACGCCTACCTGGCAAAGCTCTTAGCACTGAGTGATGTCCGGATGCAATTGATCAATAGCACTGCCGCCCGTTAAGGCTGGGTGGCAGGTTTAAATACATAGGTTAAAGGTTGAAAAACGCTTCGTGGAAACACGAGGCGTTTTTTGTTTTTAAATTCGCCTTGTAACTTCCACAAAGCACGAGGCGTCCTACGCCTTGAAAAAATCTTTGCAGCCGAATGACGATAGCTGAATACAATAAATGTGTTGACCTGCATAGTGACGGATTGTTCCGTTTCCTGCTCAAGAATGTAAGGGATCGCGACAAGGCGAAAGACCTCGTGCAGGACACTTATGCCAAGCTGTGGATGAAAGTCGAGGAAGTGAATTTTGAGAAAGCGAAGAGTTACATTTTCACTGCTGGTTATCACACCATGATAGATCAGATACGCAAGGAAAAGCGTCATCAGCATTACACCGCGGAAGAAAAGAGAACTACATTTTCAGGAAGCACCAGGCAATACACTGATTTGAATGAGATATTAAACGAAGCCCTCGACCGACTTCCAGCGGTGCAGAAAAGTGTGGTGATGCTGCGTGACTACGAAGGATACAGTTATGAAGACATTGAAAAAATTACAGGCCTCAACGAATCACAGGTGAAAGTGTACATCTACCGCGCAAGAGTTGCGCTGAAAGAATACCTTGTGAAAATTGAAAATGTGGTTTGATTGGAATGAAGAATGGGAACTTAAAATGGAGGATGGTAAATGTATAATCGAGAATAATGCTTTGCAGAAGCCTATGGACTATTGGCCACGGGCTATAGACACAAGAAAATGATCAGCAGGAACAACTACGAAATATTTTTCATTGACTACATCGAAGGCAATCTTCATCCTGATGTGGTGAGTGAACTCTTGTTGTTTTTAGAGGTCAATCCTGATCTTGCTGCCGAACTTGAGGGAATCGAAAACGCTACTCTTTCTCAGATCCCTGAAATTTTTGATTTGAAAGATGGGTTGAAGAAAACTGAACCTGAGCTATCAAGGGATGAAATTGATTTTTTGCTCGCAAGGAAACTGGAAGGGGATTTGAGTGAAAGCGAAATTAAGCTTTCAGAAAAACTCATTGCTGATTATCCGTTTGTCGCAACTGCTGAAAAGGCATTTGCCTTAACCCGCCTGAAACCTGAGTCTGTAATCTTCACTGAAAAGGATCAATTGTACTTTCCAGAACATCCCGACTTGAACAACATCCAGATGCTGCTAATAGCAAAAGTGGAAGGCGATCTTACCCTTGAACAAAATGAAAAACTTTCTGCGCTGCTGGCCTCAGATGCTTCGCTTCAAAGTGAACTTGGCTGGTACTACAAAACCCGCTTAAAACCGGAGGCCGTGGTGTTTGAAGGAAAAGCCAAACTGAAACAAAAAGCCACGACAGTAATCTCACTTCGCAGAATTCTTTACGCAACCACCGCGGCAGCAGCGGCATTAGTGCTTTGGTTTTCCGTGGATAACGGAAAAAGTGTTCCGGCATCATTGGCCACCGAATCAACACACAACATTTCCATTCCTGAAGCCGTTGCACAATCAAATGATTCAACGGAGAATAACAAAAATGTAAATGGGCGTGATAATAAATTTCCACGACACACCCATCACAGTTCGAATGACGTTGCACATTACGAATCAACTCCGAGGAATGAAAATCAAAAGATGGAAAATCCGAATCAGTCGGATGAAACACTGGCTCGGCCATCTTTCAATAAAATTCAGCATATCACCTGGGATGCATTTGCGGTAAACGCACCACGCGCTGAACTTGCATTGAAACCGGAAGCAGTGATGCCCTACATACATGAGCAGAAAATCATCCCTGCGCAAAATGCGGATCATGAAAACTACCTCACCCTTACAGAGTTCCTCACTGGCAAGACTAAAGAAAAACTATGGGGCAATGTCGAGTATCCGGAAGAAAACTTTGTGCTTGCACTGGCTGAAAGGGGATTGAATAAACATGCGGGTAATGTTGTGCCCGACTTGGAAGTGGAGCGCATCAGTACCAAAGAGGAAAAATCATTCAGGCTTAAATTCTGGAAATTCGAGTTTGAACGGAAGAGATAGTCACAGGGCAAAAAGTCCTGCCATTCCAATTGTTCACGAAGTGCGCCCACCTGGGATCGAACCAGGGACCCACAGATTATGAGTCTGTTGCTCTAACCATCTGAGCTATGGGCGCAATACTTGTAAAGGGCGGCAAAAGTATTCGCCTTCGGTGGTTTTCAAAGAGGGGACTATCACTTCTATTTTTGGCTTCAATCAAAATCAAGGTTCTTATGAAAAACATTCTCTTTATTTTCATTGTTTTCTTCTGTTCCCACCTCCGTGCACAGGACGAAAAAATTATTCAGGCACTTACCGCGACACCTGTCATAGAAGTTATGGAGCAGTCGGTTGATTTTCGTGGGCAGGCTCAACCGGCATTCAACGTTTTTATCATGGCGGAGGAATCCGAATACGAAAGGGATTGGAAAAATTTTATGTTGGTCACCTATGCAGTGCAATTGAAAAAATCATCCGGATATTATGAAGCGTATTCTGTCCTGATTCCGGCTTGGCATTCAGATTCTATCAACGTTTACAGCAAAGCGACAAAGGATGGCGATGGATTGCGTTTCTTTCTTCATGTAGAAAGCAGGGGGCAATTCATCAATTCAGATAATCAGCCACAAAGTGCCGCTGGCATCATTGCGTTATTGAAAATCCAGGTGAAGGATTTTTATACCAGATATTATGACATGCTCGCAGAAGTCCAGCAAAAAGCATACGATCGGCAAGTGAAGGACATTGAAAGACTTATTAGCACAGGCGAAAAAATGAATAAAGAAATGGCAAACAAGGAAGCCGATATCGGCAAAGCGAATCAAGCCATTTCAGAAACAAATGGCAAACTGAAGGACAATGCGAACCATGCAAATTCACAAAAGCAGCAATTGGATATTGAAAAGAAAGAACATGACAACATGAAGCGGGAACTTGATCTAAATGTGCAACAAGTCAATTTGAAGCAAAAGGAATACGACCAACTGAATTACAGTGGCAAGCTCAACACCAAACAAGGAGAAAAACTGACGAAAGAGCTTGCGAAACTCCGAAGCGAACAGGAAAAGATTCAACCGAAGATCACTTCCAAAAACGAAGACATTACCAAAACCGAATCTTCTATTTTCGACATCGATGAGGAAAGGACAAAACTGGAAAACAAGGTGCACGAAATTGAAAATTCAATTAGCAGGGATCAATCGGAAATCAACAACCTGAAATCACAACTCGACAACAACGAAAAATCAAAAGCCGACAAACAGTTGCTCATGGACAATGCGAATAGCACACTTGATAAACTCCGCAACGCAAAAGCCGGTCTGGTTGTGCAATAGAAGATCCTCGATTTGTTTATTAGGCAGGGAAGGTTGCCCGTTGTTTGGCCATTCTATGTTTGCACACGCATTTTTTTGGTCCCATAGTTCAACGGATAGAATAGAAGTTTCCTAAACTTTTGATCCAGGTTCGATTCCCGGTGGGACTACAAAAACTCAACACATTTCAATGTGTTGAGTTTTTTCTTTCTGCCCCGGGATGGCCGCTTGGGTAAAGTGCAACCCAGAATCCAATGGTGTAAATAAGCATTGCAAGAATGTTGATAATGTTCTGCAAGTACCAAATATCCAATACGACTTGCAGGTCAACAAATGTGATAACAAAGAATGAACAGAAGTTGTAGAAGAAGATTCCTATCACAAACCAAAATGCTGATTCTTTGCTGGTCTCAATGCCGCTTTCTGTTTTTTTCAATAGTGCGTAGGCGGCAATAAGTGATATGACCATCATACCTACCGTATCAAACACGGGACTCATGCCGCTCTCATCTGTGAATTCATTTTTTAGGATTAAGTAACACAGAACCCAGAACGGAAGCACCAGGGCCAGGAGTGCTGTTGCGATTTTTCTTGCAATCTTTTCAAGAACAAAAAGCCTGAGGAAATAGATCAGGAATAGACAATCCAACAAACCGTAGATATTCAGGACTATTCGCTGCGCCAGCCCCCAGTGCCCTGGGGAATAGCCAACGAATAAATCCGTCAGCAGTCCATAAAGAAGAAAAACAAAGAACAACAGTGGAATTCTTCCTTTGTTCATTGCAAAAACACCAAGACTAAGTGGCAACAGTCCTGAAAACGTTGCCACATTGCCAAAGAAATGCTCATTCATTTTTCAGGATAAGGTCTGGGTGGCCATGCGCGTTCCAGCATCCATACACCCACTCCGCCTTGCGATGTAATGTTTCTTCCTGAGGCATCCAACGGAACCAGAATGACTTTTAGTCCCTTCACTCCGCTAATTATGCTCATACCAAAATAGTAACGCAGGTATTGAACTCCTGGAGTTTGTGCAAGGAAGGTGGCAATTGAAGTGTCATTGTCTGCGAAGAATGCAAATGCATAATCGAGGTAGTTGTTGCCAGGCATATTGCCAGGAAGGTGGTTCAGAAAATTGTTACCCGAAACTGCTGCCACTTCTATCCTTGTCATTGGGGTATCCGCCTGCATCGCATGTGTATGTCCTTGCAAGTATGCGGCAACGCTGGCCTGGTCGATAGCCCCGGCATAGGTGAAAGTGCTGTTGCGGTAAAGTGTTGTGGAGACAGGTGCTGCGGGTTTGTTGCTTGGGTCATAAGCAACTCCCTTTTCTGAAGCGATAAAAATTTCAGCCACTGCTCTGCCATTTTTCCAGCAAAGCCAGTTGAGTGTCCCCCCGAAAGGAGCAAGTGGTGCCGGTGCGTAAAAATTCTGGACACTGATGTGTCCTCCCAGTGCATTGGTTCTTGCCACATTCATAAGGTTTGAATCGTTCAGCAGGTTGGTTACGAGATTGCACATCTCAAGAAAAGTAATGTTGTGAAACATGGTGATTAAGTTTTAAATTATTTTTGATTGAACTGGGCAAAGAAGAACCAACCATTTTACTCTCACAATAGAGAATCCATATCAGGCTGTATTTTGGCAAAATCAGGTAGATTTAAGGCAAAATCAGGTAGGAATCGGAAAATTCAAAGTTTGCGAAAAAGGTCTAAAAATTCCTTTTTCTTATATCGCGATACTTCCAGTTTCTTGCCATTCGCAAGTTCAACCTTACCACCATCGCCTTTCACATATGTTTTAATGTGACGGGGATTGATGATGTACTGTTGGTGAATACGCACGAAACCAAAATCCTTCAACAGTTCATCACATTCTTTGGACGAACGGGATACAACAAGTTGTTGACCAGAGGTAAGGAAAAAATTAGTAAAGTTCTTTACAGATTCGCAATAAATGATTTCCGGAGTGGTCACAAATTCATATCCCAGGGGTGTGGGCAGCGCAATGGTCTTCTCATCTGTTAGATTGCCGCGGACATTTTTCAACAGGCTGTTCATGTGTGGCTGCGGTCTTCGCAGCTTGTATTTCTCTTCGAATTTTCTAAGCGCCTGTTCCAATTCATCCTTACCGAATGGTTTGAGCAAATAATCCACAGCTGCCACCTTGAATGCTTTTACCGCATAGTCAGCAAAGGCAGTGCAGAAGATGATTTCGAAATCAATTTTTGGAAGCATTTCAAGAAGATCGAAAGCAGTGTACGGTGGCATATTTACATCGAGAAATACCAGGTCCGGTGATCGGGCCGGGATTTGCTCCGCGGCTTCCTTCACACCAGAGCAAACAGTCACCACCTCGTAAAGTGGTGATGCAGTTTGGAGCATCTTCTGCATAAGTTTTTGTTGTGCCTGCTCGTCATCAACGATAATGGTTCGGTACATAAATCAAAGGAATTATACGGAAAGGGTATAAGGCAAATAAAGTTCAATCTTTTTGCCTGCATAGTTTTCCTGGTCATCAACAAGATCAGTTGAAACAAACCTGGCATTGGACTGCCCCGAGCTGTTCATGGCCCGCAATCTTTCGCGAGTAAGCGAGGTACCCATTGAAACTTTTTTGTTGTCGTCAGCCGGTTTGCGCACACTCACCGCTTCGGGCAGCCTGCCATTGTCTACAATAGTAAATTTCAATTCATTGCTTTCCTTGGAAATGGTAATCCTGATTTCACCCCCTGATTTGAAGGACTGGAAACCATGCCAAACAGAATTCTCAACAAATGGTTGGATGAGGAGTGGAGGAACTTCAATTTCATCCAACGGGTCTGGCACATCAATGTCAAAATGAAAATTGAAATTTTCATGAGTACGCATTCTTTCCAGGTCAAGATAGAGCGTGAGAGTTTCAATATCATCTTCAAGTGTTACAAGATCGTTGATGCTTTTTTGAAGTACCCGCCTTATCAGCATGGAGAACTTTACCAGGTAGTTGCAAGCTTCCTTGGACTGGTCGGTCTGAATGAATTTATTGATGGAATTCAGGCTGTTGAAGATGAAGTGCGGGTTCATCTGTGCACGCAGTCCCCTAATCTCAAGTTCAACCACTCTCCGTTGTACATCGGCTTCCCGTTTCTGGCGATAGAAAATAAATACGATAAATGCGAAGGAAAGCAAGAAGGGAAAAAGAACGAGTAATGCAATTTGGTTGGCCAACCTCTTATCCACAGCAGCAACGCCCTGATTCGCAATGTCAGAATTGACCTGCTGCCCGCATAAAAGCAGGTTCGCACTCAAAAAGAAAATGACGAGTGCCAATGGGACAAGGCAAACTATCCTCGGCTTAAGCATGCGGCTAAAGAAACGAACATCCCACTCGCTCATTCAACTGAGTGATAACTTTTGCTAATAGCGGTGGAGCGGGTGCGAAGAGTCACCGCTTCAATCGTCCTCGCGGGTGCTCTGGCTTGCGTGCTTTAGCACTTTGGCTTCCACGTAAAAAATAATTTCTTCCCCAATGTTTTTGGATTGGTCGCCCACGCGCTCGAGTTTGCGTATGGTGGAAAGAATGTGCAGCGCCTGCCCTATATTATTTGGTGTGCTACTGATGTATTCCGTGATGACCTCATTGGCCCGCATGTTTATCTCATTCAGAAATTCATCACGCTTGAAAATGCCCCGTGCAATTTTTGTGTTCTCCTCTTCAAATGCTTTCAGAAGATCTATCAACATGTCCGCTGCTTCTTCAAACATTTCCAGCACCTGGGTTACTTCCAGCAATTTTGTGTCAAAGGGTTTATCCGCCTCCAGTACAAATTTGGCAATGCCCTCAGCAATATCGCCTGTGCGCTCGAGGTTGCTGTTAATCTTTAGCACGGCCAGCACAAAACGAAGGTCAACCGCCACGGGATTAAGCAATGCAAAAATGTTCTCACATTCATTGTCAATGTTCAGCTCAAAAGCATTTACCCTGCGCTCTGTGAAAATAATTTCGCGGGCCATGTCCATGTCAAGGGTAAGCAGGGCCTGTTTTGATTTGTGCAATTGCGCTATGACGAGATGCCACAGTTGTATCATCTCACCTTTTAATTTCAGTAGTTCTTGTTCGTGGTGTACCATTTTTAAGTCAAAAAAATAAAGTCAAAATTCAAAAATTTAGTAAGCAATCGTTAATTAGAAGTTGGCAATAGCAGGAGTGTATCATCACTTGCAAAATTTCAATAATCGATATCCCGATAGCTATCGGAACTCCCAATCAACAATTACTTATCCAAACCTTCCGGTAATGTAGTTCTGTGTGCGTTCGTGTTTGGGGTTGGTAAATATCGTTTTGGTTTCATCGTATTCCACTATTTCCCCCAAATAGAAAAATGCGGTTTTGTCGCTTACGCGGGCAGCCTGCTGCATGTTGTGTGTTACAATAATGATGGTGAATTGCTCTTTCAGATCATGTATCAGCTCTTCAATTTTTGATGTGCTTAGGGGGTCGAGTGCGGAGGCGGGTTCATCCATCAACACTACCGTGGGTTCAGTGGCCAGGGCGCGAGCAATGCACAGGCGCTGTTGCTGGCCACCGGAAAGTGCAAGGGCATTTTTCTTCAGGTCGTTTTTTACTTCATCCCACAACGCAGCATTGCGAAGTGATTTTTCCACCACCTCATCCAACACCCCTTTTTTCTTGATGCCCTGGATGCGCAAACCAAAAATTACGTTTTCATAAACCGTTTTTGGAAACGGATTGGGTTTCTGGAACACCATGCCCACTTTCTTGCGCAATTCTTCCACGCGCACTTTTTTCTCATAAATGTTCTTCCCATCAATCAGGATATCACCCGACATGCGAAAGCCATCAATGTAATCGTTCATACGATTGAGCAACCGAAGGAACGTGGATTTTCCACAACCAGAAGGACCAATCAAGGCCGTTACTGTATTGGGCATAACGTCAAGGCCTACATTTTTGAGCACGTGGTTATCACTGTACCACACGTTTACTTTTTCTGCCAGTAGCTTGTGGCTTGCGGTACGGTTGACGGATGACGGTTGAACGGTGACTTGCATAGTGTTGGTTTCGTTGTGCATCATTTGAGCGGTTCACATAATCTTGTTCCTAAAGGCTGACATCTCATGAATTTCTTCACCCCAATGCATGGTTTTTTCCATGCTAACAGGTTTTCTAATTTGAATTCTGAACCGAATTTCATCTTTTGTTTTTTTCACCATTCTAAACACTTACTTCCATCATCGCTCCTCCTTTCCTCCGTCCTCGGTCTCCTGTCTTCCTCACCACTTCACACGTTTCTGCCACCGGTTCCTGAAGTAAAGCGCCACACCATTCATTACAAAAGTGACCAGCAACAACACGATTATTGCCGCTGCACTGTTTATGATGAAACCTTGCTGCGGACGCGAAACCCAGTTGAAAATCTGTATGGGCATTACCGTAAACTCATCCATAGGGCTGTCGGGAACAAAGGGGACAAATGCCAGTGCCCCTACAATTATCAGCGGTGCCGTTTCTCCCATGGCGCGACTCAGCGCAAGAATAACACCCGTTACTATTCCACCGCTTGATGCAGGCAGCACCTGCATCCAGATGGTTTGCCACTTACTCGCTCCAAGACCAAACGATGCTTCGCGAAGTGAGCCGGGAACAGCTTTTATGGATTCACGCGTGGCAACAATGATTACCGGAAGAATGAGCAAGGCAAGTGTGCTTGAACCGGCAAGTATTGAATTTCCCATGCCGAACATCCTGGAAAAAATTTCAAGCCCAAGTAATCCGTAGATGATGGAGGGCACACCGGCAAGGTTCGCAATGTTGATTTCAATGATACGGGCAAGTCGATTTTTCTTTCCATATTCCTCAAGAAAAATTCCTGCAGCAACTCCTATAGGAATTGAAATGATTGCAGTGAGAACGAGTACCCACAATGTTCCTGTGATTGCCGGCAATATACCAGCCTTTTCAGGTAGGTAAGAGGGCATACCACTAAGAAAACTCCAGTTGATGCGCCCGATACCGCGAATGACAATGTCCATCAGGAAAATGGCGAGCGCAATTAATCCGAAAGCCGTGCAGAAAATTCCGAAGTATCTGAAGGCTTTGTCCTTCACACGGTTCCAGTTCACCCCGGGTTTGTCGCCCAGCGAAAAATCAGATAATGGCCTTCTATGTTTTATTCCATCACTCATATTTCTCCTGGTATTTTTTCTTCACCCAGAACGAAATGTTGTTGAGGATGAAGGTGAATGCAAACAGTGTGATGCCCGCAGCGAAAATGGTTTGGTAACCGAGCGAACCGTGCTCCACGTCACCCATGCTTACCTGCACAATGTACGTGGTGATGGTCTCGATGGGAACGAGCGGGTTGAACGTGAAATTGGGCTGCTGCCCGGCTGCGATGGCCACAATCATGGTTTCACCAATTGCTCTTGAAATGGCGAGAATCACCGAGACAATGATGCCTGAAGAAGCTGCCGGTACAAGCACCTTGAATGAAGTCTGGAATCTGGTAGCACCCATTCCATAACTCGCTTCGCGCAACGAGCGCGGCACAGCAAAAAGTGCATCCTCGCTCAACGAGGATATGATGGGAATGATCATGATGCCCATAACAATCCCGGCAGACAGTGCATTGAATCCAGCCATCTCCGGAAAAATCTTTTGCAGGAATGGCGTCACCACCATGAGTGCGAAGTATCCATAAACCACCGTGGGCACTGCGGCAAGAATTTCAAGCAGGGGCTTTACCGTGCTGCGCACTTTTTTTGAAGCATATTGGTTGAGGTAAATGGCAACCGTTAACCCAATGGGAAGCGCAACCGCTATGGCTATGGCAGTGGTGAGAAGTGTGCCGCTGAGCAGTGGGAGAATGCCATAATGCTTTTCTGAAAACAATGGAGTCCACTCCGTGTCAGTGAAGAATTCCACCAGCGATACCTGCGAAAAAAATCCTGCGCTTTCCGAAATGAGCACATAGAGAATTCCTGCTGTAGTGAGAATACTCACAGCAGCACATGCCGCAAGAACGGTTTCGATTATTTTTTCCTTTGTTCGCAAGGGAGGGTAAAAAACACAACCCCATCTTATGCGGATGGGGTTTGTGCATTAACTCAATATGAATAAATTTAATGAGGGGCTGCGGCTGCGTGCGTTTTAATGAATTCTTCAAGTTTTGCCTGTTCAGCAGTTGTTTCTTCAGCAGTCATCGGAACAAAGCCTACCGCCTGGCTAAGGGTGGCGCCATTGGCTAGATAAAATCTTGCAAACTCCTGCACTTCTTTTCTCGCACCTGCTTTGCTGTTGATGTAGATAAATAGCGGGCGGCCTAGGGGAGTGTATGATTTGTTCTTCACCGTTTCGATGGAAGGCATCACACCGTTCACGCTCACAGCTTTCAGTTTGTCTTTGTTCGCTTCGAAGTAACCAATGCCGAAAAACCCAAGTGCGTTTTTGTCACCGGCCACACCCTGCACCAGTACGTTGTCATCTTCGCTTGCGGTGTAGTCGCCACGGCAATCACCTTTTTTTCCCATTATTTCCTCAGTGAAATAATCAAACGTTCCGCTTTGAGTTCCTGCACCGAAGAGGTGGATTTCTTCGGCAGGCCATTCCGGGCGTATTTGGTTCCACTTTGTTATCACTCCCTGTGCAGCAGGTTCCCACAGTTTTTTCAACTCATCTGTGGTGATGTCGCGGCACCATGTGTTCTTCGGATTGACCACAATGGTGAGTCCATCGAAAGCCACTTTCAATTCGATGTAAGAAATTCCTTCGGCCTTTGCAGCGCTGTCTTCGCTGCTCTTGATGGGGCGGCTGGCATCGTTGATGTCAATTTCGCCACGACCGAATTTCTTGAATCCGCCACCGGTTCCGCTCTCTCCCACTGTCACTTTCACATCCGGGTTAACCACCATAAATTCGGTGGCCACTGCTTCGGTGATGGGGTAAACGGTGGACGAACCATCAATGCTCACCGAGCCTGACAGTTTTGTTTCGCCTGTTGATGGGGTTTCGCCATTGCAGGCGAACAATAGAACAGCAGCGCTAAAGGCCGCAATAAACTGGATTTTTGATTTCATTTTTGTTTTGATTTTCGGGTGCAAAAAAGCCTCCCGTAAAACACTGTTGTGTTGCGGGTGTGTTATGATATTGTTACCAAGCCTATGAGATTCATTAGCCAGGTTAGAATTTCGAGTTTTGATCTTAGCGTGTCACGCGAAAATTTCCACATTTGAAAACACAGGCGCTGGCTTCATTGCGCACATCAAATGATTGATTCACGACAAATTATAATGAGGACAGCGATGACTTATTTGCGGGTGGCGGCAGTCTGTGAATTTACCCTACTTGATTCTTGTTGATTACTCACAGGATAAAATCAGACTGATGAATGCGGTACAAACAGTGTAAAGAATGCACCTTGCCGCATGGATTTTATACAACAACAGTCGCGGATTCAGATCTCTAAGTCCACGAAATATGTAAAGGTCTTTTGTCAAGGCCCTATTTTGAATTTGTAAGATTAATTCAGTCTAGCTAATTTTTGTTCGTTTCATTACTTTAAAATAAATCACAATTATTGCTGTGCAAATAGCCCAATAGTAAATAGTAAATGCAAAGAAATAAACTAAAAACCATAAAAAACATAGACCAATTCCTTCAAGGGTTACTCCACGTTTTTCAAATAAAACATAATCATCAATTATGAGAGAAATCCAAAATACAACTGTAAATATAATTGACGAATACTTGAATAGTTTTAATGTTTTTTTGAAAGAATTTTTCATTTCTATGTGTCTGTTCGTTGGTCGTCCTAAAATTGCACAACCATAAACAACCCCAACTCCCACCGAACTTGCGTTTATCCAACGTAATGCAGTCTGATAAACGAAAACCCCTCGCAACCTCTACACCATTCCGCTATTAATCACCATTAAGAATATTTTCGGTCATCTCTACTGGGGTACGGGGCAAGAGTACAAATAAAAAACAAAACCCGCCCGGCAGTGCTGCACGGACGGGCCTGTGATTAACTTTTGTAAGTCTAAATCTCCACTTCCCAGTCCACCGTCACAGTGCCGTGGTTTTCTACCTGTTGAACGATGGCTGTTTCGTTGATCTGCCTACCCTTCTGCCACATTACCCCATGAAAAGAACTTGTCTTTGAGCATCCCTTGGAGCCAGTTGATTTGAAAAGTTTGTTGCCTTATCACATCATCCTTTCGGCCCAATGCCAGATCTTTTTCGGCATTTTGCTTTTCCTGAAGTTCAGAATGGGCAAGACTGGGCGTGATCCACGGCCAGGTTTCCTTCATAAACTCTAGTCCGAAAACGGGCAAAAGTTCCTTCATCTGTTTATTGGTACTTGGCGACTCTTGGAGGGACCAGTTGCGGACAGTGCTGGCGGACATACCCAGTTTTTCCGACAATGTCCGGGTATTGTAGTCGTGCAGTTTCATGTACTTCTTCAGCACCATGCCTTGCGATACCGGGCTGAAAAATTTTGGAGGTCTTCTTCGCATATTCGTTTTGTGTTGGTTTTCTGAATGTCTTGAACGAACAGGAAATTCTGTTGTTTCATTTTTCGCCAGAAAACGGTACCGGGAGAAATGAACAGCCATGCCCCGAACCCTCCTGTTTGTCTTTCCTTTTCGTTTATTCTCTAATGAAATATGGGTTGATACAATTTTGTGTCTGGCAGGTAGAAAAATTTGTCCGGCAGCCATGAGAAAAACTTTGGTCGGGTGATGTTTTTGTCCCGCAGATGCCGTTGAATGTCTTCCCGGAATAATGTTTTGGCCAACCGGAAATCAGTCGTGTCCACTCCGGTTAAATAGTTGTCCTCCATGTGGCCCTTTTTGTCCCCCTGTGTAAATTTCCTGTCCCCATGGGTAAATTTCCACACCTTCAACCGGACATATTTATTGGTTGCGAAAAAATGAAGGGTAGTGTATCCGTGCGAGGCATTAATCGAGGCAAACAATGCATGGGTTTTGCTAACATACGGGGCATTTTATTTTTGATGCATGGCTGTTAGCAAGTTTATGGGGTACGCCAAGGAGAAACATCATAGAAGGACTGTTCGGCTGAAAGGATGTGATTACGCCTTACCCGGTGTTTACTTTATCGCTATTTGTACCGATGGCCGGGAATGCATCTTCGGAAACATCTTGAAGGGCGAAATGATATGCAACAGCCGAGGTGAAATCGTTCGGAATGAATGGCAAAAGACTGGACAACTGTGTGATTATGTTGAACATGCTGATTTCGTTGTGATGCCGAATCACGGGATCATCATCATTCATCAACACAATCATTCAATGAAAAATTCATCTGCATCGTTAACTGTAAGGACGAATTGCAATACGCCCTTTGAAACAGGAAATGATACTGTGCCTGAAATGCAATCTCACTAAAAGAAGTCAAAGAAACATTCGCGTGTAATTGGGGTGGTTCACAGAAATGCTTTCTTTTGTAACTCAAAATTTCAACCACCAATCCTCATGAATAATCCAGTAAATCAAAATCCTCCGCTGCCTGAACTGGCACCGGGAACCAATCCACCTTATGAACTGAAAAACATAAGGCGTAATGATGCGCAGATACTCGACTTTCCCGATTGGGTATCGTTCTTCGTTGATGTGGAAGGCGATGACTTCACCCATCCGGAAGTGTGGTAAATGTTTTCTATTCCATTTGATGTTATCCAGCGGCACATTAAGTACTACTACCCGGAAGTGGGCGAATACATAAGAAAAATCCGAAGCGGAATTGGTGGCCGCGGCCCTAAGATGGCTGAAATTTGTGATGTACTCGACAGCGAAAACTTCGACTGGAATTCTATCTCCGTTCATGGCTCGACAGGCACATTGACCTATGCAAGCAAGAGCAGCGGTTGTTGAGTTTTCAGACCACACCGCACGCAGCAGAACAACACAAAGGAATGGATGATTTGGTGGAAACATGTAAACCCAACAAAAAAATGATTGGCCCGGAACTCTTTGATGACCATCTTGAAACCGCCATCTACAATGTGGTGCTGGCCGATATGCCCCACATCTTTGACAGCGACCCGAAATACATTTTGGAGTTGCGCGAAATTCTATCGCGGGGGGTGTCGCACCTTGGTACACGCCTGCATGACTTGGGCGCGAAGGCGGGGGTGGAGTAGAGGAGATAGAATCTCATCTTTGTCGTAGCGCTCAAAACTAATCTTAACGATAACTCTTTATATATATCAACGACTTCTATTACGACATATCTCCACCTCTTCCAAAACTAGTATGTGGATCGCACACATGGTCTTGCACCCCATAAACCCGTGTTATTCCATTGGTGGTTATCTCGGGCTTGCATGCCCCCGACAGTGCATCACTGCTCTGGCCCGGCAACAACTTTGTCGTGCTTAACTCCTGCTATGGCAGCGCGCTCGATTGCAATGACAATTCATCACTGGTGTATCCCGGTGCGCAAGGAACAGGCGGTGGAATGGACAATGACTGTGATGGACAACTGGAACAATGCGAACTACTTCAGTACTGTATTGCCGACTTCAATGGCGATGGCGCGCGAAACGTGCGGATCTTCTCATCTTCACCTCATCATTTGCACTCACCAATGTATGTGTGTATGCCGATCTGGATTACAACGGTGTGGTCAACGTAGCCGACCTGCTCATCTTCACTGCCATGTTCGGGGCGCCATGTAATTGATTGCAACCAGTGTTCTCCCGATGGAAACCAATGTCTTGGCAATGGACCCCAATGCGCTCCCGATGTAAACCAGTGTTCTCCCTATTGCAACCGGTTTTGTGGCAATGTGAGCTGGTGTTCTCTCAAATGGGCCGGAACCGAGTTTGAGGAGAGTACAAATGACCAGCGTGAGGGAATGGGAATCACCGCGGCCATTTCCTTTTTTCTTGCTGCAATGGTTGCTCCAGGCTATGAGTGAAACTCTTTCCGTATCTGTCAACTGCTTGTAAGTCCCCGCACAGTTTCGCACAGTGGAAACCTACCATTCTCGCACGTTTTTGAAATCTACGTAGTTCACCGTAGAGTTTACTTTTTTCATATGTTCCATCTTTGCACCCTAATTTAAAACCTCACAATCAAATGAAAAACCTAATTTTCACGCTGCTTTGTGCAGCCATGTTTAACTCAACTTTTGCAACCGATCTTGCAGTTTCCGAAGGCGGAGGCGGTGGTTCGTACTCCACAATTACTGCTGCGCTGAATGCCGCGGCTGCCTCTGGCGACCGTATCATCATTACACCAAAACCCGGAGGTGCTGCATACACCGAGTCGCTTACTATTACCAAGTCCATTCAACTGCTTTCGGGAACGGAGGGTGTTCAGTGGCGCATTCTTGGCAACATCACTTACAATCCATCGGCCACCGGTTCACAACTTACAATTGTCGGAATGCACAACCTTTCAGGAAATATTACAACAGGTATTGCGGCACCGGGAGCCACACGTTCCAATGTTCGGATACTTGGCTGCACACTCAATTCCGGGTACATTGATTTCAACCAGAACAACTATGAACTAACCTGCGAGTCGGATTCGCTGAAGGTTGGCTACATCAGTTTTTCTTATGGTAAAGTCGTGGGCAACTACATCAACTCAACGGGCTTGTCTGTTAGTTCAATCACCATTGGCAACAATGACCTCAGTCCATCAAACAACACGATCTATGTTGTTGGAAACAAGATTGTGGCTTGCGCAGCGTACTATAATTACTATGGAATCAATTGCCTGACCACAAATTTTTATGTTCATATTACCAACAATTTCATACAGACAAACATCGCCTATCAGTACGGGCTGTATATGAGCGCTTCAAAAACCGGAACGCTACCCAATTACGTACAAAACAATACGGTTACCGCTTCAGTGACAAACTATTACTGGGCATTCTATTTCACCGGCCTGAGTTCTCCGGCTGTTATAGAAAGTAACCTCTTTGGCAGCAACCTCACTCTGGGCATATTCTCTAACAATGCCTTGACGACCTCTATCAGTTTCAATCATTTTTACACCGGCATGACAACGATAATTGGAGGTGCAGCAATAAATGATGGAACCAATACACAATCCACCTTCTCCGTTAATGCAACAAACGGTGCCGCAACATCTGGTTCACCCATCAATGGTGGCAATCCCGACTTCGGACACTACGATCTTGATCTAACGGCAAATGATGCAGGCACAGGTGGTGGCTCTTATACCATGACACAGTTTCATCCAATCGTTTATACACCCGGAAGCCGCACAGCGTTTGTGATTGCACCGCGCAGGGTTGTGGTTGGTCAAACCATCAGCATACAGGCGGAAGGTTTCGACAAGTAGTGTGTCCTGTTCATTACGTGTTTTACCGTATAGTTCAAGGGGTTGACCTGCTCAACCTTTGTTTCATAAATTTTAACCTCAGAGCAAATGAAAAACCTAATTTTTACACTGCTGCTCTTCGCAGCAATGCACGACTCAGTGCTGGCTACCGACCGCCTTGTGGTGCAAGGTGGTGCAGGTGGTGCTTATGCCAACATCATAGACGCAATGAATGCGGCTGTGAGTGGCGACCGCATTCTTATCACACCCAAAGCGGGCGGTGCTACATGGAATGAAAACATTACCATGACGGCAGGCCCCAACAACGCCAAATCGTTGCAGTTTCTTTCAGCCACACAAGGTGCTTATTGGAAGTTGAATGGAAGTATTTCCATTACTCCCGCAGCAGTGGGCCAGTACCTTACCGTGATGGGTTGCCAGATTATAGCGGGCAACATCACGTCAGGTGCAAGTGCCCCAACAGGCGCTCGTTGCAAAGTGACCGTTATGGGTTGCAAAATGGACAACGGCTTTATCAACTTCGACAACAACTATTATGACCTGAACATCGCTGGCGATTCGCTCATGAATGGGTACGTGTACCTGCGCTACGGAAAAGTGATGGGAAATTTTATTGACGCTGGTGCCCTCTGTGCTCATGGCGTTCATATCGGCGCTGATGCCGTAGCCACGAATGATGTGCTGCACATCGTTGGTAATAAAATAGATGCTTCATCAAATGCATGCACCAACTATGGTATCCGCTGGCTTTCCACTTCACATTTTTACAACATTTCAAACAACTATGTAAAACAAAATGCGACCAGCCAGAATGCAATTTATGTGGATGGCAGCAAAACTTCAACCGCTGCTAAAAACAAGATGATGAACAACACTACCGTGCTGATCAACAATGGAAATCTTGGAATATATGTGGCCTCCTTTGGTAGTTACCACCAGGTGTTTGGCAACGTGGTTTACAACATTGCCGGAACAGGTGGTTATGGTTTGGGAGCTTCAAGCAACTCTATCTTATTTGAAGCCAGCTACAATTATGTAACGACTGCCAATGCTACAAATGGATTCTACCAATTCACCAATGACGGCACCAACGTGAACAACATTGTATTCACTTACGATGCTTCAACCGGTGAAGTGCTTACCGGTTTACCGATCAATGGCGGACATCCCGATTTGCAGTTCAACGACATTAATCTTACACGTAATGATGCGGGCTGCTTCGGTGGCTCATGGTCGCGCGAAAATTTTCTTGGTGGAAACATGACGTCCACGCAAGTCACCTTCTTTGATGCACCTACACGCATACTTACAGGCAACACCATTAATATTAACGGAGAAGGATTCGATAAATAGTTCTTGTCTTGAGCCACGGGTATTGAGTCTTGGGCTATTAGTCTATCACTCATGTTCCACTGCTCAAGACCCAAGACTCACGACCTAATTCCAAATAACAAAAAAATAAAACAACAATGAAAAACATAGTCACAACCATAATAGCGACCCTCTTCATCACCACTTCACTCTTTGCAACCGACCGCATCGTAGCTGAAGGTGGACAGGGCGGAACATTCGCATCTATCAATGATGCCATCACTGCTGCTGTAAGTGGCGACAGGATATTGATTTATCCGAAAGCAAACGGAGCACAATACAGCGAAGACATTACCGTCACGAACAAATCATTGCAATTGCTTTCAGCGACTGAAGGTACTTTGTGGAAACTTAATGGCTCTATTGTATTCAACCCGGCTTCCACAGGTATGGAACTGGTAATCCACCAGGCGCATCTTATCAACGGCAACATGAGTACTGGTATCAACGCGCCCACCGGCACGCGCTGCAAAATCACAGTGCTGGGCTGTCTTCTGACTGACGGATTCATCAATTTCGCCACGAACTACTTCGACTGTGTGATTGAAAACAACACGTTGCTCAACGGCTACATTCAAATGAAGTTTGGGAGGATTGTTGGAAATTCCATTACCTGCGCTACTGGCAATCATAACATCATCATTCAACATGATGCAGTGGCTACTAATGATTTGAACTATGTGGTTGGTAATTACATTAACATGACCAATACCAACTTCGGTTATGCGATTGGCGGAATCTATCAGAACAATTCTAACCAGTATTACTACATCGCGAACAACTTCATTGACACCGATGCGTTGAACAACAACCCCGTTTATGTAGTCACTTCAAAAACCGGTAGCGGCAAAAACTACATCCAGAACAATTCAGTTTATCACAACGGCAGCAATAATTCCTGGGCAGTTTATGTCAGCTCCACCAATTCAATCACTGAAGTGTTCAACAACTTTGTACATACCGGTGGCTTTGCGGTCTATGCATTTTACGGATTGAATTCCGTGAATTCAATTTTCGGTTACAACTACACGAATCTTAGCGGAGCGAATGCGTTCAATACTATGGTCAATGACGGAACAAACGTTAGCGGAGCAACATTCACTATTGATACCGCAACAGGTGAAGTACTCACCGGTTCACCCATTGATGGTGGTTCACCGGACAACGCTTATCTCGATTTGGATTTGACGCGCAACGATGCTGATTGTTTCGGAGGTTCCTATTCACGTGCGAATTTCATCAATACACCAACAGGTGCTATTACCACTTTCATGATTGCTCCGCGAAGGGTCCTTTCAGGTCAGACGATAAACATTAGTGCAGATGGGTATGATAGATAGTATTGAGTTTTGAGCGATGAGTATTGAGATATGAGGACGTAAGACACAGGCCTTTCTCAGTACCCAATACTCACTACACAATACCAAATAAAAAAAAACAAAATGAATCTAACAAAACATATACAATCCGTTTTCACCGCAGTGCTTTTGTCGCTGTCGCTGGTAAGCTTTTCACAGGTTTACTATGTAGGCGCAGGCGAGTACTTCGTGGACACTGACCCCGGAGTTGGCTTGGCCACTCCCCTAAGTGCAACGGATGGTTCGTTCAATGATGTGTGGGAAAAAGTGCAGGCCACTGTTGCTTCACAACCCGCAGGACTTCATACCATCGGCATTCGTTTGCAGGATGGAAATGGAAACTGGGGCAACACATTTACACGAGCCATTTCGGTTGAAAACCTGCTCACTGCCCGTGATGTAAAAATCACCGCAGGCGAGTTTTTTATTGATACCGACCCTGGCGAAGGCAGCGGCACACCGCTCCTTGCTTTCGATGGCAACTTCAATGATGCATTCGAAACTGCTCTATTAAATACGATTGCTGTTTCTGTGGGACTTCACACTCTCAATGTTCGTGTAGTTGGTTTGGATGGAGCCTGGAGCAATGTTTTCTCCAGAACCATTTCTGTAGAAAATATTCTGACAGCACGCGACATCAAAATCACTGAGGCAGAATTTTTCATTGATACCGACCCCGGTGAAGGCAATGCAACTGCAATGCTCGCATTCGATGGAAATTTCAATGATGCTTTTGAAGTAGTTGCACAAAGTGGTGTTGCGGTTTCTGTCGGACTGCACACCTTGAACATTCGTGTTCTTGGTTTTGATGGTGCATGGAGTAATGTTTTCACACGCGTGATTACAGTCGAAAATCTTTTGACTGCGCGCGATGTGAAAATTACAGGTGCAGAATATTTCTGGGATACTGACCCCGGTCAGGGAAGTGGAATTGCAATGATTGCATTCGATGGAAACTTCAACAATGCATTTGAGCAAGCAAGCACAAATGCTATCGCTACTCCATCAGTCGGAAATCATACGCTGGGAATTCGCACTATAGGTTTGGATGGAACATGGTCCAATGTGTTCACGACAATCGTTGCTGTAGAAAATCTTCTCACCGTTCGTAATGTAAAAATTACAGGCGCAGAATATTTCTGGGATACTGACCCGGGACAGGGCAGTGGAATTGCAATGATTGCTTTTGATGGCAATTACAACAACGCATTCGAACAAGCCATCGTAAATGCTATCGCTACTCCATCAGTAGGAAATCATACGATTGGAATCCGCACCATCGGTTTGGACGGAACATGGTCTAACGTTTTTACTACAATTGTTGCAGTAGAAAACCTTCTCACTGCTCGTGATGTGAAAATCACACAGGGAGAATTTTTCTGGGACACTGACCCCGGACAAGGAGGTGGAATTGTAATGATTGCATTTGACGGAAACTTCAACAATGCATTCGAGCAGGTTGTTTCAAACTCAGTTTCCTCTCCCGGCAACGGCACACACAAATTGTTTGTGCGTACCCGCGGACTTGATGGAACATGGAGCAATACTTTTTCAACAATCGTTGTGATTGAAAATCCACTGACCGTTCGCGATGTGAGAATCACACAAGCGGAATTTTTCTTCGACACCGACCCCGGTGAAGGAAGTGGAAATCCTCTCCTTGCTTTTGATGGCAACTTCAACAATGCATTTGAAAAAGTGTCTGCCAATACCAACTCTGCATTGGTGGATGTGGGTGCGCATGTACTCAATGTTCGTCACCTCGGGTTAGATGGCGATTGGAGCAACACCATGCAATCAGTCATTTACATTGACCCATGCCTTACTTCACCGGTTGTAACAACAACTCCAAATGGAACCATTTCAATTTGCCCTGAAGACAGTTTGTTGCTCACAGCAACTGCTGGTTTGGTGAGTTACCAATGGTTCAGCGGACTCAATCAGGTTGGAAGCGCTCAAACACTTTATGTGGACGATGCAGCATTCTATCGTGTTATTGGATTCGACAATGATGGATGTCCCGGTACATCGCCCAATGTGCAGATTCTTGAATATGCTGTTCCGAACAATACTATTTCTGTTGCCGGTTCACTTTCATTCTGCACAGGTGGAAGTGTGTCACTTACTGCGAGTGGTGGATTCGCAAATTACTTGTGGAGTAATGGCGCAACAACTCAGGGCATTGTAGTAACAACAGCCGGAAGCTATTCATGCGTTGCAACAACAGGCGGTGGATGCCAGCGCACATCAAACACTGTAGTTGTTACAGTTTATTCCGCACCGCCTGCACCCGTTATCACTCCATCATCGGCAGTGATTTGTATCGGTGGTGATGTAACACTCACATCAAATTACGCAACTAACATTTTGTGGAATACGGGCGCGACAACTCAAAGCATTCTTGTAACCAACGGAAATTATTCTGTCACGTACACTGATGGCAGTGGCTGTTCTTCTATCGGATATGCAACTGTTGCATTGAGTGATGCAATTGCTTCCATCCAGGCAAGTGCAATTGAAGTGTGGATGCCTTCAAGCAACATCAACTTCACTTCCAACACCGTTGGAACCATCACATCATACCTCTGGGATTTTGATGATGGCAACACGTCAACTTCGAATGACCCATCGCACACCTACACCGTGAGCGGCAACTACACGGTTACACTTTCTGTGGATGACAGTAATGGGTGCACAACGTTTGAAACGTATCCATTTACCGTTACAGTTTGGGAAGTTTTCCCGACTGATGATGTGAGCCTGCCTACCAATTCATACATCTTTGGTGCAACATGGCTTTCGCCACTGATTGGGTATGTCACTTTGCCTAACGGACAATTGTGTTACACCACAGATGGTGGACTTACATGGGTTCCAGTGGTTGGTTGTGGTGGTGATGACATTCAGGGAATCACGTACGTGGGTGACGCAAACAATTATTGCCTCTACACTTTTGGCAACAATGGTTCGGTTTACGAATCGTGCAACGGTGGTGCTTTCTTACCTATAAGCCCGGGTGGGTTGCCAGGCGGCACCAATTTCTATGGTGGATTCTGGAGTGGTGGCTACGGATATTTCTTCGGAAGCAACAACACCATTTGCTACTACTACAACGGAACATGGTATTCCATCAATCCATCGGGTGCGCCAGGTGGAACAACGTGGTACGGTGGCTGGAGTTGGGGCGGATATTTATTCGCTTACGGTAGCGGTGGAATAATTTGTTACTACTACAACGGCTCGTGGTATCCAGCAGGCGGTGCAGGTGGCGGTGGCGGATGGAATTTTTATGGCGGATATTATTCCGGTGCCAGCAACTGTGCATTCGCAGTGGGAAGTGGCGGAGTGGTGTGCGTGAGTTACGATGGTGGACTTACATGGTCTCCTGTCAATACAGGATTTCCATACACATGGTACGACTGCTTTATCAGCGGAAGCACCGTGATACTGGTTGGCGAAGACGGAGCAATTTGCATAAGCACCGATGGTGGATTGACATGGACGCTTTATTCAATTGGAAGCAATCATACTTGCACAGGAATTTCGGTGAACGGATGTCTTGCTTACATCACAACAGATGATGGCGGGGTTTATCAGTTTCCATTGGACATAACCATTGAAGCGCCAGTTATAGAATCCGATGCAACAGAAGTGTGCCCAGGCAGTCCTGTTCTGCTAAAGATCCAAAATCCACGATTCGGAAGCGAGTTTATCTGGAGCAATGGTGCAACAGGTGCGTCAACACTCATCAATGCATCAGGTATTTATTACGTAACCGAATACCAACAGTGTGACACGATGAATTCCAATTCGATTGGCATTACTGCGGTGACAGGCGACACCTACTATCGCGACTTTGATAACGATGACTATGGTGATGCTAATGTCACCCAAATTTCATGTTCAGGAACTCCTTTGGGATATGTGACAAATGATGATGATTGTGATGACAGCAACAATGAAGTGTTTCCCGGAGCATCGGGTACCGGAGATGGTGTTGACAACAACTGCAACGGTGCCGTTCAAGGCGATGAAATTTATTGCCCCTACGATCTGAACAACGACAACATTGTGAACACTTCCGACCTGTTGCTGCTCATGGGATACTTCGGTGTGACTTGCCAGCCAGGCTGTCCGGGAGATTTCACGAACGATGGTGGAATCAATGTCTCCGACCTTCTTGTGTTCATGGGAGCATTTGGAACAACCTGCAACTAGTTCAACTTAACCAATAATAAGAAACGCCCCGTCCCGGATTTTTTCGGGATGGGGCGTTTTAGTTTTGCAGTGGATTGATGAACAAAGTCTATTGGATTGATGCAACAAGTCCATTGGGTTGGTGAACAAAGTCTTTGGGATTGATGAACAAAGTTTATTGGATTGATGAACAAAACTATTGGATTGATAAGCCAAGACTATGGGATTAGACAGGCAATCGCATTTGAAGGAAGCAGAGCTAGCCATAAAATGGTGTATCACCTCTATGGGTTAACACTGGAAGAAGCACGCGCGGTGCACAGCACGGTGGGGGAAGAGGAGTGGAAAATTGTCTGAAGCAGGATTCACAGGATTTCAAGATTTTCCGGATGCTGGTGGTTGCATAATCCTGTTAATCCGTGAATCCTGCAAATCCTGATGATGACAATGGGGGGCAATCTTCTAATCTTGCAACACCGTTTTCAAATCCTGTTAATCCGTGAATCCTGCAAATCCTGATGCTGACAATGGGGGGCAATCTTCTAATCTTGCAACATCATTTTCAAATCCTGTTAATCCCTTAATCCTGTGAATCCTGCTTCAGACAATGTGATGGATGACCTCACTTACAAGATTATAGGTTGTGCCATGAAAGTTCACAGCACCCTCGGCAATGGATTCCAGGAAGTGATTTACCAAAGATGTCTGGCTATCGAACTGCGTAATGCAGGGATTGAATTTGAGCGCGAAGTGGAGCAAGCCATCTTTTATGAAGGCCATCATGTAGGAACGCGCAGGTCCGATTTTGTGATTGCAGGTAAACTGACAGTGGAGTTGAAAGCAGTCATCAATCTTGAAGATGTGCATCTGGCGCAGGCGAAGAATTACGTGGTGGCTTATGATTTTGAAGTCGGCCTGCTCATCAACTTCGGAGCAAAGAGTTTACAGTACAAAAAGGTTTACAACCCGAAATACCAGGCTGCGAAATCGAATTGAATATCCTCATCAAAGAAAAACACCACCATGCTCAAGACCATGCTGCTTAAATACTCCATAGGGCTGGATTCTTACTCCACCACAATATTCCTCACCGCTGTTCCTTCACGGAATATTGCTGAAATGATATAGACACCGGGGTTCAGTGCAGAAATATCAAATAAGGCATTCACGGAACTGGCTTCAAAAGAAATGAGACGATGTCCCATCAGGTCGCAGACAGAAAATTCTACGGGTAAATCATTTGCGTTCATTTCAATCTCTATTGTTTCTCTCGCAGGATTCGGATGAACTGAAAAAACAGGATGGTTTTTTTCCTGAACAAACACATTGTCGCTACAACCATTTGATGTAACAATTCCTGTCCGCAATTCAACCAGGCAATCCATCATTGCTTCGCATTGTTCCTGGGTGAATATGTTCTTGCATTCGTCCAATGTGTAGTCCATGTAATTCATGAACATCACACCGGGTGAAATGGGAGAGCACAAATCCGTTGTTGGGAATTCAGGACAATTGAATTGCGGTCCTGACTGGTTGGGAGTGTCAGCGATGTAATCTGTTCCTGTGCATTCACCGGCATCATCACCCCAGGTGTGTTTCAGACAAAGCCAATGGCCTACTTCATGAACAAGAGTTAACCCCTCACTGAAAAATCCCCAGGTGCCTATTAGTTCGTTGTTCACCACAATACCATCATCTGAAAGTTCGGAGTTAAGAGGCGGTGTTGCGTATCCTCCTGAATCCATCAGCCTGCAAACCCACACGTTGAGGTAGTGCTCACTGTCCCATGCATTGAGCCCGCCCATGTTGTAATGCTTGACATCATCATTATCCCAGAAAGAAAATGGAGTGTACCATTCTTCAATATCGGTTTCCCTTCGTTCTATTCCCGTTGTGGTATTTCCATCGGGGTCTATAGCTGCCAGGCAAAATTCCACATCAATTCCTGCTGCGGTATTCTGCCATGCATCGGGTGTAGCAGTCGTGTCATCATGTTCCCTTCGCATGTGATCATTCAGGATTTCCAGTTGAAGAAAAATTTCTTCATTGGAAACATTTTCAGCATTGGTATGCCACAGCACATGGAAAACAACAGGGATTTGAATGGTTTCCGCGGAACGATTTGATACTGATGAGTGATGAAGAAGAGTGATGGGTTCAACACAATGATGGTGATGAATGCACGAATTCTTTTGCAATTCTGAAGTCGTGCAAACACTCCTGTTCTGTGCAATGAGTGATGGTGAATAAGCCAGAACAATCCACAAAAAATGCGCTGCTCTCATAGCACAAAGAAAGGAAAACTACAGGATTTGAAGTTAATGGTATCCGCAGACGAACCTTTAAGTCACGAAAAAAGAAAATAGAAAAGCCTTCCAGGGAAAACAGAAAACGGAATGAAGAAAAAACTGGTAGCACCGGAGGGAATCGAACCCCCACCAAAGGTTCCGGAAACCTTCGTTCTATCCATTAAACTACGGTGCCATAAAAGAAAAAGCCGCCTGAATTTATCGGCAGCTTTTTACTTTTTGTAGCGGGGACAGGACTCGAACCTGTGGCCTTTGGGTTATGAGCCCAACGAGCTACCAACTGCTCCACCCCGCAATGTCATTGCATCTCCTATTTTAAAAGAGCGCGCAAATATAGACTAGCTTCGAAGCCTCTATCATGCAAGAAAACAATAGCGAAAAACCGGGGCACAGAGCGGGTTTTGTAAACATCATTGGCAACCCGAATGCGGGAAAGTCCACCCTGATGAATGCATTGCTCGGTGAAAAACTGAGCATTGTTACGCCAAAAGCACAAACCACCCGCCACCGAATTATGGGGATTTTGAATGGCGATGATTTTCAAGTGGTGTACAGTGACACACCGGGCGTTCTCGATCCCAAATACAAACTCCACGAAGGAATGATGAAGGCAGTGGGCACGGCATTGACTGATGCTGACCTCATTCTACTGGTTGTGGATCTGATGGATAAAAACGAACTGCATGCTGGAACACTCGAAAAAATCAGGAACACGCAAATTCCTGTTTTTGTGTTATTGAACAAAGTGGATGTTGCAGGTTTTGAAAAAAGTAACGAGGCTTTTGTCAAGTGGCAGTCCGAACTTCCATCGGCAAAAATTTTTCCAGTTAGTGCGTTGGAAAAAATTTATACAAAGGAAATACTCGAAGAAATCAGGTTAACACTTCCTTTATCTCCCCCCTATTTCCCAAAAGATGAATTGAGTGATCGGACACAACGATTTTTCATTAGCGAAATCATTCGTGAAAAAATATTTCTGAACTACCAGCGCGAGATTCCCTACTCCTGCGAAGTAAAAGTGGAGGAATTCACGGAAGAACCTGAAATCACCCGGATAAGGGCAGAAATTATCACTGAGCGCGAATCGCAAAAGCGCATCCTTATTGGTCACCAAGGAAGTATGTTGAAGCGTGTGGGCACCGCAGCACGAAGGGACATTCAATCTTTCATTGGCAAAAAAGTGTTTCTTGAGTTATTCGTTAAGGTGGACGAAAACTGGCGCAATGATTTATCCCGCCTAAAAAGTTTCGGATATTGGGAATAACTAAAAGAGGAAGCATAAGCCAACGGTCCCAGCCATTTATTTCATTGAATCGCCAACCATGATTGTCTTCCCGAATGCTAAACTAAACCTGGGTTTGCGAATAGTAAGTAAACGAGAGGATGCCTTTCACAATATTGAAAGTGTTTTCTTGCCGCTGCCACTTCGCGATGTGTTGGAAGTGGTGAAGGATAAAAAACAGGATGACCTTCTTTTTTCAACCTCCGGAATTCCTGTTGAAGGAGAAACAGAATCGAACCTTTGTGTAAAAGCATATTACTTGCTACGCACGCGATATGCTATTGGCGGTGTCCAATGTCATTTGCACAAGAACATACCAATGGGGGCGGGGTTGGGCGGGGGCTCTGCTGATGGTGCGTTTATGATTCGCGCTCTGGGAGAATTGTTTGACCTGAAACTTGGTAAAGAAGAAATGCACTTTCTCGCGTTGCGCCTTGGCAGCGATTGTGCTTATTTCCTGCATAATGTTCCCAGCCTTGTTGAAGGGAGAGGAGAAAAAATAAGCAAAGTTGATTTTTCACTCCATGGAAAATTCCTTGTTCTTGTGCATCCCGGAATCCATGTGAATACCCGCGAAGCTTATTCAACGGTGAAGCCCGGAGATTCAACAGAGGGCATTCCCGAAATTTTGAAATTACCAGAGCGGGAATGGCGTTTCAAATTGAAAAATGATTTTGAAGAATCCGTTTTCAAGACACATCCTGAAATAGCTGAGGTGAAGGAACTGCTCTACTCGCTTGGCGCTGTGTACGCTTCTATGAGTGGCAGTGGAAGTGCTGTATTCGGATTGTTTGATGAACCTGTGAATGATTTATCACAACACTTCCAGGGCTATTTTGTTTTTGAATCCGTGTTGTGATGCCTCACTTTTACTTCTGTGCTTTTATGTAGATAAAAATTCCCACGAGAAGAAAAAGGAGATTAGGAATCCATACCGCAATGGATGCGGGCAGCCCCTCATTGGCCGCTGCCACGGTAGTAATACGCGCAACGAATAGGAAAGTGAAGCCGACAATAACAGCAAGCAGAATATGCAACCCTGTTCCGCCTCTTGTTTTTCTTGATGACAGCGAAACACCAATGAGGGTGAGTACAAAAATGCCGAATGCGTTTGAAGTCCGCCCGTATTTTTCAATCTCGGCTTGCTCAATATTTCCTGAACCCCTGTCCTTTTCTGCTTGAATGTACCGGGTAAGTTCTCCATAATTCATGGTGGAAACAACTTCGCTGCGCTGCGCAAAATCAGTTATGGCCATGTTGAGCGTAGTATCCATTTTCGTTTTGAAAGAAATGTATTCACTACCATCGGCATTGATTGTACGAATCTCTGCATCGGTAAGTGTCCAAACGTTTTTCAAGGTGTCCCGCTTCGCGTTTGAAGCATTGATCTTGAAAACAAGTTTTTCATTTTTCCATTTCTCAAGAGAAAACTGGGTGCCGCTTTGTTTGGCGGGAATCACAGTCTTGAAGTGAACAATGGTTCCTGGTTCAATTTCGCGGTGAATGTTTTTTTCATCCACATTTATTGCTCCTTTCAGGTACTTCAATTCAAACTCGAACTTGGTACGGTTGGCATAAGGCACCACAAAGTGAGAAAGAAGAAGTGAAGTCGTAACTAGAATGGCGGCAGTAATAAAGTAAGGAACCATCAATCGCCTGAAGCTGATTCCACCGGAAAGCATAGCTACAATTTCTGTTTGCTGCGCCATCTTGCTGGTTATCCAGATAATGGCGAGAAACACTATAAAGGAACTGAGCAGATTTCCAAAGTAGAAACAGAAATTGAGGTAGTAGTCTATCAGTATTTCATGGAATGGTGCTCCGCTTTTTATAAGGTCGTCAATATTCTCCGACACGTCAAACACCACCGCCACTACCACAAATGCCAGAATCATGTAAACAAATGTTCCAAGAAACTTTTTGATGATATAGCGGTCAAGAATTTTCAGAATAATCTATTGATTGTGGATATGCGCTGTGAAAGGGAAATTGGCTGACTTTTATTTTTCAAATTCGTTCGGAAAGAACACCCACGATAGAATTTTTCCATTGAGCAAAAGTGCCATCGAAAATTCTTTGTCTCGACTCGCGCACCAGGTCGAGGTAAAAACGCAGATTGTGAATCGAAGCAATTTGCAACGCAAGAATTTCTTCTGCCGCAAAGAGATGACGCACATAAGCCTTCGAGTATGCCATGTCCACAAAACTCCTTCCTGTTTCGTCAAGGGGCGAAAAATCATTCTCCCATTTTTTGTTTCGCATGTTCATCACACCTTGTCTTGTGAAGAGATGTGCATTGCGGGCATTGCGAGTGGGCATCACACAGTCGAACATATCCACTCCAAGGGCGATGCACTCGAGGATGTTTGCCGGTGTCCCTACACCCATCAGGTAACGAGGTTTTTCTTTGGGAAGAATGTCGCACACTTTTTCTGTAATGTCATACATCACCTCATGAGGTTCACCAACACTCAATCCTCCTATAGCATTTCCATCTGCATTTTTTCCCGCAATGTATTCAGCGCTTTCCATTCGCAAATCACTGAAAGTACTTCCCTGCACAATTGGGAAAAGACTTTGCGAATGTCCGTACAGAGGTTCAGTTTCGCTTAGTCTTACGAGGCACCTGTCCAGCCACCGATGTGTCATTTGCATACTCTTCTTCGCATACTCTTTTTCGCACGGATAGGGAGTACACTCATCGAAGGCCATGATGATATCGGCACCAATCAAACGCTGAGCATCCATCACATTCTCCGGTGAAAAAAAATGTGATGACCCATCAATGTGTGATTTGAAAGTCACACCTTCTTCTTTGATTTTCCTGTTGTCGCTCAGCGAATAAACCTGGTAGCCACCACTATCAGTGAGCATCGGTTTTTGCCAGTTGATAAATTGATGCAGTCCACCGGCCTGCTTAAGAATTTCAGTTCCCGGCCGGAGGTATAGATGATAGGTATTTCCAAGAATGATCTGTGCACCAATATCGCTCTCAAGGTCTTGTTGTGTAACGGCTTTTACAGTTCCCGCTGTGCCAACAGGCATAAAAATCGGGGTCTCTACAGTGCCATGATCGGTGTGAAGCAAACCCGAACGGGCTTTGGTGGTGGGGTCAACGCGTAGCAGTTCGAATTTCATGCAATGCAGGCAAACATAAGTGGAGGATAGTTGGAAAGTTTGTGAGTTGGTGAGTTGGGTGTTGTGGGGATTGAAAATCGTTTCATCATTCTATTAGTTATGCAACTTGGATTATAGAAAACTGTCAACACTGTCATTTAAATTTTGCTGACCCGGAAATTTTGTCCTTCGAAATTCACGGAAACCAGAAAAAATTTCCGATTAGTCTGATTGGCTTTCAACTTGACAAGCGTGGCATATCAAAGAAAAAAGTAAAAGGCAAAAAAGCTGAACAATGATTTCCGGAAATCAAAGGAACAACTTCAATGCTCAATATCAAATTCAAAATAAGTCAAAATCAAAAAACAAAAAGAACATGTATCCAACAAAATTTCGCAATTGTGCCACACCGGCAAACAGCATGAATGCATTCTTCGATGATGCTTTTACCCGCGATTTGTTCCGCCATCCTGCAAAGGCGCGGACAGCGAGCTCGCCCGCAGTAAACGTGAAGGAGACCACTGAAAACTTCTCGCTCGAACTGGCAGCACCGGGTTTGGAGAAAGCCGATTTCAACATTGACATGAAGGATCAACTCCTCAGCATTTCAGTGGAGAAGAAAAATGAAAATAAACAAGAAGGAGAAAACTATAGTCGCAGGGAATGGAGTTACTCCAACTTCCGGAGGTCGTTCTCAATTCCAGAAAATGTGGATGCTGCAAAAATTGCTGCCACCTACACTAACGGAATCCTGATCGTTGTACTCCCTAAAAAGGAAATCTCTGTTTCAGAAAGCAAAAAACAAATTGTGGTTGCTTAAGCATCAAGAAAAACTCCTTGAAAGGAGCGTGGTACATACCTAACAATGTGAACACGGTTATTGGTTAACGACCAGATCGCCCTTCCGCCCACAAGCGGGAGGGTTTCTGGTTTCATGGAGGTAGGTTGAGCAATTAGTTTTACCGCAAAATGATTCGCATACTTTCCATACTCATTGTTGCAGCGCTGATAGTTGCTGCCTTCACCAGCACAAATCTTTTGAATGATAAAATGAAAATTTATTACGTGTATGATCCGCTGTGTGGCTGGTGTTATGGATTTAGCCCGGTGATGATGAAACTACAAAGGGACCACAGTGATGAATTCGAAATCGAAGTGGTTTCCGGTGGTATGGTCACAGGTAAACAAATTGGGCCAATGAGCGCAGAGAAAAGGCGCTATATCAAAAATGCCTACAAACGTGTGGAGCAAATGACGGGTGTGAAATTTGGCGAAGGCTATGTGAATGGCACACTCGAAAGTGAAACATGCATCCAGACTTCAGAAATTCCGTCCATTGCTCTGGAAGTATTCCGTGCAAAACACCCGGAAAGATCACTCGAATTTGCACATGCCATCCAGCATGCGATTTTTTCTGATGGAATGCAACCTGCTGTTTTGGAAAATTACAAACCACTTGCGGAAAAATTTGGCATGGATGGAAATGAATTCATTGCATTAATGAGCGATAGCAACCACATCAACAAAGCCAGCGAACAGTTTCTTCTTGCATCACGCTGGGGAGTTCAGGGGTTTCCTGCTGTGCTTGTATTGCACAACGACAGCCTATACATGATCGCCAATGGTTATACGAGTTTCGAAAATCTTCTTGGTAGCATCGAACAAGTCAAGAAGCAGTAATCGCGTCAGTATTTACGGACACACTGCACCAAACAAGGCCATAAACAATAGAAGGTCGCTTGTGTTCACTGCACCGTTTCCATCGAGATCAAACGAGCCGCAGGAAGAAACACAACTGAACTCAGCCATGAATAACAGCAAGTCTGAAGTGTTGATTACTCCATTTCCATCAAAGTCACCCACACAAGAGGTAAGGCATGAATAGTCGCATGAGCCATCATCACACCCAGCCGATGAAGCATAATTGCAGGCTCCAACATCAGTGCATCCGGGAAGAAGGCATGAGCCGTTATCACAGCCACTGGCAGGATTGTAATTGCAGGCAAGCGGATTCGTACAGCCGGGCATTGTACAGGTTCCATCATCGCATCCGGCCGTTGAAGAATAGTTACAAGCAATTGGATTTGTGCATCCGGGAAAAGTGCAGCTTCCATTGTCCTGAGTTGCTGAAGGGTTGTAGTTACATGCGGTAGAGTTGGTGCATCCGGAAACAATCACAGTGGCGCAGAAACTATGTATTTCGGATGCGCCAAAATCAGCAACCGTCATGTTCACTAAAACATTTCCAAGATCATCTGTCAATTCATAATCACCATCCACATCGCAACTTGCCCACTGCGATCCTCCCACTCCATCGCCATAAGCATCATAGATATTAAAATTGTAACAACCAGTGTTGAGACACACATCCCAGGAATAAGTCTGTTGGTCGCCCAATGTGCCTGATGATTGTGAATAGAGAATTGTTCCGCCCGTATTAGTGATGGTCCATGAAGTTTCTTCTCCCCAGCAATCGGTCAGGATTGTTACATGATGAATTGCACCGCTCTGGCAACTGCCATCATCGCACAATGCAGATGCATCATAGTTGCATGCTGCGGAATCTGTGCATCCGTCAGGCATCAGGCACGTTCCGTTGTTGATTGTTGCAGCGGGATCATAGTTGCAAGCCGTTGGCGAAGTGCATCCAAAAATTGCATCGATCACCTTGAACGATTTGTAACCTTCTGGCGCAACGATTGGACGCACCTGTACTTTTCCGTTGTTCGCAATGGCCTGCACATAATAATAAACCGTTGTGCCAAAAGATTGGGTTGGAATGGAAGCAGTCCATTCGTTTCCGCCAATACCCGACATTGCAATGGATGAATAAGTTCCACCCAATGTTGTCTTGTAATAAAGTGTTGCATTCGCAATGCCACTTTGGTGATTGATGTAAGCCGTGAGCGGATACGCATTGATGTTGTCGTTCGTGTCCTCAAGATTTTTGTAACTGATGAGCAATGGATCATTCACGCCAATTTCGTGGGTGATGCAATGGATGGCACCACCTGCCGAAATAATGTTCGCACTAGAGTTGTCGCAATCAATGGGAACAATGTTGTATCCGGGAAGAGCCTCCTGGTAAATGCGGATGGCGGTGGTATCGTACTGTGTGTAGTATGTGGGAAGAATTACAGTCTTGTTTACAAAAACCGAATTCGCATACGTGAGGTACCAGCCACCTTCATCGGGATAGTTCCCGTTAGACTGCTGGGGTGGTGCAGGTATCTCGATGATCTTAAATGGTGTTCCCCACTTTGTAGTGAAGTTGTTGAGCACATAATTTATGTTCGCTTCTATTTGCGGCCCATCTGCCACGCCTTCAGGATACTTTGAAAGAAGGATGGTTTCTTCGTCAATCAACTTCATGTGCATGTCTATGTGATGAATTCCATCGAATGGTAGCACAGGCATTTTTATGTAATTGTCAATTCCCATGAAGTCGTTCATGATGCCATCAATTTGTGCTTCTGTGTGATTGGGAAAGTTGGTCCATCCTGCACTGCCTCCCATATTTTCCATTAGCACAAGTTCCGATGCGAATGCGGTTCCGAATCCATCGCTCATAAAATTTCCACCGGTATTCATCAGGTTGTTGGGTGCCACAGTGGTGTTGTAAACTGAAAGCCCAAGGTTGTTGCCAACTGCATCAGGAGTCAAATCATCGAGCGGGCGTGGGCGGTTGTAAATCCAATCCACCAGAAAAAGATTATCCACTTCATTTCCATAAACGTTGTTAGGACCATAGTCGCGTTGCCAAACAGAATTGAGTCCCGACTGGATGAAGGTGATATTGTCCAAAGTCATTGGTGGACCGCCTGCATTGTTTGCAGTGAGGTAGCTCTGTGTGGTTGCAATGTTTGAAGTGAGGATAATGACTTCACATTCCAGTTTAGCTGCGGCCACAATTTTTTTGTTGATGATCGGATATGAAATCCATGAAACCACCAATGCTTGCAATTCTTCCCACTCGGCCATGGTGCGCATATTGGTGTAAGGTGGTGGAGTGGTTATGTTTCGTACATCACCTACCTGGAACTCTGCGGCTTCAATTTCCTCGGGCGTGAGGTTGTGCGGAAGACCAACATCTTCTGTCTGTGCAGAAGAAAATTGATTGAAAGAAAAAAGGATGAATGAAAGCAAGAAAAAACGACTCATGATTTTTGGAATTTATAGAGGTAAAGATAAAGGTCGTTCTACGAAAAGTTTTGAACCCCATCACTGCCTGAAGATGGTTACAACCTCCCTTTACTTTCAGGTTCCTGTTTTCTCACGAATGAAATTCATATTCCACCCCAGCCCGAAAGAAAAACGCAATTCCGAAAGCGGAATACTTCCACCACGAGCGATGTGTGTTGCATGCACATACCTCGCTTCAAGGAAAAGATGAAACCATTTTTGGAAATAATAATTGAGTCCTGCATTAACAGCAAACAACGGATTTACTACAGGCTTTTCAGGATATACTAATTCGAGCAGGCCGTATTCGATTCCAGATCGAGCTATGGCAATTCCTGTTTGCAGGCCAACGAATGCATCAAGATGTGAGTTTGTCTTGAAATGATAACTCGCTCCGGAGAACAACTGGTCGTTGGAAATGAGATAAAGCTTCATGAGTTCATGCTCCTCTTCAGAAACTTTCAATCCATAAAACCCATCTCCCCGCAAAGAAACTTTTTCGTTGAGGTAATACTCCGCTGTACCCTGTAAATAAATTGTACTGTTTCCCGAATGCAAAAAAGTTCCCGCAGCAAATGTTCCCGCGGATCGAAATAATCCCTTGCGGATGTATTGCCCTGATTCTTCTTGTCCCTTTATGAACAATGAAAAACAAAAAATGAAAAAAGTAATGCAAGGAATTTTTTTCATACTGACTTCAATTTGAAACCTGCTTGCCCCACAAGTCACCCATGTAAACATTCAGGCTGAGCGAAAAAAGAAGGTGCCCTCCAAGATGAGCATCCTCTTCTTCTATTTCAGCTTCATTCCCGGATTCAGAAACGGCAACATGGATTTCATCGCCAAGATGCAACATGTACAAACCAGAAAGTGAAATATCAAAATTGTCGGTGATGTTGTAGTGGGTGCCAAGTCCGCTTGTAACTGCTGAACTCCAGCGACTCAGAGGCCCATCATTGCCATACGTTTTTTCAACTTCCGTTTTGTCAAAGCAATGCCCCGCCATTATATAAGGAGTGAGTTGCCCTTGTTGAATGATGTTGTTCAGCGGATAATACTGCACTGCCCAACCGATGTGGTAGTCGGTGCGCATGGCGAGGGAGGCAATGTTTGTTTTGATGTAATCGGCAAACCATTCTGTATTGAGGCGGTTGCCGAGTTTCAACCGGAACTGTCCTCCTGTGCCGAGGCCATTGTGGCCCGCATCGGTAAATGAACTGAAGGTGCTGCGAACACCGAGTTGGAGTTTGCCGCTTTCCTTATCAGTGTCTGATCTGTTTTGTGAAAAACAGAATGCTGGAAGAATGATGAATGAAAAAATGAGCAGTTGGTTTTTCATGATGTGAATATTGAGGTTCACAAAATGGAAAACCGAATCAAAACATTTTTATTGTGTACTCATCAATGTTGAACACAAAATTTCAGGTGACTCTTAGTACCCTCAAAATTGAGTTCAAGCAAATAGAAACCGTTGGGCAATGAAGAGGTTGACATCCCGAAAATGTATTCTGAGATTTCGTTTGAGCTTCCGCTCAATAAAATTCTTCCGGTTGAATTCATAACTGAATAATCCACAGAAATATTATTCGCGACAAACATTGCTGTGCAAACAGAAGCAGTCGTTGAATAGTAAATTGACGTGTTGTTCAACGAGACATGCAACACCTCATCCGCAGGATTTGGAAAGACAGAAAATCCAGGATTCAAAATCATTTCGCTAACAGCATTTATGACCACAGAAATGGATTCGCTTGAAGCCACGCATCCATTTGCCCCCACTCCCACCACAAAGTATTCTCCTGATTGACTGGGTATGTATGAATTGCCCACGGCACCATTTATTGGGGCACCATCTTGAAACCATTGATAAGAAATTCCTCCTGAAGCATAAATGACAATGCCATCGAAAAACACTCCAATCTCCGGTGCGGGATTCACGACTATGGAAACTGCATCGGTTCCCGTGCATCCGTTTTCATCGGTGCCCAATACGCTATAGGTGGTGGTTTCCGTTGGATACACTACCAAATCCGTGCATGGAAGTTCACAGTCAATAACCGCATCATTAACACTCCATTGGTAATCCGTGGCGCCCATGGCGGCAAGCTGGACACTGTCGCCCTCACAAATAATAACATTGCCTCCGGCTTCCACCACGGCAGTACAACCGGGATTCACGCAGCAGTTTCCTCCATCGCTTATGTTGTAGTTGCCACCGCTCCACACACCGTACTGGAAATAGGAGTAACGCAAACTTCCGCTGAGGTTCGTAAGAAAATAATCGGTGGCCTGGTCCACAGTGTTGCATCCGCCAGGCACAAAAGCCGTGTCGCATTCATAAGCGCAAACCATGTTTTGATTTCCATCCGGATCATACAATGTTGCAGGTGGATATTGAAGAAGTTCTACCAATCCAGCATCAACACCGGTGACACTCGTGCCATCAAGGGTGTAGCCAGCCCACAGCACTTCAGTCACATTTCCGGCATACGTTCCGGTGATGTTTACACTGAGCGGTTCATAGGAACACAAGCCGATTTTAATATCGGCCACGTTATCATCAATATTGATGGTGAGGCTGCCACCATCGTAATTGGAATAGATGATGATGTTGCCCGCAGGATTGCAGATGCCTTGTGAAAATGCATGATGCGAAATGAAGGCAATGCAAAAAATGAATAGTAAAATCTTGTTCATGAGAATTGGATTTTGGAGGAACGAAGGTAGGATCACCGGGTCAAATTTCCATTCCCGCGCTAACAGCCTCACGGTGCCATGCTCCCGAACATTGCCATGAATAAAAGAAGGTCGCTGGTGTTTACAGTTCCGTCATTGGTGAAGTCAGCATTTCCGCAACTGGATGTGCATCCATAAGCAGCCATAAAGAGAAGAAGGTCTCCGGTGTTTACACTGCCAGTAAAGTCAAAAAATAACTATCCCGAGCAAGAATGAAATTAATGCTGTTTGTCGTCCGAGTTTTATGTGTCGTTCTGCTGGCATACGCTTGGTGCTAACGTCAGACTGTGAATTTACCCTACTTGATTCTTGTTGATTACTCACAGGATAAAATCAGACTGATGAATGCGGTACAAACATCGTAAAGAATGCACCTTGCCGCATGGATTTTATTCAACAACAATCGCGACATCAAATCATCATGCACTGCAGCGAAGACCACATCCATGCCGACAATCCCGTGCGGGTGATGGATGCTTTTGTACAAAAGCTCGACCTTGTAAAACTCGGATTCCGGGCGCGCGTGCTGCAACAGGAAGGCCGCCCGGCATTCGAGAGCAAGGTGCTTCTCAAGCTGTATCTCTACGGCTATTTTAACTCCGTATACCCGAAATACTGAATAAACTAAGCCGTTGGACACCAAATTACCATAGGTTCGCGGGGCTTTTTATAAATATGACGTCATTAGCCGCATTTTACCACCTTGAAATTATACCTGCAAGAAAAGCCGCCTGAAATATTGCTATCGTAAAATAGCTTTATATCACCTTACGGAATGCTATTCTCACCAAAAATGCCAGTAAAATTGAAGCTTGTGTGGGTTATTTCACAGCCTGACGGCAGTCTGTCTAAAAACTACGTTTTATGATGTTTGTATTCGGGGACCTATCTTGATGATTTTTCATTTAAGCGATTCTCAGCGTATTCGTTTTAGTTCTTAGACAGTTTGACGGTTGGCGGCTTGGCGCTGGGCTTTTTTGCTCTTACAGAAGTTGGTGAAAAGAGGAAGTATTTAAACTTAAAGACAGCAATTTGAGCGAAGGACGAAGAGCAAAAAAGACTTGCGCCAAGGTGCGGTTATGAGAAGCTGTAATTTTATTCCTTGATGAATTGTCTCACACCAGTGCTTCCGTCAACAGTTGTTGTCGTAATGTAGTAACTGCCGTTTGGAAGCGATTCAAGATTAACTTGCGTCTGTTTTGAGTTTGGTTGAATTCTCAATGCAACGCAGCCCATGATGTCCGATACAGTAATTGTCGAAATTATATGGATGCTTAGAATGTTTATTTCTGAAGTGGCAGGATTTGGATAGATGGCCACATCGAATATGCTTTGCTCATCAACCCCTACCAATGTGCAACAATCAGTTCCTGGAGCAATGAATTCAAATGATTCTACCCAATTGCCATCTTGGTAATAGCAACGAAGCCAATGTCCAATGTCAATACACGCTTGCGCAGTTGAGTGTCTCCAGCCTTGTTGCACATTACCTATGCCTTCTATCCATTCTTCTGTCATCAAATAGTATCCAGATTGATTGTCAGAATATTGAAGCGTCCATTTGAGGCGCTCACTGCCGTCACCGAGTGTTACGGGTTCAACGGAAATTACAGTTAGCTGCACTTGCTCTTCCTCGGATTCAGGAAAACAATGGTCAAGTAAAATGGTGTCGCCAACTGCAAGGTTGAAATCAAACCAAAGCCTTTCTTCATCACTTGCTGACTGACGGTAGAAGTATTTTCCAGCATCTTCACGCAAAAGAAATGCGTCATTGAAAATTTGACCTCCGGTGCAATAGCCGAAGCTGGAGAATTGCAAATACAGTGTGTCATTTACATTCACCGTATCTGAAATGGCGAGTCCAGTTGGTGTATTGTAAACAAACTCGCCTATTATCCAAGAGCCACTTGCTTCAATCCAAATACCATGCTGTGCGATGGGCAAAATGTCTTTTTGACCAATCATAACAACTGAGGCAAGCCAAAAGATAACAAGTAGAAATATTTTCATACGACTAATTTTTGATAAGATGTCTAACTAATATTTCACCTTTTGAATTGCTACAATTCACCAAATAAAAACCCGCAGGAAGGTCAGATATTTCCAAAGATACAAACGAGGTGTGTGCTAGGTGTTTTTTTACAACCAATTGACCTTGTGTGTTGAGTATTTTAACAATCCAATTGTCTCGTGTGGAAAATTGAATTGTAACACTTTCATTCACCGGATTAGGAAAGAGGTGAAGGGCATCCGCATATTCAAACTCTGAAATACCTACATCGCAACCCTCTACCAAGCAACCTAAACTATCCACGGTCAGCACATACGTGTCTTGAATAAATCCATTTTGTGGTCCATCACCTGTATTTGTATAAATCAAACCAACTGCGGTGTAGGTGCCATTTTCATTTTCTACAACATCAGTGAGATTATTCCACCTACCCATGCCTTCCCAAATACTTGGCACATAGTAACGATACCATTCCTCATTGAGGTCAGCATCCAGCTTGAGCATGAAACCTATGGGCCAGCCTGACTCTTCGTCTGAGGAGACATATCGATGTGTGCCAACTGCAATATATCCTCCATCGTCTGTAGCCGCAAGTTTAAATAACTGTTGGTAACGTGCATGCACATTGTAAGGATGCTCAACAATTGTATCACGACATAGCATTGATTTCTCCAATTGTTGGCGCAATAAGTACATTACTCGTCTCACCGTTACCGCTCAGGGTGCCTTGGCTCCTTCCTGTGCCATAAAGGTAGTTGCCATTTTCCAATTGGAGTATAGAATAAACGCCCGCCTCAGCTCCTGCGGGTGGTACATGAATTTTCTCAAGCCATTGTGGTGTGCCGTCATAGTCAAATTTTCGGATGAAGTCTTTGGTTATGCCATACGATTGGTCAGTGAAACCATCCCATAATTTTCCTCCAACTATTACTTCCTCAGCGGTGGCCAAAATCGAAATAGGAACAGGATAGTTACCAACGGTTGTGTTTTCATGCCATTGATAATTCGCTTCTTGGTCTGCTTTCAACAAAGTGAATTTATGAGTGTACTCAAACGGCTCTGGGTCGAGGTCCACATAGCCAGCCATAAATAATTCGCCAAGTGGGGACTGTGCTATAGAAAAGCCCTTGTAACTGCCGGGCTCATTGGCCAAAAGTGCTTTCGACCAAAGGGTATCGCCCTGTTCATTCAAACGCAATACAACCGGATAGCTTAGTTCTTCTGTCACTAACTTATTTAACAACAAGTAATACCCGCTGTCAATAGCTTCGATGACGGCTCCACCAAAATTCATGGGCCACGTACCTTCTTCTGACCAGAGTGGTTTATGCCACAGCGCTTCCCCGTTTTCATTCAGGCCTGTAATCAAACATCCTTTGCTATAAGTCTCAATATCGGCCAATCCAGAAAATGTGATGTAACCGAAATCGGTGTGGAATATCCATGCGGGTCCATTAGCCTGCCCATCATAATCAAACCAACTTTCATTCGGAGTTTGCGCATCAAATGAATTGGAATTAATCGACAAAATGAATGCAATTGCAATTGTAGTTTTCAAAGCTGTGGTTTTAGGAAAATGGTGCTTGACATTCTGTCAAGCACCATTTAATGATTTTAATGAACTAAGGTCAATTTGGTAGTTCCGATTTTTATCTTATCAGCAATCAACTCGATTGTATAAATTCCGGCAGACAATTCTTTGCCATTCATTTCAATGATTCCATTGAACTGTGAAGCATTGAACTGCTCAATCATTTTACCAGTGTTATCATACACTTGAATCTGTGCTTGTTCCCAGCCATCAGGCAACAAATAATTGATATAGATAGCATCACTTGCAGGGTTAGGATTTACCGCAAGGTTTTTAATTTCTACATCTTCTAAGGCGGGAATTTTTGCAGCACGTAATCTTGGTCCCTCTGGCAACTCTAGCAATTCTTCATAACTGCCTTGATTCCAAAAAGCCAATAATTGAGAGGCGGTTCCTTTCATTTTGTGGCTTGAAACCGAAGTTACTGTTTGCAAGTCCGATACAGCGTTGGCGGGCAGGCCTTCGCTCGCCATTCCGTTGAGTTGGATTGTGAGTGTTGTAGAAATAACATCACAATAGTCAGACTCTTCGCTTGGGCAATTGGCAAGCTCGTTTTGCGCAGCAATAAGGTCTCCCTTTGCAGCCAAGATTAAAGCCTTGTCCTTGTTCGATAGCAAGTAGTCAAGTAGCAAAAGCTGTTGTTCCACTTCCGACCAATTTTCATCATCTTCCTCTTCCAAATCAAATTGCATTTGCAAGAGTTCATCCAAATCGCGGTGTTGCAATGTGACATAGTTAGCATAGTCCATCTCCATTATTTGCCTTGTATTTAATCCCCCGGTTTGGCCAGCCTGCACCAACGCTTTATAAAATGGATAATAGTCTGTCTTTGCCAATTCGGTCATAACGCTTGCACGTAGTGGTGAGTTTGCCAGCATTGCCTGCGCCATGTGCCAGCCTTCCAATGCAGGTTGACGTTTCAAAGTCAACAACAACAAATCATCTGTTACACGAGGTGCTGCATCCATTAAAGCATTCCTTACTTCAATACTGGTTTTGGAGGCATCTTTAATAATGCTCGTAAGTTGGGGACCAGTTCCATTGTTGGCGTAACCGTCATAAGCTGCTTTAAGTTGTTGAGAAATGGTATGTGCGCCCTGTATACCAACCACCAATCCACCGGGTGTTTGTCCACCGCCTCCCAAGTGAGAACCGCAGCTGTTGCTGTTCTCATCAAATGTATAAATCAGCCCAATACCGGGAGTACGGCATTCAGGTGTTGATTCTTGTGGCGCATCATTAACATAATCGTAATAGCTGCCATCCATTTGTTCCATCAGTTTTAATTCGCGCTCGTTTGGATATGGATTTTCATCAAATGGGTCTGGCTCGCAGTCTTCATAGAATCTATTACCCGCACTGACATTGGGATTGGTGCCTTGATAGAAGCCTTGTGAGCTTGGAATTCCGAGTACTTCTTCACCCCACAAACCGATTTGGTATGTGTTGCTGTTACTACCATCTGAGGTTCCATATTCATTGCACAGCCATTGCAGACCTGTATCCGCACCATCAACTTCTTTTCTATTGTCATTGTAAACCATACTTGCAGCGTGGAGGTTGGTGAAGTAGTTTTTGTAAATCTGAGTGATGTGGTCTCCGCTGTTATTGACAGCAATACCAAATGTTTCTACTCCGCCCGCTGCATCAAAATGGTTTTCTTCTACTGTATATCCTTGGCACTCTTGCAAGTAAACACCATAAGTAGGCACGTTGCCGGGGTTGGTTATTTCAAGCCAGTTAAAATCGCTTCGTGTGATTTTGCTTGATGCAAAGCCCGTGAATAAAACTCCTCCACGGTTATTGATGAATTGCGCATGGTCAATGTATGGATAGAATCCGTTCATTGGACCACTTGCATTCACTGCTCTGTTCAGGTTTTGGAATAAGTTTCTGTCTGCACCTAAGTCTCTGATGCGGAAGGTGGACATTGCTGCAACTATTCCGTTGCCGCGTTCATCCACTGTTTCAACAGGTACTAAGTAATCTAATGTGCAGCCATATATTCTTATTCCAATCACATCCCACATGGAAATGGCTGTTGTGACTGTTGCACCTTCAAAGTGGGAGGTTTCGTTGGTTTCAAACAGACAATTGAAGAAATAACAGGTGTTGTTAACCTGAACATTCATTGAATTCATATTGTGGTATGACATGAATTCAATGGCTTTCATGTTGTTCTTGAAACTTGAATTCGATGCGCGGATAATTCCACCAGTTTTTGACCATTCGAGATTGGAGTAGTGCGTTGGCCCGGTGTTCTTGATGGTGCGAATACCAGTGCGGGCTTCTTCAATGAGCGCATTGTTGGTCAATTGCACCAAACCTTGGTTGGTTGTGTTTTGTGAAAGCAAACTATTGCCCCATACCTCAATGCCTTCCCAAAGGCCATCACACAAAGTACCTATACAACCTCCATTGATGTAAAATTTGCCTCCAGGTTTCACTATTATTTTGCCGTGTTCTGGCATCCACAGTCGGCCTTTCAATGTGAGTGTGGCACCTGATTCTACAGTAATGTCCCCTTTGCAAATTCTAATGCCTTCCCAAATCGGAGTTGCTCCTGTTGCAATGGTTGTAACTGTTCCATCGTGGTCACAGTAATCATTGTAAACAGTGTGTAAATGGTCAATGTAGAGGCTGTAATAAAATCGGCCAAGCTGTTTTGGTGTAAGTGCTATTGAATTGTCACAATAGTCCATAAGATTATTTGTGCAAACAGGTGGAACCTGAGCACAGGCGGGGCCGCAATTTCCCGGATGAGTGCCATTCGCATCCAACATCTCTTGCCCTGTAGGTGTGTCATCACAAAAATCTTCACAGTTATTACAAAGTACACCGCCACCGTACAAAACGGTATGTCTCAAACAGAAGGCATGACCAACCTCATGCATGATTTGTCTTGAACAAGACCAAAGGTGGTTTTCATAAGCTGTTTGGTAGTCGCACCAATTATCAGAATAATGACTGAACAATACCCAAGATTCACGAATAACTACCCAATCAACGCCATAACCAGAATAGCCATGTTGTCCGTAACTCTCAAGGTTTCCGTCACCGTTAAAATCCCAACCGATAGGAAAGTCTGGAACCGTAATTGTTCCGCAATCATTTAGCGTGAAAGACATCGGACCTAGAACAACATTTTCATCATTGTCGAAAAAGTGTACATCAATTCCGTCACCAGTGGTCTCCAAGGTTGGAACTGACTGCCCCGGTGCCCATGCGTGATAGAGAACCTGATTGACTCTGAATCTGAAATGATAAGGTACATTCGGGGTTGCATTACTCACAGGCAGATACATTGTGGGATTAGAGGTTAGACGGCCATTCATATAATGCACAAGCGCTAGGCAAAAGTTTGACCAGTTACATTCTCGAGTATGCCGTCTTGATTTCCATCCGCCTGTTGACCAACTGTTATACCGTCCCAAGTCTCAGCGAAATTCATTGGGTTGAAGACATCTCCATTTTGATAGAAATGGAAATTCAAGTTAATGCACAAAATCGGAGAGTATTCATCTGGAATGAACTTTACGGTTTCATTTGGGTCAGTTACACATTGGTCAAGGCCCATAGTGTAACAGTACGTGTCTTGTGCTTGGGATTTGATTACAGGAAAAAGAATTACGAATAAAATGAAAATTCCTCTTTGTAAAAGTGAACGCACGATTCTCGGTTGATGCAAATGTGCCTTCTCAAGAAATCTGTTTGTTGTATTCATTTTTGTTTTTGACCACCGTATAGAACAAACTTGCGAAAGCCACGATGGCGCATTTTTACTTTTCGCAAGCGTAAATGTATGTTGATTGTAGTCAGGTTGTTGACTGAATTGCTCGCGCAAAGTCAGCCAAGAATATTAGTGCTGTCTGGCTCTCTTGCATTATGTGTGTGCTTTAACTTTCGCATTACCGCTGTTCGTTTTGAAGGACTGCTGTTGGCGTAACGGTCTCGTATAACGGCAGTTCGTCTAAGAACTCCCTTTTAATTCAAATATATTACAAAAACGACTTGCATACGTTCGATTTAAGCCGCTTGATTTAATGAAATAGAATTTGTGTTTGCTAAAAATGGGTAGCGTAT